>Ga0075367_10001039_pt1 | contig 11456 bp, 9 predicted proteins | sample EndMethybrTD3032_FD_71399 | JGI IMG/M metagenome (GOLD analysis project Ga0075367, IMG submission 71399) | Populus endosphere microbial communities from Tennessee, USA - Endosphere MetaG P. TD hybrid TD303-2 | ecosystem: Host-associated > Plants > Roots > Endosphere | place: USA: Tennessee... | reverse complement strand
GGCGGGAACGGCAGCGGTCGCTCCTTGACCATCGCGAGGCGGGTCCGCTCGGTGTCCTCGCCGGCCAGCAGGTCGAGCATCACGTCGGCGGCGAACCGCGACGCTCCGACGCCGAGCCCCGTAAAGCCGACGGCGTACGCCGTGCGTCCCCGGTGGGCGGTGCCGAAGAAGGCGCAGAAGCGGGTGGAGGTGTCGATAACCCCGGACCAGCGGTGCGAGAACCGGATACCGGCGAGCTGCGGGAACGTCTCGAAGAAGTGCTCGGCCAGCACCTCGAAGGTCTCGCGCCGGTCGTCGTGGTCGGGGTCGATGGACCGGCCGAAGTGGTAGACCGCGTCGTAGCCGCCCCAGAGGATCCGTCGGTCCGGCGTGATCCGGTAGTAGTGGAACTGGTTGCCGCTGTCGGAGATCCCGAAGGTGGGATCCCAGCGGACAGCCGCGAGCTGCTCGTCGGTCAGCGGCTCGGTCGCGAGCACGTAGTCGTAGACCGGGACGATCGACCAGCGCGTCCGGCGCAGCGGGCTCGGGAACGCGTTGGTGGCCAGCACTGCCCTGCGCGCCCGGATGGTGCCGCCGTCGGTGCGGGCGACGAGGCCGTCGCCCTCGCGCCGTAGGTCGACGAGGCGGGTGTGCTCGGCGACCTGCACCCCCTGGCTCTCCGCGGCGGCGGCGAGTCCCCACGCGAGCCGCGCGGGGTCGACCAGGGCGCACTCGTCGGCCTCGTGTCGGCCCGCCAGGTAGGTCGGTGAGGCGACCAGGTCGCGCACGGCCTCGGCGCCGAGGAACCCCGGCTCGTCGGGCTCGAGGTAGGCGACCTCGTGCGCTCGCGTCGCCACCGCCAGGACTCCGCCCCGCACGAAGCCGCAGTCGATGCCGTAGCGGCCGATGGTCTCCTCGATCTCGTCGAGGTTGCGCAGGCCCAGCTCGTGCAGCGAGTCGTACTCGTCCGGCCAGCGGGAGCGCCCGTTGGACTCGCCGTGCGTCAGGCTCGCCTCGCAGAAGCCGCCGTTGCGACCGGTCGCATGCTCGGCGATCCGGTCCCCCTCGATCAGCAGGACCCGGGCACCGGGGTCGCGCTCGACCGCACGCAGCGCAGTCCACAGTCCGGTGAAGCCTCCGCCGACGACGAGGAGATCGACCGACCGCTCGCCGGTCACGGCCGCACGCGGCGCCGGGCGCGCCTCGTTGTCCAACCACAGCGGCACGAGCTCCGAACCCTCGAGCGACGACGCGGGAGCCGAACCCGCGGTGCGGATGTCGGTCAAGACGCGGCGCCCACGGCCGTGAGCGCGCTGTCCAGGATGTCGACGGCCTCGTCCACCTCGGCCGCCGTCGCGGTGAGCGGCGGCACGAGGTGGAGCCGGTTGAAGTTGGTGAACGGCAGCAGGCCACGCTCCTTGCAGGCGCCGACCAACGCGGTCATGGCAGGGCTCGTGCCGCCGTACGGCGCCAGCGGCTCGCGCAAGGCCCGGTCGGTGACGAGCTCGAGGGCCCAGAACGCACCAGTGCCGCGGACCTCACCGATGACCTCGTGCTTGTCGGCCAGCGCCGCGAGCCGAGGCCCGAAGGCCTCGACGCCGAGGGCCTCGGCGTGCTCGACGACCCGGTCGTCCTCCATGGTGCGGATGGTCGCGACCGCCGCCGCGCACGCCAGCGGGTGACCGGAGTAGGTCAGCCCACCCGGGTAGACCCGCTCGTCGAAGGTCGCCGCGATCGCCGGGCTGATGGCCACGCCACCCAGCGGCACGTAGCCGGAGTTGACCCCCTTGGCGAAGGTCAGCAGGTCGGGGACCACCCCGTCGAGCTCGCAGGCGAACCACTTGCCGGCCCGGCCGAAGCCCGACATCACCTCGTCGGCGATCAGCACGATCCCGTGCCGGTCGCAGAGGTCCCGGACACCGGAGAGGTAGCCGGGCGGCGGCACCATGATCCCGGCGGTGCCGGGGATCGACTCGAGCACGATGGCCGCGATCGTCTGCGGACCCTCGAGGGCGACGACCTGCTCGAGGTGGGCGAGCGCGCGCTCGCACTCCTCGGCCTCGGTGGTGGCGTGGAACGCGGATCGGTAGAAGAACGGGCCGAAGAAGTGCACGACGCCGGCCGAGCCGTGGTCGCTAGCGAAGCGGCGCGGGTCGCCCGTGACGTTGACGGCGAGGTGCGTCCCGCCGTGGTAGCTCCGGTAGCGGGACAGCACCTTGTGCCGGCCGGTGTGCAGCCGCGCCATCCGGATCGCGTGCTCGTTGGCGTCGGCCCCACCGTTGGTGAAGAACACCTTGTCGAGATCGCCCGGGGTGTGCGAGGCGATCAGGCGCGCGGCCTCCGAGCGAGCCGCGTTAGCGTGCTGCGGAGCGACGGTGCACAGCAGCGCCGCCTGCTCCTGGATCGCAGCGACGATGCGCGGGTGCTTGTGGCCGAGGTTGGTGAAGACCAGCTGCGAGGTGAAGTCGAGCATCCGGTGCCCGTCGCCGTCCCAGATGTGGGAGCCCTCGGCCTTGGTGATCACCATCGGGTCCAGCGACCCCTGGGCGGACCACGAGTGGAAGACGTGCGCGCGGTCGAGCTCGTGGACGCGCTCGGCGCTGAGGTCGGGAAGGTCAGACATCCGCTCAGACATTCTGCGGGAACCCCAGCTCGAGACCGCCCTCGGGACGGTTGGCCGGGTCGATCCAGCGCGTCGTGACGACCTTGCCGCGGGTGAAGAAGTGCACCCCCTCCGTGCCGTGCGCGTGGGTGTCGCCGAACAGCGACCGCTTCCAGCCGCCGAAGGAGTAGTAGGCCACCGGGACCGGAACCGGCACGTTGACGCCGATCATCCCGACGTTGACGTCCGCCTCGTAGCGTCGCGCCGCGCCGCCGTCGTTGGTGAAGACCGCGGTGCCGTTGCCGTACTCGTTGGCGTTGACCAGGGCCACCGCCTCGTCGTAGGTCTCGACGCGCACGACCGAGAGGACCGGCCCGAAGATCTCCTCGCGGTAGACCTCCATCTCGGGCGTCACGTTGTCGAGCAGCGTCGGCCCGAGCCAGAAGCCCTCCTCCGCGCCACGGGCCTGCACGTCGCGGCCGTCGACGACGACCTTCGCGCCCTCGCGCTCACCCGAGTCGATGAACGACGCGACCCGGTCGCGGTGCGCCCGGGTCACGAGCGGACCCATGTCGGCCTCGCGGCCGGAGTCGGCACCGGTGGCGTCCTTGCCCCCGTCGCCGATCAGCAGGCCCTGGGTGCGGTCGGCGATCCGGGCGACCAGCTCGTCGGCGACGGCGCCGACGGTGACCAGCACGCTGATCGCCATGCACCGCTCCCCCGCGCTGCCGTAGCCGGCGTTGACCGCTGAGTCCGCGGCGAGGTCGAGGTCGGCGTCGGGCAGCACGACCATGTGGTTCTTGGCGCCACCGAGCGACTGCACCCGCTTGCCGTGTCTGGAGGCCTGCTCGTAGACGTACTCGGCGATCGGCGTCGACCCGACGAAGCTGATCGACTGCACGACCGGGCTCTCCAGGAGCGCGTCGACCGCGACCTTGTCGCCCTGCAGCACGTTGAAGACGCCGTCGGGGAGGCCGGCCTCCTTCCAGAGCTCGGCCATCCAGATCGCGGCCGAGGGGTCCTTCTCGCTCGGCTTGAGCACGACGGTGTTGCCGGCCGCGATGGCGACCGGGAAGAACCACATCGGCACCATCGCCGGGAAGTTGAACGGCGTGATGATGCCGACCACGCCCAGCGGGTCGCGCTTGGAGTGCACGTCGACGCCGGACGACACCGACTCGGAGTGACCACCCTTGAGGAGCTGCGAGACGCCGCAAGCGAATTCGACGACCTCCTGACCGCGGGCGATCTCACCGAGCGCGTCCGAGTGGACCTTGCCGTGCTCGGCGGTGATCAGCTCGGCCAGCTCACCCTTGCGCGAGTTGAGCAGCTCGCGGAACGCGAACATCACCTGCGTACGGCGCGCGAGCGACGTGTCGCGCCACGCCGGCGCGGCCGCCTCGGCCGCAGCAATCACCTGCTCCGCGTCCTCCCGGGAGGCGAGCGCGACGCGGCCGGTGACGGCGCCGCTCGCCGGGTTGGTGACGTCGGCCCAGAGGTCGCTGCCGCCCGCGAAGGGTGCGCCAGCCGCCCAATGAGTGATGGATTGACTTGTCGCGTCGTTCGAGGCCGCCATAATACAACGATCATTGCATAACAGATGTGAGCCTGTCACGGTGCAAATTCGACTGGCGTGGAAACGTCCAGAACTGACTATGTGAAGTCCCCAGGCGAGCGTGCGGAACGCCTGCTGGTGGGTGACCCTTGACTCGATGAACCACAGGCCTTTCTAATGACACCGTTACATAACTAATGTCACACAGGAGTGGAAGTTGACTGACGAGCTGATCTGGCTGACCGCGAGCGAGCTCGCCGACATGTACCGGAGCAAGACTGTCTCGCCCGTCGAGGTCGTCGATGCCGTCATCGCCCGGGCCGAGCACGTGCAGCCCGTACTCAACAACATCGTCACCTTCACGACTGAGCAGGCTCGGGCAGAGGCGAAGCAAGCCGAGCGTCGCTTCGCCAACAACGAAGAGGACCTTCCGCCGCTGTTCGGCGTGCCGATCACCGTGAAGGACCTGACGGATACCGCTGGCGTCCGAACCACGTACGGTTGCGTCGCGTATGCGGACCACGTGCCGGACCTGGACGCGATCGCCTGGGCACGGCTCAAAGCTGCCGGCACCATCATGATCGGCAAGACGTGCACTCCCGAGTTCGGTCTCCTCGGCGTCACCCAGAGCAAGCTGACCGGCACAACGGGCAACCCGTACGACCCCTCGAAGACTGCCGGAGGGTCCAGCGGCGGGGCCGCCGCGTCCACGGTGGCGGGCGTGGCTCCCCTGGCTTGGGGTTCGGACGGAGGCGGGTCGATCCGGGTCCCCTCCTCGGTGTGCGGCGCCGTGGGAATCAAGCCGTCCTGGGGGCGCATCCCCTTCAGAGGCAACGACGACCCCGACACCACCGAAGGTCCGATCACCCGTTCTGTTCTCGACGCCGCGATGATGCTGGACGCCACGGCGGGACACCACCCCGACGACCGGCTGTCGATCCCCAGCAGTGGTGAGCGTTATGCCGATGCCGCCCGCGCCGAAGGCGATCTCTCCGGACTCCGCGTGGCCGCCAGCCCGGATCTGGGTCAAGGCCCCATTGACCCGGAGGTCCGGGCAGCCTTCGGACAGGCGCTCGACGATCTCCGAGCCGCTGGGGCGGTAGTCGAGGTGGTCGAAGTTGACCTCCCCGACCCCAACGACTTCTTCGTCTCCTATTGGGGACCGGAGTACATGTACTTCGCCGATGAGATGCGCGCGGAGGGGATCGAGTTATGGAGTCAGATCCAAGAGCTGGCAGACAGAGCCAGGGCCGTGTCGCCATTGCAGGTGAGCAACGCGATGCGCAGGATCAAGAACCAGATTTACGCGGCCTACGCCAGCGTCTTCCAGTCGTTCGACCTCTTCGTTATCCCTACCACTCCGACTCCGGCCTTCCCGCACAACGACCAGGGAGGGGCCGCCGTGGTCGACGGTGTGGAGGTGGCGGTGTCTGGCCTCTTCTTCCACCGGCTCACAGAGTCGCCGAGCCACGCCTGGCTGCCTGCCATCTCGGTGCCGGGCGGCTTCACGACCGACGGTCTGCCCGTCGGTCTTCAGTTCATCGGACCTCTGTACGCGGACGCGGCGACCGTGGCTGCGGCGGCCCGCTACGAGCGCGCGACGGCGTGGCACCGTCGGCACCCACACCTGTAGTAGTTTCCTCGACGAGTCGTCGGCGCTAGCCCGTCGCGCGAACAGCGCGGGTACGGCCACGTGAGGCGTCGACAGGAAGCCCGAGCCCCTCGACCAGCGCTGCGAGCACCTTGCGTTGCCGGTTGACGGTCCAGTGGTCAGGGTGCTCGACAGTGCTCAGGGCGATGCCATTGAAGGCTGCTCGGAGGACGTCGGCGTAGTGCTCGACCTCGCTGCGCTTCACTAGCCCCTTCAGGACTCGTCTGAATACGACCTTGACGCCCTCTTCCCAGGCATCGAGCACGTCTTGGGTGCTCTCTCCCTGGAGGCCAGCAGCAACGAAGTTGATGCGGTAGCGCTCGTTGAGGAGGTCCTCCCCTTCTATGGGGACGAGCCACTCGAAGAGCACGACGTTGAACAGCTCAACCGGGTCCGGGTGCTTCTGCTGGAGCTCATCCAGGTCCGCCTCCCAGGCATCGACAGAGGTGGACGCAAGGTCCTTGAACAGGTCCCCCTGCTGCGCGTAGTAGTGGGTGACGAGCGTCGTGGAACCACCCATGCGACGACCGATCTCGCGGAAGCTCACGCCTGCCGGGCCACGCTCGGCGATGAGGTGCCTGGCTACCTGCAGTATTTCGAGGCGACGCTCATCGTGGTCGACCTGGCGGGGCATGAGTCTCCTCCTCTTTGCTCAGTGCTGACGCTAAGGCATGGGCTGGCGCGGGATAGACACGTGCCTTCGGTGTCTGAGACCCACTCGTCACTCGACGCGCTGGTCTGGCTGTTCCCGTCGCCCGCGTTCGACCGTCCCGCTCGGGAGGACGAAGCTCCACCAGTCGGCCGTCATGGCCGGACGGTCGTGGCCTTCAACGGTGAACACACACCTGCGTAGAACCAGATAGCCAAGATCCTTCGGCTTGACCTCGAGGACTTTGTACGTGGAGAGCACTCGGTCCCCGCGGTGCACCTGGGAGACGAAACGGACGCGGTCGAGCCCGTAATTCAGCCCCCACATGTCGCTCTCGACACCGTCGCCACCGTCGCCACCGTCGACGCTCAGCTTGAGCGCCGCGTCGAGCATGGACAAGAGAAGAAATCCTTCAACAAGGGTCGGGGGAAACTCGGGTGCATCTTCCGGGTATGCCTTGTCCAGCCAAGTTGCCTTCTCGAAGTGCTCGACCTCGAACTCCCCGAGGGTGAAGGGCACGCCTGTGACGACGGTCCCGACCGAGGACGGCAGGTCGCCGAAACTCAGCCCTTTCACAGTGCCGCCGACCGGTCCCACGCGCTGTCGGTGCGATGTGCTCCATCGACCTTCAGCTCGCTCTTCGGGATGCGCTGGGTAGGAGTTCGCGGGAACGGCTCGACCCTGAGCTCGATGTAGCGAGGGATCTTGTGGCGGCTCAACTTGTCCGCGGTGAAGTCAGCCAGGGCGGCCGGATCGAACGTCGCGCCTGGCATGAGCTCCACGTACGCCTTGACCTCTTCGCCCATCATCTCGTCGGGGACCGGAACGACTGCGGCATCGACAACGTCCGCATGCAGCCGCAGAACAGCTTCGACCTCCGCCGGGGCGATGTTGATCCCGCTTCGGCGGATGATTTCCTTCCGCCGGCCGAGGAAGTAGTACATCCCGTCCTCATCGCGGCACATGATGTCCCCGGAGCGAAGCCAGCCGTCATGCAGGATCTCGGCGTTGGCCTCTGGGTTGTTGACGTAGCCCTCGAAGCAGATCTGACCGGCCAGCTCCAGCTCACCGCTGGCGGCGCCGAGAAGTTCTTGCCCCTCTTCGTCGACCAATCGTGCCTGCACGTCTGGGTACGGAATGCCAAGGGCCCCAGTGCCTACGTAGTTCGCACCAAGGTCTTCAGGCATAGCGATCGCGGGGCCGGACTCGGAGGAGCCGTATGTCTCGCGCCAGGGGAATCCGAACCGGCGCTCGAGCTCGGCATGTCGGGACGGCGGGATAGCCAAGGCGATCGCACTCCGAACAGCGTGGTCGCGGTCGCTGGGACCTTCCGGACGGCTGAGCAGCATGTCGGGAATGGAGCCGATCGTGAGGATGGCAGTCGCCCGCAGATCCTTAGCCACCTGCCAGAAACGCGACGCGCTGAACTTGCGCATGACAATGACCGAGTACCCGCCGTAGATCGCGCTGTACAGCGCTGTGAGTGGGTCTCCGTAGTGGAACTGAAGGGGGTAGAGGATGCGGGTGTTCTCGTCCGCGTCCCGGTACCTGACGCGCAGCGCGACATCCAGGTATCTCAGGGTCTCCAGGTGGCTACCACCAATAGCCTTCGGAAGTCCCGTGGTGCCCGAGGTGTATCCGATGTCCATCATGTCGTGGATATCGCCCTCGACGTCCTGAAGACGAAGAGGATCCGAACCGGCGGCGACCCCAGCGAACCCGTGCGGCTCGTCGCCCTCGATCTGGATGACCCTCTCCAGCGGGCTGGGAGTACCGATCAGAGCAGTGAGTGTCGGCGCTGACGTCGGGTCCGCAATGGCAATCCGGCTTTCCGAATCTTGGGCGAGGAACTCGGCCTCATGAGAGGCCATTTCGGGAGACACGGGGATGACCACCCCGCGGTTCGCTAGGACAGCCAGGCTCGCTATGACGAACTCCACTCGGTTACCCATCGCCAGGATGACCCGGTCCCCCGCACCCACGAACTGGCGCAGGTAGCCGGCGAACTGCTCAATTCCGGCTTGCAGTTCGGCATTGGTGATCGAGAAGTGGTCATCGAAGTAGAGCGGCACGTGGTTGGGCCGCGCCTGAAAACCGTCAAGCAGCACCGACAACAGTGGTTTGCGTGGGCAGCCCGACCATGTGGGGGGAAAGTCCAACGGCCACCTGGCTGGCGAGGTGGCCCTCGTTGACTGGTCTGACTCGATCGTCATGTCATGATCCACTTCTGTTCGGGGCTAAATGAGCATCTGGTTGTGTAACACGCGTTGTATTCCTAGGGCCCGAGAACTGGCCGGTATGGGCGTCGCCCTTCAGCCGACGGAGACTTTCCGCCGCCTTGGCACCCATCCGGGGCCAGGGACGGCCGAGATGAGCTCCCTCGTGTATTGCTCGGCGGGGCTGTCGAGGACACGCTCGGTTGGACCCGTCTCAACGACTCGACCCTGATTCATCACGACGCACATATCGCTGATCTGACGGACGACGCCCAAGTCGTGGGAGACGAAGACGTAAGTTAGCTGCCTGATCTCTCGGAGCTCCTGGAGGAGTCTGAGGACCTGCGCCTGAACGCTGACGTCCAAGGCCGACACGGCCTCGTCCAAGATGAGGATGTCGGTGTCGGCGGCCAGAGCGCGCGCGATCGCGACCCTCTGGCGCTGCCCACCAGACATGTGCCGGGGTAGCGACTCGGCCGCTCGCTCGTCGAGACCCACTTGGTCGAGTAGCTCAAGGGCACGCGCTCGACGCTCTGTTCGGGAGAGGCTGGTCTGCTGACCCAGCACTTCGACGAGGGCCGCTCCGACGGTTTGCATGGGATCGAGTGAGGCCCGGGGGTCCTGGAACACCATCTGGACGTCGCGGGCCCGCTGTCCTCGTTTCCTGTGTGTGAGCCTGCCGGTCTCCTGGGCTTGTCCGTTGATCTCCAACTGCCCGCTCGTGGCGGTCTCCAGACCGGCGATGATCCGCGCGCAGGTCGTCTTGCCCGATCCAGACTCCCCGACGATCGCGAGAGACGAGCCGCGTGCCACGGAGAAGCTGACATCGTCCACGGCCACCACGTCGTGGCCCCTGCCTCCTCGGGAGAAGACCTTGCGCAGGTTGGCGACGTTCACGGCGTGGTCACTCATGCGCTGGCTCCGGTCTCGTGCTGCGGTCGGGACGCGATCTCAGCCACCCGGTGGCACGCGACGAAGCGACCGGATTCCGGCACCAGAGGTGGCGCGTGGGTCTCGCACACGGAGATGGCGAGCGGACATCTCGCGACGAACGCGCAACCGGGCCCCACTTCACTGGCTCGCGCTGGGCGTCCTGGGATCGGTCGAAGCTCCTCTCGAGCCGTCACGGACGGACGCGAGTCCAGCAACCCCCGTGTATACGGGTGGAGGACGTTCCGGTGCAGGTCGTTGGACTCCCCCATCTCTACGAGCGAGCCGGCGTAGAAGGTGGCGACCCGGTCTGTCACTGCGGCCGCGAGGTCCAGGTCGTGCGTCACCAGAATCATCGCCATGCCCCGCTCGCGTCGGAGCTCGTCGATGATGGCCATGACCTCCTGCTGCGTTGTCACGTCCAACGCGGTCGTCGGCTCGTCGGCCATGATCAAGTCAGGTTCGTCCAGAAGCGCGGACGCGATCATGACCCGTTGGAGCAGTCCACCCGACAGCTCGTGCGGGAACTGCTCCAAGCGGCTCTCCGCGTTGGCGATGCCGACCGCCCGCAGCTGTTTCAGGGCACGCTGAACGGCCTCGTTCTTCGATAGCCGGCGTCGCAGTGTCTCCGTGAGGAAGTCGCCAATCGTTCGGACCGGGTTGATCGCTGCTCGAGGGTCCTGGTGAATCATCGCCACGCCCGAGGAGTGCCACGTCCTCAGTCTCGACGCGCCCATGGCGAACACGTCCTGTCCGTCGACAGTGATCGAGCCGGTGGCCCGGAGCGCCCGCGGCAGGGTCCTTCGGATCGCCTGGAGCGTGACGGACTTGCCAGACCCGGACTCGCCGACGATTCCGAGGGCCTCGGCCGGCTGCAGATCGAAGCTCAGTCCTCTGAGGATGGGCGTCCTGTGGTTGCCATCGACGTGGTCGACAGCGAGGTCGCGCACCTCGAGGAGTGGTTGGCCCGTCATCAGCTCTTGTCCTTATGGAGGCTGGCACCGAGAAGGTTGACCGCGATGACGACCCCGACGATGAGCAACCCAGGCACCAGGGTGCCCAGGGGCTGGCCGTTCAGCAACGCAGAGCGGCTCTGGGACATGAGGAGGCCCCACTCGGTTCGTGGCGGCTGCACCCCGAGACCTATGAAGGACAGAGCGGCAAGGTCGACCATGGCGGACCCGAACATGAAGGAGCCCTGCGACACGATCAGACTGCGGACGTTCGGCAACAGATGGCGAGTCGTGATGCGCCACACGGAGAAGCCCGCCATTTGGCAGGCCTCGATATAGGGAAGGTTGCGCTCCCGGATGGCGATGGAGCGGATCGCGCGAGTCATGAATGGGGCATAGGCGATGGTCAGGGCGATCAGTGGAGCTCCGAAGCCGGTGCCGAGAACGGCCACCGCCAGGACCGCCAGTAGAAGGCTGGGAAACGCCATCAGCACATCGCAGAGTCGACTGATGACGGTGTCCACACGTCCACCGAACCAACTGGCCGTCAAGGCGAGCGTGACACCCAGCAGGGTGGCCCCCGCGACGACCAAGGCCGGGCCGATGAGGCTGAGTCGGGCGCCGTACACGATCAGGCTGAACAGGTCGCGCCCGAGTGCGTCCGTACCGAGCAGGTGGCCCCCGGATCGACCGAGGTTGGCCGAGAGCACGTCCTGCTGCTCTGGTGGATAGGGCGCAAGGAGGGGCGCGAGCACCGCCACGGCCACCAGCACAGCGAGGAAGACAAGGCAGAACATGCGCACCGACAGACGCCGGCTGCGCCCGGTCACGGTCGCGCCATCCATGGTCATGGTCGTCATCGGGGGCCGTCCTGCCGGACTCGGGGGTCGAGGGCTCGCTGGATCAGCTCGACCAGGGTGC
>Ga0075367_10001037_pt1 | contig 11468 bp, 12 predicted proteins | sample EndMethybrTD3032_FD_71399 | JGI IMG/M metagenome (GOLD analysis project Ga0075367, IMG submission 71399) | Populus endosphere microbial communities from Tennessee, USA - Endosphere MetaG P. TD hybrid TD303-2 | ecosystem: Host-associated > Plants > Roots > Endosphere | place: USA: Tennessee... | reverse complement strand
AAGGTTCAGTCGACGCTGCAGCGCTACAAGGCCCTGCAGGACATCATCGCCATCCTGGGCATGGACGAACTGTCCGAAGAGGACAAGCTGGCCGTTGCCCGTGCTCGTAAGATCGAGCGCTTCCTGTCGCAGCCGTTCTTCGTTGCCGAAGTCTTCACCGGTTCGCCGGGCAAGCTCGTCGCTCTCGAAGACACGATCAAGGGCTTCAAGGGCCTGGTCAACGGCGAATACGACCACCTGCCGGAAGCAGCCTTCTACATGGTCGGCTCGATTGACGAAGCCATCGAGAAGGCCAAGAAGCTGTCCGCAGCTGCCTGATGAGCGACGCTCACGCCGAGATCTTCTGCTGCGACGCCCTTCGGGAGGTCGCAGCAGAGCTTCCCGCTCCTGCAGCGCCAACGATCTACAGGTCGGACGATGGCGTCATGATGATGGTGGTGGGATTGATCCAGACCGAAGAAGGGTTTGGATATCTCGATCAAGCGATCGTGCACTGCCCGTTCTGCGGGATCAATTTGCAAGATACAAAAGCCGCCGAGAAGGTAAGTCACTGATGGCTGACAATTTCAATTTTGAACTCGTATCTCCCGAGCGCCTGCTCCTTTCGGAGATGGTGACAGAAGTTGTCATTCCGGCAACCGACGGCGAGATGACCGTTATGGCGAACCACGCCCCGACGATGACGACCATCAAGCCCGGCATCGTCAGTGTTCGTTCCGCTAATGGTTCGAAGCAGGACTACGTCGTTTTTGGCGGCTTTGCCGATATTCTGCCGACCGGCTGCACGCTGCTGGCGGAATCTGCCGTCATCATTCAGGATCTCTCCAAGGATGAGCTGACGCTTCGCATCGAAGCGGCACAGCGAGAGATCGCAGATACTGTGCATCACGAGCACAAGTCGCGCCTGGAGCATTACGTGATGGAACTGACACATCTGCGGGGTGTGATCGACCAGGATTGATCCGAATCGGACCTCTGACCCTGAAGCGGCCTTTCGGGCCGCTTTTTTGTTTTCTACTGGTTATCCGTGTCACGGGACGCAGCTTCCCGCACCCGAAGGCGTCGGTTATAACACCCTAAGTAAAGTTAGGGTCGAACTGTGGAACAAGGCTCCAACAATCCATTCAGGACGCTGCTGACGGTTGGCGAAGTCGCCGGGCGCAGCGGCCTTGCCGTTTCTGCATTGCACTTCTACGAGGCGAAGGGCCTCATTTCCAGTATTCGCTCGCGTGGAAACCAACGCCGCTTCGGTCGCGATGTGCTCCGCCGACTCGGCATCATCAAGGTGGCGCAGCGTGTCGGCATTCCCTTGGCAGAGATTCAGGCCGCTTTCGATACTCTGCCGCAGGGCCGCACGGCGACCGCTACGGATTGGCAACGCTTGTCGGCCCTCTGGAAGGAGGATCTTGATACGCGCATCAATCGTCTCATCGCCTTGCGCGACCGGTTGACGGATTGCATCGGCTGTGGTTGCCTTTCGGTTGAAAGTTGCCCGCTGCGCAATCCCTATGATCAGCTGGCAAAGGATGGGCCGGGTCCGCGTCTGCTGGAAACCGACGATTAGGCAATCGTTTCCTCGCTGCATCAGAAGAATGCAAGAGCCGCAAGCGGCTCAATCGCGCCGTGGAGGACTGGATGTTTCACCCCAAGCTGTTTGAAAACCGCAATGTGGTCGTCACTGGCGGGGGCAGAGGCATCGGCCTAGAAGTGGCGCGGCAATTTCTCGATTGTGGAGCGAGGGTGTTGGTGCATGTCGGCCGCAGCGCCAAACGCGATTTGCCCGACTTTCTGCTGACGGCGGAAGAGGACCGGCGAGCCTTCCTCGTTGCCGCCGATTTTTCAACACTGGGCGGCACCAGCGAATTTGCGGAGAAGGCGCTTTCGATATTCGACCGGATCGACGTGCTCGTCAACAATGCCGGAACCATGATCGGCCGCTTTCCGGCAGCTGACCTCAGCGACGAGCAGTATCAAACGATCGTGCGACTGAACCAGACCTCGGTCGTCGAGGTGACCCGTGCCCTTCTTCCTGCGTTACGCGTATCGCAGGAAGCGGCAATCGTTAACACGGTTTCTATTTCTGCGCTTACGGGCGGTAGCCCCGGTTCGGCAATCTATTCGGCGTCAAAGGCATTTGTCGCGACCTATTCCAAGGCGCTCGCAAGAGAGCTCGCGCCGGACCGCATTCGGGTGAACTGTGTATCGCCCGGAACGATCGAAACCGACTTCCACCAGCGGTACTCCTCGCCGGAGAAGCTGGAGCAGACCCGCAAAGCCATTCCACTGCAGCGATTGGGCACTTCGGAGGATTGCGCACCCGCCTACCTCTTCCTCTCGGCGCCTTCTCTTTCCGGTTACATCACCGGACAAGTGCTCGAGATCAATGGCGGTCAGCTCATCTGCTGAGCAGTCGAGACTTTTTTTGGCATTTTGACAGATCCAAGCCGCTGGCTGCTGCGAATATGTTATGGTTCCGTTTCATACATATTGTTTCTGCAATCAGAGATAAAGAATGCACTTGCCTACACCGAGATCGGGAATGGCCGATCGGGATCTGCAGAAGCTTTCTGCAAGAGCGCGAGAAGCGAGCGAATTTCTCAAGGCACTCTCCCACCATACGCGATTAATCATCCTCTGCCTTCTTACCGAAGGGGAGAAGACGGTGGGCCAGCTAGAGGAAAGCCTCGACATTCAGCAGGCGATGGTGTCGCAGCAATTGGCGCGCCTCAGGTTGGATGGGCTCGTCTTGAGCCGTCGCGACGGACGTCTGGTCTATTATAGCGTAGCTCATCCGGATACGGCCGCGCTGCTGCATTTTCTGTTCGGGATGTTTCCCGGAGCACAGGACAATTGACAATCGGCCTTGCCGACTGCTCTCTCTGACTTGAAGGTGGCGGTGTGCCGCAGCTCGGCAGAGAGACCGAATGATCGATAAGCTGGAATTCTTTATCGCGCTCGCCAATGAGAAGCACTTCCGCCGTGCCGCAGAGGAGTGCGGCATCTCGCAGCCGACCCTCTCCGCTGCCATCCGCCAGCTCGAGGATCAGCTTGGCGTCATGCTTGTACAGCGCGGCTCGCGTTTCCAAGGGCTCACACCAGAAGGCCAGCGCGTGCTCGAGTGGGCGCGTCGCATCGTCGGCGATGCCCGCACGATGCGTGAGGAGATGCGGGCCGCCCGCAAGGGCCTGTCGGGACATATCAAAATTGCCGTCATCCCGACAGCGCTCGCCATGCTGCCGCGCATCACCACGCCGTTTCAGGAGCGGCATCCTGACGTGACCTTTTCCATCGTGTCCCGCAATTCCCTGCAAGTGCTCAGTATGTTGGAGAATCTCGAGATTGATGCTGGCATCACCTACCTCGAAAATGAGCCGCTTGGACGCGTGACGAGCGTGCCGCTCTATGCCGAGCACTACAATTTGATAACCGCCGCCGGCAGCCCTCTGTCCGATCGTGATCGTGTCACTTGGAAGGAAGTAGGCAACCTTCGGCTCTGTCTATTGACCGCGGACATGCAAAACCGCCGTATCATCAATCACCATTTGGCCGAAGCAGGCGTCACCGCGCGTCCGACGCTCGAATCCAATTCGATGATCGTGCTGTTCTCGCACGTTCGAACCGGACGCTGGGCGAGCATCATGCCGCGCAATGTTGCGAAATCCTTCGGCTTTCCTGCCGAAATCCGAATGATCCCCATTGTCGAACCGCAAGCGCATCATCTTGTCGGTCTGGTCGCGACGCATCGTGAGCCGTTCACGCCGCTGGTCTCGGCCCTGCTGCACGAGGCCCGAATTCTCGCCGAAGAGCCGGAATATTGATAGAAATTTCCTATCGTCTGACGAAACAGCGTTATTGATCGCTTCGTCCATCCCTGAGAAAGTTCCATAATGAACGGACGCGAGCGGTTCTGTCGGCCACAGGGTTCTGAAGAAAATCCGCCTGCCCCAGGCCGCGACGTGTAACTTGCAGGCCGTGGGAGGGCTGCTGATGAATATTCATGTCGCCAAGGGCGATATCGCAACGCGCACGACCGCGATCATCGACCATCTCAAGCATCTTGAAGGGCCGCTGCTGCCGATCCTCCACGAGATCCAGGATGAATTCGGCTATGTACCGCAGGAGACGCTGCCTATCATTGCGATGGAACTCAATCTCTCGCGCGCCGAAGTGCATGGCGTCGTGACCTTCTACCATGACTATCGCGATCATCCCGTTGGCCGGCATGTGCTGAAACTCTGTCGCGCCGAGGCCTGTCAGTCAATGGGCGGCGATGCTCTGGCCGACCGCGTCAAGGCGCTGCTTGGCATCGACTGGCATGGCACAACGCCGGATGGAGCGATCACCCTCGAACCCGTCTTCTGTTTGGGGCTCTGTTCGTGCTCGCCGTCCGCGATGATGGATGGCGAGGTTCATGGCCGAGTGGATGCTGCCGATCTCGAGGCGCTGATCTCGGAGGCACGCCGATGACCGTCCGGATCTATGTTCCCTGTGATGCTGCGGCCCTGGCATTGGGCGCCGAGCGCGTGGCAAAGGCAATCTCCGAGGAGATTGCGGCGCGCGGCCTCGATGCGAAGATCGTGCGTAACGGCTCGCGCGGCATGCACTGGCTGGAGCCGCTGGTCGAGGTCGAAGTCTCGGGCAGGCGCATCGGCTATGGGCCGGTGAAAGCCAAGGATGTCGTTTCGCTGTTTGAGGCCGGATTGGCAACCGGCGGTGATCATCCCCTCTGTCTTGGTGAGGTGGAGGAACTCCCGTTCCTCAAGCGCCAGACACGGCTTACCTTTGCCCGCTGCGGCGTCATCGATCCGCTGTCGCTGGATGACTATGAGGCGCATGGCGGCCTCGCCGGGCTGCGCCGCGCGGTTTCAATGCTGCCTGCCGATGTCGTGAAGGAAGTCACCGATTCTGGCCTGCGCGGACGCGGCGGCGCGGGCTTCCCGACGGGGATCAAGTGGAAGACGGTGCTCGACGCGCCGGGTGAACGCAAATACATTGTCTGCAATGCCGACGAAGGCGATAGCGGCACTTTCGCCGACCGGATGATCATGGAAGGCGATCCCTTCGTACTGATTGAAGGCATGGCGATCGCGGGCCTTGCGACCGGCGCGACCAAGGGCTTCGTCTACACACGCTCGGAATATCCGCATGCGATCGCGACGATGAGCCGGGCGATCGATATTGCTCGGAGCGCCGGGATACTTGGCACATCGGTTCTCGGCTCGGGCAAGGCCTTCGATATGGAGGTTCGCACCGGCGCCGGCGCCTATGTCTGTGGCGAGGAGACGGCGCTTCTGAACAGCCTCGAAGGCAAACGCGGCATTGTGCGGGCCAAGCCTCCGCTGCCGGCCCACAAGGGTCTTTTCGACTGTCCGACCGTCATCAACAACGTCATTTCGCTCGCCTCCGTGCCCGTAATCATGGACAAGGGAGCGGCCTATTACCGCGACTTCGGCCTTGGCCGGTCGCGCGGCACCATTCCGATCCAGATCGCCGGCAATGTGAAACATGGTGGTCTCTTTGAGACGGCATTCGGGACTTCGCTCGGCGAACTCATCGATGACATTGCCGGAGGAACCGCATCCGGGCGGCCGGTGAAGGCGGTTCAAGTTGGCGGTCCGCTCGGCGCCTACTTCCCTCGCGCCCTGTTCGACACGCCGTTCGACTATGAGGCTTTCGCAGCCAAGGATGGATTGATCGGCCACGCCGGCATCGTCGTTTTCGACGACACCGCCGATATGCTGAAGCAAGCCCGCTTTGCAATGGAGTTCTGCGCTGTCGAAAGCTGCGGCAAGTGCACGCCCTGTCGTATCGGCTCGACGCGTGGCGTTGAAACGGCGGACAAGATCGCGCGCGGCATCGAACCGAAAAAGAATCGGGAACTGCTGGCCGATCTTTGCAACACCATGAAGTTCGGGTCGCTCTGCGCGCTCGGGGGCTTCACCCCCTATCCCGTCATGAGCGCCATGACGCACTTCCCGGAAGATTTCGTTCCCACACCTCTTATCGAAGCGGCGGAGTAAGACCTATGCCTCTCGTCCACGAAACCGACTACGGCACGCCTGCCTCGACCTCCGAAACCATGGTGACGCTCATCATCGATGGCAACCAGGTGACGGTGCCAGAGGGCACATCCGTCATGCGCGCCTCGATGGATGCCGGCATCGAGATTCCGAAGCTTTGCGCCACTGATATGATGGATGCCTTCGGCTCCTGCCGCCTCTGTCTGGTCGAGATTGAGGGTAGGGCCGGTCTGCCGGCCTCGTGCACGACGCCGGTTGCACCGGGCATGGTGGTATCGACGCAAACGAACCGGCTCAAGGATGTTCGCCGGGGCGTGATGGAGCTCTATATCTCCGACCACCCGCTCGACTGCCTGACCTGTGCGGCCAACGGCGATTGCGAGCTGCAGGACATGGCGGGCGCCGTCGGTCTGCGCGATGTGCGCTACGGTTATGACGGTGACAACCACGTCAAGGCGCGCAACAACAGCGATCTCAATCTCAAATGGGCGCCCAAGGACGAATCCAACCCCTATTTTACCTTCGATCCGGCAAAGTGCATCGTCTGCTCGCGCTGCGTGCGCGCCTGCGAGGAAGTGCAGGGCACCTTTGCGCTGACTATCGAGGGCCGTGGCTTCGACTCGCGCGTTTCGGCCGGCATGCACGAGGACTTCGTGTCTTCGGAATGCGTTTCCTGCGGCGCTTGCGTCCAGGCCTGCCCGACGGCGACGCTAATAGAGAAGTCCGTCATCGAGATCGGTCAGCCGGAGCATTCAGTCGTCACCACCTGCGCCTATTGCGGCGTCGGCTGCTCCTTCAAAGCCGAGATGCGCGGCGAGGAACTCGTTCGCATGGTCCCGTGGAAGGACGGGCAGGCGAACCGTGGCCATTCCTGCGTTAAAGGCCGCTTCGCTTATGGCTATTCCAGCCACAAGGACCGCATCCTCAATCCGATGATCCGCGAGAAGATCACCGATCCCTGGCGCGAGGTCACCTGGGAGGAGGCGTTCGCGCATGTCGCGTCGGAGTTCCGCCGCATCCAGTATCAGTACGGCCGCGATTCCGTCGGCGGCATTACATCGTCCCGCTGCACCAACGAGGAAACCTATCTCGTCCAGAAGCTGGTGCGCGCCGGTTTGCGCAACAACAATGTCGATACCTGCGCGCGCGTCTGCCATTCGCCGACCGGCTATGGTCTCGGCCAGGCCTTCGGCACCTCGGCCGGCACACAGAATTTTGATAGCGTCGAGCAGAGCGATGTCGTCGTCATTATCGGCGCCAATCCGACCGACGGACACCCGGTCTTCGCGTCGCGGCTGAAGAAGCGCTTGCGACAGGGCGCCAAGCTTATCGTCATTGATCCGCGCCGCACCGATATCGTGCGCTCGCCGCATGTCGAGGCGTCCTATCACCTGCCGCTGAAGCCGGGCACGAACGTCGCGATCCTCACGTCTCTTGCGCATGTGATCGTCACCGAGGGCCTGTTCAACGAGGCCTTCATCCGCGAGCGTTGCGACTGGTCCGAATTCGAGGACTGGGCAAGCTTCGTCGCCGAGCCGCATCATAGCCCTGAAGCATCGCAGAAGTACACCGGCGTTCCGGCCGATCTCGTGCGCGGCGCGGCGCGTCTCTATGCCACCGGCGGCAACGGTGCGATCTATTATGGTCTCGGCGTTACCGAGCACAGTCAAGGTTCGACGACGGTGATGGCGATCGCCAACCTCGCCATGGTTACCGGCAATATCGGCCGTCCCGGCGTCGGCGTGAATCCGTTGCGCGGTCAGAACAATGTGCAGGGTTCGTGCGACATGGGTTCCTTCCCGCATGAGCTGCCCGGCTATCGTCACATCTCTGACGATGCGACGCGTGACATCTTCGAGAAGCTTTGGGGCGTCAAGATCAGCAACGAGCCGGGCCTGCGCATTCCGAACATGCTCGATGCTGCGGTCGATGGAACGTTCAAGGGCCTTTATGTCCAGGGTGAGGATATCCTGCAGTCCGACCCCGATACAAAGCACGTCGCGGCAGGTCTTGCCGCCATGGAATGCGTGGTCGTTCACGACCTCTTCCTGAACGAGACGGCGAACTATGCGCATGTCTTCCTGCCGGGCTCCAGCTTCCTCGAGAAGGACGGCACCTTCACCAATGCCGAGCGCCGAATCAACCGCGTTCGCAAGGTCATGAGCCCCCGCAACGGCTATGCCGATTGGGAGGTGACGCAAAAGATGGCGCAGGCCATGGGCCTTGCCTGGAACTACACCCACCCTTCAGAGATCATGGATGAGATCGCCGCGACAACGCCGAGTTTCGCGCTCGTCTCCTACGACTATCTCGACAAGATGGGCTCCGTGCAGTGGCCCTGCAATGAGGCGCATCCGCAGGGCTCGCCGATTATGCATGTCGATGGCTTCGTGCGCGGCAAGGGCAAATTCATCCGCACGGAATATGTTGCGACCGACGAGAGGACCGGGCCGCGCTTCCCGCTGCTGCTGACCACCGGGCGTATCCTCAGCCAGTACAATGTCGGCGCCCAGACGCGCCGTACGGAAAACATCGTCTGGCATCCCGAGGACCGCCTGGAGATCCATGCGCACGACGCCGAGCAGCGCGGCATCCGCGACGGCGACTGGATAAAGCTGATGAGCCGCTCGGGCGATACGACGCTTCGCGCGCTGATCACCGACCGCGTTGCGCCCGGTGTTGTCTACACGACCTTCCACCATCCCGACACGCAGGCGAACGTCATCACCACCGACTTCTCCGACTGGGCGACGAACTGCCCGGAATACAAGGTGACAGCGGTGCAGGTCTCGCCCTCCAACGGCCCGACAGACTGGCAGCGGGACTATGACGAGCAGGCACGCCAGAGCCGTCGGATCGTGAGCAAGCTGGAGCCCGCCGAGTGATGATTGATCGCCCGACCTGTATTGCCGTCAAGCGCGCCGCCCGCAGCGGCGGTGTCGTCGTGCCCGGTCAGCGGATCGTTCCGGAGGAGGTGCCGATCGCCTTTTCCTATGGCGGCAGCACGCATGCGGTTATGATGGGAACGCCCGGGGATCTCGGGGATTTCGCGGTAGGCTTCAGCCTGACCGAAGGTATCATTTCCGATGTCCGGCAGATCGCGGCAATCGAGATTGTCGACGGCGAGAAAGGCATCGACGTGCAGATCGCTCTCGTCGATGAGGCGGCGGTTGCGCTGACGGCGCGTCGCCGCAGCATGGCCGGACCGGTCGGCTGCGGGCTCTGCGGAATCGAGTCGATCGAACAGGCCGTTCGCAAGGTTGCGGATGTGTCTGCGGTGTCGCTCAATGTGACCCATCACGACCTCATTGAGGCCGTTTCACTGCTGAACGGGGCGCAGCCGCTGTATCGCGAGACGCGGGCGGTGCATGGCGCCGGCTTCTACCTGCCGCGCAAGGGGCTGGTTGCAGTGCGCGAGGATGTCGGCCGGCACAATGCGCTCGACAAACTTTGCGGCGCGGTGATCGCTCAACAGCGATCCGGAGCCGACGGCATTGTTGCCATTACCAGCCGCGTCTCCGTCGAGATGGTGCAGAAGGCGGCCGTCCTTGGCAGTTCAGTGCTGGTTGCTATCTCAGCGCCGACCGGGCTTGCCATCCGCACGGCCGATGAAGCCGGCATGACCCTCGTCGCCTTGGTGCGTGGCGAGGACTTCGAGATTTTCACGCATCCACAGCGCGTCCAACCGGGAACGATCTCCGATGTCGCATGATACGCAGTCCAAACTCGTCTACATGGCTAATCAGATCGCGACGTTCTTCAGGAGCCAGCCGGAGAGCGAAGCTGCGCAGGGCGTGGCGACGCATATCAACAAGTTCTGGGAGCCGCGCATGCGGCGGCAACTGTTTGAGATCCTGGAACGTGACACCGATGACCTCAGCCCGCTCGTTATCCAGGCCGCGCCGTTGATCAAACGGCCTGAACCAGCGGCGAGCGCACCTAACTAGCGCCCTTGTGGCGAAGGGGGCGCTGGGCCGACATCGACGCTGTTGTCGCCTGCATCGGTCTGGCCAGTCTGCCGTCATGGCCTTCCTGCGATAGTATCCGTCAACAAAAAAGCCGCCTTGAAGGCGGTCGCCTTGAAGGCGGCTTTTTATATGGCCAACGGGCCGGAAATCAGGCGGCGAGATCGTCTGTTTCGCTTTCCTTGAACATCTTGGCGAGGTTGAGGAAGCAGATCATGCCGTTTTCCGAGGCGATGATGCCCTCGCAGAAGGCACGATCAAAGGACGCTGTGACCTCAGGGACCGGCTGAACCTGGCTGGAGGAGATTGTGAGGATGTCCGAGACGCGATCGACCAGCATGCCGATGACCATATTGTGGACTTCGGCCACGACGATGGCGCTGCGCTCGTTGGCCACGGTGCTCTTCATGCCGAGCTTGAAGGCGAGGTCGATGATCGGGATCACTGAGCCGCGGAGGTTCATAACGCCGATGACGTCGGCCGGCGCGTGCGGGATCGGCGTGGACGGCGCCCAGCCGCGGATTTCGCGAATCGTCGTCGTTTTAACGCAGAATTCCTGATCGTGCAGTCTGAAGGCAATGATCTCCAGCGTATCGCCGCTGAAGTTCGTGGAATTGATCGTAGCCATAGGTATTGTCCCAACCGTCAAAAGCCAGGGCAGAAGCACCGCGCCACCATTGGTGCGGATGGACTTTGCCTTCAAACCGCGCGTGCTCTTCCGGAGGAGGAGTATCGATACGGTTACTCCAGACCTTAACGGAAGAGTGTTGCCCAAATCTAAACTGAGGCAGCTGATTTTTGGTTAGGCGGAAGCGGTGTGTGCCGTGTCATCATTCGTGGTTCGTCAAGGAGAATTGGCGCCCGGTGCGATAGCAAGGATGCTGCGACGATCTAGCGCTAGGCAAGCGTCTTTTCTATCTGCTCTACCGCCCAGTCGACCTGGCTCTTGGTGATCACCAGCGGCGGGGCGAGGCGGATCGTGTTCTCGTGTGTGTCTTTGGCAAGCAGGCCGCGATCCTTGAGGGTGTAGCAATACTGGCGGGCGCCGCCGGCTTCCGGCACCAGCTCGACCGCCATCATCAACCCGCGCCCGCGAACGTCCTTGACGATGTTGGAGCGGATGGAGCGCAGCCCCTCCAGGAAATAGTCGCCCATGACGGCTGCGTTCTCAACCATGCCTTCCTGCGTCAGCACCCTCAATGCCGCGCGCGCCACGGCGCAGGCAAGCGGGTTGCCGCCGAAGGTTGAGCCGTGCTGCCCCGGCTTCAAGACGCCGAGCACCTCGGAATTGGAGAGCACCGCCGACACCGGATAGAAGCCGCCGGAGAGCGCTTTGCCGATCAGCGTCACATCAGCCTCGATGCCTTCATGCTCTTCGGCGAGCAGCTTCCCCGTCCGGCCGAGGCCGGTCTGGATCTCATCGAGGATAAGGGTAACGTTATTCGTCGTGCAGAGTTCGCGAACACGCTTGAAATAGCCGGCA
>Ga0075367_10001036_pt1 | contig 11473 bp, 9 predicted proteins | sample EndMethybrTD3032_FD_71399 | JGI IMG/M metagenome (GOLD analysis project Ga0075367, IMG submission 71399) | Populus endosphere microbial communities from Tennessee, USA - Endosphere MetaG P. TD hybrid TD303-2 | ecosystem: Host-associated > Plants > Roots > Endosphere | place: USA: Tennessee... | reverse complement strand
CGTTCGCCGGTTTCGCCCATGTCGATATGCGGCGAATGACGGTAGGCGACCGCGATGTCCGCACACCGCAGCGTCGTGCGATCGATGTTGCCGTGATAGTCGAGTGCAACCGCGATCGGCAGCGATGTCGCGCCACGCACGGCGTCGATGATGGACCGCTCGACGTCCTCATAGCCCGGTGCCCAGCAGGCGCCGTGCAGGAACAGGACCACGCCGTCGAGTTCACGATCGTTCTGGAGCCCTTCGATGATCTCGCGTGTGAAGTGTTCGACCGCCTCATCCGATGCAGGTCCGAGTGCGCCCAACAGCGTATGGAACAACGGCAAGAACGTCGCGCCCTCGTCCTCGCAGATTTTTATGCAGCCGCCCGGAACGGTGTTGGTGCTGCGAAAACTTCGGACGACTTCCTTCCCGCGCGTGCAGAACCGCTCGAAGGCATCGATTCCGGCCACCTGAGGCACGGCGGTGACCGATTCAAGATTGAAGCCGGCGAAGGCGATGCGGTGACTCATGGTACCAGCCAGCTTAGAAGCGTTTCGACGGCACGCAAGGGTCTCTGATTCCTCAGGATTTCGGGATTTTTGGGCTCTGGCAAGGGTCGGGAAGCTACATCCCCCGATCCGGCTATGTTTCGTCCGGGCCCATCCGACGAAACAATTGCCCGTCCCACGAAACCATTTTCCCTTTGTGACGCAAATGTCCTGAAGCGGCGAGGGTCTAGAACTGCATCCAACAAAGCGGCGCACACAGCCGCACAGGGCTCAAACGGCGGACACCACGATGCGCACTCTCTCCCTCTCGCTGATCATCGCCTTCACCGTCGTCCTGTCCGGTGCTTCGAACGCCGGTTCGTCCGACAACCTGCCGAACGCCGGCCTGTTTCAGGTCGTTCGCTAATCCTTTTCAACCGGAGCACGGGCGATGAACCACTCGCTCTACAGTGCAGACCGCTCGACCCACATCAAGATCGTTGCTGTGGCGCTGATCGCCGCCGTCACGATCCTGAGCTACGGGATCGTTGTTCGCTCCAAGGGCGACGGTGTCTCGTATGCGCAGCAGAACATCCAGGTCATCAAGGCCGGCAAGCCGGTGATGGTCACGACTACAGGAACCCCCACGATCCGCTGAGAGCCCCCAATCAGTGAGATCATCTGAGAAGAAGCCGCCCCTCCCCCAGGGCGGCTTTTTCCATTTCGGCGAAGCGTTGGGAGCCGCGTAGACTCTCGCCGAGCTGGCTGACATGCTGGTCGGCCGGGTGTGGCTATGGATCTGATCGAGCAAGTCGAAAGAAAAAGATGAACGTCGCTGACTATGTGATTGTTGGAGCCGGCTCTGCGGGTTGCGTCCTCGCCAACCGCTTAAGCCAGGACGGCAAGCACACAGTTTGTCTGCTCGAGGCAGGTCCACCGGATTGGAGTCCATACATTCACATCCCGACGGGTTTCATGAAGCTCATGAACCACCCGACGTACAACTGGTGCTATAAATCGGAGCCGTCGGAATGGACCGGCGGTCGATCCATTCCGGTGCCCAGGGGCAAGACGCTAGGCGGCTCATCATCCATCAACGGCAATATTTTCACGCGCGGGAATCGCGCGGACTTCAACACCTGGGCTCAATTCGGCAATCGCGGCTGGGGCTACGCAGATGTCCTGCCCTATTTCAAAAGATACGAGACGAAATACGGTTTTCGCGACGACGAATTCCGCGGCAGCAGTGGTGAGCTGGCAATCACCGATACCGACTGGACGCATCCCCTTTGTGAGGCCTTCATTGAGGGCGCCGTGTCGATCGGCATTCCGCGCACATCGGATTACAACGGGGCTGCGCAGGAGGGCATTTCCTATACGCAACGGACCATCTTCAACAACCGACGCGTGAGTGCCGCTCGCGCCTTTCTCGCCCCCGCGCGCTCGCGGCCAAATCTGACGGTGGTCACGCAGGCTCATGCGACGTCCCTCGCGCTGGAGGGGAAACGCATCACCGGCGTTCACTACACGAAAGGCGGACGTGGAGGAGTGCCCCGCACCGTCAAGGCCAACCGGGAGGTCATTCTCTGCAGCGGCGTATTCAATTCGGCTCAGCTACTCCAACTGTCTGGAATTGGCGATCCGAAGCACCTTGCTCCTATAGGTATTCAGGTCCAGCACGCGCTTCCGGGTGTCGGCAACAACCTCCGCGATCACTATGCGAACCGTTTCACGGCGCGAGTGAAGAACGCCGAGACGCTCAACGAGCGCGCGCAAGGTCTCAAGCTCCTGCCCGAGATTGTGAAATGGGTGTTCAACCGACCGGGCGTTCTGTCGCTGCCAGCGACGACCGTCTATGCATTCTGGCGCTCTAACCCCGATATTCCCAATGCCGATCTGCAATTGTCGTTCGTGCCGGCAAGCTACGAACTGGGCCGCCAGGCCAAGCTGGATGACTTTCCAGGCATGTCGATTGCCACATGGCAACAGCGGCCGGAGAGCTCGGGCTATGTGCGGCTTCGGTCGGCCGATCCGTTCGAGATGCCGATTATCCAGCCGAATTATCTCGACAGTGAGATCGATCGAGCCGTCGTGCTTGCCGGCATGAAGACAGTCCGCAGAATACTCAAGACGAAAGCGATGGAACCCTACTACGACGGCGAGGACTTTCCCGGGGAGCAAGTTCAATCCGACGAGGATCTCCTCGAATCGATACGTCAACGCGGCACCACGACCTATCATCCGGCTGGCACGTGCAAGATGGGTCCGCCAGGTGATCCCCTGGCTGTCGTCAACGACGAGCTGCGCGTTCATGGACTCGAGGGGCTCAGAGTTGCCGACGCCTCCATCATGCCGCGCATGATTTCGGCGAATCTAAACGCCGCGTGCCTCATGATCGGCGAGAAGGCATCGGATCTAATTCTAGGTCGCGCCGCGCCCGAGCCAGCTAACGCCGCGCTGGCCAGTGGTACGATCTGAGGGAGACGGCTTCGCTGGCAGTTGGCGATCCCGAGAGGACTCGAACCTCTGACCCACAGCTTAGAAGGCTGTTGCTCTATCCAACTGAGCTACGGGACCGTGCCTTTCGAATACCAGAACAAGGTGAAGGTCCGGTAGCTGAAAATGGGCCGTCGGGCGGACTGAAACGGTCGACTTTTGCGTTCAGGCCGGCAGCCCGCCATTGAAATAATCCGCTTCTCCGGCAATGGTTTGGTCGGAGAGACGGAGAAGCGAGCGATGACGGACCAGGCGCCTCAGCCCACCATTCTGCCGCACGAACCGCATCCCCGGACGCCCGCCTTCAAGCTGCCGAGGAGCACCTGCGACAGCCACTGCCACATCTTCGGGCCGCATGCGCTCTACCCTTACGCCGAGGGCCGGTCCTATACGCCGCACGATGCGCCCCTGCCCGTATTCAGGACGCTGCAGAAGATCCTCGGCATCGACCGCGCCGTGATCGTCAATGCCACCTGCCATGGGCGCGACAACCGCGTCGTCACCGATGCCATCGCGCAGTCGAACGGCGCTTATCTCGGCATCGCCAACATCGACGAGACGTTTTCCGAAAAGGAGCTCGAAACACTCCGCGACCAGGGCATCCGCGGCTGCCGGTTCAATTTTGTCCGCCGGCTGGGCAACGTACCGGACCCGGCCGTGTTCCGCCGTCTCGTCGAGCGCATGAAGCCGCTCGGCTGGCACGTGGACCTCTACTTCGAGGCCGGCGACGTCCCCGAGTTCGTGCCGATGCTTCGCACCCTGCCCGTCGCCTATGTGATCGATCACATGGGCGGAGTCCGCGCCGGCCGCGAGCACAACGCCGCGTCGTTTGCCGCGCTGATCGAGTTGCTGCGGACGGACGAAAAATGCTGGATCAAGGTGACGGGGCCTGAGCGCATCTCGGCGGCGGGACCGCCCTACCACGACGTGATCCCGTTCGCGCAGGCGCTGATGGCGGCTGCGCCGGAGCGCACGCTGTGGGGAACGGACTGGCCGCACCCCAACGTCAAGCAGATGCCGACGGATGCCGACCTCGTCGAGATCCTGGCGCACTATCCCGCGGGCGATGCCCTGCAGCGCATGCTGGTCGACAATCCGGCACGGCTGTATGGATTTCCATCATAGTCCCGCGACACGTCGCGACGCATACAACGACATTCAGACGAAGATTTTGGGGAGGCTTTGATGAAAGGGACACGCCGTGCATTCTCGGCCGGCCTTGGCGCACTGGCCGCAACGGCGTTGCTGCCGCGCCGAAGCTTGGCCGCCTACCCCGACCGTCCGATCCGGCTGATCGTGCCGTTCGCCGCCGGCGGCAACGCCGACATCGTCGGACGCATCGTCGGCGAACAGGTCAGCAAGGCGCTGAACCAGACCGTCGTCGTCGAAAACCGTGGCGGTGCGGGCGGCGGCGTCGGGGCAGAATTCGTCGCGACATCGGCGCCGGACGGCTACACGCTGCTGGTCGGCTCGAACGGTCCGCTCACGGTCAATCCGTTCGTGAACGCCAACCTGAAATACGATCCGATCAAGGATTTTGCGGCCATTGCGCTGACGAGCTACGTGCCGCACGGGATCATTGTCAGCAAGAACGTCGAAGCCAAAAATGTCGCCGAGTTGATTGCGCTGTCGAAGAAGACGCCGGTGACCATTGCGACCGCCGGCGTCGGCAGCGCCACGCACATGACGCTGGAGCGGCTGAAGGCAGTCACCGGCGCAAACCTGCAGCATGTGCCCTATCGCGGCGCCGGCAACCTGATGCCGGACGTCATCAGCGGCAACGTCAACGGTGCGATGACGGAGCTCTCGACCGCCCTGTCCCTGCACAAGAGCGGCGACGCGCGCATCATCGCCATCGCAGCGGCGCAGCGCTCAAAGCTCGCGCCGGATATCGCCACCTTCGACGAAAGCGGCATGAAGGGTTTTGTGGCGCAGAGTTTCATCGGCGTGCTCGCGCCGGCGAAGACCCCCGCTGACGTCATCGCCGCTGTTCAGCAGGCGGTTGAAAAGGGACTGGCTGCGGGCAGTCCCGCCGTCGCGCGCCTGGTCGAAATGGGCTCCGAGATCGCCACGGCCGAGCAGATGACGTCGGCCGGCTTTACCGCCTTCATCCGCGCGGATTACGAGGAGATGCGGCAGGCCGCAAAAGCCGCCGGTATCACGCCGCAGTAGTTTTCTGCCGATCAAACGGCCAGCACGGAGTCGCGACGCGCCGCGGCGCGATTGTCATCGCCCGCGGTTTCGTTGAGCTCAGGCTGTAAAGGGGGCGCATCGACCTTTCGGAATTCAAGCAGCGTATTCCGGCTCAGGTCGATCTTGTCCGGATAGCCGTAGTCGGCCAGCCGGCCGCGCCGTTGAACCGACAGGGAGAAATCCTGCGCAAGCTCCTCGTAGAGCTCGACGGCGCGGAAATGATAGGAAAATCCCCGCCAGGTCTTGTGGGTCTCGCTCATGATGGCGGGATCGATAACGTCGATCAGAAGCACGGAAGAGCTGTGCATCATCGCGCGCGCCTGCTCGAACAGCAGCACCAGCTGCAGGTCGTCGAGGTGATAGCTCAGCTGCGACGTCCAGATGAAATCGAAGGTGCGACCTGCGAGCTCACGTTTGCCGAAGGTCGTCGAGCAGACGATCGTCGGATTCTTGTATGCGAGACCACGTTGCGCGATGCGCCGGTGTGCCGCCTCCAGCGGTTCCGGCAATAGATCCACGCCTGTATACTTTCCGCGGTCGAGGTAAGGGATCAGGGCGACACCCACCGTGAGGGGTCCGCAACCGATGTCGATGACAGAGTGATGCGGCTTCAGCCCGAGGCGGGTGAGCGCATTGAACTGATATTGCTGCAGGTGCGGCCAGATGCCGGCAGGGCCCACGAGCCGCTCGAGGCGTGTCTCGTTATCGAAGGGGTTGAACTTCGTGAGCAGCTGGTTCGCACGCCGCTGAAGCTCGAACAGCACCCTGGAACGATGGTACGAGCTGGTCTCCTCGGGCGTCTTTCGCAGCAGAAGCGCGTTTCGCCGTAACGAGCGAAAGACGGCGATCATTCCCAGCTCCAATGTCACAACCAGCAGACTATTCCGCGTAAGTCGCGATAATTGGTTGCAAGCATTAAGATTCCCTAACTAACGCGCGAGTGCGCGCTCTCGCCGCGGCCCTCCGGGCGGTCTTCGGAGCTTGCAAATTGACTAAACTTGCGCCCGTTACCAGCGGCCGCGGCCATATCCGGGCAACGCATCCGAGCGCCCGGCGACGGCGGCACGCTGCGGGCCGATCCGCTCGAACTGGGCTTTTTGTTCGTCGCTCAGCGTTCCGTAGAGGTCGTCAAGCGCCGTTCGGACCGACTTCGCAGCGCCGAGCATTGCTTCCAGCCTCGTGCGCGCGGCGGCGAGCCGCGCGGGCGGCGTCATTGCGGTTTCGTTCTGGCAGGAACTCTTGAGGACATCTGCTGCCCTGGCGCTCGCAGCCTCGAGCGCGACGACCTTGGCCCGTTGGGCATCCGCCGGACGCAACCTCGCGTCGATCTCCTCGGTCGGCCATCGCAGCGGGGCTCCCTGCAGCAGCTCGCAACTCTGCGGCAGCGGACGGGTGCGGCTGCGGCCCGCGGTGCGCCGGCGCTGGTCCTCGCCGAGCGCGGTCAGGCGCGCCTTCTGCTCGTCACTCAACAGCGCATAGAATTTGTCCAGCGCCGGCTGCACGGTCGTGGTCGCCGCGATCATCGCTTCGATGCGTTGTTGCATGAAGGCAAGGCGGCCAGGTGCGGTGAGCGCAATTTGCGTCGGGCACGCGGCCCTGATGGTCTGCGCCGCTTTCAGCGATGCCGCGGAGAGCTCGTCGAGCGCCGCCTTCTGGGTTTCGGTCGGCTCGATCGCCTGCTGGATCAGGTCGATCGGCAGTCCGACGACATCCTGGCTGTCCTCGCCGCACATCTGCGTCAGCCGTTCAGGCACCGCGGGTACAGGTCCGCTCGCCGATGCCCGCGGCGGCAAATAGTAGATGAGATCGTCGTAGCCGTAGGGGGCAAACACGCCGGCATAGATGTCGTCATAGCCATAGCCCCAGAACGGCGCGCCGAGACTGTTGCCCCAGACCGCATAGTCGTAAATGTCGAAATACGCGAACGGCCAGAACAGAGGTCCGACCCAGCCATAGCCGCCATTTCCGTGCTGCCACCATCCATTCCGGCCGCGGCCATACGACGACCAGCCGGCCATCGCTGCGCCCGCGGTCAGCCGAGCGCGCGAGGCGGGGCTGTGCAGCGCAGCGGTGTGTCGCATGGCGCGCGCCATTGCGCGTGAAGAATTGGCCCGGGAGGAATTGCCCCGCGAATTGAACGCGCGAGGTGCGGGGCCGAATGCCGGGCGGCTCGCAAAGCTGCGGCCGCGGAAGGCCGATGGCCGTGCGACATGACGTCCGCGGCCGAAGTGCGCTCGGCCAATGTGAGCCCGGCCAATGTGCCCACCGTGATGACCGCCGCCATGCGCGCGATGGCCACCGCCGTGGCCATGTCCGCCACCATGGCCCCCGCCGTGCCCACCACCATGGCCGCCGCCACCGCCTTTCGCGATGGCATATCCACCGCCCGACAGCAGCGCGGCCAGGACAATGAAGACGGCAAGCTTGATGGGGCGTTTCCACATGGCGCCCTCCGATACAGACGGAATTATCTCAACTTTGCGGAACGCGCGTCCCGCGGGGTTAGTTCCCCAACGCCGGCGCGCCGGGGACGTCGCGCGCCAGCATGGCCGGCACAATGCGGCGATGGAACGGCAGGACGATCGCCAGATAGGTGCGGCCGAGCAAGTTATGGGTCTGCACCAGCGTGCTGACGACGACCTCGCGCCGCCGCGCATCGAGCGCGGTGACGTCGATCACCAGACGAAAGTCGAGATGATGATCGTTGAGGCCCAGCACGACGCGCTCGGGCGTGCTGCTGATGACAGGAAAGAGACCGATCCGTTTCAGGCGCGTGAGCGAGGGATCGTCGGCCGTGCGCAGGCCGAGCGGCCGCACGATCGCATCACGAAGCCGCATCAGCGCCCTGACCCACCCGGGCTGCTGCTGCTCGATGGCGCGGTGTGCAGCGCCGATGGCGTCCAGCGTGGGATCCTCGACGGTGCGGGAGAACGCATCGGCGAACTCGGCCCCCGGCAAGAGGCTGCGCAGATCGGTCTTCACCTCCACCGGTACGGGGCGCATGACGGAACCTCTCTAGCCCGGCTCGATCTCGGCGAGCTCGACGCCTTCCTGCACGATGTCACCGACCTTGCATTTCAGCCGCTTCAGCACGCCGGCAAACGGTGCGCGCAAGGTCTGCTCCATCTTCATGACTTCGAGCGTGACGACAGGCGCGCCCTTCTCCAGCGTCGCCCCCTCCTCCGCCAGCACCGCCACCACCGTTCCCGGCAGCGGCGCGACGATCCGGTCCTCGCCCGCGTGCTCGTCCTGGTCGACGCCGAACGGATCGACGAAGGTCAGCTCGAAGCGGCCCGCGGCCGTGCGTAGATAGAGGTTGCGATCGTCCCAGATCGCGACGGCACGCGTCTTCGAACCATCGAGATAGCTGTCGACGCCATTGTCGCCTGCCGCATGGACCGCAAAGGCGTGGTCCTTGCCGCCAGCGGTCAGCGTCATGCCGTTACTGCCATAGAGCTGTGCCGCGCTCCATTCGCCGCCCTGCGCGTCGCGGAACGTCAGCGTGCGGCGGCGCTCGCCGGCGCCGGTCCAGCCGCCCTTGCTCCAGGGCGAGCGGGCATCATGCTGCGCAGCCTCCTTCACCAGGACGGCGGCCACAGCCGCCGCGATGTCGGCTGCCGCGAGCTCTCTGGCGGGTTTCGTCAGGTCCTGCAGATGGCGCTCGATGAACCCGGTATCGATGCGGTTGGCTCGCACATCTGCGTGCGAGAGCAGCGCCGACAGGAACGGCAGGTTGGTGACGACGCCGCGCACGTCGGTGCCGTCGAGGGCCGCGACAATACGGTCAAGCGCAACGCTGCGGCTTTCGCCGTAGGTGATGACCTTCGCCAGCATGGCATCGTAGTGCGGCGACACGTTGCTGCCCGCGCCATAGCCGGCGTCAATGCGCAGGCCGGCGATGTCGTCCGGCACGCGCCAGGCACGGATGCGGCCGACCGACGGCATGAAATTCTTCGCCGGGTTCTCTGCATAGACACGCGCCTCGATCGCGTGGCCGTTGAGGCGGATGTCGTCCTGCTTGAGCGGCAGCGCTTCGCCGAACGCGACCCGCAGCTGCCATTCCACCAGGTCGACGCCGGTGATCAGCTCGGTCACCGGATGCTCGACCTGCAGGCGCGTGTTCATCTCGATGAAGAAGAAGTCGTTGCCGTCGGAGACGAACTCGATCGTGCCCGCGCCGACATATTTGACCGCGCCCGCGGCCTTGCGGGCGGCGAGTCCGATCGCCGCCCGCTGCTTCTCGTTCAGCGTGGGCGACGGCGCTTCCTCGATCACCTTCTGGTGCCGCCGCTGCAGCGTGCATTCGCGTTCGAACAGCGAGACGAGGTTGCCATGGCTGTCGCCGACCACCTGCACCTCGATGTGGCGCGGGTTGTCGACATAACGCTCGATCAGCATGCGATCGTCGCCGAAGGCAGCTTTTGCCTCGCGCTTTGCGCTGACGACGGCCGCAGCCAACTCACCGGCCGCACGAACCACCCGCATGCCGCGGCCGCCGCCGCCGGCCGACGCTTTGACCAGCACCGGAAAGCCGATCTTCTCCGCGGCCTTGGCAAGTGTCGCCTCGTCCTGGGCCTCGCCGTGATAGCCCGGCACCAGCGGCACGCCGGCCTTCTCCATCAGCGCCTTTGCGCCGGATTTCGAGCCCATCGCCTCGATCATGTCGCCGGACGGACCGACGAAGACGATGCCGGCCTCCGCGCAACGGCGCGCGAACGCGTCGCTCTCGGACAGGAAGCCATAGCCCGGATGGATTGCCTCGGCGCCGCTTTCGCGCGCGGCCTCCAGCAGCCGATCGATGTTGAGGTAGCTGTCGCGGGCCCGGGCGGGACCGAGCAGGATCGCGCTATCGGCCATCTGCACATGCAGCGCGTCGCGGTCGGCTTCAGAATAGACGGCGACCGTGCGCAGGCCGAGCGCGCGGGCGGTGCGGATGATGCGGCAGGCGATCTCGCCGCGGTTGGCGATCAGCAGCGTGCGAAAACGACGGTAAAGGGGCGCAGCCATCGTCACATCCTGAAGATGCCGAATTTCGTCGGCTCGACCGGCGCGTTGGCCGCTGCCGACAGGGCGAGACCCAGCACGTGACGCGTGTCGGCGGGATCGATGATGCCGTCGTCCCAGAGCCGGGCGCTCGCGTAGTATGGATGCCCCTGCTCTTCATAGGTCGCGCGGATCGGCGCGCGGAACGCCTCCTCCTCCTGGGTCGACCATGTCTTGCCGGAGGCCTCGATGTTGTCGCGGCGGACCTGGCTCAGCACCATGGCCGCCTGCTCGCCACCCATCACCGAGATGCGCGCGTTCGGCCACATCCACAAGAAGCGCGGGCTGTAGGCGCGACCGCACATGCCGTAGTTGCCGGCGCCATAGGAACCGCCGACCACCACGGTGAACTTCGGCACGCCGGCCGTCGCCACCGCCGTGACCAGCTTTGCGCCATCGCGCGCAATGCCGCCGGACTCGTACTTCTTGCCGACCATGAAGCCGGTGATGTTCTGCAGGAACAGCAGCGGTATCTGCCGCTGGCAACACAGCTCGATGAAGTGTGCGCCTTTCAGCGAGCTCTCCGAGAACAGGATGCCGTTGTTGGCGATGATGCCGACCGGAAAACCCCACAGATGAGCAAAGCCGCAAACCAGCGTCGTCCCGTACAGCTTCTTGAACTCGTCGAACTCGGACCCGTCCACCAGGCGGGTGATGATCTCGCGGATGTCGTAGGGTTTTCGCGTGTCGGTCGGCACCACGCTGTAAATATCCTCGGGCGCGTACAGCGGCTCACGCGGCTCCTTCCAGCCCGCGACGTCGTATTTTGGCGCCGTCAGCGTGCCGACGATGCGCCTGGCGATGCCGATCGCATGCGCATCGTTCTGCGCCATGTGGTCGGTGACGCCGGACTGGCGGCTGTGCACGTCGGCGCCGCCGAGTTCTTCGGCGCTGACGACCTCGCCGGTCGCGGCTTTCACCAGCGGCGGGCCCCCGAGGAAGATCGTGCCCTGATTGCGCACAATGATGCTCTCGTCCGACATCGCCGGCACATAGGCGCCACCCGCGGTGCACGAACCCATGACGATGGCGATCTGCGGAATGCCGAGCGAGGACATCTGCGCCTGGTTGTAGAAGATGCGGCCGAAATGACGCTCGTCCGGGAAGATGTCTTCCTGCTGCGGCAGGAAGGCGCCGCCGGAGTCGACCATATAGATGCACGGCAGCCGGTTCTGTCGGGCGATGTCCTGCGCGCGAAGATGCTTCTTCACAGTCAGCGGATAATAAGTGCCGCCCTTGATGGTCGCATCATTGGCGACGATCACGCATTC
>Ga0075367_10001035_pt1 | contig 11475 bp, 10 predicted proteins | sample EndMethybrTD3032_FD_71399 | JGI IMG/M metagenome (GOLD analysis project Ga0075367, IMG submission 71399) | Populus endosphere microbial communities from Tennessee, USA - Endosphere MetaG P. TD hybrid TD303-2 | ecosystem: Host-associated > Plants > Roots > Endosphere | place: USA: Tennessee... | reverse complement strand
GGTGCTCCGCGCGTCGCTCAGGGGCGTGGCGCGGTCGCCCGAGGTGACCCACTGCCCAAGCCGCCCGCGACACGGCATTCTGCTGCCGGCGCGCGGAGCGCCGGCCCCACAGGGCCGGGCCCGGGGAGCCACGAACGCAGGCCCAGACCAACCCCCGACCCCAACCCGACCAGGGCGGGTCCTAGCTGGCTGTAGGGCGCGTCAAGGCTGTGAGCGCGCACGGGTGATCGACTCCGAGGGGACGCGGAGCTGGTTTGGATCGTGTTGGTTCAGCAGTTCAGGCTCGTTGGGTGCCGGGCGCCCACGCTGACGTATGCGACCTCGCTGTGGGTGGGTCCTCTGGCTTCGTTCGGGCTGCCGCATAGGCGAAGGACCCGGGCGCCAAGCTAGATGCGGCATGACGTCTTGCGGCGTCTGCCATAGCTCCGGCGGCGTCTGGTCCGGGTCCTTCGTGCCTTCGAGCCTGGCACTGTCGACCGGGGTTGTGAAGGGGTCGGTTAGTCCTCTCGGGTCCACTTGCTCGGGTCGTAGCCAGCCTGGTCGCGGACCAGGGCGAAGGCGATCTTGTTGGCGCGGTGCGCCATCGCGCAGGCGATGACCAGTCCCTTCTTGCCGCGGGCACGTAGCTGGGTGCCGTAGCGCTTGGCGGCGGGATCGCTCAGCCAGAGCCCGACGCCGAGGTCGATGAGCGCGCGGCGTAGCTCGACACTGCCTTCGCGGCTGATGACGCTGTCGCGTCGTTTGCCGGCCGATTCGTACTGGATCGGGTTGAGCCCGGCGGTGCGGTAGATCTGGCGGTGGTTGTCGAACCGGGCCGGGTCACCCAGTGCCCCGCCGTAGTTCCCGGCCCGGACCGGACCCCAGCCCGGGACGGTCAGCAGCGGCGCGAACGGAGTCGAGGGCACCAGTGCGGCCAGGTGGTCGGTGGCCTGGTCGACCTGGGCGTCGAGGTCGTCCAACAGCACGAGATCAGCGGCCAGGACCGCGCGGGCGACCGCGGCATCTGTGGCCGGCAGTGCATCGCGGGCGGCTTGGACGAGCCTGTCGGCCACCGGTTTGCGGATCTGCAGGCCACGGGTCGCCCCGAACCGGATGAACCGGCTGCTGCCCAATGCGGCGAGCCGGGCAGGATCGGGGAACTCGGCGGCGACCAGCCGGCCGACCTTGGTCCCCAGCACGTCCGGTAGGGCCAGGGTCAGGCCGGGGAAGGTCCGATCCAGCTGTCCGAGCAGCTGGTTCTTCGTGGCCGTCCGCAACACCACCCGGCCGGTCCGATGCGCCGACCACGCGGTCAGCTCGCCCAACACCAACGAACGGTCCCGGACCGGCTGACCGCGACCGGCCAGCAGCAGCTCGGCCATCGCCTGCAGATCGATCACATCGGTCTTGATGGTGCGCTTGCCCAGCACCCGGCGCTGCTCGGTGACATGACCCGGGTTGAGCTCCAGGACCTCCCAGCCGGTCGGCCACGCCCCTGCCATCAGCAACGGACGGTGGTAGTGCCCGGCAGCCTCGATACCGACCTTCACCACCGCACCGACCGGGAGCACCTCGACGATGTCACTGACAACTTGGGACAAAGACGGTCCGGTCATCGGGCAGCCGGTCCGGGGCTTGAGCAGCGAGGTCCGCGTCGCATCGGTAAGAGAGAACGCGAACTCGGTCTTGCCAACATCGACCGCGACGACGACCGTCGAGGATGTAACGCGAGCAGCCTGAACAACCATCGGACCCACCTCCGGGGGTGCCAGAAGGCCACGGCGCAGCAACGCCAGACCTTCAGATGAATGGAACCTGTCGGTCCCTTCCAAGCACCTCCGGAGGTGTCCGTGAAGGACTACCCCGACCTATATCAGCTCCGGGTGGCGGTGAAGCTGTAGCAGCCCGGCAGCACGTTGCGAGCCTGCACCAGCTCGACGCGTTCGTCGGCGAGGACCTCGGTGATCGCCTCGTCGAGACCGCCGGGCTCCACGATCCGGTTGAGGTCATACACCTGGCTGTGCTCGCGGCCGCCGTGGACGCCGTACGCGCGCAGGAGCTGGCGGCGCTCGGCGAACTGGGGAGGCAGTGACCGGTCGGACTGCCCGGGACAGTCGGCGACGTGCACGACGACCGGCCCCGTCTCGCGGTAGGCACTCGACCACGGGAACGGCGAGAACGCGATGATCGCGAGCTGGTCGCCGATCCTCGAGTCCGTGAGGCAGCAGCGCAGCGGCCAGCCGCCACTGGTGTCCTCGAACGGCTCGACCGGTACGTCGGCGTGGTCCACGCCGCTGTCGAGCAGCGCGGCCAGGGCCACGGGGTCGAGGCCGGTGATCGCGTAGGTCGTGGTGGTCATGACCCCGAGCCTGACGCATTGCCGCCCGCGCTTTCTGGCGGGAATCGGACACCGCGGGAGCGGCTACTTCGGGGGCCACTCCTTGGCCACGAGGGTGAGCACGTCGTAGGTCGCGACCGGCTCGCCGGCGGCGTTGGTGACGACCGCGTCCCAGCGCACCTCGCCGTAGTCGGCGGTGGTGCGCGGAGTGATCTGCTTGACGGTCAACGTGACCGCGATGGTGTCGTCGGCCTTGACCGGCGTGAGGAAGCGCAGGCTGTCGACGCCGAAGTTGGCGAGCACCGGCCCCGGGTCGGGATCGACGAACAGGCCGGCGGCCAGGGAGACGACCAGGTAGCCGTGGGCGACGATCCCACCGAACAGCGGGTTCTGCCGCGCCGCAGCCTCGTCGGTGTGCGCATAGAACGTGTCACCCGTGAACTCGGCGAAATGGTCGATGTCGGCGAGCGTCACCCGGCGCGGTGCGGACTCGATGGTGTCGCCGATGCGGAGCTCGGCCAGGCTCTTGCGGAACGGGTGGACACCGTCGTCGTGCCGTGCCGCGCCCTTGGTCCAGCGGCCGGTGATCGCGGTGAGCATGTCCGGCGACCCCTGGAGGGCGGTGCGCTGCATCAGGTGCAGCACCCCGCGGAGGCCACCCATCTCCTCGCCACCACCGGCGCGGCCCGGGCCACCGTGCACCAGCGTGGGGAGCGGTACGCCGTGGCCGGTGGACTCGCCGGCGTCGTCGCGGTCGAGGACCAGGACCCGGCCGTGCCACGGCGCCACGCCGAGGGTGACGGTGCGGGCGACCTCGGGGTCGTGGGTCACCACCGAACCAGCGAGGCTGCCCTTGCCGCGGGCCGCCAGCGCGATCGCCTCGTCGAGCGACCCGTAGCCGATCACCGTGCTCACCGGTCCGAACGCCTCGACGTCGTGCGGCTCGACCGCGGTCGCGTCGGCCCGCAGCAGGACCGGGCCCAGGAAGGCACCGCGGTCCGCGTCGGCCCCGATGACCTCGACGTGCTCGGGATCGCCGTGGACCAGCTCGGCGGAGGCGCGCAGCGACTGGATCGCCTTGCGTACCTCCTCGCGCTGGTCGAGGCTGACCAGCGCGCCCATCCGCACTCCCTCGGCGGCGGGGTGGCCGACCGTCGTCCGGGCCAGCCGCGCGGCGAGCGCCTCGACGACCGTGTCGACCATGCCGGAGGGGACCAGCGCCCGGCGGATCGCGGTGCACTTCTGCCCGGCCTTGTAGGTGATCTCGGTGACCACACCCTTCACGAACAGGTCGAGCTCGGGGTCATCGGCGGTGACGTCCGGGCCGAGGATCGAGCAGTTCAGCGAGTCCGCCTCGACGCCGAGGGTGACGCCGCCGTGCAGCACGTTGGTGTGCGTGCGCAGCAGCCCGGCGGTGTGCGCCGAGCCGGTGAACGCGACGTGGTCCTGGACCTGGAGCTCGTCGAGCAGCCCCGCGGGGCTGCCCATCAGCAGCTGGATCGAGCCCTCCGGGACGATGCCCGACGCGACGATCCGGCGTACGACGGCCTCGGTGACGTAGGACGTCTGGGCGGCCGGCTTGACGATCGTCGGCATCCCGGCCAGGAACGCCGGCCCGAGCTTCTCGAGCATCCCCCAGACGGGGAAGTTGAAGGCGTTGATCTGCACGCAGACGCCGGGGCGGCTCGTGAACACGTGCTGGCCCACGAACGTCCCGCCTTTGCCGAGCGGGATCGGGTCGCCGTCGAGGTAGACGGTGTCGTTGGGCAGCTGCCGGGTGCCGACGCTGCCCGAGGCGAACAGCGTCCCGATGCCGCCCTCGATGTCGCCCATCCCGTCGCCCTTGGTGGCGCCGGTCCGCAGCGACAGCTCGTGGAACTCCGCGACGTGCTCCATCAGGTGCTTGCCGAGCGCCTTGAGGATCGCGGCCCGCTCGTGGAAGGTCAGGGACCGGAGCGCCGGCCCGCCCACGCTGCGCGCGTACGACGTCATCTCGCCCAGGTCGAGGCCGCTCGCCGAGAACCGCGCGACCTCCTCACCGGTGCTCGCGTCGAGGAGGGGGCGGCCGTCGTCGTCGGCAGTGAACCAGTGGCCGGCGGCGTAGCTCTCGAGCTGTCGGGTCATGGCACGAGCCTATTGCAGACCGATCGGTCAGTAAATGCGCTGGCCCTCACTCCTGCCGGAGGATGAACTCGCCCATCCCGGGGACGGTGAAGGCGATGTAGCCCCGCTCCGGCGGGTAGACCAGCCCCTTCTTGATCAGCTCGTTGCGGGCCACCGACAGGTCCGTGGTGCGCTTGCGGCCGGTGGCCGTGGCGAGCGCCGCCATGGTGACGGGCTCGTCGCCGCCCTCCAGGGCCAGGGCGCGCAGCAGCGTTCGCTGCGCGGGCGTCGCGCGCTCCCACCGGGTGCGGTAGAGGCCGTCGTCCAGCTCCTCGCGGGCGAATCGGAGGCCGACCTCGACATCCTCGAGGGTGATCGGCGACCTGCGGGCCGAGTCCCACACGTGCTTGCCGATGGCCTGCAGGAAGTAGGGGTAGCCGCCGGCCCGGGTCAGTGCCGCCTCCACGGCGTTCTCATGCCACTCGACCCCCAGCTCGGACGTCGGCCCGGCCAGGGCCAGCCTCGCGGAGGGAGGGTCGAGCAGGCCGATCGCGCGGTAGTCGTAGAGCCGCTCGGCGTAGCTGGTCGCCTCGCCGAGCTGCGTCGGGAGCGACGGGAGGCCGGCGCCGACGAGCATGACGGGCAGCGGCGTCGGCCCCTGGCCGAGCTGGTGGATGGCCATGTTGATCGCGGTGAGCTCGTCCGGCTTGGCCTCCTGCAGCTCGTCGACGAGCAGGAGGGTGCCGATACCGAGGTCGGCCGAGGTCTCGCCGAGCACCTGCAACAGAGCGGTCAGGTCGTCGCCGAGCCGGCCGGAGTCGGCGACGCCTTTCACGAGGTCGACCTCCGCGCCCAGCGAGACCATGCCCAGCGCCGGGTCGACCTTGAGCGAGAACGCCTGGAAGACGCCGAGCAGCCGGCGCAGCTTCGGGACCGGGTGGCGACCGGTGGCCGTCCGCATGGCCTGGACCAGCGCCTTGCTGAGCACCACCGGGAACGGCACGTGCCAACTGGCCTCGACCTTGGCCGAGATCCAGCCGCGTCCGGACACCTGGGTCCACAGCTCGTTGAGCAGCACCGTCTTGCCCACGCCGCGGCGACCGTTGAGGATCCAGCTCCGGTCCCCTTCCCCATAGGTCTCGGCGCGCTGGCGCACCACCTCGAAGGCGTCGAGCAGGGGCTGGCGACCGGCGAGCACCGGCGGACGCCGGCCCGCGCCGGGGCGGTACGGGTTCGCGATCGGGTCCACGATCACAAACTATCAGGGCGAATAAGAAGAATTGTTATGAAGATTGATGGACCGTGATGCGTCGGCGGAGGCCCGGGCTTGCGACCGGAGCCGCGGGGTGACATGCTTTCCAGACCGATCGGTCAGTAATTGTGCTGGAGGCCCTGTGACGACCATCGATCCCGAGCTCCAGGCCCGGCTCGAGACGCAGTTCGACGCCACCATCGCGAGCAACGACCGGATCGAGCCTCGCGACTGGATGCCCGAGGGCTACCGCAAGACGCTGATCCGGCAGATCGCCCAGCACGCGCACTCCGAGATCATCGGCATGCAGCCGGAGGGCAACTGGATCGCCCGCGCCCCCTCGTTGCGGCGCAAGGCGATCCTGCTCGCGAAGGTGCAGGACGAGGCCGGTCACGGGCTCTACCTCTACTCAGCGACCGAGACGCTCGGCATCTCCCGGCGCGAGCTCACCGAGATGCTGATCGAGGGCCGGCAGAAGTACTCCTCGATCTTCAACTACCCGACGCTGTCCTACGCCGACGTCGGGACCATCGGCTGGCTCGTCGACGGCGCCGCCATCTGCAACCAGGTGCCGCTGTGCCGCACGTCGTACGGCCCCTACGGCCGCGCGATGATCCGGATCTGCAAGGAGGAGTCCTTCCACCAGCGGCAGGGCTACGAGCTCCTGATGACGATGATGCGCGGGACCGACGAGCAGCGCGCCATGGTGCAGGAGTCGGTGGACCGGTTCTGGTGGCCGGCCCTGATGATGTTCGGGCCGCCGGACGCCGACTCGCCCAACACCGCGCAGTCGATGGCGTGGGGGATCAAGCGCAACACCAACGACGACCTCCGGCAGCGCTTCGTCGACATGTCGGTCCCGCAGGCCGAGGCGCTCGGCGTGACGCTGCCCGACCCCGAGCTGCGCTGGAACGAGGAGCGCCGCCATCACGACTTCGGCGAGCCGGACTGGGAGGAGTTCATGCAGGTGGTCAAGGGCAGCGGTCCGTGCAACGCCCAGCGGATCGCGCACCGGCGCCGCGCGCACGAGGACGGCGCGTGGGTGCGCGAAGCGGCCACCGCGTTCGCAGCGAGGTCCACCGAGGGGGAGGACGCATGAGCGACGAGAAGGAGTGGCCGCTCTACGAGGTCTTCGTGCGCGGCAAGCGCGGCCTCAACCACGTGCACGTCGGCTCCTTGCACGCGGCGGACGACGAGATGGCGGTCCGGCACGCGCGCGACGTCTACACCCGCCGCAACGAGGGCGTGTCGATCTGGGTGGTGAAGGCCGAGGACATCACCGCGTCCAGCCCAGACGAGAAGGACCCGCTCTTCGCCCCCGCCGGCGACAAGGTCTATCGACACCCGACCTTCTACACGATCCCCGCCGACGTCCCCCACATGTGAGGACCTGATGTCGCACGCCACCCCTGACCCCAACGACGAGCACGGCAGCGTCTACGACGGCCTGCTCGCCCATGATGCACCCGGTGACACCTCCCAGTGGGCCTTCGGCACCGACTTCGAGGATCCACTGGCCGGGGTCGACACGACGGTGCCGGCCGACCTCGACCCGGCCGAGCTCGCGGCGTACTGCCTCGCGCTCGGCGACGACGCCCTGGTCCTGTCGCATCGGCTGAGCGAGTGGTGCAGCAACGCGCCGGACCTCGAGGAGGACATCGCCCTCTCCAACATCGCGCTCGACCTGCTCGGGCAGGCCCGGTTGCTGCTGGCCCGCGCTGCGGCCGCCGACCCGGCCGTCGTCCCGGTCCTGCCCGAGGGTTCGCCGGTCCCGGTGGAGGACGCGCTGGCGTTCTTCCGAGAGGCGATGGACTTCCGCAACGTCCGGCTGGTCGAGGTCGCGAACGGCGACTTCGCGCAGACGATCGCTCGGCTGCTGCTGTTCGCGACCGTCCGGCTCGCGGCGTTCGAGAGGCTTGCCGGGCACAGCGATCCGGTGCTCGCCGCGATCGCGGCCAAGGGCGTCAAGGAGCTGACCTACCACCGCGACTACGCCGGGCGCTGGTTCCTCACCCTGGCGCGGGGCACCGAGGAGTCGCGCCGGCGCCTGCTCGCGGGTCTGGCCACGATCTGGCCGCTCTACGACGAGCTCCGCACGGCCTACGACGCCGGACCCGACGTCGATGTCGTGCTCGACCAGGTCCTGGCGGTGTCCGGAGTCGAGCGGCCCGAGGTGGCGCCGATGGCCGGCCGCGGCCACACCGAGGCGCTGAGCCGGATGCTCGCCGAGATGCAGGTCGTGGCCCGAGCGCACCCGAGGGGGCTGTGGTGAACCACCCCACGAAACCGCGAGAGCGGAGCGCTTCGCGCGGGATTCTCGCGCTTTCGCAGGGACCCCGGAAGAGCGTGAAGACGGCACTGAGTGCCCGGTCGATCGCGGCCGAGGTCCGCGACCCCGAGATGCCGATGCTCACCCTGGAGGACCTCGGCGTTCTCCGTGACGTCCGTCAGTCGGGCCGCGACGTCGTCGTGACCATCACGCCGACCTACTCCGGCTGCCCGGCGATGGCGACCATGCGCGACGACCTCGTGCACCGCCTCGGTGACGCCGGCTATGCCGCCCGCGTCGAGATCGCGCTGAGCCCGGCCTGGTCGACCGACTGGATCACCGAACGCGGCCGCGAGGCGTTGCGCGCCCATGGTGTCTCCGCCCCCGGGCCCGCGCCGAGGTCCGGCGGACCGATCCCGCTCACCCTGATGCCGACGGCGCGAGCGGTGACCTGCCCGCAGTGCGGCTCGCAGCGCACGGAGCTGACCTCGGAGTACGGCGCGACCGCCTGCAAGGCGCTCTACCGCTGCACGGACTGCCTCGAGCCGTTCGAGCACGTGAAGGAGATCTGATGTCATCGGTGGCCGAGGTGCGACAGCAGCGAGCCTCGAAGCCCACGTTCCACGCGCTTCGCGTGGCCGCGGTCGAAGAGCTCACCGACGACGCGGTTGCCGTCACCTTCGAGGTGCCCGACGACCTCGCCGAGGACTTCCGGTTCGTCCCCGGTCAGTCGCTGACCCTGCGCCGGGTCGTGGACGCTCCCGACGGATCGAGTGAGCAGCGCCGCCAGTACTCCATCTGCGCCCCGGCCGGTTCGCCACCGAGGGTCGGGGTCCGCGAGATCCCCGACGGGCTGTTCTCGCGGTGGTTGGTCCGCGATGTGCGCCCCGGTGACGAGATCGAGGTGCAGACGCCGAGCGGCCGGTTCTGTCCGGACCCGGCGCTGCTCGACGGCGGTCACCACCTCTGCATCGCGGCCGGCTCCGGCATCACACCGATGCTGTCGGTCGCCTCGAGCGTGCTGGCGAACGACGGCGACCTGACCCTGCTCTACGGCAACCGGACGAGCGGGTCGGTGATGTTCGCCGAGGAGCTGGCCGACCTGAAGAACCGCTACGGCCCGCAGCTGCAGCTCGTGCACGTGCTGTCGCGCGAGCCGCGCGACGTCGAGCTGTTCTCCGGTCGCCTGGACGCGGAACGCCTGCGGCGGCTGCTGACCGTGGTGGCGCCCGTGTCGACCTTCGACCACGTCTGGATCTGCGGACCGCACGAGATGCTGCTCGACGCCCAGGCGGTGCTCGCCGAGCTCGGCGTACCCCGCGAACGCGTGCACTTCGAGCTGTTCTACGTCGACGAGCCGCCGCCCGACCTGCACCGGGCCGAGGCCGAGGTCACCGGTGAGACCACCGAGGTGACCATCGTCCTCGACGGGCTGTCGACCAAGGCAATGCTGCCGCGCGAGCAGACCGTCCTCGACGGGGCCCAGGCGATGCGCGCGGACCTGCCGTTCGCGTGCAAGGGCGGGGTCTGCGGCACCTGCCGCGCGCGGGTGACCGAGGGGGAGGTGCACATGCGCCGCAACTACGCCCTCGAGCCGGCCGAGGTCGACGCGGGCTTCGTGCTCACCTGCCAGAGCCACCCGGTGGGAGACCGGGTGACGGTGGACTTCGACGCCTGATGTCCGATCCCCTCGACAACGCCCGCACCATGTGGGCCGACGACCCCGCGTCCGCGGCAATGGGCATGAGGCTGGACGAGCTCGGCCCCGGTCGCGCGGTGGTGTCGATGACGGTCCGTGGCGACATGGTCAACGGCCACGGCATGTGCCATGGCGGTCTCGTCGCAGCGCTGGCCGACAGCGCCTTCGCCCTGGCCTGCAACTCCCGCGGCACCCGGACCGTCGCGGCCGGCTTCGACGTCACCTTCCTCGAGCCGGCCCGCGACGGTGATGTCCTGGTCGCCACCGCTGGGGAACGGTCCCTCCGCGGCCGCTCCGGCATCTACGACGTGACCGTACGGCGCGACGAGACGGTGATCGCGGAGTTCCGAGGTCGGAGCCGAGCGTTGGGCACCTAGGGCGTGTCTCTCAACTCGTGGTGGATGCCGGCGTCGTCCAGGCGCGCGCTGGCTAGGCGCCGGCGCGCGCGCAGACTGGGTGTCTTCGAAGCGTCGGTAACGACGCCAACGCGTGATCTGGGCGGCGTCCGGCGCCGCCAGGAGTTGAGAGACACGCCCTAACATCCCGTCATGGGGACGACGGGGCGCTGCCTGGCGGCAGGGCTGGCGGCTGTGCTCGCAGTCGGACCGCTCGCCGGCTGCGACCTCGATGGAGCCACCGCGGCCAAGGCGCATGGAGCTCCGGGTGTCGTCCCGTCCTACGACCCGGGACCGAAGGACGTCGCCCTGCTCCGGGCGCTGATGGCAGCCCGAGCCGACGCCGTGCGAAGCGGCGACGAGTCGGCGTTCCTCGCCACGGTCGACCCGAGCCAGACCGAGCTCGTCCACGGGCAACGGGTCCTGTTCCGCAACCTCGCCCAGCTCGACCTCGCCTCCTTCGACTACCGGATCGACGACACGTCGTACACGGTGCCGGCGGCCGTTCCCGGCGGGGACCCGGTCACCCATCCAGTGGTGATGGAAGACGTGCGTCTCGAGGGCACACTCCTACATCCGGTCTCCAACCAGCTGGACCTGACGTTCGTCCGGCGCGACGGCACGTGGCTGCTCGGCGCCGAGCTGGAGCCTGGCGAGGAGGGTGCCTTCGGAGCGCCGCAGGAGCGGCCGTGGTTCGGCGGCCCGATCGCGGCGCGGCACTCGGGTCGGCTGACCGTCGTCGTCGACGCGTCGCGCTCGGGGCAGCTGGCCGACCTGGAGTCCGCGGTCCGCGACGGAATCGACCGCGACGCGACGATCCTGGGCGTGCAGCCCGACGACCGGGTCCTGGTCGACGCCACCAGCAACGGACAGGCGGTGGGGTTCAGCACCCTCTCCGACGAGGAGGCCGGTGCGGTGACCTTCGGCCTGGGCCAGCTCGACCTGGCGGGAGACGCGACCGCGTACGCCGGCGCCGCGATCAAGGTGAACCCGCACCAGGTCGGCGCCGCCATCGCCGACACGGGCCTCCTCTGGCACGAGCTGGCCCACTACCTGCTCCAACGCGTCGACGTGGCCTCTCCGACGTGGCTGGCCGAGGGCGTCGCCGCGTGGGTGCAGTACTACCCGGACGACTTCTCGCGGCTCGTCCTCCCCGAGGACCTCTACCAGCGGCTGATGGCGATGGACCACGAGCTCCCCACGGTCGGCCTGTTCAAGACCGACCCGGAGGCCAACTACCTCATCGCCCAGGCGGCCGTGACCTGGCTGGACCTGAACGGCGGGCCGGTCGGGATCCTCCGCCTGATGCGCGCCTACCGGCACGACTACCAGGGCGCGAACACCGACGCCCTCACGCCGAAGCTGCTCCGACGCGTCTACCACGTGAGCATGCGTCAGTTCCTCGACGAGACCTGGGAGCTCCTCGGAGAGTTCGGACAC
>Ga0075367_10001034_pt1 | contig 11483 bp, 7 predicted proteins | sample EndMethybrTD3032_FD_71399 | JGI IMG/M metagenome (GOLD analysis project Ga0075367, IMG submission 71399) | Populus endosphere microbial communities from Tennessee, USA - Endosphere MetaG P. TD hybrid TD303-2 | ecosystem: Host-associated > Plants > Roots > Endosphere | place: USA: Tennessee... | reverse complement strand
AACTTCCGCATGTTGGCGAGCGTGCCGTCAGGATTGATGTCGAAGACCCACGTGCCGCCCTTGTTGTCGTAGTACCACTTGTTGACGTAGAGCTTCTTTCCGTCAGGCGTCCCGACGACGCCGTTGGGCCACGCGTCGGCCTCCCACCCCATGGCCTCCGTGGTGACCCGTACCAAGGGACCGCCGCCCGGAGGGAGGTAGTAGACGTAGCCGCCTTTGCCGGTGGGCGCCTGTTCCGAGTGGGTCGGCTCCCAACCCTGCTTGCGAGGGTCGGTGTCGTCCCAATACGGCCGCGGGAACATCGGATCGGTGATGTACATCCCGCCGCTGGCGGGGTTGATCCAGACGTCGTTGGGCCCGTTCAGGAGCCGGCCGCCGTAGTTGTTGGCCAGCACCTCGTGGCTGCCGTCCGGATGGATCTTCCACAGCTCGCCGTGCATGTCGGCGCAGGCGATGAGGTTGCCGTCCCTGTCGAAGGCCATGCCGTTGGCGCGGCCGGTGCCTTCCAGGAACAGCGTGATCTCTCCGGTGCCGGCGTCCCACCGGTAGATCCGGTCGTTGGGCTGGTCGGTGAAGAACACGTTCCCGTGCCGGTCGACCGCGGGCCCCTCGGTGAAGCCGAAGCCCGTTCCGAGCGTCGTGAGCTGTCCGTGTTGGCTCGGCGAGACGAGGCCGAGCGGATCGAAGAAGTCGCTCGGCGGGGGTTGCTTGCGCTCCGGGGAGGCGCCCTGCCCGGATGGTCCGGAAGCGGCGATGCTCCCGGTGTAGAAGACGTTCGCCAGGCAGCACAACACTGCCACGGGCATCAACCATTTCCTCATCTCGGCAGCCCTCCTCGTAACGCCCCGGGTCCATGTCGTCCGACGGCGGGTGTCGTCGGTGTGAAGCCCCTGCGGTTGGAACGTGCCTGTTGATGCGTAGCGCGCGGGGCCCGACGCCCGGGGCGCAGAGCGTATGCGCTTTCATGAATCACGTCAACTGAGAGGAATGAACGCGATCGAGTAACGACCATTCGCAGAGAAAGCGATTTCAAGAAGTCCTCCAACTAGAGGCCGCCGTCCGGCGACGCCGTGCGCGGGGCAGCGGCTCGACGGAACGCCGGCGGGAGCGGGGGGCGGACCTCGTGACGACGCGGTCCGCGTCCGGATGTCATTGACGAGCTTGAGTTTCGGGCGTAGGCTCGGCCTGCTGGGGCCCCTGCGGGGTCACTTGGGCCGGGCACGCCCGCCCGACTCCTCCATCCAGCTGCACGCGCGGAACCCCTGAGGGGTGAGCGATGCGCGCCCGGATTCTGATCGCCGAGGACGACGCGATCCTCGCGCTGCGTATCCAACGGACCATCGAGGGGATGGGACACGAGGTCGCTGCGCTCGCCGCGACCGGTGAAGATGCGGTGCGCCTGGCCCGGGATCTCCGGCCGGACGCGGCCCTGATGGACGTACGCCTCCGCGGCCGGATGAGCGGCGTCGAGGCGGCCGAGCGCATCCACGCGGAGCCCGGCACCCCGGTGATCTTCGTCACGGCGTACTCCGACACGGATCTGATCGAACAGGCGGCGCGATCGGCGCCGTACGCCTACCTGACCAAGCCCGTTCGCGACCGCGAGCTGCGGGCGGCGATCGAGACGGCCGTCTACCGGAGCCGCACGGATCGCGCGCTGGCGCACCTGAACCGCGTGCTGCGCTCGGTTCGCGACGTGAACCAGCTGATCACGAGAGAGCGCGATCCGCGGCGGCTCTTCGAGCAGGCCTGCCAGATCCTGGTCCGGACGTCCGGGTACGGCTTCGTGTGGATCGTGCAGCCGGACGGGGGCCATGGCGAGCTCGTCTCGCTGGCGCACGCGGGTCCGACGGTGGAGCTCCTGGGCTGGCCCGCGCGTGCGCTCGGCCCTGGCGACGAGCCCCCGTTCGCCCGCGTGCTGCGCACGGCGACGCCGCTCCTGACGCGCGATCTACCACCCGAGGCGCGCGCCGCCCTGCCGCCTGGTGGTTGTGTCGCGATCGTGCCCATGCTCCACGCGCAGCAGGTGTACGGCTGCCTGTGCGTGCATGCGACGCGGCAGGACGAGTTCGACCACGACGAGATCGACTTGCTGCAGGAGCTGGCCGGCGACCTGGCCTTCGCGTTGCGCGCGCTCGAGGAGGAGCGGCGCCGCGAACATGCCGAGCGCGCGCTCGAGGAGAGCCACGAGAACTGGCGTCGTCTGGTGGAGTACCAGCCGACGGGGAACGTCGTGCATCGCGACGGCACGATCCTGTACGCGAACCAGGCCGCCCTGCGCATCGTCGGCGCCGCAGCCACAGGAGACGTGGTCGGCCGCGACGTCCTCGGCTACGTGCACGACGAATCGCGCGAGCTCGTCGGCCGGCGGTTGCTCGAGCTGACCGGAGGGGGCCCGCCCGGCACCGCCGACGTGACGCTGTTGCGGGCGGGTCGCGAGTCGGTCCAGGTCGAGATGACGAGCCTGGCGGTGACGTATCTCGGTGAGCCGGCCATCCAGAGCGTGTTCTGGGACGTCACCGAGCGGCGGCGCGCCGAGGAACAGCTGCGACGCGCACAGAAGCTGGACTCGGTGGGACGTCTGGCGGCGGGTGTGGCGCACGACTTCAACAACATGCTCCTCGGCATCCTGGGACATGCCGACCTGCTGAGGGACCGACTGGACGCGGGCGACGGGCGCCTGGAGCACGTCGACGCCATTCAGGCCGCGGCGCAGCGCTGCAGCGAGCTGAGCCGTCGCCTGCTCGCGTTCAGTCGATGTCAGGTCCTGGACGTGCGGGTCGTCGATCTCCGCCAGGTGGTGCAGCGGATGGAAGGCCTGCTTCGCGGCACGCTGCGCGAAGACGTCCAGCTCCGCGTCCGCGTGTCCGAGGCGCCATGCCTCGTCAAGGCCGACGTCGGTCAACTCGAGCACGTCCTGATGAACCTGGCCGTCAACGCGCAGGACGCGATGCCGAAGGGCGGCACGCTGTCGATCGACGTCCAGGCGCCGTCGTCCTCGGGGGAGCCCCCCCTCGCGATCGAGGGGGGGCTGCTGGGGCCTTGCGTGGGACTCGTCGTGGCGGACACGGGCTGCGGCATGGACCGGTTCACGCGCGAGCGCGCCTTCGAGCCGTTCTTCACCTCGAAGGATCCGGGACGAGGGACGGGCCTCGGGTTGGCGATGGTCCACGGGATCGTCCGGCAGCATGGCGGAAGCATCCAGCTCGCCAGCGAGGTCGGCGCCGGCACGACCTTCACCATCGGCCTGCCGGCGTCCACCGAGGAGGTCGCCGAGCCCGATCCCGTGCGCCCCGTGCCCGCCCTCCTCGGCACCGAGACCGTGCTGGTCGTCGAGGACACGGCTGCGGTCCTGAACGTGACCGTGAACATCCTCCGGCGCCACGGCTATACCGTCCTCGCGGCGAGCAGCGGGCGGGCGGCGCTGGCCGGCCTCGACGCCTACGCGGGCAGCATCGACCTGCTGCTGACCGACGTCGTCATGCCCGACATGAACGGGAAGGAGCTCGCCGCGGCCGTCGTCGCCCGCTTTCCGTCCGTGAAGGTGCTCTTCATGTCCGGACACGATCGGGCGGTCGTGGCCAACCACGGCGTGCTCGACGAGCGCCTCGCCCTGATCCTCAAGCCGTTCACGAGCGCGGCCCTCGCCGGCCGCATCCGCCGCATGCTGGACGAAGCCTGACGACGCATGTCGACACCGACCCACCAGGCCGTGCGACGTGCGCGCTGGCGTGCCGCCTTGCTCGCCGCCGCCGTCGCGACCGGCTCGTGCGCCGACGTCGGTGACGGCCCGCCGGGCCCGGCCCTAACCAGCGTCGCCGAGGTCGCGAGGCTCGACCGGCGCGGCCTTCAGCGCGGCCGAGCCGTCGACGCGGAGGCGATCGCGGTGTTCCACGATCCCGCGTGGGAACGCCTGATCGTCCAGGCCGACGGGGAGTGCGTGACCGTGGACGCGGCCGGCGTCGACCCGCCGCTGTCGCCGGGCGAGCGCGTCCATCTCTCGGGGTTCACGGGGTTCGAGCGGAACGGTCCCGTGATCGTGCTGCCGCGCATCGCCCGCCTCGCGACCCGCGGCGTTCGCACCTGGACGGCGAGCGCACTCCCGACTGGTGAAGGCGTGGCGTGCCTGGAGTTCCGGGCGCGCGTCCTCGACGTCCGTCAGCTGGACAGCGAACACCTGCGGCTCGACGCGAGTGTCGAGGGTGGCGACGTCGAAGCCATCGTCATGGGCGTGCCCAATTCGGCCCTGCTGCGTCAGGGAGACTCCGTCATCCTTCGAGGTCCGGTCGAGTCGGTCGCGCCCGCCGCCGGCGCTTCGGCGCACTGGCGCATGTACCTGCAGGGCGACGGCGCGTTCGAGAAGGTTGGCGGCGCGCCGCCCGCGCCGCCGGAGACCACGTCGAGCGCCGCGCGCACCGCGGCGGCGCCCCTCACGGGCCTGCTGGCCATCAAGATGCTCCCGTTGCAGGAGGCGTCGCGGGGCCTGCCGGTCCGGGTCCGAGGCGTCGTCACCGGCGCCTCGCCGCAGAGCAGCGGCGGTGCGCAGGAGATCGTGCTACAGGACGCCGATTGCGGGCTGTACGCCACCACGGAGAGCGCCACCGAGGCGGCGTCGTTCGGTTCGCTGGTGGAGATCGAGGGGCGGACACAGCCGGGCGCGTTCGCGCCGATCGTCGTCTACTCGAAGCTGCGCGTGGTGGAGAAGGCGGCGGCGTTGCCCCGGCCCCTCCCGCCTGCCGGCCTCGACGTGGGCCTCTCGGCGCGGACCGAGAATGCCTGGACGGTGGTGAAAGGCGTGCTGCGTCCACATTCGGGCAGCTTCGCCGTGGCCACGCCAGACGGTGAGCTGCCGCTCTATTTCTTCCAGGGGGATGTCGGCCCGCTGCAGGACCTGGTCGATGCCGAAGTCGAAGTGCCCGGCATCTTCGCGGTGGTCCATCGCGCCCGCCGTGTCGTCGGCTACCGGCTGCTGGTGCAGAGTCCCGATCGGATCGCGCCGACCGGCCGCGTGGACGATCCGGCGGCACGGCCCGTCTGGCCGGTCTCGCAGCTCTTCACCTACTGGGCGTCGGGGCGCCCCCTGCACCGCATCTCGGTGCGCGGGGCCGTCACCGGCGTGTTCCACCCCAATCGTGTCTACGTCGATGACGGGACCGCCGGCGTGCTCTGCGAGACCACCGACCGCCCCTCCGCGATCGGCACCATCGTGACCGCCTCAGGATTCCTGCCCGCCAGCGGTCCCGAGCATCGCCTGACACGGGCTCGGCTCCAGCCGACCGATCGGAGCGCGCCGGTCGCGCCGACGCCGGTCACCGTCGAAGAGGTCCTGGGAGGCGAGCACGACGGACGGCTGGTGCGCATCGTGGGGCGGCTCCGCGCGCGGGAGCGCAGCATGGGCCGGGAGTGGCTGACGCTCGACGCCGGCCGGCAGGCGATCTCGGCCGTCCTCGAGCTGCCGACCCCCACCAGCGCGTTCGACGGGCTTCGCGTCGGCAGCGAGCTTCGGCTCACCGGAATCGGCGAGATGGACTGGGATCGCTCGCGCGTGCCTCCCAGGGTCCGCGCGGCGCGGCTGCTCCTGCGCTCGCCGGCCGATCTCGAGGTGCTCCGAGCGCCGTCGTGGTGGACCGCCGGCAGAATCCTCGCGCTCCTCGCGGCGGTGCTGGCGTTGGCCTCGGTGTCGTTCGGCTGGGTGATCTCGCTGCGACGCCAGGTGGGGCGGCAGACGCGCCTGATCCGGGAGCAGGTGACCCGGCTCCACGACCAGGCGGACGAGCGCGAGCGGGCGAAACAGAAGCTCCAGAAGGCCCTGGACGAACAGCTCTCGCTCCTGCGCGAGGTCCACCACCGCGTGAAGAACAATCTGCAGGCGATCATCCACCTGGTGGAGATGGAGCGCGAGCGCCTCGACGATCCACAGGTCCGCTCGCTGCTCGACGGCCTGCGTGAGCGGGCGCGCACGATGGCGCTGGTCTACGAGCAGGTCTACGAGTCGCCGAGTCTCGCCAGCGTGGACATGGAGTCGTACCTGCAGGCGCTCGGTGAGCGGCTGCAGCACCTGCTCAGCGCGGGACGTGACATCCAGGTCGACATCGCCGCGGCGGGGGTCAGCCTCGACGTGGCGACGGCGATGCCGTGCGGCCTCATCGTCAACGAGCTGGTCACGAACGCCTTCAAGTACGCGTTTCCCACCGGCGTCCGCGACCGCGGGCGCATCACGGTGCAGCTCACGCACGAATCGGGAACGGTGCGTCTCGAGGTCACCGACGACGGCGTCGGAATGCGTGACAGCGGGCCGAAGCAGGGCGGCCTGGGCCTTCAGCTGGTCTCGCTGTGGGCCACGCACCAGCTCGGCGGCCGGCTCGACGTGCGATCCGAGGCCGAGCGAGGCACGACGTTCACCGTGGAGTTCAGCGAGGCGCAGTGAGCCACGGGCCGTTGCGTGGGAACAGCCCGGCGCGGCCTCCGGCCGCGGGTCACTTGCCGCCGGGCGACCGCAGGCTGAGCGCGAGCATGACGGCGCCGAAGACGATCGTCACGCCCGCCATGTAGAGGTTGACCGGGCCGGGCGTGAGCGGCGCCCGCGCGCCGGGGACCGTCAGCAACAGCAGGCCGACGATCACGAAGAACACGCCGATGATGCGTCTGAGATCGACCATCAGTCGTTACCAGAAGACGACGTTGAGGATGACGACGGCGATCCCGACCACGACCGCCAGCGGTCCGGGGCGCCTGAACCACGGCTCGTGTGCGTCGTGGGGGATGTCGGTCAGTCCCATGACCAGGCCGCGCATCTCCTCGTCGGTCTTCGGACGCGTGGCCAGGCTGACCAGGATCGAGACGACGAAGCACGTGGTCCAGGCGACGATGGCGATGTAGAAGTTCTGCGCCATCACCGACGGGAACGTGTGCAGGTTGGCGAGCCAGGCGCCCTTGCCCTCGGCGAGGGTGGATCCCTGGAAGAGCGCGGCGGCCAGCGTGCCGCTGAAGAGGCCGGTGAACGCGCCATGGCCGGTCGTCCGGCGCCAGAACATCCCCAGCATGAAGGTCGCGAACAGCGGCGCGTTCACGAACGAGAACACGAGCTGCAGCACGTCCATCATGTTGTTGTAGCGCGCCGCGAAGTAGGCCGCGCCGATCGACACCGCGATGCCGCCGACGGTCGCGAAGCGGCCGACCGTGAGGTAGTGCTCGTCGGAGGCGCCCGGCCGGACGTAGCTCTGGTAGAGGTCGTAGGTGAACACCGTGTTGAACGCGGTGACGTTGCCGGCCATGCCGCTCATGAACGACGCAATCAGGGCCGTGAGCCCCAGCCCGAGCAGGCCGCTCGGATAGAACTGCATCATCAGCGTCATCAGCGTCTGGTCGTAGTCGTAGCTGGTGCCCTTGGTCGGCAGCGCATAGCCGACGTTGGCGTTGGTCAGCGCGATCGCGGCGATGCCGGGGACGATCACGATGAGCGGCATGATCATCTTCGGGAAGGCGGCGATGAGCGGCGTGCGCCGGGCCGCCGACATCGAGTTGGCGGCCATGGCGCGCTGCACGACCAGGAAGTCGGTGCACCAGTAGCCGAACGACAGGACGAACGCGAGGCCCGCGATGAGCCCGAACGCTTCGACGCCCATCGGGTTCGCCGCGGCACTGCCCGCATAGGCCCAGGAGTGGGTCATCGGCGCCGGCAGGCGCGCCGCCATGCCCTCCCAGCCGCCGGCCTTCACCGCGGCCATGATCGACAGCGGCGCGAAGCCGACGACGATCAGGAAGAACTGGAGCACTTCGTTGTAGATGGCGCCGGTCAGGCCGCCGAGGAGCGTGTAGACCAGGACGATCCCCGCCGACAGGAGGACGCAGGCGGAGAAGTTCCAGCCGAGCACGAGCTCGAGCAGCGTCCCCAGCGCGTACATCGAGATGCCGGACGAGAACACCGTCATCACGGCGAACGTCACGGCGTTCAGCGCGCGGGTCTTCTCGTCGAAGCGCAGCTTCAGGTACTCGGGCACGCTGCGGGCGCGGCTGCCGTAGTAGAACGGCATCATGAACACGCCGACGAAGATCATCGCGGGGATGGCGCCGGCCCAGTAGAAGTGGAACGTCATCGCGCCGTACTTGGCGCCAGACGCTGCCATGCCCATCACTTCCTGGGCGCCGAGGTTGGCGGCGATGAACGCCAGGCTGGTGATCCAGAGCGGCACCGAGTGGCGCGAGGTCAGGAAGTCCTGGCTCGATTGCACGCGCCGGCGCAGGAGCCAGCCGATCGCGATGACGAAGACGAAGTAGACGCCAAGGACGGCATAGTCGATGGCGCCGAGGCTGAACTGCATCGCGGATGGCGGGGACACGCGGCTCATGTTACCCGCATCGGCCCGCCCTCACGCGACGAACCAGAAGTACACCGCCGCGCAGGCCACCGTGCCGAGACCGAGCATCCACAGGCCGAGCGCGAGCCGCTTGTGCAGGAAGAAGATCAGCGTCAGGCCGGTGAGCGACACCAGCACCATCACCACGGCGGACACGTCGATGATCTGCGCCCAGGCGCGGCCCGAGTCGCGCCCCTTGTGGAGATCGTTCACGATCGCAACGAGACCCATGCGGGTTTCCGTCAGATCGTATTTCGCCGTCTTGCGATCGATGAACGCGTCGGCCGCGTAGCCCGGCCCCTTGAACGAGACGGTGACGGTGTCGTCGTCGATGCGAACGTCGCTCACGTGCCCCTTGAGCGCGTGAGCCGCGAGCAGCTGGCCGACGATGCGCGCCTGGTCCAGTCCGGCGCCGGCGGCGGGTGCGACCGAGTCCGCCGTCACCTGCCCGGACAGCCGGGTGACCCGCGGCTGTCCGGACATCGTGTCCTGATGGTTCAGCGTGATGCCCGTGACGGCGAAGAACAGCAGGATCGTGAAGCTCGCCATCGACAGGTAGGTGTGGAGCACCCTCGACCAGTGCGCGACCTGTCGCCGGACGTGATGGCCCCGCGATCCGCGGGACGGCGGGGAAACCGGTGCTTCGCCCACGCTACTGGCCGACTTTGCGGTAGTCGAACGAGACGGGGCCCAGCTCGGTGCCCGGCTTGAAATCGAGATGCTGCGGCTTGCCCGTGAACGCCATCTCCTGCCGGATCAACTGGTAGGTGCCGTGCTCGCGCACGCACTCGAGGAGCACCGTGTAGGTCCCCGGTTTGACGGGCTTGCCAGCGTTGTCCTTGCCGTCCCACTTCAGCGTGTACTTGCCCGGCGGCCGCGTCGCCGCGCCGATACTGCGCACGACCGACGTGGTGTCGGACATGCCGCGCAGCCGGTCGGCGCGGTACCACGCCTTCGACTCCGTCAGCCAGCGATCCTCGTGGTACCAGAGCGCGACGGTGCGGACCGGATACTTCTCGGCGTCCTCGATCCAGAAGGCGATGAAGGGACGCTTGTAGTTCCCCACGGTCATGGTCGGGATCTCGAAGCTGACGACCAGTTCCATGCTCGGATCGAAGGCGGCCGCTCCTGCCTGCGTGCCCGGAGCGGCCGCCTCAGGACGTGCCGGCGGTGCCGACGCCGTGCCGGCCGCGGCCTCCAGCGCCGTCCAGCCCGCGCTCGCCACGCGCCGTCCGTCCGCCGTGACCAGGAGGTATTCGGCGCCTGGAACGGTCGCCGCGAGCGCGCGGCTCTCCGCCGGCGTCAGGACCGTGAACGCCGTGGCCAGGGCGCCCGCGTCGGTCGGCTTGGCGGCGACGACGGTGGCGCTGATGACGGCGCCGGCCGGTACGGCGGTCCGAGGATCGACGATGTGCGAGTAGTGGCGGCCGGAGATGTCGACGCCGCGGCGGTAGTCGCCGCTCGTCGCGACCGTCCGATCGCGCACCGCGATCGTCGAGAGCGGCGCGCTGTTCTCGGCGTCGTCGCGCGGATTGGCCACGGCGACGGCTTCGGTCCCGCTCCCGCGGGTGAGGATGTCACCGCCCACGTTGAGCGTCAGGCCGTGCACGCCGTCGATCCGGCGGGCGCGGTCCGACGCTTTCTCCATGATGTAGCTCTTGGTGAACGAGCCGAGGACGAGCGGCGTGGCCGACAGGTGCGTCGCCGTCTGCGCGGCACGATCCAGGCTCCAGTGCCGGAGCCGCATCGCCGCGATGGCGCCGGCCCGCTCCGCGTCGGTCGGCGTGCGCTGCTCGGCGGCCGCCCGCGTCCAGAGCGCGATGGCCGCCTGCGCCGCCGGCTCGATCACCCCGGTCGAGCGCGTCCGCCACTGATCGTAGAGATCGAGCACCTCGAACAGCTCTCGCGAGACCGGCACCGCGCGTCCCTGCGTCCGCGTCCAGCGGCTGACCTCGCTGTCGGGATCCCACGACGAGAGGATGCGCGACTGTCGATTGATCTCGTCCAGCACGGTCTGCTCGGCCTGCCGAGCCGCGGCGTCGCTGGCGGCGCGGACGCGCAGCTCGAGCGACGTGCCGAGGACGTGCTCGTAGTTGACCGTGTAGGTCCGGTCGAGCGACCGCCCGCTGCCGCTCGCGGTGGCGAGCAGCACCGCCAGGCCTACCGCCGCCATCCATCGCGCGTTCATCGCGGGCCTCCGCCCATCACCGGCCGGACCTCGTCGGCGGTGATCTGGCCGTCGGTGTTCTTGTCGAGGACCTTAAGGGCCGTTGCGGAACCGGCGATCTCCTGGCCGGAGATCTCGCCGTCCTGGTCGGCGTCCAGCGCGACCGACGCCACGTCGAATCGGCCGAACCCGCCGCGGGGTCCCGACGGGGGCGCGACCGGCGCGGCGGCCTGATCGGCCGCCAGCTTCTTGAGCTCGGTGCCGTCGAGGACGCCGTCCTTGTTGGTGTCGCCGCGATCGAACAGGCCGGCCTGGCGCTCCGACACCTCCGCCTTCTGGAGCTTACCGTCGCCGTTCTTGTCGAACGACAGCAGCATCGACAGCAGGTCGTCGGCGCTCGGGCCGGGAGCCGGCTGCTCGGGCGGCGGACCGCCGCCCTCGCGACGGGGGCCGCCCGGACCGCCGGGTCCACGGCCGGGCATCTGGATGCCGGCCTCGGCCCGCGTCAGCTTGCCGTCACCGTTCGCGTCCAGCGTCTTCAGCGCGGCCGGCGCGTTGGCAAGCTCCGCGGCGCTGATGATCTGATCGTGGTCGGCGTCGATCGCCCGCAGGATCGGGCTGGCCGTCATGAACTCGGGCATCTGTGGCGGGCCGCCCGGCCGGCCTTCCTGGGCGGCCGGGGCCGCCGCGGGCGCCAGGCACGCCAGGGCGAGGGCGGTCACCAACGTCAAGGGGTGGAGAGGCATCGATGATTCTCGGGAAGAAAGGCACGGCATCCGACCAGGACAGTATCGCGCGGTCCTGAAGGTCTCCAGCAGGCGCTCTGGCTCGCGAGCCTGGCGTTCGCCGTATCCGGTCACGGACGCCGATTCTGTCACCACCATGATGAAGCGTCGTCTCCGTGTCGTCGTCGAAGAGTCGTCTGCGCCCTCGATCGCGGCTGGCGGCCGGCGCCTCGC
>Ga0075367_10001032_pt1 | contig 11484 bp, 12 predicted proteins | sample EndMethybrTD3032_FD_71399 | JGI IMG/M metagenome (GOLD analysis project Ga0075367, IMG submission 71399) | Populus endosphere microbial communities from Tennessee, USA - Endosphere MetaG P. TD hybrid TD303-2 | ecosystem: Host-associated > Plants > Roots > Endosphere | place: USA: Tennessee... | reverse complement strand
AGCCCGAACGTCAGCCCCATCAAGACGGCTGCTGCGAGCACGAGCGAGGCGTGGCCGGTGTCGAGGGCGACCACGCTGAGGAGCAGCGCCGCTGCGGTGCCGAAGTCGCCGGACACCGCGGCTCGTCGCGCGGCGAGCACGCCGCCGAACCACTGGCTCACCGCAGCCGCGCCGGCCATGGCGGCGACGACGATCCCGCCGAAGACCAGGCTGTGGATGCGCGTCGACTGGCCGGCGAAGCTCGGGAACAGCGACAGGTAGACACCGAGCACGGACCACGACGCCATCACGCCGAGCACGGCGAACCGGAAATCGGCGCTGATCGACGCGGGCACGGACGGCCGGGCGATGCGGAACGGCGTCGTGCCGCGGGCCAGGTGCGGCTCGGTCATGGCCAGGACACCCAGCAGCAGGGCGAGGACGACGGCGGCCACGACGGCGTACGGCGTCACCAGCGGGTCGGGCCCGAACTGGGCGAGCAGTGCCGCGCTGAGGATGGTCGTGGCGATACCGACGTTGAACATGACCCCCGTGAGGTGCCCGGTGCGGGCGCCGCGGTCGGGGCGCAGGTCGAGCAGGGCGGCGCTCCCGACGACGACCGCTGTGCCGACGGCGGCGCCGTGGATGAACCGGCCGACGAAGAGCGCGGGAAGCCCGGAGGCGGTCATGAAGACCACCAAGCCGACCAGCATCCCCACGGCGGCACCCACCAGCAGCGGCTTGCGGCCGAACCGGTCCGACGCCTGACCGGCGACGAGGACCGCGCCGAGCGCTGCGAACGCGTAGACGGCGAACACGAGGGTGGTCGTGATCGGGGCGAGGCCCCAGCGCTCGGCGTACAGCCCGTAGAGCGGGGCCGGCGCACTCGACACGCCGAGCGAGACGGCCAGGAGGGCGATGAGCAGCGGGTAGGCCCAGGCCTGGTCCTCGGCGACGCGCGTGGCGCGGACGGGGTGCGTGGCGGTGCTCATGGCTTCCTCCTGGTGGTAGGTTCGAAAGCGATCGAACCTTCACCACCGTACGCCTGGTTCGATCGATGTCGAACCTGTCCAGCGGTGATCCGCACCACAACCGCAACGACGGGGAGAAGGACGGGGAGAACGACGGGGAGAACGACGGGGAGAGGAGGAGCCGTGGAGACCCTGCCGACGATCAGCCCCATGGGGACCTTGCAGGACGTCCTGGAGGCGCTGTCCGACCCGGTGCGCCTCGAGATGGTGCGTCGGCTCGCGGGCGCCGGTGCTCCCGTGGCCTGCGCCGATCTCTACGACTCGGTCAGCAAGTCCACGGCGAGCCACCACTTCAAGGTGCTGCGCGAGGCCGGGCTGACCGAGCGGCTCACCCTCGGCGGACAGACCCACCAGCGGCTGCGCATCGAGGACGTCGAGGAGTCGTTCCCCGGTGTGGTCAGCTCGATCGTGGCGGCCTCGGCCCACTGACCTCGCCCGGAGCCTCGAGTGCCGACGCGAGTCGGTCGAGGCGCCGTTCGGCGGGCGAACGCCGTGCCCGGAGCCAGCCGATCGCCGCATCGAGGCCGCCCGGAGCGATCGCACAGGTGCGCACCCGGCCCACCTTCTCGGTCTCGACGAGCCCGCACTGCTCCAGCACCTGGAGGTGCTGCACCACCGCGGCCAGGGAGACCGGGAACGGCGCCGCGAGCTGGCTGACGCTGAGCGGCCCTGCGCTGAGGCGTTCGAGCAACGCGCGCCGGGTCGGGTCCCCCAGCGCCTGGAAGACCGCGTCGACGGCCATGGCCACCTCCATACTCAAGTGAGGACTTGACAATAGTATCGGGCTGGGCAACGCTTAAGCACCAACTTGAGTTTCTCCGGAGGTCCCCCATGAGCACCCAGCGCGATCCGGCCGACCCGGCCGACCCGGCCGGCATGGTCTTCTTCGCCGTCAGCATGTCCCTGGACGGCGTGATCGCCCCCGACGGCATGGACCTGGAGCACGGCCACGACCCGTCGTACCAGGACTGGGCCCGGAAGTGGTCGGCGCTCCAGGACTGGGCCATCAGCCAGCAGTTCTTCCAGCAGAACCTCCAGCTCGGCGAGGAGGGTGAGACCGGCCCGGACAACGACCGGGCTCGGCAGCTCTTCGAGCGGACCGGGGTGACCGTCATGGGCAAGCGGATGTTCGACGGCGGCGAACGCTTCTGGCCCGAGGAGGCTCCCTTCCACACTCCCGTCTTCGTGATCACCCACGAGCAGCGGGACCCGTGGGAACGTCCCGGCGGCACGACGTTCCACTTCGTCAACGACGGCATCGAGAGCGGGCTGGCCCAGGCGCGCGCCGTCGCGGGCGGGCGCGACGTCCGGGTCGCCGGCGGGGCCGACCTCATCCGCCAGTACGTCGATGCCGGCCTGGTGGACGAGTTCACCCTCTCGATCGCACCGGTCCTGCTCGGCGGGGGCACCCGGCTCTTCGACGGGAGCGCGCCCAGGCTGGGCGGCCTGACGGCGGTCGAGGCGGTCGCGTCACCCCGAGCGACCCACGTGACGTACGCGGCGGCGTAGGCGCTCGAAGGCATGGCGTCCATTGACAGGGATCCTCCGCGCGGAAACACTTAGGTATGTGCCTAAGTCTTCTCGCGCGGCGGACGACGACCTCGGCCGGATGTTCGGGGCCCTGGCCGACGGCAGTCGCCGGCAGATGATCGAGCGGCTGTCTCGCGGACCCGCCACCGTCTCCGACCTGGCGGATCCGTTGGACATGGCGCTCCCGTCGGTGCTGCAACACCTGTCGGTGCTTGCCCAGGCCGGGATCGTCGAGTCGCAGAAGGTGGGTCGGGTGCGCACGGTGCAGCTCCTGCCGGGTGTGCTCGACCGAGCAGCCGCCTGGATCCGGGGACAGCGAACCCCCGCGGAGCGACAGGCAGATCGCCTCGCCGCCCACCTCACTCCCACTGCGAAGGATTCATCATGAGCACGGTGACCGGGCGCTCCGTCGCCCACCACAGCTTCACGCTGACCCGCGACTTCCCGGTGCCGGTCGCCAGGACGTTCCAGGCGTTCGCCGACCCGGCACAGAAGGCCGCCTGGTTCGGGACCGACGAGGGCTTCGACACCCACGAGCAGCATCACGAGTTCCGGGTGGGCGGCCGGGAGACCAGCGAGGGCCAGTGGCACGGTGGTCCTACGTCACGCTTCGAGGCGACCTACACCGACATCGTCGACAACGAGCGCATCGTGCTCACCTACGACATGTGGGTCGACGGCCGCCACATCTCGACCTCCTTGGCGGCCTTCGAGTTCGAGGCCACCGCCGACGGCACCCGCTTCACCCACGCCGAGCACGGAGTCCACCTCGACGGCTTCGACGACGGGTCCCAGCGCGAGCAGGGCACCAGCGGGATCCACGACGCGCTGGCGGCCTACCTCGTCTCCGGACGCGACGTGCCCGAGCACACGTGACGAGCCGCTGACCGTGGCGACGGAGCGGCCGCAGGAGCAGTCGGTGGCCGAGGTGCTCGCGCTCCTGGCCGATCGAGCGTCGGCCGTGCGGCGGGAGCAGATGGGCACGCGCTACGGCATCCACACCCCGCATGCCCTCGGAGTCGCCATGAGAGAAATGAAGGCGGTCGCCCGTCAGCTCGGCGCCAGCCATGAGCTCGCCGCGGCGCTCTGGGACTCCGGGCTCTACGAAGCGCGCATGGTGGCCTCGATGGTGGACGAGCCGTCGCGGGTCACGTCGAGCCAGATGGACCGCTGGTGCGCCGACTTCGACAACTGGGCGATCTGCGACACGGTCTGCTTCAACCTCTTCGATCGCGCGCCCGGGGCGTGGGACAAGGTCACGCCCTGGGCGGGGCGACCAGAGACCTTCGTCAAACGAGGAGCCTTCGCCCTGCTGTGGAGCCTCGCGCTCCACGACAAGCACGCTGCCGACGACCGGTTCGCCGAGGCGCTGGAGCTGCTGGTGAGGGAGTCGTCGGACGAGCGCCCGATGGTCACCAAGGCGATCAGCATGGCCCTCAAGGCGGTGGGCAAGCGCAACGCCGCCCTGAGGGCCATGGCGCTGGACGCGGCAGCGGGACTGGCCGCCCTGCCCAGCGGGCCGGCGCGCTCGATCGGCCGTGACGGCGTGCGCGAGCTCGACCGCCCGTGAAGCCTCGACCTCAGGTCGCCGACGCGACCTGCCCCGGCGTCTCCTCCAGCGTGGTCGCGCCGGTCATGATCGCCACCACCTCGTTCATCGTGTGGGAGGTGGGGGTGACCACGCCGGCGGAGCGTCCGAGCCGCTGGATCTGGATCCGGTCGGCGACCTGGAAGACGTTGGGCATGTTGTGGCTGATGAGGATCACCGGCATGCCGTTCTCGCGGACCCGCTCGATCATGCTGAGCACCTGGTTGGTCTCGCGGACTCCCAGGGCGGCGGTCGGCTCGTCGAGCACGATCAGCTTCGTGGCGAACGCCGCGGCCCGCGCGACCGCGACGGCCTGGCGCTGACCACCCGACAGCGTCTCGACGGCCTGACCCATGTTCTGCAGGGTCCCGATGCCGAGGTCGGACATCGCCTTGGCCGCGTCGGTGCGCATGCCCTTGTGGTCCAGCACTCGCAGCACCGACCCGAGGGGCCCGGGTCGGCGGCGCTCACGCCCCAGGAAGAGGTTGCTGGCGATGTCGAGCGCCGGCGCCACGGCCAGCGTCTGGTAGACCGTCTCGATGCCCGCCTGCTTGGCATCCTGGGGACGCTTGAACGAGACGTGCTGGCCGTCGAGCAGGATCTCGCCGGCGTCGGGGATCATGGCGCCGGTCGCGCACTTGATGAGCGTGGACTTGCCGGCCCCGTTGTCCCCGATGATGGCGAGCACCTCGCCCGGGTAGAGGTCGAGATCGACGCCGTCGAGGCCGACGACGCGGCCGAAGGTCTTGACGAGACCGCGGGCGGACAGGACTGGCTGTCCCCCGGCTGACTGGTTGCTGGTCATGCTCGAACCTTCCGGATCCACTGGTCCACGGCCACCGCGGCGATCACCAGGACGCCGATCGCCAGGATGCGGTACTGGTCGTCGACGCCGGCGAGCGAGAGGCCGCTGCGGAAGAAGTACACGATGAGCGCCCCGAGGGCGGTGCCGACGAGGGCGCCCCGGCCACCGAAGAGGCTGGTGCCGCCGATCACGACAGCCGTGATCGTCTCCAGGTTGCCGTCGGTGATCGCGTTGGGGCTGGCCGCGTCGGCCCGCCCGATCTGGATCCACGCGGTCAGTCCGTAGATCAGCCCCGCGACGGCGTACACGCTCACGAGCACGCGCGACACGCTGATGCCGGCCAGCCGAGCGGCCTCGGCGTCGTTGCCGACGGCGTAGACGTGGCGGCCCCAACGGGTCTGCCCGAGCACGAAGGCCATGACGACGTAGAGCACCACCGCCATCACCACGCCGTAGGTGATCACGAAGTCGCCCAGCTTGATGACCGTGCCGGTCCAGGTCATGAAGTCGGGCATGTCGATCGCCTGGACGGCCTGGCCCTTCGTGTACAGCAGGCCGAGCGCCGTGAACACCGAGAGGGTGCCGAGGGTGACGATGAACGGCGGCAGCTTGAGCCGGGTCACGAGCAGCCCGTTGGCCATGCCGGCGAGCAGGCCGACCGCCAGCGCGATCACGACCGCGAGCGGACCCGGCACGCCGTGCTCGGCGCTCATCTTGGCGCCCACCAGCATCGCGAGGATGGCGATGGCACCACACGACAGGTCGATGCCGGCGGTGAGGATGATCAGGGTCTGGCCGACGGCGAGGGCCGCGATCACCGCCGCCTGCTGCAGGACCAGGGACAACGAGCCGGCGGAGGCGAACCGCGAGTTCAGCTGCGAGAACACGAGCCAGGACGCCACGAGCACCAGCAGCGGACTGATGGCCGGGTGCGAGTGGAGCAGGTGCTGGACGCGCTGCACCGGTGAGCGGCGACGCGCCGCGAAGGTGTCCGCTGCGGTGGTGGTCGGCCCGGACGTCGCGAGCGCCACGTCAGGATCGGGATGGGTGGTGTTCTCCACTTTTACGCTCCCTAAGGTGAAGTGGAAAGACCCGGCGGGATCGGGTCTAGCGTGCCTGATCCCGCCGGGTCCAGTGAGGGGGATCGTCAGCCGCCCCAGCAGATGCCGGCGGCCTTGGTCGTGTCGATGGAGTCGACGCCGTCTGCGGGCTGGTCGGTCACCAGCGCGACACCGGTGTTGTAGAAGTCCAGCCCCTCGCTGTTGGTCGGAGCGTCCTTCCCGGCCGCGACGTCGGCGATCGCCTTGACGCCGAGCTCGGCCATCTTGATCGGGTACTGCTGCGAGGTGGCACCGATGACGCCGTCCTTCACCTGCTGCACGCCGTCACAGCCGCCGTCCACGGAGACGATGAGGACACCGTCGGCCGACCCCGCCTGGTCCAGCGCGGCGTACGCGCCCGCCGCAGCGGGCTCGTTGATGGTGTAGACGACGTTGATGTCGGGGTTCTGCTGGAGGCAGTTCTCCATGGCCGTGCGGCCGCCGTCCTCGGCGCCGTTGGTCGGCTCGTTGCAGACGATCTCGTAGTCGCCGCCGTCGTAGCTGCCCGTGGCCTCCTCGTCACCGTTGACCTTGGGGTCGGCGGTGTCGATGCCCATCCCGGTCAGGAAGCCCTGGTCGCGGTCGTAGTCGACCGAGATGACCTTGTCGTTGAACAGGTCGAGCATGGCGATGGTCGCGGGAGCTCCGGCGAGCTGGGCCTTGGTCCACTGGCCGATCAGCTCACCGGCGGCGAAGTTGTCAGTGGCGAACGTGATGTCCACGGTGTCCGGCGGGTCGGGCGGGGTGTCCAGGGCGATCACGTAGAGCCCGGCGTCGCGGGCCTTCTTGATGGCCGAGTTGACCTCCGGGCCGCTCGGAGTGATCAGGATGCCGTCGTCGCCACGGGCGATCGCGTCCTCGATCGCGGCGATCTGGGTGTCGGTGTCGCCGTCCTCCTTGCCGGCGGCCGTCGTGATGTCGACCCCCTCCTCCTTGCCGGCCTTCTTGGCGCCCTCCGCCATGGACACGAAGAACGGGTTGGTGTCGGTCTTGGTGATCAGGGTGACCGCCACGTTGTCGCTGCCACCGCTCGAGTCGTCGCCGCAAGCGGCCAGCCCGAGCGTGGCCGTGAGGCCCGCAACCGCGACGACGAGCGTCCTGCGCCAGGTGTGCTGAGACATCTTGTTCCTTCCTGCCAACGCGTCCGCCCGGATATTCCGGGGCTGGCTGACAACGTTGTCAACATCGAGAATGCCTTCCGCTGGAGTGTGACGTCAAGCACAAAACCAAAAAATGTGACATCGTTGTCATATGGATGTGACGGAGCCGCGGGGGTCCGCGCCGGAGCTGGGACGGCGCGCGACGATGCAGCACGTCGCAGCGCTCGCGAACGTCTCGCTCAAGACGGTCTCGCGGGTGATCAACGGTGAACCGGGGGTCTCGGCCGAGCTCTCCCAGCAGGTGTTCGAGGCCGCGGAGCGGCTCGGTTACCGGCGCAACCTGACCGCCAGCAACCTGCGCCGGGGTCAGCGCACGGCCTCGATCGGGGTCCTGGTCCAGGATCTGTCCAACGACTTCTGCGGGGTCCTGCTGCGCTCGGTGGAGGAGCGGGCGCGCGAGCGGGGAGTGGTCGTGATGTCGGCCTCGCTGGACGACGAGCCAGAGCGCGAGCGTGACCTGGTGACGGGGCTGGTGCACCGGCGCTGCGACGGGCTGGTGCTGATGCCAGCCACCGTGGACCAGTCCTACCTGCTTCCCGAGGTGCTCGCCGGGCTCAAGGTCGTGGTCGTCGACCGGCCGCCCAGGAACATCGCGCTCGACTCGGTCACCGCCGACAACCGGGGTGGCGCCCGACTCGCGACGCAGCACTTGATCAAGCACGGCCATCGCCGGATCGCGGGCCTCGTGGACAACCTCGCCATCCCCACGGCCGCCGAGCGGTTGGCGGGCTATCGGGAGGCCCTGGATCTCGCCGGCCTCTCCGTCGACCCCGTCATCGAGCATCCCGGCGCCCGCACTGCGGAGGAGGCGGAGGAGGTCGTGACCACCATGCTCGAGCTCGCCGACCCGCCGACCGCCTTGTTCTGCGGCCGCAACGTGCTGAGCATCGGTGCCGTGCGGGCCCTGCGCCGCCGCGGGCTGCAGCACGAGGTCGCCGTCGTCGGCTTCGACGACTTCGCGACCGCCGACCTGCTGGAGCCCGGGCTCACCACGATCCGCCAGGACGCCGCGGCCGAGGGTGCGTTTGCCGTCGACATGCTTCTGGCCCGCCTCGACGGGGTGGACGAGCCGACCCGGTCCGTGGTGGTCCCGACCGAGCTGATCGAGCGGGGGTCCGGGGAGCTGCCCGGTCCGGGCGCCTGACCGGTTCGCGCTAGGGCAGGGACCCCCATTAGTCTGTCGCTGCACGATCGTGACCCGGCTCACAGCCCGCACCACCCCCGCGACGCGGTGGCCGGACCATTTGCACCGTGGGCGGAGACCCCGACCCGGCCGTGACCTCCCGAGGAGACCCTGTGAGCGACCCTGCCAGTGGCCCTGCCAGCAACTCAGTGGACAGATCAGTGGACGCAGGACCAGACGCAGGATCCCGGGCATTCGGACCCGATCTCGCCGACGTCTTCGGTCCCTCGCAGCAGGACGGCGGCCCCGAGTTGATCCAGCTCCTGACCCCTGAGGGTGAGCGGGTGCACCACCCGGAGTTCGACCGGGACTTCTCCGAGGACGAGCTGCGCGGCTTCTACCGCGACATGGTCATGGTCCGCCGGATCGACACCGAGTCGACCGCCCTGCAGCGCCACGGCGAGCTCGGCATCTGGGCCCAGCTGCTCGGCCAGGAGGCCGCCCAGGTCGGCGCCGGTCGCGCGCTGCGCCCCCAGGACTTCGTCTTCCCGACCTACCGCGAGCACGGCGTCGCCTGGTGCCGCGGGCTCGACCCGCTCAAGCTGCTCGGCCTGTTCCGCGGCGTCGACCACGGTGACTGGGATCCCGAGGACTACAACTTCGGGCTCTACACGATCGTCATCGGGGCGCAGACCCTGCACGCGACCGGCTACGCCATGGGCATGCAGCGCGACGGCGCCGTCGGCACCGGCGACCCCGAGCGCGACGCGGCGGTGATCGCGCACTTCGGTGACGGCGCCTCCAGCCAGGGCGACGTCAACGAGGCGTTCATCTTCGCGGCGTCCTACAACGCCCCGGTGGTGTTCTTCTGCCAGAACAACCAGTGGGCGATCTCCGAGCCGATCGAGCGCCAGACCCGGATCCCGCTCTACCAGCGGGCGCTGGGCTTCGGCTTCCCCGGGGTCCGTGTCGACGGCAACGACGTGCTCGCGACCTACGCCGTCACGCAGGCGGCGCTCCAGCGGGCCCGCGACGGCCAGGGCCCGACCCTCGTCGAGGCCTACACCTACCGCATGGGCGCGCACACCACGACCGACGACCCGACCCGCTACCGGCTCTCGGGCGACGTCGAGTCCTGGAAGCTGAAGGACCCGATCGCCCGCGTCGAGGCCTACCTGAAGCGCAACGGCCTGGCCGACGCGGCGTTCTTCGACGAGGTCGCCGGCGAGGCCAACGACCTCGGCGCCCGGCTCCGCGACGGCGTGAAGGCGCTGCCCGACCCACAGCCGCTCGACATCTTCGGCAACGTCTACGCCGAGGAGACCGACGAGCTGCGTCAGCAGCACGACGAGTTCGCGGCGTACCTCGAGAGCTTTGAGGGAGCGCACTCATGAGCGACAAGATCACGCTGGCCAAGGGGCTCAACATGGGGCTCCGCCAGGCGATGGAGGCCGACCCGAAGGTCCTGGTGATGGGCGAGGACGTCGGCAAGCTCGGCGGTGTCTTCCGCATCACCGACGGCCTGCAGAAGGACTTCGGCGAGGACCGCGTCATCGACAGCCCGCTCGCGGAGTCCGGCATCGTCGGCACCGCGGTCGGCATGGCGATGCGCGGCTACCGGCCGGTGGTCGAGATCCAGTTCGACGGCTTCGTCTACCCGGCCTACGACCAGATCGTCTGCCAGGTCGCCAAGATCCACTTCCGCTCCAAGGGCCGGATCAAGATGCCGATGGTCATCCGGATCCCGTTCGGCGGCGGCATCGGCGCGGTGGAGCACCACAGTGAGTCGCCGGAGGCACAGTTCGCGCACACCCCGGGGCTCAAGGTGGTCGCATGCTCCAACCCGGTCGACGGCTACTGGATGATCCAGCAGGCCATCGCCTGCGACGACCCGGTGATCTTCCTCGAGCCCAAGCGCCAGTACCACGCCGACAAGGCCGAGCTCGACGAGGACGCCACGCCCGCCCCGCTGTTCACCTCGCGCGTGGTGCGCCCCGGACAGGACGTCACGGTGCTGGCCTACGGCCCGACCGTGAAGACCGCGCTGAAGGCGGCGGAGGCCGCGTCCGGCGAGGGTCGCTCGCTGGAGGTGATCGACCTGCGCACCCTCTCGCCGCTCGACATGGGCCCGGTGCTCGACTCCGTGCGCCGGACCGGCCGCGCGGTCGTCGTCCACGAGGCGCACGTCAACCTCGGCATGGGCGCCGAGCTGGCCGCCAGGATCACCGAGCAGTGCTTCTACAGCCTGGAGGCGCCGGTGCTGCGGGTCGGCGGGTTCGACACCCCCTACCCAGCCTCGCGCATCGAGGAGGAGTGGCTGCCCGACCTGGATCGGGTGCTCGATGCCGTCGACCGGACGATGGGGTTCTGACCGATGCCCGAATACCTGCTGCCCGACGTCGGTGAGGGCCTGACCGAGGCCGAGATCGTCAGCTGGAAGGTCAAGGTCGGCGACACCGTCGAGATCAACGACATCGTCTGCGAGATCGAGACCGCCAAGTCCATCGTCGAGCTCCCGTCGCCGTACGCCGGGGTCGTCTCGGCGATCCTGGCCCCCGAGGGCGAGACCATCCCGGTCGGTACGCCGATCATCGCCATCGGTGCCGACGCGGCCGCCGAGGGTGGCGCCGCGCCGGCCACGCCGCAGCCGGAGATGGAGATCGATCTCTCCAACCCCGCCGCCTCCGGGTCGGGTGAGGGCGAGTCCCTCGTCGGCCGGATGAAGGCCGACCGCGGCCCGACCCGGCGCCCGCGCAAGGTGGCCTCGGGCGCCCTCGCCACCCACCTCCAGGCACAGGCGTCGTTCGCCCCGGGGGTCGCGTCACCTCTGGTCGAGGCCGCCGAGCCCGAGCCCGCCGTCCCGGCGCACTCGCAGGCCGCGGCCGAGCCGCTGGAGCCCGCCGCGCTGCGGGTGCTGGCCAAGCCGCCGGTGCGCAAGCTCGCCAAGGACCTCGGCGTCGACCTGGCCGCCCTCGAGGCGACGGGGCCGGACGGCACCGTCTCCCGCGAGGACGTCGAGCGAGCGGCGGCCGGCCACCCGAGCCTGGCCGTCGCCGGCGGCGAGACCGCCTACGACGGTGCGATGCGCGAGCGCGAGACCCGTGAGCCGATCAAGGGCGTCCGCAAGATGATGGCCGGCGCCATGGTGCAGTCGGCCTTCAGTGCCCC
>Ga0075367_10001031_pt1 | contig 11484 bp, 11 predicted proteins | sample EndMethybrTD3032_FD_71399 | JGI IMG/M metagenome (GOLD analysis project Ga0075367, IMG submission 71399) | Populus endosphere microbial communities from Tennessee, USA - Endosphere MetaG P. TD hybrid TD303-2 | ecosystem: Host-associated > Plants > Roots > Endosphere | place: USA: Tennessee... | reverse complement strand
GCGGAGCCCCTTGGGTTCCGGCCGGTGTGGTGCGGTGGCCGAGTGGTTGAAGGCGCACGCTTGGAAAGCGTGTTTAGGGGAAACTCTAACGTGGGTTCGAATCCCACTCGCACCGCCACCCAGTCAGCGAAATTCCCGCGTGTGCCGCGGGCACCACGCAAGCCGCTGTCTTTTGGCGTCAAATTCCCCTGAAACCTCCACGCTCGTCTCTGCACCAGGGATGTTCCTCGCCCTGTGGCCGCTGACCTTGCGAGGTTATCTCCGCGCGACCTCGATTCAGGTTGGTTCCCTGCTCGGTAGGGAATCTGCAGGGAATTTTCCGCTCAACGGGCCCTTTGTTCGGCTGAACATCGCAATCCGCAGATAAATTCGTAGGGACAACAGGGGCGACACACGAGATCGCCGCCTGGTTTCCCTAAAGGCATGAGCAGGGAAATTTCGGCGGCTCGTGAATGGGAAGCAGGGTCGGAAGATGACTCAAAGGTGACGTTCGGAAGGTCCGCTTTCGGGCGGCACTGGAACCTAAATCCAGTGCGTCCGCAGCTGCGCAAAAATTGCCGGGTTTTGGCTGGGATACGGGGACTCGGCCGACGCTGATTTCGCCTGATTTTCTAGGCGTGCATGGTTCGGCGACCCCGAAAAATGGCGCCTTCGACGCAACCTGTCGGCGCCGCGGGCGTGGGGACGTGAGGCTCCGCCTTATTTGCGCCGCCGCCAGCTCGGGCGCCGGGTTCAAGCGCGTGCTGTTCGACGGAAATCACGGCCTCGGCGCCTCTTAAGGCGTCTCCCGCTCCCACGGCGGGTGGGGTCCGAACGCCGAACGCAGATAGTCTACGAAGCGAGACACCTTGGCCGGAATAAAGGGCGTTTGCGGATAGACTGCGTAGATTCCCACGTCACTGGCGCCTTCATAGCCCGGAAGCAGACGAACCAGTCGTCCCGCGGTCAGCTCTTCGCTGACATCCCACAGCGACCTCAGTGCTACCCCGGCCCCGGCGATGGCTAGCTCGCGTACGACCTCGCTCGAGTTGGTGCGGACGAAGCTTTCGGTCGCCCATTCGATGACACCCTCTGGCCCGCTTAGCCGCCACGACGACTGACCTTCCGCAGCCAGGACTCGATGGCGAGTCAGCTCATCGAGCGTCGCCGGCGCGCCGAAGCGATCTAGATATCCCGGCGAGGCGCACAGGATCCGCCGGTTGCTAGCCAGCCTTCGGGCGATCAGCGCGGGTGAAAGCTGGTTGGTGATCCGGATGGCCAGATCGATCCCCCCCCGCGCAAGGTTCACGAGGTGATCTGTCAGATTGAGTTCGACCCTCAGGTGCGGGTGGGCATCCAGGAACGGCGTCATGATCGGGGCGACGTGCAAGCGGCCGAAGGACGTCGGCGCGGAGATTTTCAAAGGCCCGGAAAGGATCTCTTGCTCGCCCAGGAGCCTCGCTTCGGCCGACTGGATGGAATCCAAGATCGCGACGACATCCTCGTGGAAGCGCTTTCCTGCGTGGGTCAGAGCCAGGCTGCGCGTGGTCCGGTGCATGAGGTGGACGCCAAGGCGTCGCTCAAGACGGCTCATCCGCTTCGAAACCATCGCGGGGGAAACGCGGTGAAACCTGGCGGCTGCGGAAAAGCTGCCGAGCTCCACGACCGTCGCAAACAGGCCGTAGTCGGGGTCCGGACCCATTCGATCCATAGCATCACAAGTCCATTGAACTTTTTCCGTCTACCGCGGGATCTGGGGGGTGTCTATCCAGGTGGCCGGAGACCTGATGTCGTTGTTGATGCCAAAGCCCAACCGAGATGTTCTGGCCCTTCAGATGGCGGCGCCTCGCCTGATCGTTTCGGGCGAGGGCGGGATCGACCGGTCCGGCGCCCAGCGAGACAGCGAATTCTTAGCCCAGGGTGAAGCCCCGGCATTCAGGCGGAGGCCTAGCCTATGACCGTTTACGTCGATCGATCCGGCCTTCGCATCGCAGATGTCCTCGCCAGCTTTGTCGAAGATCAAGTGCTGCCGCCCCTTGCACTTGACGCGGATCGGGTTTGGGCCGGCGTGGCGAGCATCTTCGAACGCCTTGTCCCGACAAACCGCCACCTGTTGCGCACGCGTGACGCCCTGCAGGCCAAGATCGACGCGTGGCACGAGCAGCACCCGGGCGCGCTGCACGATATGGCGGCCTACGAGGCTTTCCTCCGTCAAATCGGCTATCTCTTGCCCGAACCCGAGCCCTTCCAGATCGACACCGTCAATGTCGATGCGGAGCTCGCCACGATGGCCGGCCCGCAGCTGGTCGTTCCGATCCTCAACGCGCGGTTCCTGCTGAACGCCGCCAATGCCCGGTGGGGAAGTCTTTACGACGCGCTTTACGGGACGGACGCTATCGCTGGGCGGCCACCGGCGGAGGGAGATTATGACCCTGCGCGCGGCGCCAAAGTTATCGCGAAGGCCAAGGCCTTCCTTGATCACGCGGTGCCGCTCGCCGGGGGCTCCCACGCGGACGCGACGAGCTACAGCGTCAAGGGCGGCGCCCTTTCACCGGCGCTTGTTGACCCATCGCAATTGGCTGGATTTTGCGGCGAGCCGGCCGCGCCGTCCTCCGTGCTGCTGCGCCACAATGGCCTACATATCGAGTTGGTGATCGATCGTGACCATCCAATAGGTCGCGGCGATCCGGCCGGCGTGGCCGATGTCGTTTTGGAGGCGGCGCTCTCGACGATTGTCGACCTGGAAGACTCGGTCGCCGCCGTGGACGCGCAGGACAAGGTCGCCGCCTACGCCAACTGGCTAGGACTTATGCGTGGCGACCTCTCCGCCTCTTTCCAGAAGAACGGGCGATCCTTCGAGCGACGGCTAGCGGCGGACCGCTCGTTCACTGCGCCGGACGGGCAGCCGTTCGCCATGCCCGGTCGCTCGCTGCTCTTCGTGCGCAATGTCGGACACCTCATGACCACCCCGGCTGTGCTGCTCCCGGACGGCGGTGAAGTCCCAGAAGGCATCCTTGATGCGATCATCACCAGCTTGATCGCTCTCTACGATTTGCGCCGCCTTGGCCGCCTCACGAACAGCCGCGCGGGTTCGATCTACATCGTGAAGCCGAAGATGCACGGCCCCGAAGAGGTCGCCTTCACCGATCGGCTGTTCGCTGCGGTCGAGTCCCTGCTCGGCCTGACCGCCAACACTATAAAGGTCGGCATCATGGACGAGGAGCGGCGTACCTCTGCAAACCTCGCCGCCTGCATCGCCGCCGCCAAGAGCCGTGTGGTGTTCATCAATACCGGCTTCCTCGATCGCACAGGCGACGAAATTCACACCTCCATGCGCGCCGGGCCGATGGCGCCAAAAGGAGAGATGAAAGGCTCGGTTTGGCTCGCCGCCTACGAACAGCGCAACGTTGCGATCGGCTTGGCCTGCGGTCTGTCGGGGAGGGCGCAAATCGGCAAGGGCATGTGGGCCGCGCCAGACCGGATGGCTGACATGCTCGAGCAGAAGATCGCGCACCCCCAGACCGGCGCGAACACGGCCTGGGTGCCCAGCCCCACGGCCGCTACGCTGCATGCTCTGCACTACCATGCGGTCGACGTGTTCACCCGGCAGAAGGAGCTTGCCGGGGCGCCGATCGCGCCGCTCTCTGCGCTGCTCACTCTGCCTCTCGCGGGCGGCCGCAACTTCTCCGACGAGGCTATTCGCAATGAGCTGGATAACAACGCTCAGGGCATCCTCGGTTACGTGGTGCGCTGGATCGACCAAGGTGTCGGTTGTTCGAAAGTGCCCGATATCCACGATGTCGGCCTGATGGAAGATCGAGCCACGTTGCGCATTTCCTCGCAGCACGTGGCGAACTGGTTGATGCATGGAGTGTGCACCGAAGCGCAGGTGATCGACGCCTTCGATCGCATGGCCGTCAAGGTCAATGCTCAGAACTCCAATGATCCACTTTATCGGCCCTTGGCCGGAGATGGGCAGGGGTTGGCGTTTCAAGCGGCCAAATCCCTGGTCTTCGAGGGCGCAATCCAACCGAACGGCTATACGGAGCCGCTGCTCCACGCCTACCGGATCAAAGCCAAGCAACGGGAGGTCCTGTGACGCCCATTTTCCAGCTCGCCGGAAAACGCCCCAGCATCAATCGACGACAGCGCCTGGCTTGCGATGCCGGAATTTGCGGAGTGTCTTGAGGCTGGGTATTGAAGGTGTGGTAGATCGGCGCGTGGGCGGAAGCAACCGCTCGGCATGTGTCGGCCTAGCCGTCCGAGTCGCCCTTGGTGATCTCAAGAACTCGCCGCAAGGCTATATCGCGACGCCTAGCCAGCTCGGCGACGGGCCGCTGGCCGACAAGCTCCTGAACATCTCGCACCAGCTGACTTGTCAGCTCCTCGGTGAGCTGCGGACGAGACGCATCATCCCAAAGATACTCAAACACGCCTCCAAGATGGTCCAGAAAGTGGGCTAGGCCGCCCTCCCCACCCGCCAAGTGAAAAGTTGAAAATGGGCCGAGCAGCGCCCACCGTGGTCCCAACGCCAGCGTAACGGCCGCCTCCACATCGGCCACGGACGCCTGTCCTGTGGCAACCGCGTCCACCGCTTCGCGCCATAACGCGGCTTGCAGGCGGTTAGCGAGATGTCCCGGCCGTTCCACGTGCAATCGGATCGGATGCTTCCCCAGACTCAGGTAGAACCGCATCGCTGCCTCGATCGTCGCCAAGGCGGTCTCAGCACCGCCCACCACCTCGACCAGCGGTAGGATGTGCGGTGGATTGAACGGGTGCCCGACAAGCACGCGATCGGCAAAGGGACAGTCCTCCTGGAGAGCCGTCGGCGGAATTGTGGACGTGGAGGAGGCCAATACGGCGTCGAGTGCAAAGCCGGGCGCGATCTCGTTCAGCAGGGCCTGTTTCAGCGCGAGCACCTCGGGACCGCTTTCTTGCACAAAGGCGGCGCCCGTGACGGCCTCGACCGGTGAGCCGCAACGGCGCAGCGCGGAGGCAGCGCGGGGGTGCTGGGCCAGGCTATCCAGCGCGCCGGCGGAGGGATCCCAGGCCTGGACGACATAGCCCGCGTCCAAAAAGGCGGTCGCCCAGCTCGCACCGATCGTTCCGCAGCCGAGGGTCGCAATAATCGACGTCGGAGCTATTGCAGCCCCAGAATTGTCGGCCAATGCCGCCTCCCTCTAATGGAGGTTGAGAGACTGAAGAGCACCGCGGTGGCGGCATTGCTCCGCCGATTTGCCGCGACCGAAATCCTGTGGTGCGGGGTTGGCCAGGAGGCCGAGTCAGCCTCGAGATTCGCTCCTGCAGGACAGGCCGAGGTCCCGCTCGTTTGATCTCGCCGCATCTGCAGTGCGCAATTTAACGGCGGCGAATGCGAAATGCCCGGCGGCAAGGAGCTGGACTAGCGTCACCAGCGTCAGGGCAAGTCCCAACGGGTTCGGGTGGCCCGACGCCTTCAACGCATCGCTGACGACCCCCGTAAGCAGCGGACCCACGGAGAGACCAATCCCGTTGCACCCGAGCAGGTAGAACGCCGCGGCCATTGCGTAGAGCCTTGGGCCGAGAAGGGATTGCACCGTGGCAAAGACCGGCGCGGAGTTCATGAAGATGATCAAGTGGCTGACGAATAGGAGGCCGAGGAAAAGGGCATAGCTTTGGGTCATGAAGCATGCCGCAAGAACGGGAGCCGTCAGGCCGAGTCCCAGACCGACGAACGCAATGGCTTTCCAAGGAGACGTCTTGCGGATGTGATCGCCTATGAAACCGCCCAGAGCAGCGCCAAGGATGCCGGCTCCCCCCAGTGCAAGCCCGTAGGTGATCCCAATTGCCGCCGTGCCAAGACCAAATTTTCGAATGATGAAGGCTGGTCCGAATGCCTGAACGGAACTGAGGGTCAACATCAGGAATGTAGAGCCGATGAACAGGTGCGCGACGACGGGCTGGCCCATGATGATCTTCGCGGCCTGATTTACTGACGGCGCCTTATGGTCAGTCTCGCTTAGCGTCACCTGCGGGGCGGCCGACTTGGTTCGCTCAGGCTCCTTGACGGTGAACAGAATAACCAGAGCCAAGATGACGCCGGGCAGCCCGAGCAGGATCATCGCCAACCGCCAGTCAGCTAACTCGTTCACCCATCCGCCAAGCACAAGGCCCAAGAGCATGCCGAAGGGTGATCCGACGACATAGAGGCTGAGCGCTCGAGCTCGGAACTGAGGCGAAAAATAATCGCCGATGAGTGAGTGGGCGCCTGGAGAGCAAGTCGCTTCGCCCGCGGCGACGCCGACGCGGCACAGGGCCAAGTGCCAGAACCCATTGGCAAAGCCACCTAGGGCGGTGAGCGCGCTCCAAATTAGGATGGCCCATCCGAGAATCTTCTTGCGGTTCCGTCGATCAAGAAGGGCTGCCACCGGGATGCCCATAGTCGCATAGACGAGGGCGAAAACCGGACCGGTCAAAAGGCCAACTTGGGTGTCGCTGAGGTGCAGGTCCTTCTTTATCGACTCGACCAGGATGTAGGGGAGCTTTCGATCGAGGCCGCTCAGGGCATAGGTGAGCATGAGGATGAAGGCCACATACCAAGCATAGAGGCTCGGGGGCGGGGCCTTAATCTGCCCGCCCCGACTGCCCGAGGCGTCCGTGGCGGCGCTCAGGCCTGCGGGGGAAATCGACGTCTGATCCGAACTCATCTTGTCCCACTTCCCAAGCTGGCCAGCCGGGCGCCGGATTGCACCCTGCGGCGAAGCCGTCGTGAACAACGTCGGCCACAGGCAGGCAGCCAGCCCATAGCCTGCGGGCCTGATCAGCGTCGCGCCATCATAGCACTATTGTTCCATCATGCTACTCTGTAACTCGCTGACGGTGCAGTCGTCTGCGGCCTCGTCCCGCAGCCATATGCAATCCTCGGCGGCTCGCAGTGCGTCCAGCCTCTCGATTATGCGAGCAAAGAGCGTGGTGGCCGGCACGCGCATGCAAACCGCCAGCAAACAAAGCTCTAGTGTATCGACCCGGCGCTGACCCCGTTCAATGAGGGCGATGTGTGACGGTGACTTGCCGAGGCGTCTTGCTAGAGCACGTTGAGATAATCCGGCCTCAAGACGCGCACGGGTCAGGACATCGCGGATCACCGCATAGTCGTCGCCGAAGACAGAGTTTGGCCTGCGCATGCTCACTCTCGTTGCGCGGCAACAGGCCGCGCTTCTTCTGAAAAGTCGAAGTTGGCTTGGGCGCTCACCGATGTTCGAGACTCGGCCTCACGGGCCTTGGCATATCGGTGTAGACGAGGCTCAGTATATGCATTGGGCTGGGTCATGCCTTCGAAAGCAGGGGCTTCGGCCGCACGGCGGGCCAAGCGGCGCGGCAGGGGCTTCTCGGCCGGGTATCCGGCGTCGGCTTCGGCCTGGAAGATGCGCGCAATCACACCGGCGACGCGCAAACCGGAGCGACTGACAACTTCAACCGCTCCGTCAGACCTTTTCATGGAGTCCGGCGGCGACGAGCCCCGCCAATGCGCAATGTTCGTCGTTGTCTGACGTGTCCCCGGTGATCCCTACAGCGCCGATGACACAGCCATCGCCGCGATGGACGAGCACGCCGCCCGCGGCCGGAACGAGGCCCTTCGGGGCGAGGTGTCCAAGCGCCGCCACGAAGGTTGGCCGTTCGGCCGCCATCTCGCCGATCTTCCGCGACGAGACGCCGAGGTCCAACGCCCCAGCCGCCTTAGCCACAGCGATCATTGGGCGAAGATTGGAGGCCTGGTCTTCCCGCTGAAGCGCCACAAGCTGTCCGCCGGCGTCGAGCACCGCGGCCGTGAGGGGCTTGAGACCAAGTTTACGCGCTTCGTTGAAAGCCTCCGCAATGATCCGATTGGCTTCTTCAAGCGTCATGAGCCGCGTCCCATCCATAAATAGACAGGGTGTCCTCGCCGCCTGCGATACGCGCAAGGATCGCAGCCTCGTGGGCCTCGCGCTCCACCGCGGCCTGCACGATCGCGGCGGCGCGCTCGCACGGCAGGCAGACCACGCCGTCATCGTCGCCGGCGATCAGATCTCCCGCGCGAACGATTTCTTGGTCCAGACGGATCGGTGCGTTGATCCAGCCACGTGCGCCGAAGTCCTTGCCGGTGCCGCGGATACAGAGGCCGCGGGCGAAGACTGGGAAGCCGATCTCGCCGAGCAGCACGACGTCACGGACGCAACCGTCGATGACCAACCCACCAAGACCACGAACCTGGGCAGCCGTGGACATGATCTCACCCCAGTACCCGTGGTCGTAGGCTTCGCTGACCGACACTACGAGCACGTCACCGGGTTCCGCGGCGCTTATCGCGCGATGCAGCCACAGATTATCGCCGCCTGGAGAGTGGACCGTCAGCGCTGGGCCGCACACCCGCATGCCTGGCGCCACGGGCTTGATGGCCGGCGGCAGAACGCCGATCTTGCCGCCCGCCTCGTGCAGCGTGGCGGTCGGAAGGCTGCGCGCCGCCGCGATAGCTGGGGGGGATGGACGCGCGATTGCGCCACGGATGGTGGCGACGGGGTCGAGGATGTCTGGACGGATCATGTCTGGCGGCTCTGCAGCTGGTGATAGCGGTTCTGCTGTCGGGCAACGTCGAGCCGCAGCCCGGTTCGAGCGGCAGCTCGGATGCGCTCCTCGGCCTCATGGATGTCCTCGGCGGCCGCCAAGACCGCCTCTTCATGCGCCCTGGCGATCACAACGACCCCGTCGGCATCGCCCTTGAGGATGTCGCCAGGCGCGACCCGCGCCGCTCCAATTGTGACCGGCGTGTTGACGCCTTCCACTTGGACGCGGTCCTTGCCGGTGCGCATCCAGCTGTCGCGGCTGAAGACGGGATAGTTCAGTTGCAAGCACAACTGCTTGTCGCGATTGATCCCGTCGATCACGGTGCCAGCAATGCCGCGGCGGTGCGCGATCTCCGTCAGGATATCGCCCCAAACGGTCGCATCTTCGCGGCCACCGTTGTCCAGTACGATGACGCTGCCGGGTTCGACATCATCGATGAAGTCGCCAACGGTGCCGGCCGGGGAACCGGCGGGTCCATATAGGATCGTGAACGCACGCCCGGCCATGCGGAACTTGGGGTCGCAGGGCTTGATCTTGAAGCACTGGCCGACAAGGCCCAGCCGGTCCAGCGCATCGCTGAGGGTGGCGGTATCCAGCCGGCTGGCGCGCGCCACATTAGGGTCGGTCGGGATTTCTGCCATGGCTCAGCTTTTGAGAAGGTTTTCGTAAGCGCCGCCCATCACCTGGGAGATGGGAACGCTGTCGAGGAGCGCCTTGGCCATCGCCGCTTCCTTCGCGACGATGTCCTCTGCGGCCTCCAAGACGGCGCCGATCTTGTCAGCGCCGATGAAGGCGATGCCGCTGGAGTCGGCGATCACGTAGTCGCCGGGATTGACGAGCACGCCCTCAAATACGACCGGCACATTCGCTCCAAGCTCCACCACGCGTCCGCGAGCGGTGCGCGCGGTGAACGAACGGGTGAAAACCGGAAAGCCGTAAGCCCGGGCCTCGTCGATGTCGCGGACAGGTCCGTCGGCCAGCACCCCGGCGACACCGCGGACCTGAGCGCCCAGAGTCAGGATACCGCCCCAACTCCCGGCGTCGCGTCCGGTGCGCTGTTCCACCACGATGACGTTATCGGGGCCCGACAGCTCGATCGTCGTGGTCCCGAGATGCCGAGCGGGCCCTGGCGGGGGCGCGCCAAGGCCAAGTTTGACCGTGGTGACCCGACCGGCGATGCGGCCCGATCCTGAGCATTGGGGAATCCCGGTCACCACGCCGACCAGGTCCAGACGATCGAAGGCGTCGGAGACTGCGCAGCAGTCGAGCCGACGAAGGCGGCGGACCGCCTCAGCCGTGGCGAGTTCCTCGGGCTTGTTGGACATCGGGGTCACTTTCTAGACGCGGCCGATCACGGCCATGGCGTCACACTGGAGGAGCACATTGGGCGCCAGATGCTCGTAGACCAAAGTGTGACGCGCCGGCCGAGACGCCGGGTCGGGAAAGGCCGCCGACCACTCCGAATTGATGGCGGCCCGGGCCTCGGGGGTCTTCACATAGAAGGTCATGCGAACGATATCGTCGAAGCTTGCTTGGCCGGCTTCGAGGATGCGGCCCAGCTGAAGGAAGGTCAGACGGGCCTGCTCGACGACGTCATCCGGGATCTTCCCAGTCGTCGGATCCAGGCCGTGGACTCCCCCGGTCATTAGGAGGTTGCCAACCCGACTGGCTGCCGGGATCGGCTGGGGTCCGTGGTTGAAACCGTCCACGACGATGCTCTTGCGGCTCATGATTCACTCCCCGCCTAGGCGTTAGATGTCCAGGCGGCTGAAGAGCCGCCGCGCGTTGCCTTCGAAGAGGCCGAGCCGATCCGCATTCGAAAGCGAGGCGATGCTCGCGATCGTCGGCTTGATGTCATCCAGCGGCCGACCCGTTGCCGGATCGATACCAGCGCCGCTGCCCGGACGTTCCGTTCCGAAGCAGCAGCGGTCGGGACCCACCACCTCGAAAAGCAACTCCAGCGAGCTCTTGTGGTGTAGACAGGTGTCGAACCAGAACCGCTTCAACACCTCGTCGAAAGTCGGCGCGTCCTTTGGCACTCGGCCTGCCGCGCGCTGCATCTCCCGGTGCGAGCGCCAGCGCCCGACTTGGTAGGGAATCGCGCCGCCGCCGTGGCTGATCATCAGCTTGAGGCTCGGGAAGCGGTCAAACACGCCCGCCCGATAAACCGATGTGATCGCAAGGCTCTCCTCGGCGATGAAATGCTCGTCGTAGGTTTCGCGGCAATTGCAACAGGCGCCGCTGTGAATGTGCGCCGGCAGGTCGAGTTCACAGAGACGCTCATACAGCGGATACCAGTACGGATCGCCGAGCGGCGGGGTCTTGCCGCTCCCCTCGCCGGGGTCTGGGTTGACCAGGACCCCTACGAAACCCAACTCCTCGGTGACCCGCCGAATCTCATCGAAGAGCGAATCCACGGGACGCCCCGCCTGCTGCGGCAAAGCGCCGACTCCGCGGAAACGCGTCGGGTGCATCTTGATCGTCCGCGCGATGGTGTCGTTCTGATCCCACACCCAACTTGTGATGTCGTCCCAGCGTGCGTCGCCGTTCATCATCAGGAAGGGCCGCGGCGAAAGCAGCTGCACATCGGTGCCCACGCCATCCATGATCGCCACGTTTTGCGCGGCGGACTTCTCAAGATCCTCGTCGCTTACCGCCGCGCGGTAAGGATCCCCATATTGCCCGCCGGCGACACTGAGGTGGCTTCGGTGCGCATAGAGGGAGGTGGGCGCCACAAGATGGGCGTGGGCGTCGATGATCATGGACGTTTCCTAGGGTCGGACGTTTTCGGAGGCGGAGTGAAATCTTCGTAACGATTGAATTCATAAGTCTAAAATAAGTCGTTCCGACTTTGAGCCAGAACAACAAATCATCATTGTCTTGTTCGAATTCCGCTCGTTCGTTGTTAATATACTGTCCCTATGG
>Ga0075367_10001030_pt1 | contig 11486 bp, 14 predicted proteins | sample EndMethybrTD3032_FD_71399 | JGI IMG/M metagenome (GOLD analysis project Ga0075367, IMG submission 71399) | Populus endosphere microbial communities from Tennessee, USA - Endosphere MetaG P. TD hybrid TD303-2 | ecosystem: Host-associated > Plants > Roots > Endosphere | place: USA: Tennessee... | reverse complement strand
GGTCCGGGGGGTCCGGGCCGTGCGGCTGAAGGGGTGCAGCAGTGCCATGGTGTCGACCATTGAAAGGCCGCAGGTCAGGCGTGCGCCAGCCGGAAGGGGCAACTCATCGAAAGTTGTACGCAGTCCAGTCAAGAGACCGTAAAGGTCCTCTGTTCAACAACTGTCCGGCATGTGCAGATCCCGTGATGATCAGTTGCGGCGCAGCAGCCGCGTCGCCCCCGCCGCCACCGTCGTCGCCAGCACCCAGCCCAGCAGGATCATCATCGCGGCCAGCCACTGCCAGCCGCCGCTGAGCTGCCAGACCCCGACCTGGCCCAGGTCGATGACCGGCAGCAGCAGGTCCAGGGCGAACAGCGCCGGGTTCCACGGCGGATGCGCCGCCGGCTGCAGTGGCGGATGGCTCGCGTGTGCGAAGGCCAGCGAGCCCGCGGCCCACAGCACCGCCATCCACACCGCGGCCCGCCCCGGCCGGTACCCGTAGGCCACCGTCCAGTCCTGCGCGTACCCCCACAGCTTGGCGGCGAGCGGCAGGCTCTCCCGGCGCCGACGCTGCTTGGCCAGCAGCACTTCGCGCGCGTCCTCGTCCTCACCGCCCGCCCGCAGCACGGAGGCCAGGCGCTCGTACGGCTCCGGGTTGTACTCGGCGGTCGCCGCGGCCACCCACTCCAGCCGCTCCTCCAGCGGGAAAGGCCCCTGCGGTACGAGGTTCTCGTACTGGAAACCGCCCATGTGCAGGTTGCCCGGACCCGGCCAGGCGCTCGCCCGGTCGATCAGGTTGACCACTCGCGCACCCGACAGAACGATCTTGCCGCGCTGCGGTCTCTCGCCGAGGAAGCGCAGCTCCGGCGTCTGCGCGCGGCGCAGCGACAGCTCCTGGTCGTCGGTGAAGGCGAACCGCGCCCGCTCCAGGTCGACCGCGTCCCCGAACCGCCCGTCGTCGAGCCGCACCCCGCCCTGGGCCTCGAACCGCTGGATGCGCGTCCCGCGCGCGGGCGTCGCCCCGCTCAGCATCGACGCCCCTACGCCCGCCGGGGTCAGGTACAGCGTGCGCCCGACGGTCAGCTGGGGAGCGTTCAGCGCGAGCCTGCCGTACGGGTTGGCCAGCCGGGCACCGCGCAGGCTCAGCGAGACGCCGACCTTGGCGCTGCGCAGGCTCAGCTCGCCCTCCGACTCCAGCAGCTCGGCCTGGAGGTCCTGGCCGACCGTCATGCCGTCGGCGGCGATCGACCGGCCGCTGCGGTCGCGGTAGACGATCGCCTGGTTGAGCATCAGGTCCGTGCCGATGTGCGCGTCGGTGAGCCGCACGCCGTTGTGGAACCGGCACCGGGGCAGGTGCAGATCGCCCTCCGTGTGCACCCGGGCCGCCTCCAGCCGCGGCACCGAGCAGTCGACCATCCGCATGGTCGCGAAGCGGGCCTCCGGCAGCAGGACGTCCCGCTCGAAGCGACAGCCGCGCAGCTCCACGTACGGCACGACGACCCCGCCCGCCAGATCCATCGTGCCGCTGATCTGCACGCCGACCAGCTTCAGCGAGGACACCCGGCCCGCGAGCGCCGGCGGCCCGTCCAGCAGCAGCCAGCACACGATCCGCGCCCGCACGGTCCGCTCGGGTCCCCAGGGGTGCCCGCCGTGCGGATCGTCGACGACCGTGTCCCCGCTGCTCAGGTCGTACACGCTGCCGTTGCGGAAGGCCTGCCACATACCGGCCTCGGCCGCGGTCAGGTCGTCCGGCAGCTCTCCGGTGCGGACACCGGCCCCCTCGGTCACTACTCCTCCATCCTTGCGTGCGCACAGCTGTTCATGCCCGTTGAGTCACACCCGAAGCACAGGACGTGAAGGCGATCTTCCGGGTTCCGGCAGGGTTCTGTAGTGGGGTTCTGTATCAGCCATTGATACGCGCGGACGGTGGCTGAGGCCGGTCTGAGAGAATTGACGGCGTGATCTCCCGAATCGATCTGCGCGGCGACGCCCTCCCCGAGGGCCCCGCCCTGCGCGACCTGCTGCCCCGAGCCGACTTCGACGTTCAGGCCGCCCTCGAGAAGGTGCGTCCGATCTGCGAAGCCGTGCATCATCGGGGCGACGCGGCGCTGATCGACTTCGCGGAGAAGTTCGACGGGGTCGCGCTGGAGCAGGTCCGGGTACCCGCCGAGGCGCTCACCAAGGCGCTGGAAGAGCTCGACCCGGCCGTGCGCGCGGCCCTGGAGGAGTCCATCCGCCGCGCCCGTCTCGTCCACCGGGAGCAGCGCCGTACGACCCACACGACCCAGGTCGTGCCGGGCGGCTCCGTGACCGAGAAGTGGGTACCGGTCGAGCGGGTCGGGCTCTACGCCCCCGGCGGCCGGTCCGTGTACCCGTCCTCCGTCGTCATGAACGTCGTCCCGGCCCAGGAGGCCGGCGTCGAGTCCATCGCGCTCGCCTCCCCGGCGCAGGCCGAGTTCGGCGGCCTCCCGCACCCGACGATCCTGGCCGCCTGCGCGCTGCTCGGCGTCGACGAGGTGTACGCCGCCGGTGGCGCGACCGCCGTCGCGATGTTCGCGTACGGCACCGAGTCCTGCGCGCCCGCCAACATGGTCACGGGTCCCGGCAACATCTGGGTCGCCGCCGCCAAGCGCTACTTCACCGGCAAGATCGGCATCGACGCCGAGGCCGGCCCGACCGAGATCGCGGTCCTGGCCGACGAGAGTGCCGACCCGGTGCACGTCGCCTCCGACCTGATCAGCCAGGCCGAGCACGACCCGCTCGCCGCCGCCGTCCTGGTCACCGACTCCGTCGCGCTCGCGGACGCGGTCGAGAAGGAGCTGGAGCCGCAGGTCGCGGCCACCAAGCACATCGAGGACCGGATCGTGCCGGCTCTCCGGGGCAGGCAGTCCGCGATCGTCCTCGTGGACGGGATCGACGAGGGGCTTCGGGTCGTCGACGCGTACGGCGCCGAGCACCTGGAGATCCAGACGGCCGATGCCGCCGCGGTCGCCGACCGGGTCAAGAACGCGGGCGCGATCTTCATCGGCCCCTGGGCGCCGGTCTCGCTCGGCGACTACGCGGCCGGGTCCAACCACGTCCTGCCCACCGGCGGTTGCGCCTGCCACTCCTCGGGTCTGTCCGTCCAGTCCTTCCTGCGCGGCATCCACATCGTCGACTACTCGAAGGACGCGCTGGCAGAGGTCGCGCATCACGTGGTCACGCTGGCGGAGGCGGAGGACCTGCCGGCCCACGGGGCGGCGATCAAGGCCAGGTTCGGTTGGAAGGTGCCTGAGAGCAAGTGAGCTTCGGAATCGACGATCTCCCCGTACGGGACGAGCTGCGCGGCAAGTCTCCTTATGGCGCGCCCCAGTTGGACGTCCCCGTACGGCTGAACACCAATGAGAACCCCTATCAGCTGCCCGAGGCGCTGGTCGAGCGCATCGCCGAGCGCGTCCGCGAGGCCGCCCGCGACCTCAACCGCTACCCGGACCGGGACGCCGTCGAGCTGCGCACGCAGCTCGCCAAGTACCTGACCGACACGTCCGGTTACGAGGTGGGCCTGGCCAACGTCTGGGCGGCGAACGGCTCCAACGAGGTCATCCAGCAGCTGCTGCAGACCTTCGGCGGGCCCGGCCGTACGGCGATCGGCTTCGAGCCGTCGTACTCGATGCACGGCCTCATCGCGCGCGGCACCGGCACCGGCTGGATCTCGGGTCCGCGCAACGCCGACTTCACGATCGACCTGCCGGCTGCCCAGCACTGGATCGCCGAGAACAAGCCTGACGTCGTCTTCATCACGACCCCCAACAACCCGACGGGCAACGCGGTTCCGCGCGAGACGGTCCTCGCGTTGTACGAGGCCGCGCAGGCGGCCAAGCCGTCGATGGTGATCGTGGACGAGGCGTACATCGAGTTCAGTCACGGCGACTCGCTGCTGCCGCTGCTCGAAGGTAGGCCGAATCTCGTCGTCTCGCGGACGATGTCGAAGGCTTTCGGCGCGGCGGGGCTCCGCCTCGGATATCTTGCCGCGCACCCGGCCGTCGTCGACGCCGTGCAACTCGTACGGCTGCCGTACCACCTGTCGGCCGTCACCCAGGCGACCGCGCTGGCCGCCCTGGAGCACACCGACACACTGCTGAAGTACGTCGAGCAGTTGAAGTCGGAGCGGGACCGGCTGGTGAGCGAGCTCAGGGCGGCCGGATACGAGGTCGTGGAGTCCGACGCGAACTTCGTGCAGTTCGGGCTGTTCGAGGGCGAGGGTGGGTCGCACGCCGCCTGGCAGAAGATCCTCGACCACGGTGTGCTGGTCCGGGACAACGGCATTCCCGGGTGGCTGCGGGTGTCCGCCGGAACCCCGGAGGAGAACGACGCGTTCCTCGACGCGGTACGTGAACTGAAGAAGGAGCAGAGCACATGAGCCGCGTTGGACGCGTGGAGCGGGTGACCAAGGAGACGTCGGTGCTGGTCGAGATCGATCTCGACGGCAGCGGCAAGGTCGAGGTGTCGACAGGCGTCGGCTTCTACGACCACATGCTCGACCAGCTCGGCCGGCACGGTCTGTTCGACCTGACCGTGAAGACCGAGGGCGACCTGCACATCGACTCCCACCACACCATCGAGGACACCGCCCTCGCGCTCGGCGCCGCCTTCAAGCAGGCGCTAGGCGACAAGGTGGGGATCTACCGCTTCGGCAACTGCACGGTCCCGCTCGACGAGTCCCTGGCCCAGGTGACCGTCGACCTGTCCGGCCGCCCCTACCTCGTGCACACCGAGCCCGAGAACATGGCGCCGATGATCGGCGAGTACGACACGACGATGACCCGGCACATCCTGGAGTCCTTCGTGGCCCAGGCCCAGATCGCGCTGCACGTGCACGTGCCGTACGGTCGAAACGCCCACCACATCGTGGAGTGCCAGTTCAAGGCGCTGGCGAGGGCGCTGCGGTACGCGAGCGAGCGCGACCCGCGGGCCGCCGGCATCCTCCCCTCCACGAAGGGCGCGCTGTGACCGGGCTGTCGACCCTCCTGATCGTCGTCGGCCTCTTCCTGGTCGGCGGCATCATCTCCTTCGTCAAGCAGGGGATGCCGAAGCAGCTGATCGTGCTGCTGTCGATCGGTGCCGCGATGTGCCTGGTCGCCGGGATCATGCGGCTGGAGGTGTGGAATTGAGCGCTCCTTCGAAGAAGGTCGTCGTCTTCGACTACGGCTTCGGCAATGTGAGGTCCGCCGAGCGCGCCCTGGCCCGCACCGGCGCGGACGTCGAGATAACGCGTGACTTCGACAAGGCCATGGACGCCGACGGCCTGCTGGTGCCGGGCGTCGGCGCCTTCGCCGCCTGTATGAAGGGGCTCAAGGAGGCGCGCGGCGACTGGATCATCGACCGCCGGCTGTCCGGCGGGCGCCCGGTCATGGGCATCTGTGTCGGCATGCAGATCCTCTTCGCGCGGGGCATCGAGCACGGCGTGGAGACCGAGGGCCTCGACGAGTGGCCCGGCTCGGTCGAGCCGCTGCAGGCCGAGATCGTGCCCCACATGGGCTGGAACACCGTCGAGGCACCGGCCGACTCCGAGCTGTTCGCCGGCCTGGACGCGGACGCGCGCTTCTACTTCGTGCACTCGTACGCCGTCCACGACTGGACCCTCGAAGTGCACAACCCGACGATGCACGCGCCCAAGGTGACCTGGTCGACACACGGCAAGCCCTTCGTGGCGGCCGTGGAGAACGGCGCCCTGTGGGCCACCCAGTTCCACCCCGAGAAGTCCGGCGACGCCGGAGCGCAGCTGCTCACCAACTGGATCGGAACCCTGTAGACCATGGCCAAGCTCGAACTCCTCCCCGCCGTCGACGTCCGCGACGGCCAGGCCGTACGCCTCGTGCACGGCGAGTCCGGGACCGAGACCTCCTACGGCTCCCCCCTGGAGGCCGCTCTCGCCTGGCAGCGGTCGGGCGCCGAGTGGCTGCACCTGGTCGACCTGGACGCCGCGTTCGGCACCGGTGACAACCGCGCGCTGATCGCCGAGGTCGCGGGGGCGATGGACATCAAGGTGGAGCTGTCCGGAGGCATCCGGGACGACGACACCCTCGCCGCCGCCCTGGCCACCGGCTGCACGCGCGTGAACCTCGGTACGGCCGCCCTGGAGACCCCGGAGTGGGTCGCCAAGGTCATCGCCGAGCACGGCGACAAGATCGCGGTGGGCCTCGACGTACGGGGTACCACGCTCCGGGGGCGTGGCTGGACCCGCGACGGCGGCGACCTCTACGAGACGCTGGAGCGGCTCAACAAGGAGGGCTGCGCGCGGTACGTCGTCACCGACATCGCCAAGGACGGCACGCTGCAGGGCCCCAACCTGGAGCTGCTGCGCAATGTCTGCGCGGCGACGGACCGCCCGGTCGTGGCCTCCGGCGGCGTGTCGTCCCTGGACGACCTCCGTGCCATCGCCGAGCTGGTACCCCTCGGTGTCGAGGGCTCCATCGTCGGGAAGGCCCTGTACGCGAAGGCGTTCACCCTGGAAGAGGCTTTGGAGGCGGTAGCCCAGTGAGCGACGTACGGCGTGTCACGACCGGTGCGCCCTGGGAGGAGGCCTTCGGCTACTCCCGCGCGGTGGAGCTGCCGAACGGCCTGGTGCTGGTCGCCGGCTGCACCTCGATAGTGGACGGCCAGATCGCCGGAGGCGGTCCCTACGAACAGACGGTCAACGCCTTCAACGTCGCGCTCGCGGCGCTGGAGCGGCTGGGGCTCGGTCGTGACGACGTCGTGCGTACGCGCATGTACATCACCCATGCCCGGGACGTGGACGACGTCGGACGCGCTCACAAGGAGCTGTTCGACTCCGTCCGGCCCGCCGCATCCATGATCATCGTCTCCGGCTTCGTGGACCCCAGCCTGGTCGTCGAGGTCGAGGTGGAGGCGTTCCGAGGAGAAACCGCAGCATGACCCTTGCCGTACGAGTCATCCCCTGCCTGGACGTGGACAACGGCCGGGTCGTCAAGGGTGTCAACTTCCAGAACCTGCGCGACGCGGGCGACCCCGTCGAGATGGCCAAGGTGTACGACGCCGAGGGCGCCGACGAGCTGACGTTCCTGGACATCACCGCGTCGTCCGGCAACCGCGAGACGACGTACGACGTGGTGCGCCGTACGGCCGAGCAGGTGTTCATCCCGCTGACGGTCGGCGGCGGCGTCCGCACGGCCGAGGACGTGGACAAGCTGCTGCGGGCCGGCGCGGACAAGGTCGGGGTGAACACCGCCGCCATCGCCCGCCCGGACCTGATCCGCGAGATCGCCGAGCGGTTCGGCCGGCAGGTGCTGGTGCTGTCGGTGGACGCGCGGCGCACTCCCGAGGGCACCTTCGAGGTGACGACCCACGGCGGCCGTCGGGGCACCGGCATCGACGCCGTCGAGTGGGCACACCGGGCCGCGGAGCTGGGCGCGGGCGAGATCCTGCTCAACTCGATGGACGCGGACGGCACGAAGGACGGCTACGACCTGGAGATGATCGCCGCCGTCCGCAAGCACGTGACGGTCCCGGTGATCGCCTCGGGCGGCGCGGGCAAACTGGCCGACTTCCCGCCGGCCATCGCGGCGGGCGCGGACGCGGTGCTGGCGGCGTCGGTGTTCCACTTCGGGGATCTGCGGATCGGCGAGGTGAAGCAGGCGCTGAAGGCGGCGGGGTACCCGGTGCGGTGACACCCCCGTAGCGGCGAGGTAAGCCCCGGTCACCTGGTGAGCGGGGCTTACTCATGGACAGATGCGAAAGGAAAGTTGCGCAAAATTCATTGTGCAATTTTTCTTTCGTACCTAGCGTGGAGGCATGGCAGACAGGGAGAGGGACCGCCGCATCACCGACCTGGGCACGCTCAAGGCGCTCGCCCATCCACTGCGGACGAAGCTGTACCGGGCGCTGACCGTCGCGCGGGTGGCGACGGCCTCACAGCTGGCCGAGCAGGTCGACGAAGCCGTCTCCCTGGTCAGCTACCACTTGCGCAAGCTGGCCGAGCACGGCCTCGTCGAGGAGGCCGAACCGCAGAGCGCCGACGGCCGCGAGCGCTGGTGGCAGCCCGCCTCCGACGGCATCAGCATCCACGACGCGGACTTCCGCGACGCCCCCGAGAAGGCCGCCGCGCACACCGCCGCCAGCCGGCTCTTCTTCGAGCAGCGCACCGACATGTACCGCCGCTGGCTCGACGAGCGCGCCCACTGGAGCGGCGCGTGGACGACGGCCTCCGACTCCTCGGAGTGGCTGCTCAAACTCACTTCCGACGAACTCTCCGCGCTGCGCAAGGAGATGTACGCACTCGTCCGCAGGTACGAGGAGCGCGGCCGGGCCGCCGTCGAAGCGGGCGACACCGAGGGCCGCGAGAACGTCGCGGTGCACACGTACGGCTTCCCCTTCCGCATCTGAGATCGGACGATTCCCGTGACCACCACGCTCGAGTCGCCGGCCCGCCCGAGCGACCGGTGCGCCCACCGCGATCCCAACGTCCTGCGGTGGCTCGGGGCGTACACCTCGTCCGCGATAGGCGACAACGTCTACTACATCGCCCTGTCCTGGACCGCCGTCCAGTCCGGTACCCCCGCCCAGGCCGGATTGGTCACCGCGGCCAGTGCGCTGCCGCGCGCCCTGCTGATGCTCGGCGGGGGAGTGGTGGCCGACCGCTACGGGCCGCGCCGCACCGTCCTGGTCAGCACCGCCGCGCGCAGTGCCCTCGTCCTGACCGCCGCCGGCCTGCTGCTCGCCACCAGCCCCGGGCTGTGGGTGCTGGGCGCGGTCGCGATGGCCTTCGGCGTCGTCGACGCGGTCTTCCTGCCCGCCGCCGGCGCCCTGCCCGCGCGGATCACCCGGCGCGGACAGCTCGCGCGCGTCCAGGGCATGCGGGGTCTCGCCACCCGGCTCGCCAACGTCTTCGGCGGACCGCTGGGCGGCCTCGGCGTCGCCGTCGGCGGCACGGCGGGCGCGTTCGGACTGGCCGCGCTGCTCGTCGGCGTGTCCCTGCCGCTGCTGCTGGCCGTCAGGGTCGGCCCGTCGGCCCCCGACGACGCGACGGGACGGAGCGCGGCCCTGACCGAACTGCGGGACGGGCTGCGCCACATCCGCCGGGACGCGGTGCTGCGGCCGCTCGTGATCGCCGCGGCCCTCAGCGACCTGGGCTTCGTCGGCCCGATGAACCTCGGTCTGACCGTGCTGGCGCAGGAGCGCGGCTGGGGCTCCTCCGGCATGGGCTGGGTGGTCGCCGGCTTCGGCACCGGTGCCGGCGCCGCCTCGCTCCTGCTCACCTGGCGCGGGTGGGTGCCCCGGGCCGGGGCCGTGGCCGGGGTGACGACCCTCCTGAGCGCCGCGGCCATCGGCTCGCTCGCTCAGGTGACGTCCGTCGCCGCGGCGACCGGTGTGGCCCTGTGCATCGGGCTGCTCGCAGGGTTGGCGGGGGCCTTGTGCGGGGCACTGACACAGACCGCGGCGGGCCCGGCCTATGTCGGCCGGGTCACCGCCGCCTCCACGCTCGTCGGCTTCGGCGTCGCACCGCTCACCTTCCCCGTGGTCGGCTGGGCGGCCGACCGGTGGGGTACGGGCCACGTCTTCGCCGTGTGTGCCTCGGTCAGCGCGCTGGGCGGCGTCCTCGCCCTGTGCGTGCAGCCCCTGCGCCGCGCCGAACTCCCCCGCTGACCCTCACTCCTTGCGCTGCGCCAGCTGGATCAGGTTCCCCACGGTGTCGTCCAGTACGGCCGTGATCACCGGCCCCTGCTCCTGCGGGCCCTGCGTGAAGTGCACGCCGAGCCCCTGCAGGCGCGCGTACTCCGCCTCGATGTCGTCCACGGAGAAGACGATGCACGGAAGCCCCGCCTCGTACACCGCCTTGCGGTACGGCTCCGCGATGGGGCCCTGGCCTGGCTCCAGCAGCAGCTGGAGGTCCTGCTGGGCCCCCTCGGCCGCGCCCACCGTGACGAACAGCGTGCCGCCGCCCAGGTCCATGTGGACGCGGGTCTCGAAACCGAGGACGTCCGTGTAGAAGGCCTGCGCCTTCGTGACGTCGTCGACGTACACACTGGTCATGGCGACCTTGATCATCGCGTGCCTTTCAGATGCCCAGTTGCTTCGCGTCGTGCAGCTTGGCGATCGCGTCCTTGTCGCCGTCCAGTTCGACCTTGGCGGTGCTCTGCCGGCCCATGGTGAACAGCAGCAGCTCGGAGGGCTCGCCGGTCGCCGTCACGACGGGCGTGCCGCGGTGCGCGACCGCCGTCTGCCCGTCCGGACGGCGCAGCACCAGTCCCGTCGGGACACCGCGGCCGATCAGCCGGGCGGTGCGCTCCAGGCGGGACCACAGGGCGTCCTGGAAGACCTGGTCGAGCTCGCGCGGCGTCCAGTCCGGCTGGGCCCGGCGGACGTCCTCCGTGTGGACGTAGAACTCCACCGTGTTCGACATCTCGTCGACCTGCTTGAGCTGGAAGGGCGAGAAGCGCGGTGGGCCGGTGCGGATGAGCTGGATCAGCTCCTCGTACGGCTTCGCGGCGAACTCGGCCTGCACCCGCTCCAGGCGCGGCGCGAGCTGCTTGATCAGAAGGCCGCCGGCGGCGTCGGGGCGGCGCTCGCGCACCACCACGTGCGCGGCGAGGTCACGGGTGAGCCAGCCCTCGCAGAGGGTCGGGGCCTCCGGGCCCTCCGCCTCCAACAGGTCGGCGAGGAGAAGTCGTTCACGCTTGGCGAAAGTCGACATGCAGTCAGCCTACGACCCCCTCCGGGGTCCGCCCACCCGTCACCCGACCACCACCCCTCATCGAGGCGCTGCGCGCCCCTGTTTTCCAGTCAGTGGACACACCACGGTCACTGTCAGTGGCGCGCGGCACAATGGCACCCATGACCAGTACGACCGGTACGCCCCGGCCCAGCAGCCTCGATCCCGAGATCGCCGCGCGCCTCAAGCGCAGCGCCGACGGGCTCGTCCCCGCCATCGCCCAGCAGTACGACACCGGTGAGGTGCTGATGCTCGGCTGGATGGACGACGAGGCGCTGCACCGCACGCTCACCACGGGCCGCTGCACCTACTGGTCGCGCAGCCGCCAGGAGTACTGGGTCAAGGGCGACACCTCCGGCCACTTCCAGTGGGTGAAGTCGGTCGCCCTGGACTGCGACGCGGACACCGTGCTGGTCAAGGTCGACCAGGTCGGCGCCGCCTGCCACACCGGCGCGCGCACCTGCTTCGACGCCGACGTGCTCCTCAAGGACGGCGCCGATTCCGGCGTACCGTCCGCGGATCAGTAAGGTCTGCCGCCATGGACCTCGAGACCTTCCGCAAGCTCGCCACCGACCGGCGCGTCATCCCGGTCACGCGCAAGCTCCTCGCCGACGGCGACACGCCGGTCGCGCTCTACCGCAAGCTCGCCGCCGAGCGCGCCGGCACCTTCCTGCTGGAGTCCGCGGAGAACGGCCGCTCCTGGTCCCGTTATTCGTTCGTGGGCGTTCGCAGTGCCGCCACCCTCACCGCCCGCGACGGGCAGGCCCACTGGCTCGGCACCCCGCCCGTCGGCGTCCCC
>Ga0075367_10001029_pt1 | contig 11488 bp, 11 predicted proteins | sample EndMethybrTD3032_FD_71399 | JGI IMG/M metagenome (GOLD analysis project Ga0075367, IMG submission 71399) | Populus endosphere microbial communities from Tennessee, USA - Endosphere MetaG P. TD hybrid TD303-2 | ecosystem: Host-associated > Plants > Roots > Endosphere | place: USA: Tennessee... | reverse complement strand
GCCCAGATGGGGCAGGCTCAGCGTGCCCAGTCCGGCGAGCGCCATGGAGGCGACGATCGTCCACGCGTAGCCGATGCGGTCGGACGCCGAACCGCCCACCAGCACGCCGACCACCGAGCCCACACCGTAGGCGCCGAGGGCGAGGCCCGCCTCGGTCGCCGAGAAGCCCTTGGCGGTCAGGTAGAGGACCAGGTAGATCTGGAGGAAGTTGCCGAGCCGGTTGACCAGCATGCCGACGAGCACGAGCCAGATGGGGCCCGGAATGCCCCGCATGGCCTGCAGGATCGACGGGCGGCCGGTCTTCCCGGGATCGGAGGACGTCTGTCCGGTCTCGCTCATCGGGGCGATTCCTCCACCGGGCGGCCCGCGAGTTCGACGATCTCCGGTGTCCTGAGCAGTGCGTCCCGGGCCTGTGCCATCGAGTCCGCGAGCGAGATGACCCTGGCGTAGCGCGAGATGTACCCGCGCGGCGGCAGCCGCAGCACGGCCCCCGGGTCGGCCATCGGGTCGGCGCTGTGGATCTCCGGCGAGAACCGGTCCTCGTGCACGGTCACCGACTCGATCTCGGTGTCCCGTTCGGGGTACAGGAAGGTGATCGCCGCGGCCCGGTGCCGGCTCGGTGTCGTCTCGGGGCGCCGTCCCGCCGCGACGTCGGCGGCCGCCAGCGCCACGTCGACGCCGGTGGCCAGCTCACCCAGGTAGGGGATCATGTCGCCGCCGAGGCGTGCGTTGACCTCCATCAGGTACGGGCCGTTCGGAGTGAGCCGGAACTCGGTGTGGCTGACGCCGGTGTGGAAGCCCAGCGCGGCATGGCTGGCCCGCAGCGCCTCCGCCAGCTGCGGGTCGGTCAGCAGTGGGTCGGCCCCGTCGACCTCGTGGCCGATCTCCTCGAAGAAGGGCGCGAGTCCCACCTTCTTGCGGGCCACCGCCAGGGCCGTGCCCTCGCCCGCGAAGAAGACGGCGTCGACGCTGATCTCGGGGCCGTCGACGTACTCCTCGACCAGCACGGACACCTCGAAGACGGGGACGCCCGGGTAGGAGACACCGGTCGCCGCCCGGTAGGCGGTCTCGACCTGGTCGGGAGAGTCGGCCCGGCGCACGCCCATGCCGCCGGCGAGTCCGCGGGGCTTGAGGACGACCGGGAAGCCCAGCTTCTCGGCCGCGTCCCGGGCCTCGTCCAGGGACCGCACACCGATGGAGGCCGGCTGGGCGACCCCGGCCCGCTCCAGCGCGACCCGGGTGGCGTTCTTGTCCCGGCAGGCGGTCACGGTCTCGGGGCTGTTGCCCGGCAGCCCGAGCGCCTGCGCCACATGGGCGGCCGGGGTGACCAGACCCTCGTCGTAGCAGAACACCCCGGCCACCTCGTGGTCGGCGGCCACCTGACCGGCGGCCTCGACGAGGAGGTCCGGGCGGGTGTTGTCGACCTGAGTGGCACCGACGACGTAGGGCTCCTCCCAGGTCACCGGGGCCGGCTGGAGCAGCCACAGCGCATAGCGGCGACTCACCGACCGAAGAATGAACTCCCGACTGCGCCGGGCGCTGCTGCCGATCAGCAGCAGTAACGGCTTGCCAGCGTCCGTGCCCATGTTCCGCTCTCCTCGCATGTGGTCACTCGTGATCCGGTGGGCGCGCGCCGGGGGCCGTGCCGGACCCCCGGCGCGCGTACCGGCCGTCTGTAGAACACCGGCCGGTGCCGGGGCGTTGCAGTCGTCGACGGGTCAGCCGGCCGGCGCCGGGCGGGCCAGCGCGGCTGCCAGCGGCCGGTGCTCCAGGGCCACGCCGCCGCAGGCTGCCCGCGGCGTGGGCCAGCCGCGGTCCGGCGGGCGGTCCGGGAAGACCGCGGTGACCCGGTCGCCCACCCGGACAGCCGGGATCTCCGCGCGCAGCCGGGCGACGGAGGTCCTGCGCTCGTGCCACGGACACGTCAGCCGGCCGTCCTCGGCCACGTCGGCCAGGTGCAGGGGGCCGCCGCGGTGCGGGCACCGGGCCCGCATGACGAAGCCCCGGCCGCCGACCGTCGCGTAGACATACGGTGTACCGGCGACCACCACACAGTTGTCCCGCCCCGCGGCGGGGAAGGTCACGACAGGCACTTGCGGTAGTCCCCCACCGAGTGGATCTCGTAGACGCACTCGTCCGACTCGATGTTCGCGCCGTGCAGCCGGTTGCGCTTGATCACCACGCCCTCGCCCGCCTGGAGGGTGAGCGAGGAGCCGAGGCCGCTCTCGAAGCGCATGGTGCCGGAGACGATGTGGCACAGTTCGTCGCCGTCGTGGCAGTGGGTGTTGGACAGCTCGCCGCGGGGCTCCACGATGTGGGCCACGGGCGCGTCGACCTTGCCCTGCCTCAGCCCCTCGAAGACCGGGTCGTGCAGCTTCTTCAGCTCGGGCTGGGCGTCCATCCACGCGATCTGCTCGGTGAAGTCGAAGTCGGCGACCTCCAGGAGCACCCGGTACTCCTCGACGCCCCGCACGATCTCCGGGATGACGCCCTCGCCGTGGGCCTCCACAAGCGGCTTGATGATCTTGTCTCGGGCCATCCGGCCGTGGTGCTGGTCGATGTGCACGTGCTCGGTGAAGTAGGTGGTGTCCACCGTGTCGCCGAAGACCTCGCGCAGCAGTCGGTCGGCGCGGCGGCAGAAGTCGACCAGGGAGCTCTCCGTGTAGTAGAGCGCACCCACGTAGCGGAAGAACAGCTCGTGGTTCTTGCCCAGGTAGTGGAAGTAGTTGTTCAGCAGCAGGCTGCTGTTGAGGTAGTACTGCCAGTACCGGTGGAGGTCGGACTCCAGGCCGACGGACTCCAGGGTCCGCTCGAACAGGGTGCTGTGCTTGGTGTCGTGGACGCCGTAGCCGTACTCGTCGATGACGACCTTGAACCACTCCGACTGCGCCGGGCCGTAGTAGCCGAGCACGTTGCGGATCATCGGGGAGGCCTCGGAGAGGAAGTCCGGCGCGAACTGCACCAGCCACATCCGGGCCGCGCGCTCGGGGTCCGAAGAGCCCCGGACGGCCTTCTCCACCGGCGACTGCTCCTCGTCGCCGCCGGTGTCGAGGGAGTCCAGATAGGCGTCCAGGCTCTGAGCCGTCCAGTTCCCGGACGTCTCCACCTCGTCGTCGAGGAAGCCGAAGGCGTAGCGTTCGAGGGCTGGGCGGATCCGCTCGCCGAGTGCCCGGTTGGCGGGGCTGTAGAAGGTCCGGAAGTCCTCTTCCTGGCCCTTGAGGCCGCCCTTCGGGAAGAACACGAGGTCGGCCTCGTAGATGCTGGTCAGCAGGCGCTGCACGGCCAGGCTCGGGTAGTTGAGTATGTTCTCCCGGCCCGGTATCCGGTCGTAGTCCAGGTGGGGCAGGACCTGCGGCCTGAGCTGCCGGCGGTACGGCCTGTCATGGTTCAGCCAGTCCATGTTGTCGTGGTAGATCGGGGCGGTGGCGTACTGCACCACCGCGTCGCGCAGTTCCGCGCCACTCAGCTCGAACGGGACGTGCGGCGGGACATGACTCATCGCTTGCTCCCTGGGTGCTGGGTCGTGAGGGGTGGGGCGGCGCCGGGTCAGAGGCCCACGCCGAGGACGAAGTCGCTCCAGGTGAACCGGAGGGAGACGGCCTCGCCCGCCTTCGTCGGCAGGGGCTTCTCCAGCCCGACCCAGCCCTGCATCCAGTGCGAGCCGGGGTTGTCGGGCGAGTTGGTCAGGACGATGCCGTTGCCCATGTCCAGCTCGAACCAGACCACCAGGGCCTGTGCCTCGCCGTCGTCGATGGTGGGCAGTACGAGAGTGCGCTCACCGGGCTCCAGCGGGTCGCGCGCCAGGTCGAACTCCAGCAGCGGCACCTCCTCGGAGAGGTACCGGTGCGGCCAGGTGTCGAGCCGCATGGGGAAGTGGCTGCGGGTCGCGAGCGTGTTCATGAGAGAGACGTCGAAGCCGCCGGCCGTGGTGACCTGGTTGAGCCTGGTCGCCGCCTCGCTGCTCACCAGCCTGCCGTACAGCCGGGCCGCCGACGGCATCATGACGCCCTCCCGCGCCAGGAGGTGCTCGCGTGCGTGGCGCACGGAGGGCAGCAGGCCCTCACCGATGAGGCCGCAGTCGACGATCTCGGACACCAGGACATCCACCGGTCCGCCGAGGTCCCGCACCGGGTCCAGCTCGGTGGACGGCCGACCGATCACGGTGATGACGTCGGACAGGCCGTGCGCGTCCACGACGTTGCGGGCGACCTCGGCCAGCAGCGGGTTCATCTCGCAGGTGAAGACCCGGCCCGCCCCCGCCCGGGCCGCGGCCATGGCGAGCAGCCCGCTGCCGGAGCCGATGTCCAGTACGGTCGCCCCGGCCGGAATGCCCCGCTCCAGGGCGGTGACCAGGGCGTCGTTGCGCTCGGCGTCGTTGAGCATCGCGAAGTGCCAGCGCGGAACATTCCTGCGGGCGATCCTGGCGAAGATGTCCGCGTCGAGGGAGAGACTCTCCGGTGGCATCCTCAGCAGCGTGGACGCCTGTTCGGCGAGCACGCTCATCTCCTGCGCGAGCGACTCCAGCATGGCCGCGCCCAGCCGGTACGGCGCATTGCCGGCCGGTAGGGTCGCCGGGTTCCGCGATGCCTCCGGCCCGGCCGACGCACCCTGCACCCGTTGTAAGTGACGCATATTGCAACTGCTCCTTACGCTGACTCGCCGGGTTGACAGTGGGCGCGAGGCAGTTCGCGACACCGCCCCGCCACCACACAGCGACCGTACGTAACGGAGTTGTTGCGGAACTTCAGCCGCCCTCCAGCCGAATCGGCACGTTCAGGAGCCCAGGAGACACATCTGACCAGCATCGTTGGGACGACTGCCGGTCCACTGGAGCGGGGCGGCAGAACCCGGCCGAGGCACCGGCTCGTAGACGGATCCGCCGGGTCGGAAACGTGGGCACCTAGCGGGCGTCGTGGAAGATCACGCCGAGTACGTGCCGGCGGCCGCCGTGCACGGCGCTCACTCCGTGACGCAGCATCACCCGGCTCCAGCCCCGTGGCGAACGCACCGGGCGGTGGTGGACGGCGAAGATCAGACCCTGGCCCTGTTCCGGGCGGCGGACGAGAGGGCGGGACTGGGCGCGCGGCCGCTGTTCCACGAAGACGCTCTCGCCGCCGGTGAAGTCCCGGTCCGGCCGGTCCAGGAGGATCGCCACCTGGAGCGGGAAGGTGAGATCGCCGTACACGTCCTGGTGCAGGCAGTTGTAGCCGCCCTGCTCGTAGCGCAGCAGAAGGGGGGTCGGCCGGTGTTGCCCCTGGGCGGCGCAGGCCGCGACCAGGTCCTCGTGCCGGCCGGGGAACCCCGGCTCACCGAGCCGCGCGGCCCAGGTGTTGGCGATCCGCGCCAGCGACGGGTACAGCTGCCGGCGCAGGGCCAGGACCGGCTCGGGCAGCGGATAGGAGAAATAGCGGTACGACCCCTCGCCGAACCGGTGTCGGGCCATCGTCACGGTGCTGCGGAACAGTCCCGGCGCGTCGTACGACTCCCGCAGCCACGCGCACTGTTCGGGCGTCAGCAGGGGCGGGGTGAGCGCGACGCCCTCCGCGTCCAGCTCGGCCGCCAGGGCCGGCCAGTCGAGGCGCCGCAGCGCGGGCAGCCCGTCATCGGCGGCGGTCGGCCAGTCGGCGGGCACCGGCTCGGCGAGCCCGGGCAGGGGCGGGGTGTCGTAGGCGTTCACGCTCAGCTCTCGGTGGTGGAAGGGCGTACGGAAGAACGGAAGAAGGGGAGGTGGGCGCCGAGGACGGGGGATCACCCGGCGCCCACCGCTCAGGGGGCCGGCGGGCCGCTGTGGGCCTCCAGACCGAGCAGGAAGCGCTTGGCCTCCAGGCCACCCGCGTAGCCGTTCATGCTGCCTCCGGAGCCGAGGATCCGGTGGCACGGCAGCACGACGCAGACCGGGTTGTTGCCGAGGGCTGTGCCGACCGCACGGGCGGCCCGCGGCCGGTCGAGCGCCGCGGCCAGCTCTCCGTAGGTGGCGGTGCGCCCGTAGGGGACGAACGCGTCCAGCGCCATGACCGTGCGGCGGCTGAACGGGGTGGCGAGCCGCAGGTCGACCGGTACGGTGAAGTCCCGGCAGTCGCCGGTGAGATAGGCGTCGAGCTGGGCCCGCGCCTCCCGCAGCACCTTCTGCCCGGCCGCCTCCGCGTCCTCCTCCGCTACGGGGCGCAGCCCCGCCTTGGCGATGCGAGCGACGGCGTCCTCGCGGCTGCCGTAGCAGCACAGCACGAGCGCGTCGGCGGTGGCCGCCAGCACGAGCGGCCCCACCGGTGTGTGGTGGACCGCGACCGCCGCCGTGGTGTCGCGGGGGGTGTTACTGGTTCGCAAGACACAACTCCATGTTCGTCTTGGCCGCCGGGTTCCGACGGCCGTCATGCGGTGACGGGCCTACAGCTCTTGCAGGCGCGGTACCCGGCCCGCCCGGCTTCGCGCGCGGTACGGAACGGCACCTGGTGGGGCGGGGTGATACGGCGGGCGTGGGCACAGGTGGGATGGCAGTAGATCCGGGTCGTGTCGCTGCCGAGGTAGACCACTCCGCTGCTCTGCAGCTCCGCCACCCGCCGCGGATCGATGCCCTCTGCGGCGCGCAGCGCGTCCCCGACCTCGGGAAGCTGGTCGGCATCGCAGGGAGTGCCGATGTCGTACGTCACGCGGTGGCACGGGATCAGCACGGCGGCCGGGTTCCCGGCCAGGGCGCCGACCACGGCCTCGGGGGCCACCGCGGCCTCCTTGGCGATCCAGCCGACCGGGCGCAGCTGTCCGGCGGGGATGGCACGGACCGCCTCCAGCACCGCCCTTTCGACCGGGCCGAGCGGGGACAGGTCGATGGGCAGGCGCCGGGCGCGGCCGGTGCGCAGCGCGGTCGCGACCCCCGGGAACGGCTTGGCCGACCGTACGGCCGAACGGTGGGTCCGGGACCGGTGCAGTTCCTCGAAGGCCGCCGCGGTCAGCCCGCCCGCGTCCAGGGCCGCACCGGTCACCGCCTCCGGGCTCGCCGCGACGAAGAGACCGCCGACGGCGGTGTCGAGACGGACATAGGCGTCGTAGGTCTCGCGCGGGATGCCGACGCGCCGCAGCACGCGCAGGGCGAAGTCGGCCGGTGGTTCCGCGGTCAGCCCGGCCAGCCCGGTCAACCCGGCCAGGGCCGCACCGGGGCGCGGTGTCTCGTGATCACCCCTCATGTCGTCACCTCCTCCAGCACAGCGGTCTCCGGCTCCAGCTGCCGGCGCAGCCCCTTCAGACCCCGGGACACCTGTGCCTTGGCCGTCCCGACCGCGCACCGCTGCACCTCGGCCACTTCCGTGTAACTCAGTCCCAGCACATGCCGCAGCACCACGGGTGTGCGGTGGTGTTCCGGCAGCTCAAGCAGCGCCATGACCAGGCGCCGCCGGTCCTCGGCGAGCGCCGCCCGCTCCTCCGGGCCCGGGCTGTGATCGGTCCAGACGTCGGCGGTGTCCTCCACGGGCACCCCGGCCAGGGCGGGCCGGCGCGAGCAGGTGCGCAGGTGGTTGCGCCACACATTGGCGGCGATGGTGAGCAGCCAGGCGCGGGGTTTGAGCTGCCGCCTCCGCTCGGAGTCGTAGTCCTGTAAGGCCGTGTAGGCGCGCAGCAGGGCGTCCTGCCCCAGGTCGTCCGCCTCGGTGGCGGAGCCGCAGACCCGGAGCAGGAACGTGTACACCGCCCTGCCGTGCACCCTTACCAGCTCCGTGAAGCCGTCGTCGAGGTCCACCGCCAGGAGTTCGGTCAACTGCTGCTCGGCCTTCTCGTCCATCACCGAATGAAACACCGCTGCCGGGCAAAGCGTTGCACCGCGCCCAGGCGATCTCGGCCACGGACCCGACGGACGCCGAAGTGGCCACGCGGAGCTGAGGTTTCCACGGCGCCTCCACGTCGCGCCCACATGTTTCCCCGTGGGCTCCGAATACCCCGTGCCAAGGTGGAGATTCGTCAACCACGGTCGCACCACCGGCACTTCAGGGAGATCCCCATGCTGCACGGCATCGACGTGAGCGCCTTTCAGTCCGCCTCCTACGACACGGACGGCTCCTCCTTCGTCTTCATCAAGGCGACGGAGGGCCGTTCGTACGTCAACCCGAGACTGACCGCCCAGACGAAGACGGGCCGTGACGCCGGCCTGGTCGTCGGTTTCTACCACTTCCTCTGGCCCGGCCACATCGAGGCCCAGGCGGAGTACTTCGTCGAGCACGCCCCCGAGAAGGCGGGCGACCTCCTCGCCGTGGACTGGGAGACGACGAGCTCGGGCACGCACGCCAGCAACGCGGAGAAGGACCTGTTCATCCGCACCCTCAAGGAACTGCGCCCGCACAACCAGGTGGTGCTCTACTGCAACCGCGACTTCTGGCTGAACATCGACCGCACCTCGTACGCCGGCGACGGCCTGTGGATCGCCGACTACGTGACGGCGGGCAAGCCCCGCATCAAGGCCAAGTGGCGCTTCCACCAGTACACCAGCGACCCTCACGACAAGGACGTCGTGGACTTCGCCGACGAGGCGGCCTTCAAGGAGTGGGCCAAGGGGGCGTGAGAGCCGTTTCACCACAGCCGGGGGTCAGTGCGGGAGGCCGGGTCCGAGGTGGTGGTCGAGTTGCCGAACGGGCCTGGGGCCTGTTGCGTCAGGGGCAGGCGGACCTTCGCAACAGGCCCTAGGCGCGCCACTCCGCCGTGCGCTCCGGGTCGGCCGCCGCCAGCGCCTTCGCCACGCCGGCCACGCCGTCCCGCAGGCCGTACACCGGCGTCCCCGGCTGCTGACGCCAGGACTCGTCGAGGCCGCCCGCGTCGACCGTGTCGAAGCCGAGTTCGTCGATGAGGGCGCGGACCTTGCGCTTCGCCGCCTCGTCGTCGCCGGCCACCGGGAGGGCCTGGCGGTCGGGGGTGCCGGCCGGGAGCGGGCGTTCCAGGATGTCGATGGCGTAGGTGCCGTTGAAGGCCTTGATCACCGTGTGGCCGAGGTGCTGCGCGGTCCAGCGGCTCTCGGTGAGGCCCTCGTCCTCGATCCCGGCGATCCGGCCGTCCCGCTGCTGCGGGTAGTAGTTGCCGGTATCGATCACGGCCACCCCCTCGGCGGCCCCGTCCAGCAGGCCGGAGGGGAGGTTCGGGATCGCCTTCAGGGGGACGGTGACGACGACGATCTCCGCGTCCTTCGCCGCCTCCTCCGCCGGGACCGGTGTCGCGCCGGTCTCCTCGGCCAGCTCGGTGAGGGTCTGCGGGCCACGGGAGTTGGCGATGGAGACGTCGTGGCCGAGGGCGGTCAGCCGCCGGGTGAGGTTGCCGCCGATGTTGCCCGCGCCGATGATACCGATCTTCATGACAGGCCTTCCTGAGTCCAGCGTCGATGCACACGCATACGTCTGGGTGGCCTCAACCAGGGGGGTCGCAGGAGTATTCCGGCGGGCCCCCGGGAGTGTTTCCGGCGGGCCTCGCAGTAGTTCCGGGGGCTGGGCCCAGCGGGTGACGGGCCCCGGGTGCCGCTCAGAGCCGTACGACGATCTTGCCCGTGTGCGTGTTGGACTCCATCAGGCGATGGGCGTCCCGGATGCGGTCGAGGCCCTCGAAGACCTCGCCGACGACCGGGCGGAAGCCGCCGTCCGTGAGGCCCGCGTTGAGGAAGGCGGCGGAGCGGCGGTGGTCGGCGGGGGTGGTGAAGTGCCTCATGTTGGCGTACGTGTGGAGGGTGAAGGGCCAGTTCCGGGGGATCTCGGCGGGGCGTCGGTCCAGCCAGCCGTAGGCCACCATCGAGCCGCCCGTCGCGAGGGCCTCCGCCAGCGAGCGGAAGCCGGGGCCGCCGATCGCGTCGAAGATCACTTCGACCCCGTTGCCCCCGGTGAGCCGCCTGACCTCCTTCGCCACCGCCTCCGGTGCCGACTCCCCGGTGACGATCACCTCCGCCGCGCCCAGCTCCAGCAGGTGCCCGCGCTTGGCCTCCGTCCGGGTCGTGGCCAGCGGGATCGCGCCGATGCGGCGGGCGACCTGGATCGCCGCGGTGCCCACGCCGCTGGAGGCGCCGGTGATGAGGACATGGTCGCCGGGCCGGAGACCCGCCGTCTCCAGCAGGGCGCCGTACGCGGTCGTGTACGTCAGCCAGGCCGCGGCGCCGGTGACGGGGTCCACGGAGTCGGGGCGACGGAGGACGGAGGTCTCGGGGAGGACGATCCGCTCGGCGTACACGCCCTGTGCGCTCATCTCGATTCCGGGACCGGTCAACACCCGGTCCCCGACGACGAGTTGGGTGACGCCTTCGCCGACCGCCGCCACCACGCCGGAGGCCTCGTAGCCGAGGCGGGAGGCGGGCAGGGTCGGCTGGTAGTAGTAAGTGCCGGAGCGGAAAAGGGCTTCGGCACGGTTGAGGCCCAACGCCTCCACGCGGACGAGGACGTGGCCGGGGGCGGGGTCCGGGACGGCCGTCTCCTCGATCCGGAGGACTTCGGGGCCGCCGATCTCATGAAAAAGCACGGTACGTGCGGTGGTTGGCATGCGGAAAACGCTAAGAGGCGGACGCGAGACGATCCATGTCCGCAGATCTTGGTTTCCTGTCCGATCGTCTCGCCGCCCCAACTCCTGGATACCGTAAGGACATGGACGTACTCAGCGACGCCGTCGCCGCCATGCGCACCGGGCGGCCGCACTCCGCGCGCCGGGACAAGTACGCGCCCTGGGGCACACGGTTCGCGGCCTCGGAGGGTGCCGGGTTCCATGTGCTGCTGCGGGGGTCGGCGTGGCTGATCCCGGCCGAGGGCGAGCCGGTGGCGCTCGGGCCTGGGGACGTGGTGTTCCTGGCGCACGGGCGCGGACACGCGCTGGCCAGCGGTCTCGACGTACCGCTGGAGGACGCACGGCCGTCCAAGGACGGCAGTTGGCCCGAACCCCCGTCCCCGCCAAGGGAGTCGGAACCGGACACGGTCATGCTGTGCGGTGCCTACCAGCTCGACCGCGGCCGCACCCACCGGCTCCTGTCCGAGCTGCCGGAGGTCGTGCACCTGCCCGCCTGCGTGGGCGCCCACCGGTCGCTGCGGGCAGCGGTGGAGCTGCTGGGCATGGAGCTGGAGGAGCGCGCGCCGGGGTCGGACGCCATCGTCACCTCGCTCCTCGACACCCTGCTGCTCTATGTCCTGCGTGCCTGGTGGCAGCGCGACCGCAAGGGCACCGGCTGGTCGGCCGCGCTCGCCGACCCCGCCGTGGCGGCGGCCCTGCGCGCCATCCACGGCGACCCGGCGCACCCGTGGACGGTCGGGGAACTCGGCGCGGCGGGCGGCCTGTCCCGCGCGGCCTTCGCCCGCCGCTTCACGGCGCTGGTGGGCGAGCCGCCGCTCGCCTATCTCACCTGGTGGCGCATGACGACGGCGGGCCGCCTCCTGCGCGACGAGGATCTCCCCCTCCGCCAGGTGGCCGAACGCGCGGGCTACACCTCGGAGTTCGCGTTCGCCAAAGCGTTCAAGCGGGAGTACGGGGTGGCGCCGGGGCGGTACCGAAGGGG
>Ga0075367_10001028_pt1 | contig 11504 bp, 11 predicted proteins | sample EndMethybrTD3032_FD_71399 | JGI IMG/M metagenome (GOLD analysis project Ga0075367, IMG submission 71399) | Populus endosphere microbial communities from Tennessee, USA - Endosphere MetaG P. TD hybrid TD303-2 | ecosystem: Host-associated > Plants > Roots > Endosphere | place: USA: Tennessee... | reverse complement strand
GCAAGAAGGACAAGGCGGCGTTCGACGCGAAAGCCGGATTGGGCGCTTTTGTGCAGGCGCGCGCGGCGCATCACGGCGTGATCCTGCGCAACATGCGCGACGCGGTTGCGATCTGCCCGCCGCTGATCATCACCGAGGACGAGATCGAGGAGTTGCTGCAGGGCCTGCACCGGGCGCTCGACGACGGCCTCGATCACGCGAGGAAGCAGGGCTGGGTGTAGGAGGAGACCCTAAATCGTATTCGCCGGCGCGAGCGGTCGCCACAGTGCCTCGCGCCAGCGCAGCCCGATCAGCAGCGTGAACAACAAACCGACGCTGCAATAGAGCGTCATCGTCGGCGCAAAACCCAGCCATTCGATCAATGGGCCGGCCACGAGCAGGCCGATCGGCAGGCTGTAGATCGCCATCATCCGCACGCCCATCACCCTGCCGCGGAAGCGCTCGCCTGACGTGCGCAGCAGGATCACCGCGAGCGTGATCATGCTGAGGCTCTGCGCGAAGCCGACAATCATCAGGCAGACGATCGCCATCGGCATCGTCTGCATGTGCGCGAACACGATCAGCAGCATGTACCAGACCACGGTCGAGATCAGCATCAGCCGCGCGAGTTTTACCCCGCCGATATGGCTCAAGACCATCGACGCGATCAGCGCGCCGGACGCAAAGCTCGCCGACAGGTAGCCCAGGCCCGTCTGGTCGGTATGGTGCACCTCGCGGGCGATGTAGGCCATCAGGTTGCCGGTGAAGGGATAGGCCGTGAGGTTGACCAGGAAGGCGATCCACATCGCCGCCTGCAGGCTCGGCGTATTCCAGATGTAGGAAAGCCCTTCCGACAGGTCGCGCCATGGCGAGGCACGCACGATGTCCGCATCGAGCGCAGCCGGCGAGACCTTCTCCGACTTCGGCGAGATGCACAGGGTCAGGATCATGCTGATGATGTAGAGGCTCGCGATCAGCACGTAGGCCGGCCCCATGCCGAGGGCTGCGAACATCGCAGCTCCCGTCAGCGCGCCGGCGATCCGCGCGGAATCCATGGTCGAGCGCGACAGGCTCATGGCGCTGACGAGATAGCCGTGCGGCATGGTGCTGGCGACCAGCGCACCGCGCACGCCGAGATCGGACGGGCGGATCAGACCTAAAATCGAGGACAGGATGAACACGTAGACCGGATTGATCAGCCCGGTCAGCGCAAGCGTCATCATGGTGGTGGCAAGCACCGCATACATCGCCCGCATACCGGCGAGCAGGTTGCGATGGCCGATGCGATCACCGAACACGCCGAACATCGGCGCCACCAGCGTGCCGATGAACATCATCGAGCCGAAGATCGTCAGCGCGACAACTGAGCCGGTCTCGACCAGGATGTACCAGCCGAGAATCAGGAACTCCATCTCGAAGGCCCAGGACGTGAGCATGTCCGCCGGCCACTGGAAACGGTAGCTCTTGACGCGAAACGGTGCGAGCGCTGAGGACCGCTCGGGCATCGTCAGTTGCTGAGGCCGCGATTCATCGCGTGCCGATCCTTCTTGTCGTTTCTTCCCTGCTCAAGGTTTAGCCGCTGGTGACCCCGCCAGCTACCCCCGCTTGTGCGGGGCTGACGGAGGGCACAGCATGGCTCCGGGCTCCCGGTTATTTTGCGTCGGCGAGAATCATGTCGCTCGCCTTCTCGGCGATGGCGACGACCGGCGCGTTGGTGTTGCCGGAGACGAGGTCCGGCATGATCGACGCATCGATCACACGCAAGGCCTCGATGCCCTTCACGCGCAGGCGCTGGTCGACCACCGCCAGCGGGTCGTTGCCCATGCGGCAGGTCGAGGTCGGGTGAAACACCGTGCTGGAGCGCTGGCGGGCATAGGCCAGCAGGTCCTCGTCGCTCGTAACGCGCGCTCCCGGCTCCTCCTCGGCGGCGATGAAAGGCTTCATCGCCGGAGCGGCGAGGATCTTGCGCAGGATCTTCAGCCCCTCGACGTTGGTCGTGCGGTCGGTGTCGGTAGCGAGATAGTTGATGCGTATCTCGGGCGGTGCGGACGGGTCGGCGCTTCTGATCTTCACGGACCCCCGGCTCTCCGGCCGCAGCTGGCACACATGCGCGGTGAACCCTGAGAATTCATGCAGCTTCTCACCCATCTTGTCGGTCGAAAACGGGATAAAATGCACCTGCACGTCTGGCGTCTCCAGCCGCGGATGCGTCTTGAAGAAGGCGCCGGCGGAGGCCGCCGCAATCGATAGCGGCCCCTTGCGCAGGAACGCGTAGCGCATCGCCATCATCGCCTTGCGGCGGATGCTCAGCACGTCGTCGTTGATCGTCAGTTTTTGCGTGCAGCGCGAGACGATGCGAACCTGCAGGTGGTCCTGCAGGCTCGCGCCGACGCCTGCCGCCTCGTGCACCACGTCGATGCCGTGCTGGCGCAGCAGATCGGCAGGCCCGACGCCCGAGAGCTGCAGCAGCTGCGGCGAGTTGTAGGCGCCGCTCGACACCAGCACCTCCTTGCGCGCCTTCACCGATTTCAGCGCGCCGCGGTGGCGGTACTCGACGCCTGTGGCCCGCTTGCCGGCGAACACGATCCGCTGCGCCAGCGCGTCGGTTTCGATCTTCAGGTTCTGCCGCTCGCGCGCGGCGCGCAGATAGGTGCGCGCGGTGGAGCCGCGACGGCCGTTGCGCGTGGTGGTCTGGTAGTAGCCCGCCCCCTCCTGGCTCGCGCCATTGAAATCGTCGTTGGCAGGGATGCCGACTTCGGTCGCGGCCCGGATGAACGCGTCGCTCAAGGGGTCGTTCTGGCGGTGGTCCGATACGTTCAGCGGCCCGCCCGTGCCGTGATACTCGCTTGTGCCCCGCTGCTGGTTCTCCGCCCGTTTGAAGTAAGGCAGCATGTCCTCAAAGCTCCAGCCGACATTGCCGAGCTGACGCCAGCGGTCGTAGTCTGCATGCTGGCCGCGGATGTAGACGAGCCCATTGATCGAGCTCGAGCCGCCCAGAACTTTTCCGCGCGGCTGAAACACCTGCCTGCCGTCGAGCCCGGGCTCCGGCTCGGTCTGGTACATCCAGTTGACCTTTGGGTTCTTGAACAGTTTTGCGTAGCCGATCGGGATGTGGATCCACATGTTGCGGTCGCGCGGGCCGGCTTCCAGCAGCAGCACCGAATGCTTGCCGTCGGCACTGAGGCGGTTGGCGAGCACGCAGCCGGCAGAACCTGCACCGACGATGACGTAGTCGAACTCGCCCGCGTCCACCGCTCCATTTCCCCCAACCATCCTGTCCTCCGCATCTTCCTGCACTGCGTGCAAATTTCGCACGCCGCCCTGTCAGGCGCATGGTTTGACCATGCCGCTTGATCCCGATTAAAGCAATCCGACCATTTCCGGAGCCATTTCAACAATGTCCAACCCGTTGTTCCAGCCGTTCAGCTTCAAATCGCTTTCGCTTTCGAACCGCGTCGTGATGGCGCCGATGACGCGATCGCGCAGCCCGAACGGCATGCCGGGCGAAGACGTCGCGGCCTATTATCGCCGCCGCACCGAAGGCGGCGTCGGCCTGATCATCACCGAAGGCACGACGGTCGACCGTCCCGGCGCTTCCGGCAACGAGAACATCCCGAACTTCCATGAGGCTGCGAGCCTCGCCGGCTGGAAGCGCGTGGTGAAGGACGTGCATGCGGCCGGCGGCAAGATCGCCCCGCAGCTGTGGCACCAGGGCATGATGCGCAAGCCCGGCACCGGCCCGCACCCTGATGGCAAGTCGGACGGCCCGTCCGGCCTCTCGGGCGGCGGCAAGCTGGTCGGCGAGCCGATGAGCGAAGAGGACATCGCCGACACGGTCGAGGCCTTCGCCAAGGCCGCTGGCGCCGCGAAGGACATCGGCTTCGACTGCGTCGAGCTGCATGGCGCCCACGGCTACCTGATCGATCAGTTCTTCTGGGACGGCGCCAACCAGCGCACCGACAGCTGGGGCGGCGACCTCGTCCGCCGCACGCGTTTTGCCGCCGAGATCGTCAAGGCCGTGCGCAAGCGCGTCGGCCCCGACTACGTGATCATCCAGCGCTTCTCGCAGTGGAAGCAGCAGGACTATGCGGCAAAGCTCGCCCGCACGCCGCGGGAGCTGGAGCAGTTCCTGGCGCCCCTCACCGACGCCGGCGTCGACATCTATCACGCCTCCACGCGACGCTTCTGGGAGCCGGAGTTCGAAGGTTCTGATCTCAACCTCGCCGGCTGGACCAGGAAGATCACGGGACTGCCCGCGATCACCGTCGGCTCGGTCGGCCTGAAGGGCGTCGACTTCGTGCACTCGCTGCGCAACCCCGGCGACGCGTCGGAGGTGAGCGATCTCGGCGAGCTGGAGACGCGGCTCAAACGCGGCGAGTTCGATCTGGTCGCGGTCGGTCGCGCGCTGATCAGCGACCCGAACTGGACCGCAAAGGTCCGCGACGGCCGCACGCACGAGCTGCAGCCGTTCTCGCCGGAGGCGATGAAGGCGTTTGCCTAGCTAGCCGGCGGTGACGACCGGCGCGGACTTATCCTTCCGGCGCGCGAACGACAGCTCCGGCGACGCGATGCCGAACAGTTCGGACAGGCCGGCTTCTCCGGTCGAGGTCAACCGTACAACGCGCGTATTGCGGTCCCGCACGATCCAGCCCTGCTCGACGCAGCAGCGGCAGATCTCGGCGCCGACCCAGCCTGCGAGGTGATAGCGCCGTTCGCTCCAGTCGAGACAGGGCTTGCAGAAGATGCGCTTGCGTCGGGATGCCCCTATCAGATCGGCACCGAGCGCCGCCAGAAATCTCCGGCCGCCGTCCGTCAGCTCACCGCCGTCCTCCCCCAGCACGATATGCCCGTCGCGAACCAGCGCATCGGCAATAGCGACCCCGAGGTAGCCCGCGAGGTGGTCGTAGCAGGTCCGTGCAAAGCGCAGCGCCTCCTCCTGCGCCGAGCGTGGCTGATGGCGCGCCGGCACCTCGATGGCGGCGACCGCGATGATGCTTTCGAGCATCGTCGCAACCAGCGGTGACGCGATCCGATAGTAGCGAAAGCGTCCCTGCTTGATGCTGGCGATCAATCGCGCCTCGCTCAGCTTGGCGAGATGCTCGCTCGCGGTCGGACGCGATACCCGCGCAATGTAGGCGAGTTCGGTACCGGTCAACGCCTGCCCGCTCATCAGCGCCGCGAGAATTGTCGCGCGCGCCGTGTCGCCCACGAGCGCGGCCACCTCGACCAGATTTGCGGCTGCCACCATGGGTAAATTCTAGCGCCGCGGCATTGCTCCGATCAAGCAACGACACTTCGGCAGCCGCCGAACTGATTGCCGGCGACATTCGGGCCCGCCGGTGCGAGACCTCTGCGCTGTCGGATCGCAGACATGCAGAGCATGAGGGAGTATTGTCGTGAAGAGACAGGCCATTCGCGTCGAACCGCTGACCACCTACGCAGAGGCTCGCAAGGTCCCGATCGCGATGGCAATGCGATGCGGCGATCTCGTTTTCGTGTCCAACATCCCGCCGTATGATCCGGAAACCGGCGAGATCAAGCGCTTTCCCGTGGAGCGACAGGTCGAAATCGTGCTCGACCAGATGAAGGCATGCCTGGAAGCCGGCGGCTCGTCGCTCGAGAAGGTGGTCAAGTGCAACGTGTATTGCAACGATCCGGCGCACTTCCAGACGATCAACACCGTGTACGCGCGCTACTTCCCGTCGGACCCGCCTGCGCGCAGCTTTGTGTTCGTGTCGGGCTGGCACGGTCCGTTCGATGTGGAGGTCGATTGCATCGCGACGGTGTGACGAGCCGTCGCCCGGATGAAGCGCAGCGCAATCCGGGGCTGACTCTCGGCTAAATCGCTGACTCAGCCCCGGATTGCGCTACGCTTCATCCGGGCTACAAGAGAGCCCTAGCCCTTCGCAATCCTTCGGCAATGCTCGAGCGAGGCGGCAATCAGATTGTCGCTTGCCTCGGGCGTCCGAAACGCCGAATGCGCCGACAGCGTCACGTTGCCGATTGTCTTCAGCACGTGGTCGTCCGGCAACGGCTCGACCATGTAGACGTCGAGACCGGCATGCCGCAGGTGGCCTGACTTCAGCGCTGCGATCATCGCCGCTTCGTCCACCAGTGCCGCGCGCGCCGTGTTGACCAGGATCGCGCCCTTCCGCATGGCCGAAATACGCTGGGCCGAGAGAAACCCGCGGGTCTCGTCGTTCAGCAGCAGATGCATCGAGACCACGTGGCTCTCTTTCAACAGCGTGTCGATGTCGACAAACGTTACGTTGGCGGCGGTCTTGGCCGTCCGGTTCCAGCCGAGCACCTTCATGCCGATGCCGCTCGCCATGCGCGCGACTTCGGCGGCGATGCCGCCGTAGCCGACCAGGCCCAGCGTCTTGCCGGTCAACTGCATGCTTTCGGTGCGCAGCCACGCGCCATTGCGCATCTCGCGGTCCATCCGGGCGATGCCTCGGGCGGATTCCCACATCAAGGCCATTGCGCATTCGGCCACCGCCGTGTCGCCATAGCCCTTGATGGTGTGCACGGCGATGCCGATGTCGGCGAGCTCCTCCGGGTTCATGTAACTGCGGGCGCCGGTGCCCAAAAACACGACATGTTTCAAGCCGGCACAGCATTTGGCCACGTCCGTCGGCAGGTAGCTGTGGTCGATGATGGCAATCTCGGCGCCGGCCAGCACGTCCGGGATCGTCTTCGGATCGACGTCTGGATCGAGATGAATATGCACCGGCGGATCGCCCGCCCGCGCCAGGCGTTCGTAAATCCGCCCCGAAGCCGCATCGCCGTCAACAAACACCGCCCGCATTTTTCACCCTGTCCTTCTTGATGCGCTGCACCAACGCCCTTCAGGCTAGCGCGTCGTAATTCTCTTGGCGAGCCCGATTGCCGAACGCTTGCGCGCGCGGCAAACTCGGACAAAACCAAAACAACAAGGGAGGCAGCATCGTGGCCGAGTACGAGACCGTCATCTATCAGCAGCCCGCGCCGAATGTGGCGCGGATCGTGATGAACCGGCCCGATGCGCGCAATGCGCAGAACCTGCAGATGACCTACGATCTGAATGCCGCTTTCGACCGAGCGGTGCAGGACGACACCATCAAGGTCATCGTGCTGGCCGGCGCCGACCCGCACTTTTCCGCAGGCCACGACCTGCGCGCCGCGGGCAAGAACAAGGCCGGCAAGGATTTCGCGCCGATCAGCTGGTGGGGCGGGTTCGACGAGCCGAACGCACACGGGCGTTTTGCCCGTGAGCAGGAAATCTACCTGCAGATCACCCGCCGCTGGCGCAACCTCGCTAAACCCACCATCGCCGAGATCCAGGGCCGCTGCATCGCTGGCGGGCTGATGCTCGCCTGGGCCTGCGACCTGATCGTCGCCAGCGACGATGCGGAATTCTGCGATCCGGTGGTGACCATGGGCGTCTGCGGCGTCGAATGGTTCGTGCATCCCTTCGAGCTCGGTCCGCGCAAGGCGAAGGAGCTCTTGTTCACCGCCGACCGCTGGACCGCGCAAGAGGCGCATCGGCTCGGCATGGTCAACCACGTGGTGCCGCGCAAGGAGCTGTCCGGCTTCGTGCTCGATCTTGCGGGCCGCATCGCCTCAAAGCCCTCGTTCGCGCTGAAGATGACCAAGGAAGCGGTCAACCGGGCGATGGACGTCTCCGGCCAGCAGGCGACCATTGAGCACGCCTTCGCGCTGCACCAGTTGTGCCACGCGCACAATCTTCAGGAGTTCGGCATGGTGGTCGATCCGGCGGGCCTGCACCCCTCGGTGCGCAAGCCCGCGGCGGCGGAATAGGGAAAGCGTCATGGACCAGATCGTTACCGACAAAACCCTGGTGGATACGATCCGCCGCCACGCAGCGGCGAAGCCGCATGCCGCAGCCTTCCACTTTGAGGGCCGCGAGACGAGCTACGAGCAGTTCGACCGCAACACCAACAAGGTCGGCAACGCGCTGCTGGCTGCCGGCTTCAAGGCCGGCGACCGCATCTGCTTCCTCGGCAAGAACAGCGACCATTTCTTCGAGCTGATGTACGGCGCGATGAAAGTCAGCATGGTGATGACACCGGTGAACTGGCGTCTGGCGCCGCCGGAGATGATCTACATCATCAACAATGCCGAAGCCCCGGTGCTGTTCGTGGGCGCCGAATTCGCGGCCGCCGCCCGTACGTTCAAAGCGCAGCTGCCGTCGGTGCGCCTGATCGTCGCCATGGAAGAAGCAGTCGCCGAGTGGCCGACCTACACGAAATGGCGTGACGCACAGCCCGATACGCCGCCGAAGCACATGGCGCAAAGCGCCGATGTCGCCGTCCAGCTCTACACATCGGGCACCACCGGGCATCCGAAGGGAGCGATGCTCAGCCACGCCAACCTTTTGAACCTGACCAGCCCGAAGCAGAGAGTGCCGGACTGGAACCGGTGGAGCGAAAACGACGTCACGCTGGTGACGATGCCGGTGTTCCACATCGCCGGCGCCGGCTGGGGCATGTTCGGCCTGTTCTATGGCGCCAAGAACGTGGTCATGCGCGATTTCGATCCGGGCGCCGTGCTCGACTACATCCACAACTACCCGATCAGCAAATGCATCCTGGTGCCGGCCGCGCTGCAGTTCGTGGTGCGGCACCCGAAGGCGCGGCAAACCGACTATTCGCGGCTGAAGTACATGATCTACGGCGCCTCGCCGATCCCGCTGGAGCTGCTGAAGGAATGCATGACCGTGTTCGGCTGCGGGTTCGTGCAGATGTACGGCATGACCGAGACCACCGGCGGCATCTGCATTCTCGATCCGGAGGATCACACGCCGGAGGGCTCGACCCGCATGCGCTCGGCCGGCAAGGCCATGGAAGGCGTCGAGTTCGCGATCCTCGATGCGGAGGGCAACAGCCTTCCCACAGGCGAGGTCGGCGAGATCGCCACCCGCTCGAAATCCAACATGGTCGGTTACTGGAAGATGGACGAGGCCACGCGGGCCACGATCAGCGACGACAACTGGCTGCGCACGGGCGACGCCGGCTACATCGATGCGGACGGCTACATCTACATCCAGGACCGCATCAAGGACATGATCATCTCCGGCGGCGAGAACATTTATCCGGCCGAGGTGGAGAACGCGGTGTTCGGCCATCCGGCCGTGGCCGAGGTAGCGGTAATCGGCGTGCCGGACGACCGATGGGGTGAAACCGTCCGCGCCATCGTCGTCCGAAAGCCAGGCGCGGAGGTGTCGGCGGAGGAGATCATCACCTACGCGCGCGAACGCATCGCCGCCTACAAGTCGCCGAAAGCCGTCGACTTCATCGACGTGCTGCCACGCAACGCGTCCGGCAAGATTCTTCGCCGCCAGTTGCGCGAGCCCTACTGGGAGGGTAAGTCGCGGCGGGTGAACTAGCATCGCCGGCAGGGCCGATGATCATCCATATCAACAGCTATGCAGGCGTCGGTAAGCTGACGATCGCCACGGTCCTTGTCGAACGGATCGGAGCGAAGCTGCTCGACAATCACAGCATCTATAACGTTGCCTTTGCGCTGACCGAGTTCCGGTCGAAGGATTTCTACGACACGGTTCGTGCCGTCCGGGATATCGCCTACCAGCGTGTCTTGGAGCTGCCCGCCGAGGTCCCGGTCATTCTCACCAACTGGTACTCGCAGGATTCCGACTGGGGTCACGAGAACTGGGACGAGATCATCGCGCTGGCCCACAAACGCGGATCGCCGCTCTACATCGTGGTGCTCAGCTGCTCGCCCGAAGAGAACGCCCGCCGCATCCAGAGCAGCGGCCGCGCCGCAAAACGCAAGCCGGGCGATGTCGGCACGGTCGCCGCCAACCGCAACGGGCGCGCGCTGCTGGACCGCGGCGGTGATTATCTGCTCCGCCTTGACGTGACCGACCTGTCCGCTGAAGCGGCGGCTGAGGAAATTCGCCAATGGCTGGAAGCAGACAAAGGCAGATAGAATCGTCTAACCCCACCTTGAGGTTCCGATCGGCCTCTATTCCATCACGATTCTGATGCATGTAGGGCAGACATGGACGACCCGCTGCAATCCCAGACGCCGCTCGCTGCCACTTTCACCCTTACCGTCGACGGCAAGCGCGTGCCGATCCAGACGGTCGGCGCTGCGTTGCGCTTCATCACCGAGCACAAGTCCGTCGAGTGGATGGAGTTTTATGGCGCCTACAATGACGCCAAGGACGCGCTGGAGCGCGCGGCGACCAATGCGATGCTGTCGCGCAAGGCAACGGACGCGCTGCGGGTGCTGTTCTCGCAGTCGAAGCTGTTGTGAGCGCGCGGCGCGTTTACCGCCGCTCGACGTCCTTGCCCCAGCGCTCGACCCAATCCGCACGGAATTTTTGAATCGCGCGCTGATCCGAAAAATTCATGCGTCCGACCATGGCCGCGTTACTGCCGCTCGCCTCCGTATTCACCGGCAGCGGATTCAACGAGGTCGACGCCAGCTGCTGATCCTTCGTCAGCATCAGCGCGAGCAGCTTCTTCGCCGCCGCGGTGTTCTCAGCCGGCCGGCCCTTGACCACGGCGGCCATCAGGCGATGGCCCCAACTCCCCTCCTTCGGCTCCACAAACTTGATCGGCACGCCGGACTCGGCAAGACCTGCGATCCGCTGCTGAATCCAGATGCCAGCGACAGCTGCCTTCTGCTGGATCAGCTGCGGCGTGTCGCCGAAATTGTCGATGGTCAGCGCCTGATCGGCGAATTTTTTGGCCGATGCGAAGCCGGGATCCATGTTGTCGGGCGTCTTGCCGCCGGAAATGGCGTTCAACGCGATCAGGGTATTGATGCCGGAGCTGTTGTTCAGGCTGAGCATCGTGATCTTCTTTTTGAACTCAGGCTTCAACAGATCCAGATACGATGACGGCGGCTCCCACTTGTTGGCCGCAAACAGCTCGGTGTTGTAGTAGAGGCCGATCGCCGAAAAGCCGTAGGCGACACCCTTGTCGTAGACCAGCGCACCCGGCACCACCTTCGACGTATCGCCGAGATCGTCCTTGGTCAGCGGCTCCCACAGATCGAGATCGAGGCCCTGGACGAACTGGATCTCGTCGACGAACGCCACGTCGATCTGCGGGTTGGCCTTTTGCTGGATGATCTTTGCGAGGTTTTGCGCCGACAGGCCCGCCGACCACACCACGTTCATTCCGCTCATCTTCTCGAACGCCGGAATGAGCGACTTGCGCCACATCGCCTCGTACGGATCGCCGTTCGAGGCAAGCACGAAATTCTTCTGCTGAGCGGCGGCAGGCGAAACCGCTCCGCTCAGCACCACGAGCATGGCAGCGGCACTCAGCGCGGCTAATTTGAAATTTCTCTGCATCTCAAGCCTTTCCCGCGTAGAAAACGCGTTCCAATCCCAGCACTCTCTCGATCACCCAGATCAGCATCACGGTGAAGACGATGGCGATGCTGCAGATCGCCACCAGCCAGGTCTCGATCGCCTGGTCCGTGTACCCAAAGATGCGGACGGGCAATGTGGTCAGCTGCGGCGCCGACAGAAACACCGAGATCGTGAC
>Ga0075367_10001026_pt1 | contig 11507 bp, 15 predicted proteins | sample EndMethybrTD3032_FD_71399 | JGI IMG/M metagenome (GOLD analysis project Ga0075367, IMG submission 71399) | Populus endosphere microbial communities from Tennessee, USA - Endosphere MetaG P. TD hybrid TD303-2 | ecosystem: Host-associated > Plants > Roots > Endosphere | place: USA: Tennessee... | reverse complement strand
GCCTGCGCGCAGGCAAGCGCCGACCAGGGCCGCAACAGCCAGCGCGATACCGCCCGCGCCCGGCTCAACGTCCTGACCGATCGGGAGCGTGAAGTGCTCAAGGGACTGGTCGACGGCCTGCCCAACAAGACGATCGCCTATGACCTGGGCATCAGCCCGCGCACGGTCGAGATTCATCGCGCCAACCTGATGCAGAAGCTGCAGGTCCACAGCCTGTCGGAAACGCTGCGCATCGCCTTCCAGGCAGGGCTCGAATAGGACAGAAAGTCCCATAGGGGATTTACGGATAGTGCCCGCCCCGCCGCCGCGTCAAGCAGCGGTCATGAACATGCATTTTGATCTCGCGCAAACCCTGCCCGGCGGCATGCCCGTTCCTGCCCCCTGCTCCGACGCCAGCTTCTGCCAGCGCTGCGAAGTGCGCGACCGCGCCATCTGCGCTACGCTGGAAGAGGATGAGCGCGGCGCGCTCAACCGGCTCGGCCGGCGCGTCACGATCGCGGCGGGGCAGACGGTGATGTGGGAAGGCGACGACGCCACCATCGTCGCCAATGTGATCGACGGCACGCTCAAATTGTCGGCCTCGACCGGCGACGGGCGCGAACAGATTGTCGGCGTGGTCTATCCGTCCGACTTCATCGGCCGCCCCTTCGGCCGCAGCACGCCCCACAGCGTCACCGCCCTAACCGATGCGCGCCTGTGCCTCTTCACCCGTGGCGCCTTTGACGGCTTTGCCCGCGAGCATCCCGAGCTGGAGCATCGGCTGCTGCAGCGCACGCTCGACGATCTCGACCGGGCGCGCAGCTGGATGCTGCTGCTTGGCCGCAAGAATGCGCGGGAGAAGATCGCAACCTTCCTGCTCGACATGTCGCGCCGGCTGGCCCGTGAAGGCCAGCCCCCGCTCGACCGGTTCGACCTGCCGCTGTCGCGCCAGCAGATCGCCGATGTGCTGGGCCTGACGATCGAGACGGTAAGCCGGCAACTGACCGACCTCAAGCGCATCGGCATCATCGCCCTGCCCGGCCGCCGCATGGTGGAAATCAGGGATCGCGCGGCGCTGCTGGACTGCAGCGAAGCGGCCTGACGTCGCCGCGCCGGGCATGTCCGGCCTATTTTCCCCGATCATCCTGCAATCGGGATCGCCCCTCTTCATCTTGCCGGCCGCTTGTTCTATGGCCGCAGGCCTGATTGCCGAGGGAATGCCATTTTGATCCTGGACCTTGTCGCCGCCGCTTCGAGCGCTATCCGCTTCGACCAGCTGGGGCTCAGCCCCGTCGCCCTGGACCTGGGCTTCTTCACGCTCAAATGGTATAGCCTGGCCTATCTGGCCGGCATCCTGATCGGCTACTGGTATCTCCTGAAGCTCATTGCCCAGCCCGGTTCACCGATGGCCCGGCGCCACGCCGACGACATGATCTTCTATGCGACGCTGGGCATCATCATCGGCGGCCGGCTCGCCTATGTCTTCTTCTACCAGCCCGAAATCCTCCAGCATCCGCTGGATATCTTCAAGCTGTGGAATGGCGGCATGTCCTTCCATGGCGGCGCGGCGGGCGTGTCGCTCGGCATCCTCTACATGGCGCGCAAGGAGAAGCTGAGCTGGCTGCGCATCCATGACTATGTCGCCTGCGTCGTGCCCTTCGGCCTGTTCTTCGGCCGCCTCGCCAATTTCGTGAATGGCGAACTGTGGGGCAAGGAAACCGACGTGCCCTGGGCGATGATCTTCCCGACCGGCGGCCCCTTCGCGCGTCATCCAAGCCAGCTTTACGAAGCCTTTTTCGAAGGCATCATCCTGTTCTGCATCCTTGCCTTCGCCTTCTGGAAGACCAGGGCGCGCTACAAGCCGGGCATGCTCGTCGGCCTGTTCGTCTTCTTCTATGGCGTGTTCCGCTTCGGCGTCGAATATTTCCGCGAGGCCGACGCCCAGCTGATGGAATTTGCCGCCCGCACCGGCCTGCACATGGGCCAGTGGCTGTGCGTGCCGATGATCCTGGGCGGCCTCTATCTGATCGTCACCGCCAAGGGCCGGCGCGTGCGCGTCGAGCCGATCGCAGGCAGCGCCAGTGTCAGCTGACGCCCTGCCCGGCGCGATGGGCCTGCCCGAGCGCCTGGCCCGCCAGATCGATGCCGGCGGGCCGATCTCCGTCGCCCATTATATGGGCGAGGCGAACCAGCATTATTATGGCACGCGCGATCCGCTCGGGCTGGAGGGGGACTTCACCACCGCCCCGGAAATCAGCCAGATGTTCGGCGAACTGATCGGCCTGTGCCTGGCCGATGTCTGGCTGCGCTCGGGTCGGCGCGCCGATCCGCTCTATGTTGAGCTGGGGCCAGGTCGCGGCACGCTGGCGGGCGATGCGCTGCGCGCGATGGAGGGGGCCGACGTCACCTCGCGCATCCATTTCGTCGAGACCAGCCCGACCCTGCGCGAGCGGCAGCGCGCCCAGATTCCCCATGTCATCCATCATGACAGCGTGGAAAGCCTGCCCGACCAGTCGCCGCTGCTGGTGGTCGCCAATGAGTTTTTCGACGCCCTGCCCGTGCGGCAGATGATCCGCGTTGGCGACGAATGGCGTGAACGGGTGGTGATCCGTCGCGAGGAAGAGGGCCGCTTCATGGCGGTACCGGGCTATCGCCGGATCGAATCGGGCCTGCCGCCGATCGCCGCGCAGGCCCCCGAAGGCGCGATCATCGAAGTGGCGCAGGCCGGCGCCACCGCAGGCTATGCCCTTGCCAGCCGGATCGCGCGCCAGGGCGGCGTCGCGATCATCATCGACTATGGCTATGAAGGCCCGGCCCTGGGCGACACGCTGCAGGCGGTGAAGAACCACCAGTTCACCGATCCCTTCACCGATCCGGGCGAGAGCGACCTCACCACCCATGTCGATTTCACGATGCTGGCCAATGTCGCGCGCCAGGCCGGGCTGCGCGTCCATGGCGCAGTGACGCAGGGCCATTTCCTCCAGCATCTGGGCATCGACGTGCGCGCATCCGTGCTGGCCAAGGGCAGCCCGCAGCGCGCCGCCGAACTGGAGGCGCAACGCCACCGCCTCACTGACGAGGCAGAGATGGGGACATTGTTCAAGGTGATGGCCTGGGTCCACCCCGACTGGGCCGACCCGGCAGGCTTCGAGAAATAGCGGCCCCGTCAGCCGCTAGTTCTCAATCTTCCTGATGATAGCGGCTGAGGCGGCGGATGAAGCCGATCAGGCCGGTCTGGCGGCTGCGCTTCATCCGTTCAGCGTGCAGGATGGTGCGCACGCGCTCGAAACATTCCTCGACGTCGACATTGCACAGCACATAGTCATAGCCGTCCCAATGGGCGATCTCGCCGGCGGCGCGCGCCATGCGGCCCTCGATCACTTCATTGCTGTCGGTCGCGCGGCCACGCAGACGCTTTTCCAGTTCCTCCATCGAGGGCGGCAGGATGAAGATGCGGACCACGTCGCCGCCGGCAATCTGATGCAGCTGCTGCGCGCCCTGCCAGTCGATGTCGAACAGCACATCCTTGCCGCTCTTGAGCATCGCCTCGACCGGCGCGCGCGGCGTGCCATAGCGCTGGCCGAACACATGCGCCCATTCCAGGAACTCATGGTCGTTCGCCATGCGGCGAAACTCTTCCAAGTCGACGAAATGATAATCCTTGCCATCGACTTCGCCCGGCCGGATCGTCCGCGTCGTCGCCGACACCGACATCGACAGGTCCGGTTCGCAGGCCAGCAATTTGCGTGCAATCGTCGACTTGCCGGCGCCCGAGGGCGAGGACAGGACAAAGAGAACGCCGCGGCGCTTGAAATCGGGGGTGTCGGTGGGAATGTTGTCGGCCATGGCCGCTAGTGGCGTCGTGGACGGCATTTTGCAAGAGGTTGGGGGAGAAGAGGCTTGGCGCGATCGCGTAAAGGAATGAAACAGCGGGGCTTTATCCTCGCCCTGCTGATCGCGCTGGGGGCTGCGGGGATCCTCTACCTGATGGGGCGCCCGCCGATCTGCACCTGCGGCACGATCGCGCTATGGCACGGGCCGATCGACAGCGGCAACAGCCAGCATCTGTCCGACTGGTACAGCCTCAGCCACATCATCCACGGCTTCCTCTTCTATGGCGCGACCCATCTTTTGATGCGGCGCAGACCGCTCGGCATCCGCCTGTCGGTGGCGGTGGCGATCGAGGCGGCGTGGGAGATCCTCGAAAATTCGCCGATCATCATCGACCGTTACCGCACGGCGACGATCGCGCTCGGCTATTCGGGCGATTCCATCCTCAATTCGATGAGCGACATCGGCATGATGGCCCTGGGCTTCCTGTTCGCGTCGCGCGCGCCCGTCTGGCTGACAATCATCGTCGCGATCGGCTTCGAGTTGCTGGCCCTGGCGGTGATCCGCGACAATCTGACGCTCAATGTCCTGATGCTCGCCTGGCCGATCGACGCGATCAAGACCTGGCAGGGCGCGCTTTAACTCGCCTTCTTGCGGGCGGCCCGTGCCTCGTCGATCAGGATCGGCTTGGCGCTGGCGTCGGTCAGCAGCTTGGTCGCCATCTTGCGGTCCGCCTCGCGCTTGGCCTCATAGAGCTTGCCCGCCAGATAGGCGCCGGTGAGGACCATGGCGCCGACCGGATAGCGCATGATGAGCCGCTTGGCCCCGGCCCCGGCGATCAGGCCGATCACGCCCTTCTTGCCCGTGTCGGCGGCGACCCGTGCGGCCACCACCGTCGCGCCGAGCCGCGCCGCCTTGCGAAACAGGCTCGACTTGCGAACGCGCGTCGCGGTGGACGGAAGCTTTGCGGCGGTCGGGGCGGGCGTTTTCTTCATAGGGGATTAATGTATCGCACCCGCCCCGGTTCCGCCAGTTGATCTGGATCAGACCATATTTTCCGGCCGCACCAGACGGTCGAAGGTCGGTTCATCGACCAGCCCCAGTTCCAGCCCGGCCTGCTTGAGCGTCAGCCCCTTCTTGTGCGCATGCTTGGCAATGGTCGCGGCATTGTCATAGCCGATCTCGGGCGCCAGCGCGGTCACCAGCATCAGCGAGCGTTCGACCAGTTCGGCGATCCGCCCCTCATTGGCCTGCATCCCCTCGACACAGCGTTCGGCGAAACTTTCCATGCCGACGCTGAGCAGATGGATCGAGCGCAGCACATTGGCGCCTATCAGCGGCATGAAGACATTGAGTTCGAAATGGCCCTGCATACCGCCGACGGTCACTGCCTGATGATTGCCGATCACCTGCGCCGCCACCATGGTCAGCGATTCGCACTGGGTCGGGTTGACCTTGCCCGGCATGATCGAGCTGCCCGGCTCATTGGCGGGCAGGTCCAGCTCGCCCAGGCCCGAGCGCGGGCCGGAGCCCAGGAAGCGGATGTCATTGGCGATCTTGGTCAGCGCCACCGCCAGCGTGTTGAGCGCGCCGGAGAAGAAGACGAGGCCATCCTTGGCGGCCAGTTGCTCGAACTTGTTGGGCGCGCTTTCGAACGGCGTGCCGGCAATATCGCTGATCGCCGCCGTCATGTCGTCCGCCCAGCCATCGGGCGCGTTGAGACCGGTGCCGACCGCCGTGCCGCCGATCGCCAGCTTGCGGATATTGCCGTTGAGCGCCCCCTCGATCCGCGCCTTGCTGCTGACCAGCTGCGCCGCGTAGCCGGAAAATTCCTGGCCCAGCGTCAGCGGCGTCGCATCCTGCGTATGGGTGCGGCCGATCTTGACGATATGACCCCAGCCTTCCGCCTTGGCGGTCAGCGCGCCGGTCAGTTTCTCCAGCGCCGGAATCAGCTTGTCGCGGGTCGCCAGCACGGTCGCGACATGCAGCGCGGTCGGGAAGCTGTCATTCGACGACTGGCTCATGTTCACATGGTCGTTGGGATGGACCGGGCTCTTGCCGCCGCGGGTGCCGGCCAGTTGCTCATTGGCATAGCCGGCGATCACTTCATTGACGTTCATGTTGGTCTGGGTGCCGCTGCCGGTCTGCCAGATGACGAGCGGAAACTGCTTGTCCAGCGCGCCGGAGACGATCTGCTGCGCGGCATTCTCGATGCCCGCGACGATCGTCGCGTCGAGGCCATGTTTCGCATTCACCCGCGCCGCCGCCTGCTTCACGATCGCCTGCGCATGGACGATGCCGATCGGCATCCGCTCGGTCGCGCCGAAGGGGAAATTCTCGATGCTGCGCTGGGTCTGGGCGCCCCAATAGGCGTCGGCCGGCACCTCGATGGCGCCAATGCTGTCGGTTTCGGTGCGGGTAGCGGACATTCAGAACTCCCAGTTAAGAATCAATCGCAAAACTGGTTCCGATGTAGGGCCGGGGCGGGAAATTCCAAGGCGAAACTTGCGAATATCGCATATCCCCGCGGTCCATCCCCATGGCCGGCCGCAGACCGTCATGCAGCGGCAGGATCTGCGCCTTTACCGGGGTTTACCGCAATTGATCGGCGCGCATCGCCGGATATTCTGCCCCGCATCCAAGGGGAAAGTTCCGCATGCCCGATCGCCCGATCCTTATCCTGCTCCTGTGTCTTGCAGCCAGTAGCGTTCCTGCGCATGCGGAAGAGGAAAAATCGTCCGACGATCCCACCAAGATCGCGACGAAGGTCGGCATCACCCGCGCCTCGGACGAATTTTCACTGTCCGGATCGGTTGCGGTCGGCCCCAAGTTGAAATTCAATGCCCGCGTGTCGGAATCGGGTCTCTGGTCGGTCGGCGCATCCTATCTGCTCCCGGTCGCGATCCTGACCTTCTCGGCCGGCAAGAGTCATTTCGATTCGGGGGTGGAACAGACGCGCTATTCGCTCGGCGGCTTCGTGCCGCTGTCGCAACTCGGCCTGAAGACCGGCAAATTGCAGATGTTCGTGCCTTTCGGCTACAGCTATACCAAGGGGCATGGCCCGGTCAGCGATATCGACCAGAGCGATGGCCTGCCGATCGCGCTGAGCAGCAACAGCGGCTATGTCGGGCTGTTCCTGTTGCGGCCGCTGGGGCCGAAGCTGACCGCGATGGCGGGCGGCAATGTGACCAAGGGCACCCATGATTTTTCAGGCGTGGCGCTGGGTGGTGGCCTGTCCTACCATTTCACGCGTCGCGACACGGTCGGCGCCAATATCAGCTATGTCGACAATAGTTTCGGGACGAGCCAGAAGCTGCGCTTCTCCTACCGCCACGAATTCTGAGCCTGCGACCGATATCGGCCGCCGGGCTCACTTCTTCTTGCCGAAATCCACGGTGACGACGTTCGAGCCATCCTCGGTCATCACCTGCGGCGCGTCATTTTCGGCCACGTCGTGAGGTTCGGGCTCTTCATCAGCCTGAACCTGGAACTGGAGCGCGAAATTGACCGCCGGATCGACGAAGGCGGTGATTGCGCTGAAGGGAATGACCAGATGCGCCGCGACCTGGTTGAAGGTCAGGCTGACCTCGAAATGGCGGTCGCTGACCTTGAGATCCCAGAACTTGTTCTGGAGGACAATGGTCATCTCGTCCGGGAAACGTTCCGACAGATGCTTGGGGATATCGACCCCTGCGGCATGGGTCTTGAACGTGATGTAGAAATGATGGACGCCCGGCAGGCCGCCGGTCTGCTGCACTTCGCCCAGCACGCGGCCGACGACCGCGCGCAGCGCCTCCTGCACGATTTCGTCATAGGGAATCAGGCTGTCGGGCAGGTCTTCACTCATGGGGCATATGTCCTAACGACGCGAAAGCGGCGGTCAACCCCCGCCCGAGAGGTACATCATCAGATTGCATGGCGCGCGCGACGCGCTATAGGGCGCGCATGCGCACGGCCGAGATTCACCGCAACACTGCGGAAACGCAGATCGACGTGACCGTCAACCTCGACGGCACCGGTCTTTACACCGTCTCCACCGGGATCGGTTTCCTCGACCATATGATCGAGCAGCTGTCGCGTCACTCGCTGATCGACATGACCGTCAAGACCGTCGGCGACCTGCATGTCGACCAGCATCACACCACCGAGGATACGGCGATCGCGATCGGCGAGGCGCTGGCCAAGGCACTGGGCGACAAGCGCGGTATCAGCCGCTACGGCAGCGTCTATTCGCCGATGGACGAGACGCTGAGCCGCGTCGCGCTCGACATTTCCGGCCGCCCCTGGCTGGTGTGCAAGCTGCCCTTCACCGTCACCAAGATCGGCGAATGGGACACGGAGATGGTGGAACATTTCTTCCACAGCCTGGCCCAGGCGGCCGGCATCACGCTGCACATCGAGCTGCTCTATGGCAGCAACAATCATCATATCGTCGAAAGCGCGTTCAAGGGTCTGGCCCGCGCGCTGCGCCAGGCGGTGGAGATCGACCCGCGCAAGGCCGACGCCATCCCCTCGACCAAGGGCATGCTCTAAGCATCATTTCCATAGAAAGGCCGACCCCATGTTCATCATTTCGCTGACCTATACGGCGCCGATCGATGTGCTGGACGGCCATCTGGCCGATCATCGGGCCTGGCTGGATCAGGGCATTGCCGATGGCTGGCTGCTGCTCGCGGGCCGGCGCGAACCGCGCACCGGCGGCATCCTGCTTGCGCGCGGCGAACGTGACGAGATCGCGGCGAAGGCCGCGACCGATCCCTTCGTCGTCAACGGCGCGGCATCGTTCGACCTGATCGAGTTCCTCCCGGCGCGCGCCGCCAGCGTCAATCTGGACACGCTGCTGCCATGACCATCGCCCTCATCGACTATGGCGCGGGCAATCTACACTCGGTCCACAATGCCCTGCGCAAGGCGGGTGCCGATGATGTGACCATCACTGCCGATGCCGATGTCGTGGCGAAGGCCGACCGCATCGTGCTGCCCGGCGTCGGCGCCTTCCGCGCCTGCCGCGACGCCTTGGTGGCGATCCCCGGCATGGTCGACGCCATGAACGAAGCGGTGAACCATCGCGGCATCCCCTTTCTGGGCGTATGCGTCGGCATGCAGTTGCTCGCCGACGCCGGCGAGGAGTTCGGCCGGCATGAGGGGCTGGGCTGGATTCCCGGCACGGTGCGGCTGATCGAACCCAGCGATGCGACGGTCAAGGTGCCGCATATGGGCTGGAACGATGTGGTGCTGAACGGCCAGCCGCCCCTGATCGAGGCCGGCGAAGCCTATTTCCTGCACAGCTATCATTATGAGGCCGCCAACCCGGCCCATGTCGCCGCCGTCACCGACCATGGCGGGCCGCTGGTCGCCGCCGTCGCGCGCGACACCATCATCGGTTGCCAGTTCCACCCGGAAAAGAGCCAGCGCTACGGCCTGTCCTTCCTCGCGCGCTTTCTGGACTGGAAGCCGTGATACCACCCCTACCCCCGTTCGGTTCGAGCCTGTCGAGAACCGTTGCGCGTGGGTTCTCGACAAGCTCGAACCGAACGGAAATCGGATAATGTCCCTGATCGTCTTCCCCGCCATCGACCTCAAAGGCGGCCAGGTCGTCCGCCTGGCCGAGGGCGACATGGACCGCGCCACCGTCTATGGCGACGATCCCGCCGCGCAAGCGCTGATCTTCGCCGCAGCCGGCGCCCAGCATGTCCATGTCGTCGATCTGGATGGCAGCTTTGCCGGCCATGCGGTCAACGCCGAAGCGGTGGAACGCATCGTCGAGGCCTTTCCCGGCCATGTCCAGCTCGGCGGCGGCATCCGCAACAGGGAGTCGGTCGAACGCTGGTTTGACCTGGGCGTATCGCGCATCGTGATCGGCACCGCCGCGCTGAAAGACCCCGCCTTCGTCAAGGCGGCAGCGCGCGACTTCCCCGGCGGCATCGTCGTCGCGGTCGACGCGCGCGACGGCTTCGTCGCCACCGACGGCTGGGCGGAAAAGAGCGACATGCCGGTGATCGACCTCGCCCGCCGGTTCGAGGATGCGGGCGTCGCCAGCCTGCTCTTCACCGATGTCGGCCGCGACGGGTTGCTCAAGGGCGTGAATATCGATGCGACCGTCGATCTCGCCCGCGCCACCGACATGCCGGTGATCGCCAGCGGCGGCGTGGCGGGGATCGCGGATATCCGCATTCTCAGCCTCCATGCCGATGACGGGATCGAAGGCGTCATCACCGGCCGCGCCATCTATGACGGCCGCCTCGACCTCAAGACTGCCCTGGCGGTCGCACAGGCGGCGGCTTGAATATATTACCGTTCGGGCTGAGCGAAGTCGAAGCCCAGGCCTGAGCGGAGCGAAGGCCCTCACTATGTTCGGGCGAGCCCTTCGACTTCGCTCAGGGCGAACGGAAAAAGGAAAATTGTCATGACCGTCCGCACCCGCGTCATTCCCTGCCTCGACGTTGCCAATGGCCGCGTGGTGAAGGGCGTCAATTTCGTCGACCTGAAGGATGCCGGCGACCCGGTCGAGCAGGCCAAGCTCTATGACGCGGCCGGCGCCGACGAACTCTGCTTCCTCGACATCACCGCCACCCATGAGGCGCGCGGCACCATATTGGACGTGGTGCGCCGCACCGCCGAAGTCTGCTTCATGCCCGTCACCGTCGGCGGCGGCGTGCGCAGCGCGGAGGATGCCCGCGCCCTGTTGCTGGCCGGCGCAGACAAGGTGGCGGTCAACAGCGCCGCCGTCGCCCGGCCCGAACTGGTGGCCGACATCGCCGACCGCTTCGGCGCGCAGTGCATCGTCGGCTCGGTCGATGCCCGCAAGGTGGGCGAGGGTCGCTGGGAAATCTTCACCCATGGCGGCCGCAAGCCGACCGGTATCGACGCGCTGGAACATGCGCTGCGTCTGGCAGAGCTTGGCGCAGGCGAACTGCTCGTCACCTCGATGGACGGCGACGGCACCAAGCGGGGCTATGACCTGGCGCTGACCCGCATGATCGCCGATGCCGTATCGATCCCGGTGATCGCCAGCGGCGGCGTCGGCACCCTCGACCATCTGGTCGCGGGCGTGGTCGAGGGGCATGCCAGCGCGGTGCTGGCCGCCTCGATATTTCACTTCGGTCAACATAATATTGCTGAAGCGCATCAGGCCCTGGCCCGCGCCGGCATCCCCGTTCGGGGCCATTGAAGCGCGGAAAAGCGCCAAAATGTCGGGTTAATTGACATTAACCATAAAGGCTTTTGGCGGCCATCGGTCGCCAGCCGCAGAAAAGCGTCACTTGGCAAAATTGGCACGGGAACTGCGTAGACAGGGCGCAGGGTCGTTTCGAAGCGATGTGTCCATTTTGAAACAGGGTGACTTTTATGCAGATCAGCAAACTTCTTCTCGTAGCGGGTTCGGCCAGCCTGATGGGCCTCGCCATCCCCGCCCCCGCCAACGCCACCTTCTGCTGGTTCAAGTGCGGCGGTTCCAGCGGCGGCGGCACCTCGTCGGGTGGCAGCAGCGGTGGCACGCCGACCCCGGTGCCTGAACCCGAACAGATGGCGCTGTTCGGCATGGGCGCCGCTGTCCTGGCCGGCCGCGTCCTCTTCGCGCGCCGCAAGCAGAAGTAAAATTCATTTGACGGGTCGCGCGCGGGACGCTTGATGCAGCCCATGCGCGCGACCCTTCAAACCCTCGAACAGACCATCGCCGAGCGACGGAAGGCCGATCC
>Ga0075367_10001025_pt1 | contig 11508 bp, 7 predicted proteins | sample EndMethybrTD3032_FD_71399 | JGI IMG/M metagenome (GOLD analysis project Ga0075367, IMG submission 71399) | Populus endosphere microbial communities from Tennessee, USA - Endosphere MetaG P. TD hybrid TD303-2 | ecosystem: Host-associated > Plants > Roots > Endosphere | place: USA: Tennessee... | reverse complement strand
GTGCAGCCCTATCTCTCGTCGGCGCTCGGCTCGTCGGAAGCGTCGCTGATCGAAGTGACCGACGCCTTCTCCGTGTTCCCGAATCAGGGCGTGCGGATGAAGCCGTATCAGGTGCTGAAGGTGACGGATCGTCAAGGCAACCTGGTCGAAGAAAACCGTCCCGAGCCGACCGAAGCGGTGCGCGCCGACACGGCGTTCGTGATGACCAATCTTCTGCGCGGCGTCGTCCAGCGCGGCACCGCGGCGCGCGCGGCGGCGCTGAACTGGCCGCTCGCCGGGAAGACCGGCACGACGGACGACTTCACCGACGCGTGGTTCGTCGGCTTCGATCCGGATGTGACGCTGGGGGTGTGGGTGGGCTACGACGTGAAGCGTCCGCTCGGCCCGGGCGAATCGGGCGCGCAGGCGGCGCTTCCGATCTGGATCGACATCATGAAGACCTACATCGGCGACCGCAAGGACAAGCCGGAGTTCGCCCCGCCGGGGAACATCGTGTTCCTGAGCGTCGACAAGGGCAACGGGGCGCAGGTCGATCCGAGCACGCCCGGCGCGATCAACGAAGCTTTCATCTCCGGCACGCAGCCGGGCGGCGCCTTCAAGTAACGCACGCCCGGCCGCCGTCCCATCTCGCTACTGCGGTGAAGTGGCCCGCGGGGCGGCGCCGCTCACGGGCTTGCCGTATTCGTCGACCACCACGATCTCGCCGAGGTTCAGTTCCTTGATCCCGGCTTCAATCTTCGAGCGATCGCCGACGAGCAGCAGCGATGCGCGGCTCGGCACCGCATACTTCTTCGCGGCCGCAAGCACCGACGGCAGCGTCGCCTTGTCGGTCTCGTCGTATTCCCGCTGCAGCTCGGTCATCGGCAAATCGAGTCCCCACAGATCGACGACCTGACCGCCGATGCGGCCGTAGCCTTCGAACTGCTGCGCGTAGCCGCGAATGCGGCGCAGGCGGGCGGTAGTGAATTCCTCCTGCGAGATCGGCTTGCCGCCGGCGATCGCCTTGAGCTCCTTGTCGAACTCGACGAGCGATTCCTTGGTCTTGTTCGTCTGCACGCCGCCGCCCGCGTACCACAGGCCGCCTTCGCGGAACTGCGAGAGTGTCGAGAACACGCCGTAGGAATAGCCCTTGTCCTCGCGCAGATTCAGGTTGAGGCGCGTGCCGAAACCGCCGCCGCCCCACACGGCATCCGCCAGCTTGAACGAATAGACATCGTCGCTCTTGCGCTTCGACGCGGGCATGAACTGGCTGACGACGGTCTGCGCCGAGTCCTGACGATCGACCAGATAGATCTTCCCGGCCGCGGCCGGCTTCGGCGCCGGAATGCTCAGTGCGGGCGGCGCGCCGCCGCTCCACGCACCGAAGTGCTGCGTCGCGAGTTTGGTGGCTTCGGCGAGCGTCACGTTGCCGACGAAAACGAGCGCGGAGCCACCGGGCTTCCAGTATTCGCGATGGAACGCCGCGAGATCCTCGCGCGTCACGGCCTCGACGGATTTGGCGGTGCCCTGCGACGGATGTCCGTAGGGATGCTCCGGACCGTAGGCGAGCATCGCGCGAACGCGCGCGGACACCTGATTCGGGTTCTTGTCCTGCTGCGCGATGCTATCGAGCTGACGCTTCTTCTCGCGCACCACTTCCGTTTCGGGGAACGCCGCGTTGCGCACGACGTCGGAGACGATACCGAGCGCGGGCGACAGATTCCGCGAGAGCACTTCGAAGCTCAGTGTCGAATACTCGCGCAGCGCGGCGCCGCCGAGCGACGTGCCGAGATCGCCGAGCTGTTCTTCGATCTGCAGCGCCTGACGCGTCTTCGTCCCCATGTCGATCGTGCGCACGACCATGTTGGCGAGGCCAGGCTTGTCCACCGGATCGGCGGCCGCGCCGGCGCGCGTGCCGAGCGTCACCGAGACCTTCGGCAGCTCGCTGCGTTCGACGACGAAGATCTGCATGCCGTTGTCGAGCGTGGCGGTCTTCACTTCCGGCACCTTGAACGCGCGGTCTTCGCCGAGCGCCGGCGACTTCGAGCGATCCAGCGTCGTCTGGCTCGGACGTCCCGACGCTTCCGGATGGAAGCGCAGCAGCGCGCGGTTGCGCGTGTTCAGATACTTGTCGACGGCGGTACGCACGTCGCTGACGCTGACGCGGCGGTGACGCGCGAGGTCTTCGTCGAACTTGCCGGGATCGCCGAGGAACGTGTTGTACTGATTGAGCAGATCGGCCTTACCGCCGAATCCGCCGATCGCTTCCAGGCCGGAGACGAACGTGAACTCCTGCTTCGTCTTGACGCGTTCGAGCTCCGCGACGGTCGGCCCGGTCTTCGCGAGCCGCGCGATCTCATCGGAGACGACGCCTTCGATCTGCTGGAGTGTCACGCCAGGGCGAGCCGTGGCCTGCACCACGAACGCGCCGCCAATCTCCATGATGATCGGGAACGACGCGACCGACGAACAGAGCTGCTTGTCGTAGACGAGCGCCTTGTTCAAGCGTGACGAGAGGCCGTCGGTGAGAATCAGCGTCGCGAGATTCAGCGCCGCTTCATCGGCGGTGAAATACGCGGGCGCGGGCCACACCATGTAGCTGCGTTCCTGCGGCACGCGGTCGGCGACTTCGACCACCTTCTCGCCGTTCATCACCGGCACCCAGCGCGCGGGACGATCGAGCGCGGGGCCGGGAGGAATCACGCCGAAGTATTTTTCGACGAGGCGCTTCGCTTCGGCCGGATCGAAATCGCCCGCGATGACGAGCGAGAGATTGTTCGGCGTGTAGTAGCGCCGGAAGAACTCCTGCACGTCGGTGAGCGACGCGGCGGTGAGATCCTCCTGGCTGCCGATCACCGGCCACGAATAGGGATGACCGGCCGGGAACACCGCTTCGAGCGCGAGCGGATACCAGCGGCCATACGGCTGATTCTCCAGGCCCTGACGCCGCTCGTTCTTCACGACGTCGCGCTGGTTATCGAGCTTCTTGATGTCGGTGGCGTCGAGCAGCGTCGCGAGGCGATCCGATTCGAGCCACAGGATGTTCTCGAGGTTGCCGGACGGCACGGTCGCGAAGTAGTTCGTGCGATCGCTGCTGGTCGTGCCGTTGACGCCGCCTTCCTGCAGGTTGGCGCCGGCGCGCTCGACGTAGGTGAAGTATTCCTCGCTGGCGTTCTTCGAGCCCTGGAACATCATGTGCTCGAAGAGATGCGCGAAGCCGGTGCGGCCCTTCTGCTCGTTCTTCGATCCGACGTGATACCACTGGTTCACGTGGACGATCGGTAACTTCCGATCGACGTGCAGAATCACCTGCAAGCCATTCGGCAGCGTGTATTTCTCGAAGGCCACCTTCGGCGCTTCCATTGCCGGCGCGGCCGCGGCGGGACGCGGCGCCGCCGGCTTTTCGGCGGCCGGCTTCGCCGTAGCGGGCGCCTGGGTCGCAGGCGCGGGCTTCGCGGGCGCCGGCTTCGCGTCCCTCGGTTTCTCGAGACTCTGCGCGGCGGTCAGCGCGCCGCACAAACACAGGCCGATCGCCGTCATCAGCAGTCGTGACACGCGGAAATCGCTCACGATGGACCTCCGGAAGCAAAGATCAGTGAAAACAGGAAGCGTTCACTATACCGCTATTCGTCGTCTGCCGCCGCGGGCTGGCCGAGCGTGCCCGACGCCTTGGCCATGAGGTAGGCCTTGATGAACTCGTCGAGATCGCCGTCCAGCACGCGGTTGACGTCGCCGACTTCGTACTTCGTGCGGTGATCCTTCACCATCTGATACGGGTGAAGCACGTAGCTGCGAATCTGGCTGCCGAAGGCGATGTCCTTCTTTTCGCCGCCGAGCTGTTCCAGCTTCGCCTGCTGTTCCTTCATCTTCAGATCGAACAGGCGCGACTTCAGCACCTTCATCGCCGCGTCGCGATTGCGATGCTGCGAGCGTTCGTTCTGACATGAGACGACAATGCCGGTCGGAAGGTGCGTGATGCGGACGGCCGAATCCGTCACGTTGACGTGCTGTCCGCCCGCGCCGCTCGACCGGTAGGTGTCGACGCGCAGGTCCTTGTCCTCGATGACGATGTCGACGTCTTCGGGGAGCTCGGGCCACACGAACAGCGATGCGAACGACGTGTGACGCCGCGCCGCCTGATCGAACGGCGAGATGCGTACGAGCCGGTGCACGCCTGCTTCGGCGAGCAGCAGGCCATAGGCGAACTCGCCGGTCACCGTGAGCGTGGCGCTCTTGATGCCCGCTTCGTCGCCCGGCTGATAGTCGATGGTCTCGCGCTTGAAGCCGCGGCGCTCGGCCCAGCGCACGTACATCTTCAGCACCATCTCGGCCCAGTCCTGCGACTCGGTGCCGCCCGCGCCCGGATGTACGGTGATGATCGCGTTGCGGCGATCGTGCTCGCCGCCGAGCATCTTCTTCACCTCGCCGGTCTCGACGTCCTTCTCCAGCTCGTCGAGCCCGCGCGCGAAGTCGTCGTCGACCGCCTCGCCCTGCTGCATCCACTCGATGAGCACGCCGAGGTCGTCGCCGCGCTGACGGAGCGCGTCACGCAGGGTGATGTCTTCTTCGAGCCGGCGGCGGCGCTGCAGGACCTTGGTGGCCTCGGCCTGATTGTTCCAGAAACCGGGGTCAGCGACGCGCGCTTCGACGCGCGCCATCTCGTCGTTCAGGCGTGCGGCGTCAAAGATAACTCCGCAGATCGGAGGACCGCTTCACGAGGTCCGTATACCGCCGCATCTGATCGTCACGAGTGATGGCCACGAATCGAAACTCCCTCTGGAAATGTCAGACGCGGGAAACCCGGTAGGGCTGAGCCCGCGAGCCGGCGACGAGCGCGAGAGCCGACAGGGCCACGCACGCGTAGGCGAATGCATCTCCGATTCTAGCGTAGAGCGTCAACGGCTCCAGCATCCGGACCTCGGCGGTCAGCGTCGCGGGCACGAACAGCTCGCTGCGGACCAGCACGCGGCCGTAAGGGTCGACGACGCCGGAGATACCGGTGTTGGCTGAGCGGACGAGGTATCGTCCCTCCTCGATCGCGCGCATCGAGGCCTGCTCGAAATGCTGGAACGGCGCGGAGCTGGTGCCGTACCACGCGTCATTGGTGATGGTAGTCAGCAGGTGACTGCCCGCCAGCACCGCCTCGCGCGCGAGTCCGGGAAACACGGCCTCGTAGCAAATACCCGTCGAGACGGCCACAGGCGGCGTGTGTCCATTCGTCCCGGAGGAGGAGGCGGTCTGCAAAGCCTCCGCCCCACCGTTGAACCGCAGCAGATCGACCCGTTCCCCGGCGCTGAAGTTGTCGACCGACTCGATGATCGGCCCGGCGAACGTGAAGATGTGCGCGAAGGGGACGTATTCGCCGAACGGCACGAGCTGCATCTTCTTGTAGGTGCCGGCGACGCCGCCGTCGGGACGCAGCAGGAACGCCGAGTTGAACCAGCGATCTTTCGTGGCGGGCGGCCTGCGCCGCTCCACCTGATCGCCGCCGACCAGCATGAACGTCCCGGTATCGCGCGCGACCTGACGCACCATCGCGGCGCGCATCGGGTCTTCCTCGAACAGGAACGGCATCGACGCTTCGGGCCACACGATCAGCGACACGCCTTCCCGTGCGACCTTCGTCGACATGTCGAGGTACGACGACAGGATGCGATCGCGCCACGACGGCTGCCACTTGTTCAACTGCGCGATGTTGCCCTGGACGATGCCGACCTTCAGCGGCGAGCCCTGCCGCTGCAGCTCGCTCGCGTTGACGCGCCCCTGGCCCCACACCGCCACGCCGGCAATCAGGACGCAGACGGCTCCGAGCGCCGACCAGCGCGCGAGCCGCTCCGACGCGCGCGAGCGCGAGCGGGAGCGGAGATACGAGTCATCGCTGCCGTAGTGAATCCCGTACGCCGCGGCCGCCGCCGGCGCCGCGACCAGCGCCGACAATCCGAAGACGCCAATGACGCTGGCGAGCTGCGCGACCGGGAGCACCGTCACCTGGCTGTTGCCGAGCGGCACCCAGGGAAAGCCGGTGAGGAAGAAGCCGCGCCCCAGCTCGGTGGCGGTCCACACGGCCGGCGCGATCAGTAGCCCGCCCACGCCAAGCTGACGGCGCGCGTAGCCGACGATCACGGCGAACAGCGCCGGATAGAGCGCGAGGTAGAGAATCAGCAGCCCCGCGAGGATGACGGCGAGGATGTAGGCGACGCCGCCGAACACGACCATCACGTCGATCAGCCAGTAGAGCGTGCCCCAGAAGTACGTGATGCCGGTGAGCCAGCCGAGGAGGAACGTGCGGAACGGCCGGGGGCGCTCGAAGCCGCGCGGCACGCGGCCGAGCGCGGCGAGCAATGGGAGCAGAGCCACCCAGGCGAACGCTGGATGGCCAAACTTCGGAAAACTCAGCGTCAGCAGGACGCCGGACAGAATCGCTAGCGAATAATCCAGGGCTTCAGTTTCTCTTCCTGTTCGAGCCGCCGCTTCACGCGCGACGCCTCGTCCTGGCTGGTGTAGTTCCCCACGCGCACGCGGAACATCGGATTCGCGGCGTTCGCGTCCGGCGAAACGATGTAGACCGCGTAGCCCTTTCCGCTCAACTTCTTCGCCAGCTGGTCGGCTTCCCCGCGCTCGCGGTAGGCGCCGACCTGGACGGCAATCGCGCCGCCGCTCTTCGCCGCCGCTGCGGCCGGGGCCGGGGCAGGCGCTTCGGAGGCGGCCGGTGCTGTCGGCTTCGGAGCCGCGTCAGCTTCGCGATTCGTAGCGGTGGCAGGCGCAGGCGTGGCGGCGGGCGGCGCAGCCGGCTTCGCGGCCGCGACGTCGGTCTTCGCAGGCTCGGGCTTCACCGCGTCGGCCTTCTTGGCAGGCGCAGGCGCGGGCGGCGGCGTGTTCACGGGAGCAGCCGCCGGAGCCGTGGCCTTCGGAGCGGGCGCCGGAGCTGAAGCCGCGGGAGCGGGTGCCGGCGCGGCAGCCGGCGTGTCGTTCGGCGGCACATCCGGCGTCGGCGTTGGCTCGTTGGCAGCTGGAGCCGGTGCGGAGGCCGCGCCAGCGGGCGGCGCGGAGGCGTCGGCGATCGTGTCGGCAGGCGCAACAGCAGCCGCCTCGGCGGCGACGGCTTCGACCGGCCGCACACCACGGCCGACCAGCACGCCGCACAGGAAGATCACGATCGAAACGACGGTCGTGGCCATCCCGAGAAAGACGAGCTGTTTGCCGCTGAGATTTATCTCGTGAAACCCGTCTTCGTCGTTGTCGCGTAGGTCGCGTGCGTCAGTCGTCATGGCGCTGTCTCAATCTTAGCCTGTTTCGGCTTATTTTCCGCGCATCGTTCGATAGACGCGGCGTTTGCGGTCTTCAGCAAGCCGCAACTAGCCTTATTGTTTTTTCGGCGCCTGATCGATTTTCGATAGGAGTGATTTCGCGTCCGCCGATGCGGGGTCGAGCGTGAGGGCGCGTTGGGCCTCGGTGCGGGCGGCCTCGGGATCGTCCGTATCGAGCAGCGCCTGCCCCAGCGCGACGCGTGCCGCCGCCGTCTCCTGGCTCCAGATCGACACCTTCAACGCATCGATCGCCTCGCGCGGACGGCCGGTCCGCAGATAGATACGACCGATCAGCAGATGCGGTTCGGCTTCGTACGGCGACAGATACACGGCCTTCTGCAACTCGGCCAGCGCCTCGCGATTCTGCTCCGACTCGAACAGGCGACGGCCGCGCTGCAGATGGAACGCCGCGAGCTCGCGCTGTTCACGCTGCGCGCTGTTGAGCAGCGCCGAATCGAGGCGCTGACCGCCGAACGTCTCGAGATCGAGCGCCAGCCGCTCGAGCCCGCGCGGCACGGCCTCGCCCGTCGCGGCCTGACGCTTCGTCCACTCCTCGTACTTCGACGACAACTGCCGCGCCAGCTCCTTCTCGCGCGCCGCCTCGGTCTGCGAGCCGGCGGCCAGCAGCGCCGCGCCGAGCACGTAATGCGCATCCCCATCGGCCGGATTGCGCCGCACGGCCTCGCGCAGCCAGTAGATCGCCGCCTGCACGTCCTTGTCGACCCAGTAGGAGTAGCCCAGGTTGAAGAAATAGTCGGACTCGTCGGCTCTCGCTTCGGTCGCCTTCGTGAAGAAGTAGGTGGGCTTCCCCGTCTGCGGCGTCGCCGCGCGCTTCATCTGCACGACGCCCAGATCGTTGTACAGCGACGGCGTCGGCTGTTCGTCGAGCAGCGTTTTCAGCGTCGTATAGGCTTCGTCGTAGCGTTTCAGCTCGATCAGCGATCGAGCCGCGAGGAACCGCGCCTGACGGCTGCGTCGCGACGTCGTCGGCACCGCCTGCACGGCGGCGAGCGCGCGGGCGTGATCGGCCTGTTCGGTGTAGGCCTGCCACAGCGCCAGCCGCGGACGATCGTAGGTTGGGAAGCTCGCGAGCGCGCCGTTCAGGAACTTGATCTGCGTGACGGGCTGCTCGGCGACCAGCCCCTTGATGTATTGCTCGAACGCTTCGAGCGGCGGAATCGGATTCGCGACGGACGGCGTGGCGGCGGAGGGGATGGTGCTCGCCGCGCCACCCATCAGCTGACGCGCCGCCCGATCGTGCACCGCGAACAGATCCTGCAGCGGCCCGCGCTCGCGCACCTGCTGCTGGATGCGCCCCGTGTCGAGCCGGATGCGCCGCGCTTCGAGGCTCAGGTCCGTGCCCGTCAGCCGGAGGGAGCCGACGATGACGTCGGTGGCGGAGACGATCTGGCCGACGCGAATCACGCTGGCCTGGCTGAGGGAGGCGTCGGGCGGCAGGTGCAGGTCCTGGAACGCCCGCACGCGCTCGTCGCGCGAGAGCGCCGGGAAGCCGTAGGTCCGCAGGTCGTCGGCGATCAGCACGGCCGAGGCTTCGCCGAGCCACAGCAGCCGCGGATCGCGGTCCGCGGAGTCGAACGGCATCACGAGGATGCGCCCTGCCCCCACCGCGGTCTGGGCCGCGGCCGGAGACGGGAGGAAGAAGCCGATGAGAACGGTGGTAACGGTGATGACGGCCGTAAAGGCCTGGCGCCAATCGTTCATTCTGTCAATGCACCTGTTCGCTCGGGTGCGGCCGGCGCGACCTCGCCCGCGGTCCAGAATACCTGCATCTGGCACACGGCGCCGCCGGCGGCACGGCATTTCGACAGCCTGACCGTGCCCCGGATGGCGAACAGCTCCATCAATTTGACGATGACGCCCTCGTAGAAGCCGCACAGCGGCCGTTCGGAGGTCTCGCGGACCTGACAGAAGATGGATCCGCGAATTTCAATCTGCCCGCCTTCGCGGTGCAGGCGATAGACGATCCGGCTGCCGGGATAGGCGGCGCGGCTGATTTCCCGGGCGACGCGGATGGCGCCGCGCAATCGCATCCGGGTCGGCAGCATCTTGATCCACTGCTTGCGCGACCACGACAGGTTCTCGAAGCTCCAGAGGGCGGCGAGCTCGCCGGCCCGGCGCGTGACGTCCTGGTAACAGCCGCGCGGCTCCTCGCGCCGGAGGAAGCTGAGCGCCGCGGAGAACGACGCCGCGCCGATCACCCGCCCCTGCTGGAGCAGGCCGAGAGGTTTCAGCCAGTTCTCGTAGAACTCGAGCCGCAAGGGGATCGATTCCGCGATGGCCTGATGGAGGCTGGCCACGAGCAGCCGGCCAATTTTCGGTTCGCTCATTTTCTGATAACGTTACCGTCGGCCATGACGGCCCGACCAGACTTCCCAGCGATGGGGGCATCGGCGGTGAGCGCCGCCATCCTGGTGGGCGGTCGCGCCCGCCGGATGCACGGCCTCGACAAGAGCTCGCTCGACGTCGACGGCCTCCCTATCCTCGAGCGACAGCTTGCCGTGCTGCGTCAGCTCTCGGACGATCTCATGATTGTCACGCGAGCCGGCGCGCCTCTCGACGGGGAGTCCCCGTACGCCAGGGTCGGCCTGCGCATCGTCTCGGACGTGATATCGGACGGAGGCCCGCTCGGCGGCATACATGCGGCGCTCGTACATGCCCACGCGCCCGTGACACTCGTGGTCGCCTGCGATATGCCGTTCCTGTCGCTCGAGTTCTTGCGGCATCTGGCGGCGCGGGTCGAAGGGGTGGATGTGGCCGTGCCGCGGACGCCGGATGGATATCATCCGTTGTGCGCCGCGTATGCTCACACGGCAAGGCCTTTCGTCGAGCGGCAGCTGGCGACGGGCGTACTGAAAGTGTCCGCGTTGTTTTCGATGGACCTGCGCGTCGCTGAGCTCGGTCCTGCTGAGCTGGCAGGGTTCGATCCAGAGGGGCGCATGTTGTCCAATGTGAATACCCCGCACGATTATCGGCAGGCCTTGTCGAGGACACTCGATCGGTGACGCCGGATCGTACCGCAGCGTTTTCTCTCAGTCAAACCTCGATGATTTCGCCGCTCCAAGCTACCCTGCGCGCCGCCATCACCAACACGGTGACGCGCCTCTACGGCCTCGACGCCGCCAGCCTGCCCGCCATCGCCGTGGAGGTGCCGCCACGCCGCGCGCTCGGCGACCTGGCCGTGCCGCTCGCGTTCGAGCTGGCCCGCCGCCTGCGCAAGGCGCCGCGCGCCATCGCCCAGGAGATCGTCGCGGCGCTCGGCCCGCTGGAGGGTATCAGCAAGGCGGAGGCGGCGCCGAACGGCTACATCAACGTCTTCTTCGATCGCGCGGGCTTCGTCCGCCGGGGGCTGGCCGACGGGGCCTCCGCAGGAGCCGAGGGCGCGGCGGCGAGCTCCGCCATCCCGCGGGTCAATACGATCGTCGAGCACACGGCAATCAACCCGAACAAGGCGGCGCACATCGGTCACCTGCGCAATTCTGCGCTCGGCGACACGTTCGTCCGCCTGCTCCGCTTCTGCGGTGTGCCGGTCGAAGTCCAGAACTACATCGACGACACCGGCGTGCAGGTCGCCGACGTGGTGGTGGGGTTCCGGGAGCTGGAAGGCAAATCGCTCGGCGAGATCCGCACGATCGCCGAGACGACGCGCTTCGATTACTACTGCTGGGACCTCTACGCGAAGGTCACCGAGTGGTACGCGGGCGATAAGGAACGGCTGAAGATCCGCGCCCAGGCGCTCCATGACATCGAGCACGGCGGCAACGAGTCTGCCGACATCGCCGCCTTCATCGCCGACCGCATCGTCCACACTCATTTGAAGACGATGGCGCGGATGAACGTGGACTACGACCTGCTCACGTGGGAAGGCGACATCCTCAGGTTGAAGTTCTGGGCGCGGGCCTTCGACATCCTGCGCGAGAGCGGCGCGATGTACCTGCAGGATTCCGGCAAGCTCAAAGGCTGCTGGGTGATGAAGATCGACGAAGACCTTGCCATCGGCGAAGCCGCGGAGAACGGCGGCGATGCCAACGATGACGCGGGCAGCGACGGTGATGAAGAAAACGATCAGCAGTCGCGCGAGAAGGTGATCGTCCGCTCGAACGGCGTCGTCACTTACGTCGGCAAGGACATCGCGCTGCAGTTCTGGAAGACGGGCCTGCTCGGCCGGGATTTCCACTACCGCAAGTTCGCGACGCGCATGGAC
>Ga0075367_10001024_pt1 | contig 11508 bp, 8 predicted proteins | sample EndMethybrTD3032_FD_71399 | JGI IMG/M metagenome (GOLD analysis project Ga0075367, IMG submission 71399) | Populus endosphere microbial communities from Tennessee, USA - Endosphere MetaG P. TD hybrid TD303-2 | ecosystem: Host-associated > Plants > Roots > Endosphere | place: USA: Tennessee... | reverse complement strand
ATCCTGCTCGGCACGCCGGAGGACGCGGAGCGCACGGTGCGATCTCTGGGCGTCGACTACCTCGCGCTCTGCGGCGCAACGGGGCCGGAAGCCCTTCCGGCTGCACCTGAGAAATACCCGAACGCTTTGCGCGCCAGGCTCATGCGCGGCGAGAGCGTCGGCTTCCTGCAGGAAGTTGCCCCGGCGCCGGACAAGCCGATCCGCGTCTGGCGCGTGCTGCCCTGACTCCCTCTCCCCGTTCTTACGTCCATGCGGAGCATGGCTTCGCCATGGCGAGAGGGTCGGGGTGAGGGGCAGACGCTTGTTCCGGAGATTTGTCGCTGCCCCTCACCCTAGCCCTCTCCCCATGCGAAGAAACATGGGGAGAGGGAACTACACACACCGCCCGCCGTCGACTTCCAACGCCACGCCGGTGATCATGCTGCTGTCGGGCGAAGCGAGAAACAGCGCGGCGTTGGCGATGTCGGACGGCTTGGAGAAGCGGCCGAGCGGGATGGTGGCCAGGAACCTGGCACGGTTGGCCGGCGTATCCGGCATGCCCATGAACTGCTCGAGCATGCCGGTCTCGCCGATGACCGGATTGATCGCGCAGACGCGGATGTTCTTCGGGGCCAGCTCGGCGGCCATCGACTTGGTCAGGATGATCGCCGCGCCCTTCGAGCCGTTGTACCAGGTGAGGCCGGGACGCGGACGCACGCCGGCGGTCGAGGCCGTGTTGATGATCACGCCGCCGCCGCGCTTCTCCATGATCGGCACGCAGGCCAGCGCGGCGAGGTAGATGGCCTTCACGTTGACGTCGAAGATGCGATCGAACTCCGCCTCGCTGACGTCGAGCATCGGCTGGTTCTTGTGCGTGTAGCCGGCGTTGTTGACCATGATGTCGACGCCGCCGAATGCCTTGACGGCCTCGCCGACCATGGCGTCGACCTCATCGCGCTTGGAGACATCGGCCGCGACGTGCACGGCGGCGCTGCCGATGCCCTTCGCCACCTCGCGCGCGCCCTGGCCATTGAGGTCGACGACGACGACCTTGGCGCCTTCCTTGGCGTACAGCTCGCAGATGGCCCGGCCGAAGCCCGACGCTCCGCCCGTGACGACTGCCACCTTGCCCTCGAGCTTCATCCTCACCTCCCGATCATCGTTAGCAATTTGTCGCCACTTTAGCTTGTAGCCGGGTGCGCGGCAGCCATATTCATCCGTGCCGCGGCCGGTCCCGCAGGAGGCAACGATGGACGCGACACCCTTCGCACGCAAAGGCCGTTTCTGGCGCGGCAACCTGCATACGCACTCCACCCGGTCGGACGGCCGGCTCTCGCCGGAAGCGGCTGCGGATTTCTACCGCGACGCCGGCTACGACTTTCTCATGCTGAGCGACCACTTCTGGGAATGCTACGGCTATCCCATCACGGACACCCGCTCCCTGCGCAGCAACACCTTCACGACCATCCTCGGCGCCGAGATCCACGCGCCCATCACCTCCAAGAACCACGACTGGCACATCATCGCTGCCGGCCTGCCGCTCGACTACGCGCCGTGGACCAGCGGCGAGACCATCCAATCGATGTGCCGCCGCGCACACGCAGCCGGCGCGTTCATCGGCATTGCCCACCCGCAGTGGTACGGCCTGACGGTAGAGGATGCGCTGTCGATCCCGGAAGCCCACGCCGTCGAAATCTACAACCACAGCTGCGCCGTGGAGTGCGATCGCGGCGACGGCCTCGTGGTGTGGGAGGAGCTGCTCGCGCGCGACAAACGCCTCACCGGTTACGCCGCGGACGATGCGCACTTCGACACGCCGGATGCGGGCGGCGGCTGGGTGATGGTCAAGGCCGACCGCCTCGAGCCGGAGGTGCTGCTCGAAGCGCTCAAACGCGGCGATTACTACTCGAGCCAAGGACCGGAGATTCACGACATCTCGGTCAACGGCAGCGAGGTGACGATTGCCTGCTCGCCCGCGGTCGCGGTTGTGGCCGTCGGTGCCGGTACGGGCGCGCACAGTGCGCATGGGCAGGATCTCAAACGCGTCACGCTCCCGCTCGATGCGTTCGGCGAGGACGGCCATTTCCGCATCACGGTCAGCGACGACCGGGGACGCCGCGCCTGGAGCAACCCGATCTGGCGCTGAGGCTCGGAACCTTGGACTTGGCTGCGACGTTGTCGGTGCGCCAAGGACACGAGGCAGATGGCCAAATCCAAAGACGACAAGACCCAGCTTCCCACGCACGGCGCTGCCGTGCTGCCGAGCGTGCGCGTCGACAGCTATAACCTCGAGGTGCAGGACGAGGACGGATTTCTCGGCGACAAGGCCAGTAAGAGCGCCTTCTGGGAGATCCTCGACAAATGGCGCAAGGTCCTGAACGAGGAGGACGGGGATCCGCTCGGGGACAAGCCAACGGCGTCGCTCAGCAAGAAGAAGCTGACCCAGATGCTCAGCGAGGGTGAGCCGGAGGCGGCCGCGCTGGTGCAGAGTGCCGTCGAGGAGTTCGCCCAGCAGTTGGCCCAGGTCATCCGCCGCTTCCTGCGCCTGAAGGCGTGGCGCGATACCGAGTGCCTAGTGATCGGCGGCGGCTTTCGCGGCAACCGGCTGGGTGAGCTGGCGGTGGCGCGTGCCGGTCTGCTGCTCAAGGCGGACGATATCCCCGTCGAGCTGGAGCTGATCCGCAACGACCCCGACGAGGCTGGCCTGCTGGGCGCCGCCCACCTCCTTCCAGCGTGGATGCTGAAAGGGCACGACGCCATCCTTGCCGTCGACGTCGGCGGCAGCAACATCCGCGCCGGCATCGTCGAGCTCAACATCGCCAAGAACGCCGACCTGTCGAAGGCGCGTGTCGTGCACTTCGAGCTCTGGCGTCACGGCGACGACGAGGACGTGAAACGCGACGACGCCGTCGAACGCCTCGCCGACATGCTGAACAAGCTGCTCGACTGGGCCAGGCGTAACAAGCTCTCGCTCGCCCCGGTGATCGGCGTGGGCTGTCCGGGCGTCATCCACGAAGACGGCTCGATCGCACGCGGCGCCCAGAACCTGCCCGGCAACTGGGAAAGCAGCCGCTTCAACCTGCCGGCCAGCATCGCCGAGCACGTGCCCCACATCGGCGACCACGAGACGCTGGTGGTCATGCACAACGATGCCGTCGTGCAGGGGCTGAGCGAGCTGCCTTACGTCAAGAACCGCACGCGCTGGGGCGTGCTGACCATCGGCACGGGCCTCGGCAACGCGCGCTTCACCAATCGCCAGACGGAAAAAGGCGGCGGCAAGGACTCTTGATCGCGGATCAGCGCCAGCTCATTTGGAAAGGGAGCCAGCGCCACTGCCTTGGACCAGCGGGCACCCTTATGCCGGTCTCTTGGTCTTACCTTTCTTGCGCGCTTCGGACCTAACTGTCCCGGTCTCACGGGGTGCCATCGCTCGCTCCAAATCTTCATGCACAAATGCAGAAGAAACGCGCTCAACCTCTGACTTGGGAATCTTGGCCGCCAGCGCACCTTCTTTCCATCCTAGAACGGCGGTCCCAACTTCTTTGGCTATGGACTTCGCCTCGTCTTGCGACAGACCAAAATAGTCGGACACAGAGAGCGCGATATCGAGCGATCCTGTGTGGTCATCTTCATTGATCGCTAACTTGTGAAGTCTGCCCCCAACGTCGATTGGACAGGGGTTCATGTCAAAGGCAGGGGCAAGACGCCAGCCCGTTGGACCCAGGAGCAAGCCATGGTTGCGTGGATGATCGTCGGTGTTTGAAACCAGAATGTTGAAGACAATTCGACGCCATAACTGCCTAATGTCCTTTTCAGGCTCGCCGCCAAGCTGGCGTAACACGTCAACGATCTCCAGATAGCTGCGATCTTCCTCATGGTCATGTGCGCCGAGGGCCGTCAGAGCTGACATATAGGGCAAGCGCGTATTATTCTCCTTTCGGTCGAACCGATTAATCATGAGGACAGATTTCTTGCCCACCGCTTCGAGCCGATAGACTGAGACATCGACGCCCGCGCGCTTAGCCAAGTCTAGGGTTACTTTTTCCCAGAGAATTACCGACCACTCGTCCAGCTTCCACGGGAATTTCGCCAGTAAGAGCGCGCCACTTTTGTCGCGCACCACTGCCTTGGGGCGGGCGCCGCCAAGTGACCCGGCAGGCGCCAACAGGAGATCCAGATCACCTTTTTTTTCCTTGCCTTTCTCAATCCTGTCCGCCGCTGACAACAGGGTCTTAAGCTCCACCAAAGGTGGTACAGGCTTATCGCTGCTGCTCAAAAAAGGTTCTTCGTTGGGCAGTTTGAACCTGAGCGCGCCCATCCGAATTTCATCATTCACGCCCAAGAGAAAATCTGCCTCAAGAAGTTTTCTTGCTTTGGTCCCCGCTAGCGCAGCGCGGTTCCGCTCGTGATGGCGCATTAGTTTCTTGCCCCACCTGTCCGGCGAGGCGTCACTAAATGGGGCAAATAGACCTTTATCGGATTGAAAGGGCCCGGGCGTAAGCATAAGACTTGGTGATAGAGCAACAGCATTCGGCCGCTTGAGCCAGCTGGCGTCGTACATGAACGTCGCCGTTTCAGCGCCCTGCTTGTCTCGCGCCCAAAGGCGCCCCACAAGCAAGGCCCTGTTAGCAACGTCTATGTAGACATGGATTTCACGTTCCATGGTTGCCCCTATCGACAAGAGGGCGAGGCGAACGGACACGCTTTGGGAGTTGCTCATCTGCGAGCGTGCGCCCTAAGGGATCATTCGAAATGTCCGCCAAATCGCCCAGTCGATCCGACATGCCGAGGGTGAAGAGTACGGTCGCGTAAACACCCATCGAAACGCCAGCATCCCCCCGCTCAACTCTGGTGAGGCTCTTGGCATTGATAAACGCGCGCTGAGCCAAAAGCTTCGCGGTCACGCCACGCCTACGGCGTGCGGCTGAAATATCAGCGCCAAGCTTCTTGAGCGCTCGCCGTACGGGGTGGGGCAGGGCCACAGCGGACTTAGAAACTCGCATCATACGCTCCCATTAGAGGGGCCTTAAGCCATGTATGATCCGTTTAATAGGGTTTTATAGGAATCTTGTCAATGATCATCGAGCGGAAATCCCATTAAATGGGCCTTACAGGCGTTAAAGTCCGTTTAATGGGACTTGTATGGCAAATTGTCAGACGGATGAAGGTGGCGGCAAGGACTCTTGATCAGCCGATCAGTCGGTGTGGCCCTTGATGCGCGCCACGGCGCTCTGCCTGGCCAGCTCCTTGCGCAAGGGACTTGCCTTGTAGACGCCAAGAATCGTGTGCTCGTTGGAAAAGAACCTGAGCTCGTCGAACGCGTAGCGCACCGCCTGATCCGACGGGTGGCCCTCGATGTCGGCATAGAACATGGTCGCTGCGAAAGCCCCCTCCTGGTAGGATTCGAGCTTCGTCATGTTGATGCCGTTGGTGGCGAAACCGCCGAGCGCCTTGTAGAGCGCGGCCGGCACGTTGCGCACCCTGAAGATGAACGTCGTCACGGTCGGCCCGTCGGCCTGTTGCGCCTCCTGCTTGTCGGCGGACAGAACGATGAAGCGGGTCGTGTTGTCGCCGACGTCCTCGATGCCGCGCATCAGGATATTGAGCCCGTATTCCGTGGCTGCCAGCTCGGAAGCGATCGCCGCCAGGCTGAGGTCGCCGGATTCACTGACGATCCGGGCGGACCCCGCCGTGTCGGCCTCCGGCACCGGTGTCATGCCGAGCCGGCGCAGCGTCGTGCGACATTGCCCGAGCGCCTGTGTATGGCTGAGCACGCGCTTGACGGTCGTCAGCGACGCACCCGATAGCGCCATCAGGTTGTGGCGCACGCGCAGGAAATGCTCGCCGACGATGAACAGGTCGGCCTTGGGCAGCAGGTGATGGATGTCCGCCACCCGCCCCGCCACCGAGTTCTCGATCGGGATCATGGCGTAGCGGGCATCGCCGTTCTTCACGGCTGCCAATGCATCCTCGAACGTGGCGCAGGCAAACGGCTCGCTATCGGGAAACACCTCGTTGCAGGCCAGGTGCGAGTTGGCACCGGGCTCGCCCTGGTAGGATACGCGCGCGCCGGTCGCGCGCTTGCGGTCGGGTGCGGCCGTGCGCTGCGATTTGGCCGGAGCTGCCGGCTGCTTGGTCTTGCGGTCTGCCATGGGAGCTTTTGTCAGGGAGCGGCGGAAGCCTCTGCAGTCAGGCCAGCAGACGACGGGCGCGCTCAAGGTCGTCGGGAGTATCGACGCCGAGCGGAACGGTGTCAACGAGCGTCACATCGATCCGCATGCCATCTTCCAGCGCGCGCAGCTGCTCGAGCTTCTCGCGGGTCTCGAGCGGCGACGGCCGCAGGCCGACGAAGCGTTCGAGCGCGGACCGGCGATACGCATAGATGCCGATGTGATGGTAAAGCGGCCCGTCCCCATAGGGAGCGGTGGCCCGCGTGAACAGCAGAGCGCGCAGGCGGCGCGGCACCGAGGTCGGTGTACCCACCACCTTCACCACGTTGGGGTTGGTGCGCTCGGCCGGCTCCTTGATCTCGGCGGCGATGGTGGCGATGTGGGGACCCTTGTCCTGCAGCGGGGCCAAGCAGTCGCGGATCGGCCCCGCCTCCAGGGTCGGCAGGTCGCCCTGCAGATTCAGGATGATGTCGAAGTCGCCTTCGGGATCGATCTTGTTGACCGCTTCGAAGACGCGGTCGGAACCCGACACGTGATCGGCGCGCGTCATGACCGCCTCTCCGCCTGCGGCCGTGATGGCCGCCATGATCTCCTGTGCGTCCGTCGCCACGACCACCCGGCCGGTCTCGGCCGCCATGGCCCGGCGCCAGACGTGCACGATCATCGGCACGCCATGAATGTCGGCAAGCGGCTTGTTTGGCAGTCGCGTCGACTGCATGCGTGCCGGTATGACCACGAGCGTGCGTTGCATGGGAGTCCTGGGGAGTCCTGGGTGACAATTGGTCTCGGGGCTAGCTCCTAGAACGGACGCGAGGCCGGTTGCAAGCCCACCGCGAAACCCTATATTGGCCGCCGGTTGGTGGGGTGCGCCGCCGGCCTCGCCATTGGGGAACGCGGTCGCATGGATGCTTTCGAGGTCAACAAGATAGCAGGAGCCGCACTGACGGCCCTGCTGGTGATTTTCGGCAGCAAGACGATGCTCGACATCGTCTACAAGGAGCATAAGCCGGAAAAGGCCGGATGGGCCCTGCCGATCACCGAGGCGCCGACCACCAGCACGAGCACGACCCAGGTCGCCTTCGATCCAGCTACAGTTCTGGAACTGCTGCCGAAAGCCAACGCGGACGCTGGCCAGGATGTCTTCAAACGCTGCCTGCAGTGCCACACGCCCGACAAGGGCGGCCGCAATCTCGTTGGACCCAACCTCTGGGGCGTTATCGGCCGCAAGGTGGGCCAGGCGACAGGCTTCCCGTATTCGGACGCCATGAAGACCCACGGCGGCGACTGGGGCTGGCAGGACCTTGCCAAGTACCTGCACGATCCCAAGGCGGCGGTGCCTGGCAACAAGATGGCGTTTGCGGGCATCAAGGACAGTGCCGAGCTGGCTGATCTTCTGGTCTACATGCGCAAGCTCGCGGACACCCCGCCCGCGTTGCCGAAGTAGGCGGCCCGCGCTCTGCGCCAAATCGCTCCATCGGCATCAACCATCTGATTTATATGCAGTTTTATCTGCCGCGGGCGGATGACCAAGGATTAACTTGGCGCTCCTTTCCCTCCCCTGCATAGTGATTTCAGCTGTGCGGCCTCCCTTTGGCCGCGTTCCTGATTCCAGGGAGGACACGATCCCGCATGCCCCGTCATAGTCGCTTCGCCGGTGCCGCGCTGGCCGTTTTCCTGGCTTGCGGCGTGTCTGCCGCCCTGGCGTCTGACCCCAAGCACATCGCTCTGTCCCTGGTGGGTGAGCCGAAATACGGGCCGGGCTTCAAGCACTTCGATTGGGTCAATCCCAATGCTCCCAAGGGCGGCACGCTTCGCCAGTTCGCCGAAGGCTCTTTCGACAGCCTCAATCCGTTCAGCTTCAAGGGCCAGAAGGCCTCGGATCTAGGGTTGATCTACGATTCGTTGATGGTCGACAGCCCGGACGAAGCATCGACGCAGTACTGCCTGATCTGCGAGTGGGTGTCCTATCCGGCCGATTTCGCCTCGGTCACCTTCAAGATCAGGGCCGAGGCCCGCTTCCAGGACGGCCGCCCGATCACGGTCGAGGACGTGATCTACTCGCTGCACGCTTTGAAGAAAGCCGACCCGCAGTTCGAGCATTACTACAAGAACGTCATCAAGGCCGAGAAGTCCGGTGAGGGCGAAGTCACCTTCACATTCGACTCGAAAGGCAACCGCGAGCTACCCGTCATCGTCGGGCAGCTCAATGTGATCCCCAAGCACTACTGGGAGGGCAAGGACGCCAGCGGTGCTCAGCGCGAGATCACCAACACCACTCTCGAGCCGCCGGTCGGCTCCGGCCCGTATCGCATAAAGGAGTTCGCACCCGGGCGCTCGATCACCTACGCGCGCCTCCCCGACTATTGGGCGAAAGACCTCCCGGTCGTGATCGGCCAATGGAACTTCAACGAGATCACCGTCGACTATTTCCGCGAGCGCACGGCGGGTTTCGAGTCGTTCAAGACCGGACAGATCGACTTGTGGATCGAGAACGTCGCCAAGGATTGGGTTACCGCCTACGAATTCCCGGCCGTCCAGAAGGGGCTGATCAAGAAGGATCGCATCGCCGTCGAGCGGGTGGCGCCGATGCAGGCGTTCGCCTTCAATCTGCGGCGCAAACAGTTCCAGGACGTGCGCGTGCGCCAAGCCTTCAACCTCGCCTTCGATTTCGAGCATATCAACAAGCTGCTGATGTATGATCTGTACGTCCGCACCCAGAGCTACTTCGACAACTCCGAGCTGAAAGCATCGGGCCTGCCGCAGGGCCAGGAGCTGGAGTTCCTGAACGAGGTGAAGGCGGACATCCCGCCCGAAGTGTTCACCACCGAATACAAGAACCCCACCAATCCCACGCCGGAGGCGCGCCGCGCCAACATGCAGAAGGCGGCCAAGCTGCTGGAGGAGGCTGGCTGGAAGCGTGATCCGAAGAAGGACAATCTGCTGCGCGATGCATCCGGGCAGACGCTGAAGGCCGAATTCCTGCTCAACTCGCCCACCTTCGAGAAGATCGCCCTGACCTATATCGGGCAACTGAAGTTGTTGGGCATCGACGCCGACGTGCGCATCGTCGACTCGGCGCAGTATCAGCGCCGGCGGCGCACCTATGACTTCGACATCACGACGGCCACGTTCGCCCAGTCGATCTCGCCCGGCAACGAGCAGCGCTTCTTCTGGGGCTCGACGGTTGCCGACCAGGAAGGCGGCCGCAACGCCATCGGCATCAAAAACCCCGCCATCGACAAGCTGATCGACAAGGTCATCTTCGCCAAGGATCGCGCCGAGCTGGTCGCCGCCACCAAGGCGCTGGATCGCGTGCTGCTGTGGAACGCCTATGGCGTCGCGCAGTGGCACTATCCCTACGAGCGGCTCGTCTACTGGACCAAGTTCGGGCGGCCAGACAAACTACCGTCCCGTGCGAGCAGCTTCGAGCGGGTCTGGTGGTACGACGAAGCAGCCGCCAAGAAACTGGCGGAGGCACGCAGTCAATGAACCGGCTTGCGTATTCGCAAGCACGAAACCGCCGATGCCGCGCCTGGGCGTGTGCCGCCGTTGCCATCCTCGCCCTGCACAGCCCTGCCGGCCATGCCGTCGACGGCGTTGAACGCCATGGCCTCTCCACGTTCGGCGATCTGAAATACCCGCCCGACTTCAAGCATTTCGACTACGTCAATCCCGATGCGCCCAAGGGCGGCCGCTTCTCGCAGATCGGCGCGGGCGCCACCCTGACCTTCGACAGCTTCAACGCCTTCATTCTGAAAGGCGACGCCGCTCAAGGCTTGAGCCTGCTGTTCGATAGCCTGATGGTGCGCGCCTACGACGAGCCGGATGCCGTCTACGGACTGATCGCGCGCTCGGCTGTGCTGGCGCCGGACGGTTTGTCAGTCACGTTCAATCTGCGGCCCGAAGCGAAGTTCGCCGACGGAACGCCGGTCACCTCGAAAGACGTCGTGTTCACCCTCAAAACACTGAAGGAGAAGGGGCACCCACAGTACCGCCTCTCTCTGCGCGATGTGGTCGAAGCGGTCGCCGAGGGGCCGCGCACGGTGCGCTACGTCTTCAAGGGCAGCCAAACCCGCGACCTGCCGGTGATCGTCGCCACCCTGCCCGTGCTGTCGTCGGCTTATTACGCAACGCGGGCCTTCGACGTGACGACGCTGGAGCCGCCGCTCGGCTCCGGGCCGTATGCGATCGGCGATTTCAAGCAGGGCACCTACATTACCTACAAGCGGCGGCCGGACTATTGGGCAAAGGATTTGCCCGTCATTCGCGGGCAGCACAATTTCGACGAGGTCCGCTACGAGTACTTCCGCGACCGCACGGCCTCCCTGCAGAGCCTGCAGGCTGGCGCCTACGACTTCCGCGAGGAGTTCACAGCGAAGGATTGGTCGACCGCCTACGACGTGCCGCAGGTGAAAGAGGGACGGCTGGTCCGCGCCACGCTGCGCGACGAAAGCCCGTCCGGCGCGCAGGGGTTCTTCATCAACACCCGACGGGCCAAGTTCGCCGATCCGCGTGTGCGCAAGGCGATCAACTATGCCTTCGACTACGAGTGGACCAACCGCAACCTGTTCTACGGCCTCTATCTCCGCACCAACAGCTACTTCGAGAACTCCCCGCTGAAGGCGGAAGGCAAACCTTCCAAGGAGGAGCTGGCGCTGCTGGAGCCCTATCGCAGCCAGCTGCCGCCCGACGTATTCGACGATCCGTTCCTGGCGCCGGTAACGCAAGGCTCATGGGGCGACCGCGCCAATCTGCGCGAGGCGCAGCGCCTCCTGCACGAGGCCGGCTGGTCGCTCGACAATCAGGACCCGGCCGACAAGACCTGTGGTGTGGTCTGCCGCACCGTGCGCGTAACCTTTGCCGAGCCGCGACCGCCCAGCGTCCGCAACGACAAGGGCGAGACGCTCGACGTCGAGTTCATGACCAACGAGCCGAGCTTTGAGCGCATCATCGCGCCGTTCGTGCGCAATCTGAAGGCCATCGGCATCCGCGCGAGCATCCGCCGTGTCGACTCCGCGCAATACGAGCGCCGCGTCAAATCGCTCGACTTCGATCTCATCACCACGCGCTTCAGCATGCGCCTGACCCCGGGTGTCGAGCTCAAGGACTTCTTCTCCAGCGAGTCCGCGCGCATGGACGGCACGCGCAACCTCGCCGGCATTGCCAGCCCGGTGGTCGACGGCATGGTTGACAAGGTGCTCGAGGCCCGCACGCGCGAGGAGCTTGTGACAGCCACGCATGCGCTCGACCGCGTGCTGCGGGCAGGCCACTACTGGGTGCCACATTGGTACAAGGCTTCGCACAACCTCGCGTTCTGGAACAAATTCAGCTGGCCGAGCGTCAAACCGAAGTACGCGCG
>Ga0075367_10001023_pt1 | contig 11511 bp, 6 predicted proteins | sample EndMethybrTD3032_FD_71399 | JGI IMG/M metagenome (GOLD analysis project Ga0075367, IMG submission 71399) | Populus endosphere microbial communities from Tennessee, USA - Endosphere MetaG P. TD hybrid TD303-2 | ecosystem: Host-associated > Plants > Roots > Endosphere | place: USA: Tennessee... | reverse complement strand
GGAGTGGGAAGGACCGCGCGGGAATTGAGATGGAACAACCGACGTGCGCCTTGCGTCAATCGTGTTGACGTAAGGCGTTCGAAGGCCGTTCACTGAGGGCGCGCAGTACCGGACCGGTGGTAGCCGGTAGGCCCAGGACGAGAGGAGCCCGGTCATGGCCACCCGTGTCCCGCAGGAGCGCAGACGCCGACGGCCCACCCGCTCCGGGGTCCTGCTGTCGGAGGACCTGATCGTGGAGACCGCGCTGCGGCTGATCGGCGAGCACGGTCCCGACGCGCTGAGCGTGCGCCGGCTCGGCGCGGCACTCGGATGCGACCCGACCGCGTTGTACCGCTACTTCAACGGTACCGATGACCTGGTGCTTGCCATCGCCGACCGGATCATCGGCGATGCGATGGCGGGGTTTGTCGCCGGGGACGACTGGGTGGCGTCACTGCGCGAGATGGCGCTGCGGGTCCGCGCCGGATACCTCGCCCATCCCCGGGCGGCCGCCATGGCCGCGCACCGGGTGACCCGGCGCAAGCATGAAATCCAGGCCGTGGAGACAGGTCTCGCACTGCTGCTGTCCGCGGGCTTCGCGCCGGCCGACGCCACACGGCTCTATCTGGCCTTCATCGACACCGTTCTCAGCCACGCGGCCACGGACGCGGCGTTCCTGGCGCTCCCGCGGCACCAGCGGGAGGCCGATCAAGGGGCATGGAGGAACGTCTACCAGGACTTGGACCCTGCGTCATACCCGGCGCTCACCGCGGTACGCCGTCAGCTGCCCCAGATGGCGGACAGCTCCTTCGAGGAGGCGGTGGACCTGCTGCTGGAGGCGCTGGCGGCCCGCGCCCCGGCGAGGCCGGGTTCAGGCGGCTGAGGCCGGGACACGTTCGGGACGCAAGGACAGGAACACGACGCAAGGACAGGGACACGACGCAAGGACAGGGACACGACGCAAGGACAGGGACACGACGCAAGGACAGGGACACACTGACAAGACCCGGCGGGTACCGACACAGCACCCCCAGTCTGAGCAGTGAGAACGGCAGGAATGGGCGCTGATCGGCAAGGGCCGCCAAGCTCGTCAAAGGACTCACAATCCGTCGGCCCGGCAGCCCAGAGCGTGTGAGCGGCGTTCTCTGTTCGCGCTGCGAGCGCGCGGCTGTGCACGGGGGAGACGGCCTGGACAGCGTGGTGGAGGCCGTCGCCACGCTGGGCGTTCCGGGACCCTGCCCGGCTACACCACTTCACGGGACGCCATCGCTGCGGGGCCGGAATGCCCGTGACAATGCCGTGGCCGGTCTCATGCGTGCCTGGCTGGACGAGGCACAGCTGACCGGAGCAGAACCAACGGCAAGGCTCGTGCCGGAGCACTTCGCTTCAAGCATCCCTCCGGGGCGCACCACCGCGTATGAACGCCTTTCCGGTCTCGGCGTGGAATGGGACTTTGTCGAGGCTGTCGCCGATGTTGTGTCCCAGACGACCGCAGAACGCGCGCGCCGCCTGCCCGCGTGCACCGGTCGGACGGCGCGGCGGGCTCACAGCGGACGACGCGCCGATCACGAACGCCGAGAAGCCACGGCGGACGCCCCGGGCGTCCGTGGCCGTCGCTGCCACGATCGTCATCGCTCCGGACGTGGCCGACGTCGCGATTCCTGCTGTGTCATGAACCCTCTCCCCACGTGCCATGTCCCCGCGCCGGCACGCTCGCGTCAGTCGCCGGTCCACAGCTCGAGCAGGATGAGCAGGACGACCACCGCTACCAAGGCGACGGCTGCCGCGGCGATCTTGCGGCTGTCGTCCGGCGGCGTCCGGTGCGCGGCACGTGTGGATCGCCGCCTGTGGCCGTATACCGTGCGGATTGAGGCGGGTGGCCTGTCCGCTGGTGGTGCTTCTGCCTCCCAGGGGCCGATTCGGGCCAGCTCCCGCCAGACTGTCGGCGGGAGGTCCGGTGGGGGATCGAAGCCGTCGAACGCGACGTGTCGCCAGAATTCCCGCTCCGTTTCGCCGGCTTCCGTCGTACACGCGAAGACCAGCGCTTCCAGACTCTCCCGGAGGCAGACGTCCCGGGCGTGAGGACGTACGGCCCAGCGGAACATCCGGATCGCGCCCGCTGTTCCGCCGTGCCTGGTGTCGCCTTCGGCATCGAGAGAGATACGCCAGGCATGATGCAAATACAGGTGTCGGTCGAGTAGGCACGCGGCCAGTTCCTTGGCTTCCGGGAGGGTGCGCCACCGGGTGCGTTCCTCCAGTGCCGTGAGGAGCCGGACGGCGGACTGGGGCTCGAGGTCGGGGCGGTCGAGGGCGTCGCACAGATCCTCGTCGGACTGCCTGCGCAGGGTGTCGGCGATCTGCTGCGATGTGACGGTCATCGACTGATCCGCCGAGTCTCCCAGATGGGTCAGGATCCAATGATCATCTTCGTGGGCACGTGGTCGTTGCTGCCACCACAGGGGCGAAAGCCACTTGCCCAACCTGCGCGCCTTTTCTGCGCGTAAGGGTGGTTGTTCAGCGGTCTGGCCGGTTCGGGGCGACATGGTCCGCCCACCCCGAACGATGCCCGACGGGTCCTGCCCCGGGCGCGATCGCACGGGCACGGACATGCGCGCTTCGACCAGGCTCTGAGGCGGGACGACGGAGTCCGCGCGGTCCGTGGGGGCCGTCGTGAGTGGAGCGGGCAGGCCGGTCGCCGCGGTGGTTTCTGTGAACGGGTGGTCAGAGGATTCGGCGCCCTCGGTTCGAGGTGGGAAAGTGCCGCCGCTGTACGGGCTCGTTGCTTCGGTGCGCCGGTCTCCTTGCCCGCTGCTCGGATCCTCTGCACCGGTATTGCGGCCTGCCTCCCACTCCTGGGGGAGGCTTCCGTTCATCGGGTCCGGCCCGGAGCTCGCGGGTGGCGGGCTGGGCGGGCGATGCGCCTGAGCACCCTCGCCCGTGCGCTTCTGCGCAGCAGCGGGGGAGACCCCGGTGGACGAGGTGTTGCCCGGCGGTTCGCCGGCGGAGGGCGGGGTCGGCCAGCGAAGAGTCCCCTGTGCCTGGTCCGCCGACATGGCGGAGTCGGGCAGTGGACGGCCACTTGGACGAACCGTGCCGGATACGCCTTGGGCGCCCTGCCCCGGTGTCGGACCGAACAGCGCCTGCTGCTCCTGCCACCACGCGTTCAACGGGTCGTGGGGTTCAGGATCGTGGGGTTCGAGAGCAGAGGAATCAGAGCCACCAGATGCCGGACCACCGGGCCCCGGCCCCCGGGACTCAAGGCCACCAGAGCCCGGACCGCCGGACTCAGGGCCGCGGAACTCCGCGGACTGCGGCTCCGGGACGGTGGACGCCGGTGTCTCGGACTCGGTCGCCGCAGGGTCCGATACGGGCGTGTCCGCCTCCGCGGTCGCCGACAGGTGTACCCGGCCAGGAGCATGCTCCTGCTCTGTACCCTCTCGGCTGTCGGCCCCTGCCGAGACGGGGGTCACCGGCTGCCCGGATACGGTGTGTTCGGCGGGCTCCGCCACAGAGACCTCGGGCCGGGCCACGGGATCGGACGGCTTGACGAAGCTGGGGACGGGGGCCGTTCCGTCGCGGGCGGGTCGGGACGTGAGACCGTAACGGGCGTCGCCGGTCTCGTGGGCTTTCTTCAGGAGGTCCGCGGCCGGTGCCGTATCCCCCGGGACCACGGTGTGGCGGTGGGGCGGGCCGCCCGGCAAGGCACGCATGAGCATGTCCAGCCGGTCCCGCAGCGAGCGCCTACGCGGCTGGGGACACGCTTCCAGCACGTGCGCCAGGCGGTCGGGACGGCCAGGGTCGGCGAGGAACAGACGGACCAGTTCGGCCGCGACCGTGTGTGCCTCGTCCACGACGGCGTCGGCGAAGGTGATGCGTTGGGCCGCCGAGCCGCCCACGGCGGACCGCGGCCACTCCGGCACACACACCAGCCGCAGACCCGCATGCTCCTGCGTGTCGAAACTCGCGAACGTGAACGTCTCGTCGCCCAGCCACGGGCCGAGCATCGCGCACAGTCCCCAGATCAGCGGGGGTGCGTAGTTGGCCTTCTCCAGGGCGACGATGTCCTGGCGCAGGAACGTCAGACGGTGGCCCGGTGTCCTCAACAGCTGTGCCACCGCCACTTCCAGCGGCTTCCTGACGAGCGCCACTTCGTCGACGAACAGGGGCAGTGTCTCGTCGAAACGCTGCCGAAGGACGTCCTCAGGCAGCGGGTCGATCCGTCCCGTGGCATCGTCGGAGAGGCCCGTCCACTTCCAGTTGGGCGCGGCGAGGCTGATCGACTCACGTCCCGTCAGCACCTGTGGGCTGCCGACCAGAGCATGCGAGGCGGTGCTCTCCCGGCCCCGTGCGTCGAGCGCCGGCCGACGGTGGATCAGCACCGCCTCTCCCGTTTCGGGGATCAGGTACCGCACCAGGCTGGGGCGTCTGCTGCCGGTGCCCTCGACGCGCAGCAGTGGGGCGAGCAGCGCTCTGAGCTCCTCGGCGCGCTGGTCGTCGCACGAGTGTGCCGCGGCGGCGATCCCCGTCACGTACTGGTTCCGGTTGCCCTCCCAGCGGAAGAGCAACTGGTCGAGGGTTTTCGCAGGGGTGTTCACCACCGCCGATCAGCCTCCTGCCGCCGCGGAGGACGGCGTGGCGTCCTTGGCGAGCAAGCCGCACATGGCGAGCACGGACACGAGCGGCCCCAGCACCCGTCGCGAGCGCACCCCGTGCGGGAATCTGCTGTCGCGGGCGCTGCCACCGGTCGAGGAGGCGAAGTGAAGGGTGCAGCGCAGGGCGCTGTCGAAAGGCCGCAGCCAGCCTGGGGCGGCGTGGCGGCACAGGAAGGCGTAGGCATCGCGGCTCTCCTCCTGCAGCAGACGCGGGTCGAACACCGTGCGCGAGGTGTCGTCCGCCAGCCAGCGGTCCACCGGTGGCTCGAAGCGCAGCAGATCCGCCTTCCCCACCACGAGGGCGGAGGGGACATCGAGGTAGCCGCCGTTGCGGGGCAGCCGGTCCAGCACCGTCTCGAACGCGGGGTCGTTACCGGTGAGGTCGAGCTGGGCCTGCCTGCGGGGCTCGTCGAGCTGGGGCATGCGCAGCGCCAGCAGCGGGTCCACGACGAAGATGAGGGCGTCCACGCCGAGCAGGAAACGCAGCAGGCTGTCCGTGCGCAGCAGATCCTCCCCGCCGAGGTCGAAGAAGGCCACTGGACGTACCTGGCCGTCCGCGCCCGTCAGCAGCAGCGCCTCGACGAACTCGGCGAACGACGTCTGGCCCGTGGCCTCCAATTGCCGTCCCTGACGCAGCCGGGCCACGCGGTCACGGACGAACTGGGAATGGTCCGCGGGGTTCACCGACTGCCAGCGCATCCCGTAGGGCTCCAGGCCCCCGTCGATGACCTCGGCGACCATCTGGGTGAGCAGATGGCTCTTGCCGCTGCCGGACGCGCCGATCATCGCCACGGTCAGAGGCCGACCGTTCGTCAGATAGGGCACGGGAATGAAGTGCGCCTCCGACGTGCCGTCCCCCGCGCAGCTCTGGAAAGCGGCGCGCAGGATGTCGGCCCGGCGCAGCGGATTGGTGAGCTCGGAGGGGTCCAGCCGCTCGTACTGGAGGGTCTTCTCCGAGCGCCGGAACAGCCGTGCCTCGTCGTACCGTACGGTCTCCAGGCAGTAAGGACACAGAATCTGTCCCGGCTCCGGCGGTGTGGTCGACTGCGCCATCACTGTCCCCTCATGTCGCGGCCGCCGGCGGGTCCGCCGAACCAGGCTCGTCTCCTGCCGCGGGCCTCCCCGGGCGGTGCGGCCGTGCGGGCGGTGCCCGCGGTGGGCGACTCGACGCCGTGACCGAAGCCGTAGGGGCCCAGTCCCGCGGCCCGGCGCTTTTGTTCCATCGCCCGGTCGTAGTCCTGCCGGTGGGGCTGGAGCGGATCGGGTCGGGCCTCGACCAGGGCGGCCGGGTCCGGCCCGGGCATGAGCAGGGCGAGCACCTCGGCGGGGGCGGGACGGTCCTCGGCCAGGGCCGCGAAGGCGGCTCCGAGCGGCCGTTCCAGTGACCGGTAGGAGGCCAGGTCGCGGGGCGGCCCCTCCGGGTCTCCCTGCTGGCCTGTCGCCAGCTGGTAGACGATCTGGGCCACACTCCACAGGGCGTCGCGTGCGTCGGTGCGGCCCACTCCGTGGCGCTGCTCGGGCGCGGCGTACGGCGGCGCGCCGGTCGGAACCCGCCGGGATCCGATCCGGGCCACCGCGCCGAGGTCCCACAGCTGCGCCCGCTTGCCGTCCCAGCGCACCGCCGCGGGCACCAGACCCCGGTGGACCAGGCCGAGGCCCTCCATCAGACGGACGGCCAGGACGAGATCGCGTTCGATGGTGCGCTGCTCGGTGGTGGAGATGCCGTACGACAGCTGGGCGGCCGCGTCTCCTCTCGGTGCCTGGTAGAGCACGAACGGCTCCTCGGCGTCCATGTCGTAGCCCACCAGGGAGGGGAACAGGCTCTGGTAGGCGCTGCCGTGGAAGGCCCGGTGCAGGCACAGCGCGGCGCGGATCTCGGCCTCCAGCTTCCGTGGGCCCTCGGCGTCCGGGCCGACGGCGGCGGCGCAGCTGAGCCGGACCGCCCGCACGCTGCCGCCGAGCAGGACGTCGTGGGCCGCGAGCGGGGGAGGGGTCGTTCTGCGCCGCTCCCTGCGGATGCGCGAGGGCACGGTCTGGCGGGTGCCTTGGGGACTGATGAAGGTCAGCCGGACCGGTGTGCCGTCGAGATCGCCCGGCCCCGTCTGTCCTGTGCTGTGGTTGGTCACCATGGTGTGGCGTCGTCCTCCCCCCGCCGCGGCCTGCCGCCGGCGTCTTCTGTGCGGAACTCGTGGCCGTCCGGACGGTCGTCCGTCGCGTCGGCGTATTGGCGGATGCTCTTGATGACGCCGTGACGCAGTGGCATGAGCCGGAGCGTGCCGCTGTAGCGTCCGGGGAAGGTGACGAGTGCCGTGGCCCCCTGCTCCTTGTGCGCCGCGCCCGTGCCGGCGTCCGTTCGCGTGGCCGTGGTGTGCGGCGCGAACCTGATCTGCCGCACGCGCGACGGGTCCTTGCTCAGCAGCGCGGACTGTTCGTCGGTGACGAGTTCGACAGGCTCGGGGCCCGGCGCGTCGGTGAGGTCGTCGAGGGGGCGGCGGGGAGCGATGCCGAGGAGCGCCTCGGTGGCGTCGGGCCTTTCGCGCCGCCGGGCGAACGGCGGCGGTGCGATCACACCGTGCCGGTCCAGGTGTCGGCGTGCGGTGGTGAAGATGCCGCGCACCGCTGTGTCCACCGTGGCGGACGGGGCGGCCGCGCCCTGGCCGCGCTGCACGCTTGCCCAGTGGGGCTCCAGCGCGGCGAGGACGGCAGCGCCGAGATCGTCCCGCAGGGTGTCCACCAGGGCGGGGCCACCGTCCCCGGCCTCCCTGCCCAGCCAGCGCGGACCGGGGGGAGAGTCCGTGTCCTGCCCGTCCTCCCCGGTGGTCCAGCCGCCGTTCACCGGGCCCGGCACATCGGGCGTGAAGGTGTGCTGCCACCCGTCGTCCGGCGCGTGCGTGGCCTGCGGGGCACCGGTCTGCTCGGCGAAGTTCTCGGCGGTCTCTGCCGCGGCCCGCAGGGCCCCGGCCGTGGTGCGCGCCAGGTCGGCCGCGTAGGTGCGGTGCTCTGCCGCCCACCAGCGCCGGCGCGCACCGTCGGTCAGCAGCCGGTCCAGGTCCTTGAGAAGGGCGGCGGCGTCCGGGGCGCCGGTCCGCCGCCACCAGTCGTCGACCGCCTCGCGCCAGCAGCCCAGCACGAGGAGACAGGCCAGGGCGAGCGCCCCGCCGAGGCCCAGGAGCGGTGCCCAGGCCGGCAGCGGCTGAGCCCTGGCCAGCAGCGCTCCGGCCGCGGCGCCCGGCACCAGCGCGCCCACTACGACCAGGGCGGCGGGCAGCGGGTTGCGGCCCACGCCGCCGGGGTTGTGGAGCCCGGCGCGCACACATCCTCCGACGGCGACCAGCAGGACCGTCAGCGCGCCGAGTGTGGCGGGCCAGGGTGCGAGAGCGGAGAGGAGACCGGCACCGAAGGCCAGGGGCGCGGTGCCGGACGCGGACGCCCGGACGACGAAGGGGCGCCGAGGTGAGATCCGGGCGAACCGCTCCTGCGGTACCCGCAGTTCGGCCTCGGTCAGCAGTTCGGCACCGGAGGCGGGAACGACCTCTTCCGACAACGCCACCAGACGGGCCGACACGTCCCGCAGCGCGGTGCCGCGCTCCAGCAGACTCTCCGCCATGGCGCGCAGCGAACCTCGGAGCTCCTCGCGGCTGCCGCTGTACTCGGGCATCACCACGTCGGGTCCGGACGGGGTGCCGGCGGCCGCGTCCTGCGGTGTGTCGTGCTGGAGCGCCTCGATGACCTGGGCGCGGTGGTGCCGCAGTGCCGCTGCGGCGTCCTCCACGGCGCTCGCCGCCCTGCGTCCCCCTGCCGCCTCCAGCAGCCCGCCGGGCCCGCGCAGCCCAAGACGGGCGGCGCCCAGGGCGGCGATCGTCTCGGTGCAGCGTCGGCTGGAGGCGTCGAGTCTGCCGCCGGGCACGCACTTGGGGCGGTCGGCGTCGCCGCCCTGCCCGGTCAGCAGTGCCTCCACAGGGGCCGGAAGCTCCGGGCGCGCTGGTGCGCCGGTGAGGTCGGCGGAGCCGGCCAGACGTTGCAGCGCCTGGGCCCAGGCCCGGGCGCGGGCCGCCGGTGACAGGTCGTGCTCCAGGAATAGGACCGCGGGTACGGCGGCCGACTCGTCGAGCCCGGACAGGGCCGCGAGGACCGTGTCGAACAGGCCGCTCAGGACGTCGACGAGCACGGCGAGTGCACCGGGGTCGTCGGCGGCGACCTCGGGATCGTCCGCGATCCGGGCGGCGCGCAGATCGCCCACCCACAGCAGACCGCTGTCCTGGTTCTGCAGTGCGGCCGGCCGGGTGAGCCTCGGCCCGAGCCCCGAGGACGGGCTGGGCTCAGGCTCGTCGCCCAGCACCGCCAGCGGATCCCAGGCGTCGACGGGCCGCGGGTCGCCCTGCTGCTGTGGGTCGGGCAGCGCGCCGACCGCGAGGGCGAGGACCGAGGCCTTCTTGCCGTAGCCGAGGGCCTGTTCGTACACGCTCTGGCGTGCTTCGAGGCCGTCCGGGGTGTCGATGAGCAGGAAGCGGTAGTGCCCGCTCGCGGGTTCTGGCCGTGCGGCGGCCCGTAACTGCCGGTTGACGGCCGTGCGCAGCCCTTCGCGGGTGAACAGGTCCTCCGCGCCCGGTCGCAGGTCGAGGACGATCAAGGGACCGGTGGGGGAGTCGTCCTGGGTGAGGATGTGCTCCGGGCGGTTCACTCCACGTCCTTCCAGGGGTCACCGGATTCGCCGGAGGCGCGGCGGGGGCCGTCTGCGGAGTAGTCCCCGAGGGGGCCCGGGCTCGGGCTGTGCCATGGGGCGTCGGGCTCGTCGCCGGGCCAGCCGTCCGGGCCGGCACCGTCCGTGCCGTAGGGCTGCGTGAAGGGCGGCAACGGCAGGTCGGCGCCCGGGTCCCGTGGTTCACCGTCCGGGCCGCGGGTGTGCGGGCGGGCGCCGCTGCCGTGGTCGCGGAGGTCCCAGGGGAAGGCGGCGGCGTTCTGGGCGCCGAGTTGTTCGGAGTGCTCGGTGCCGGACCAGGAGGGTCCGGGTCCGTCCGGGGTGTGAGCGGGATCGGTCCGCGGTCTGGGGGTGCCGTTGCGTGCGCGGTCGGAGGGCGGGCCCTGTTCGAACGTGTGCTGTGCGGGCGGCGTCATGTCCGGTGCGCGGGGCGGCTGCCCGTCACGGGTGCCCGGACCTCCCGCCGCTCCGCGACGCTGTTCCCCGTCCTCCTCGTCCAGGTCGAGCAGTACCTCGCGCAGCGAGCGCAGGGTCGGCGCCAGAGCGTTCTTGTCGGCGAACGGAGTGTCCAGGGCGGCCGGAAGCAGTTCGGTCCAGAACTCCAGCGGCGAGGCGGCCCACTCCGTCGAGGGGCCGCTGGAACGTGCCAGCCGCTCGCGGATGATCTGCACCTGACGCGGTGCCAGGGACTCCACCAGGTGTACGTACAGCGGGTGCGGCGGCATCCCGGAGGTGGTCAGTCCGGCGTAGCTGCCTTCCATCAGGGCCTTGCAGTACGTCTCCACGATCTCGCCCTCGTCGAGCAGGGCCACCTGTTCGTAGGCGTGCAGCAGCCGCGCCCAGCCGGAGATGCCGTGCCGGGACTGCTCACCGAGCCGCAGCTCGATGCCGGGCAGATTGTCGCCCTCGCCTTCGTAGAGGCGCACCAGGACCTTGCGGGGATTGTCGTCGTCGCCCTCGACGACCTCGACCTGGCCCTTCCACAGGGCGCACAGCAGGCGGTGCAGGATCTCCCTGCGGTCTTCCGGGGTGCTGGCCAGCCACTCGCCGCCGTACCCGAGGCGCTGACGCCAGTCCAGGTAGTCCGAGGCGTCCTCGCCCGCTTTCGCCTTGGCCCATCGCAGGAGCACCTTGCGGACCTCCGGCACCTCGGTGAGGCTCATCTCCCGGCGGAAGAGGACCACCGTGATGGAGTCCGTCTCCACGCCGTTGAACTCAAGAGTGCCGCGGGGCAGCGACAGGTGCTTGCGCAGGTAGTCCTCGACGGTGTCCTTGGCCTGGGAGCGGGGGTAGACGACCAGCACCTTCAGCGGGCCGCCACCTTCGGGCACGAAGCCGTGCGGGATGAGCCCGGCGATCTTGAAGCGGAACTGGTCGAGAGCGGTCTTGCCGACCTCGTCCGCGGCGCTGCCGACGCCCGCCGCCGCCTCCAACAGCATCGCCATCGACGGCAGGAGAGGACGCTCGTCGTGGCGGACGCCGCTCTCGGCGAAGAGTTCCTTGATGCGCTGCTCGATCGCCGCCTTCACCGGGGCGATGGCCGCGTCGGCGTTGCGGCGGCCGATGAGTCGGGCCGCCTGCCACTGGTCGCTGCCGACCATGGAGTGCACCAGGGCGGCCTCGTCGTCGGTGTCCCTGAGGTTCTCCCGCTTGGTCAGACGCTCGCGCACGTCGTCGTAGAAGTCGGTGAGGCTGTTCTGGGGCGGCAGGAGGTAGGAGACGCCGGTGCGGTCGTCGTACAGCTCGAGCAACTGCTCCTTGTACGAGCGAGGTTCCTCCTCCTTGTGCTTGTGGAAGGTCTCGACCAACTGGGTGATCTCGGCGACGAGCGCCGAGGCCTTGGGGCGCCAGCGCTGTTCTTCCCGGCGCCAGGCCTCATGCCAGATGACCTTGGCGCGCATGGCGTACCACTGGTCCTGTGCCTCGCGGACGCGCACCACTTCGGGGTCGCCCCACTGCCTGCGGGACAGCGGCCCGGCCAGACCGTCCTTGATCCGCGGGACGCCGGGGGGCTGCACGGCACGGTCCCCGGCGGGTTCGCGGCTGCGGTTCTCCAACATGCCCAGCACACCGTTGCGGGTGACCGGGTCCGCGTCCCCGGGGACGCCCCTGACGATGCGTTCGACTTGGAAGGGGTCCATGGTGCGCAGGGCCCGCTCCAGGGCGGTCTGCGGGGAGAAC
>Ga0075367_10001022_pt1 | contig 11511 bp, 6 predicted proteins | sample EndMethybrTD3032_FD_71399 | JGI IMG/M metagenome (GOLD analysis project Ga0075367, IMG submission 71399) | Populus endosphere microbial communities from Tennessee, USA - Endosphere MetaG P. TD hybrid TD303-2 | ecosystem: Host-associated > Plants > Roots > Endosphere | place: USA: Tennessee... | reverse complement strand
CCTGAAAGAGCATCAGCTTCACTGCGACATCAAGCCGGGCGATCGCGTCTTCTACTTCACGACGCTCGGCTGGATGATGTGGAACTGGCTCGTCACGGCGCTGGCCTCGAACGCGACGATCCTCCTCTACGACGGGTCGCCGTTTCATCCCGATGGCAACAGGCTCTTTTCGTTCGCCGATGACACGGAGACGACGCTGTTCGGGACGTCGGCGAAGTTCATCGACGCCGTCGCGAAGGCCGGCCTGCGGCCCCGCGAGACCCATTCGCTCGCGACGGTGAGGACGATCACCTCCACCGGCTCGCCCCTGGCGCCCGAGTCCTTCGACTTCGTCTACGAACACGTCAAGCGGGACGTCCATCTCGCCTCCATTTCCGGCGGCACCGACATCGTCGGCTGCTTCGTCGGCGGCAATCCGATCGCCCCGGTCTGGCGCGGCGAGATTCAGTGCCGGCAGCTGGGGATGGCGGTGGACGTGTTCGACGAGGACGGGCGGCCGGTGCGCGGACAGAAGGGCGAGCTCGTCTGCACGGCGCCGTTCCCGTCCATGCCGATCGGCTTCTGGAACGATCCGGACGGCCGGAAGTATCGGGCGGCGTACTTCGAGCGTTTTCCCGGCGTGTGGACGCACGGCGACTACTGCGAGCTGACGGCGCACGACGGCGTGATCATCTACGGCCGGTCCGACGCGGTGCTGAATCCCGGCGGCGTGCGGATCGGGACGGCGGAGATCTACCGGCAGGTCGAGCAACTACCGGAAGTCGTAGAGAGCCTGGTGGTCGGTCAACAGTGGAAGGGCGACGAACGTATTGTCTTGTTCGTGAGGCTGCGTGACGGTCTTGCGCTCGACGACGCGCTGGCCGATCGGATCCGCGGCCACGTGCGCGCCACCACGTCGCCGCGCCACGTGCCGGCGAAGGTCGTACAGGTGACCGATATTCCGAGGACCAAGAGCGGGAAGATCGTGGAGCTGGCCGTTCGCGACGTGGTGCATGGACGGCCGGTCAGGAATCGCGAGGCGCTCGCCAATCCCGACGCTCTCGAGCAGTACCGCGATCGCCAGGAACTACGTTAGGAGGCTCGTGCGCATGCCGAAGTCGAAGCGTCTGCCCGTCGTGTTGTTGGTAGTGGCCCTTGCGGCCGTCTGGACCGAGCGTGCGCCGGATGCGCAGGCCGTTCGCGCGGCGGCGCAGACCCGCCTGACCACGCCGCAGGAAGAGTGGGGCCACGCCATCGGCGACGACTACTTCCTGGCGAACTATCAGCAGCTCACGGCGTACTGGAAGAAGCTCGAGAAGCAGTCTCCCCGGCTGAAGCTCGTGGACATCGGCCAGTCGTCGGAGGGGCGGACGATGCTGATGGCCGTCATCACGTCGCCGGCGAACCATCAGAAGCTGGCGCACTACAAGAGCATCGCCGGCCGTCTCGCCAACGCCGAGGGGCTCACCGACGATCAGGCGCGCGCGCTCGCGAAAGAGGGCAAGGCCGTCGTCTGGATCGACGGCGGGCTCCACGCGACCGAGACGCTCGGCGCCCAGCAGCTGCTCGAGCACGTGTGGCAGATGGTCAGCCGGACCGACGCCGAGACGCTGCGGATCCTGGACGACGTGATTCAGCTGTGCATCCTGGTGAACCCCGACGGCATGGACCTCGTGTCGGACTGGTACATGAAGCACGGCAACATGGCCATTCCGCAGCTCTACAACAAGTACGCGGGACACGACGACAACCGCGACTTCTACATGGCGGCGCTGGCGGAGTCGACGAACCTGAATCGCGTGATGTACCGCGAGTGGTACCCGCAGATCATGTACAACCATCACCAGACCGGACCGCAGGGGACGGTGATGTTCGCGCCGCCGTTCCGCGATCCGTTCAACTACTACCAGCATCCCTACGCCATCGCGGGCATCGACGTGGTCGGCTCGATGATGCTGGAGCGGTTCCTCACGGAGGGGAAGCCGGGCGTGACACAGCGGCGCGGCGCGCCGTACTCGACGTGGTTCAACGGCGGCATCCGCACGACCGCGCACTTCCACAACATCATCGGCATCCTGACCGAGACGATCGGGAGCCCGGATCCGATCAACATCCCGTTCGTCGCCGCCCGGCAGCTCGGCGACTCGAATCTCTGGTGGCCGATCAAGCCGCAGAGCGAGTGGCACATGCGGCAGTCGGTCGAGTACTCGATGACGGCGAACCGCGCGATTCTCGACTACGCGTCGCGCTACCGCGAGAGGGTGCTCTACAACGTCTACCGGATGGGCCAGGACGAGATTCAGTGGGGGAGCGAGGACCACTGGACCTTCACGCCGCACGAGATGGCGCGCGTGCAGGAGGACGTCGTGGCGCGCGGCGGCGTGACGCGATCGGTGATTCCCGGCGCGGCGTCCACCGCCGCGGTCGAAGGGCGAGGCGGAGCCGGTGGCGGATTCGACGGACGCGGCGGTGGACGCGGCGGCGCGCCGCATCCGCTCTACGCGGCGCTGACTGCGCCGGCGCTGCGCGATCCGCGCGGCTACATCCTGCCGTCCGATCAGCCCGACTTCGGAACGGCGACGAAGTTCGTGAACGCGCTGATCAAGACGGGCGTGACCGTGGCGCGCGCATCGGCGCCCTTCACCGTCGCCGGCAAGAGCTATCCCGCCAACTCGTACGTCGTGAAGACCGCGCAGGCGTTCCGGCCGCACGTGCTCGACATGTTCGAGCCGCAGGACCATCCCGACGACATTCCGTACCCCGGCGGCCCGCCGACGCCGCCGTACGACTCGACGGGCTACACGCTGGCCTACACGATGGGCGTGCGTTTCGATCGGATCCTGGAGGACTTCAGCGGTCCGTTCGTGAAGATCGCCGATCTGACGACGCCGCCGGCCGGGACGATCGGCGCCGCGGCGGCGCCCGCCGGCTACTACTTCACCCACGAAGCGAACGACAGCTTCATCGTCGTCAACCGTCTGCTGAAGGCGGGCGAGGACGTGTCGTGGCTCGCGTCCGGTCCTTTCGGGCGCGGGACGTTCTACGTGAAAGCCAGACCGTCGACGCGAGCGCTCCTCGAGAAGGCTGTGTCGCTCGGCATCAGCTTCCAGGCGGCACCTGCCGCGCCGGCTGGCGCCGCTACGCCGCTGCGTGCCCCACGGATTGGACTGTTCGACACTTACGGCAACAACAACATGCCGTCGGGGTGGACGCGGCTGGTGCTGGAAGGTTTCGAGTTCCCGTACGAGCGTGTCTTCCCGCCCGATCTCGACAAGGGGAATCTCCGCGCGAAGTACGACGTGCTCGTGTTCAATGGCGCGGGCCTCGAGCGGGAAGGCGGCGGAGGCCGGGGCGGCCGCGGTGGCGGCGGCGGACAGGGCGCGGGCCGAGGCGGGCCGGGCCGCGCGGGCTTCACGCCGCAGCCGATCCCCGAGGATCTCGCGCGGCGCCAGGGACAGGTCTCGGCGCAGACGGTCGCGCAGATCAAACAGTTCGTCCAGGAAGGCGGAATGGTGATCGCGATCGGAGGATCCGCGGCGGGAGCGGCGCAGCAGTTCGGACTGCCGGTCGCCAATCACCTCCTCGACAAGGGGGAGGCGCTGCCGCGGGCGAAGTTCTACGTGCCCGGCGCCGTGCTGCGCGTCGCTCTCGACGACACCAACCCGCTGGCGCACGGACTTGGCAAGGAGCTGGACGTGTTCTTCGACGACGACCCGGTGTTCGCGCTTGCGTCCGACGCCGCGGCGAAAGGTGTGACGCCTGTCGCGTGGTTCGACGGAGCGGCGCCGCTGAGAAGCGGCTGGGCCTGGGGCCAGCAGTACCTGGACAAGGGCGTGGCGATGATCGACGCGAAGGTGGGGGCGGGCCGCGTCTTTGCGGTGGGACCGGAGATCCTCTTCCGGTCCCAGCCGCACGGGAACTACAAGCTGTTCTTCAACGCGTTGTACCTGTCGGCGTCGAAATGACTTTGCCGTCGGCGTCGCGGAACTCGATCCGCCCGAGATTCAGCTTCTTGAGCTCGGGCTCGATCGTGGCGCGATCGCCGACGACGACGAGGAGCATGCGGGCCGGCGCCAGGTACTTCCGGGCGGCGCCGAGCACCGATTCCGTGTTGACCGTCTGCATGGCCGCGGGCAGCGTCGCGTAGTACTGCGTCCCCAGGTCGTAGACGTAGATGTTCGAGAGCGCGCCGGCCGCCTGCGCGCTCGTCTCGAAGTCGGCCGGCAGCGACCGGACGATCGAATCGCGCCCGAGCTCGAGCTCGTCCTGCGTGATGCCCTTGTCGGTGAGCTTCTTGAGCTCCTTCATGATCTCCGACACCGCCGGACCCGTGACGTCGGTCCGGATGCCGGTGCCGATGAAGAAGGGGCCCGGCTGCTTCCGGTAGACGAACCGCGAGAAGGCGCCGTAGGTGTAGCCGTGCTCTTCGCGCAGGTTCATGTTGATCCGGCTCGAGAAGAGGCCGCCGACGACCTCGTTCAGCACCTGCATGCGCGGAAAGTCCGGCGTCGAGCGGGCCGCGCCAATCGCCGCCGTGCGCACCTGCGACTGCGCCGAGGCGCCGGTGTCGACGACGATCAGCTTCGCGGACGTCGGCACCGGCAGCGCCCGCGGCGGCGCCGGGAGGACGCCGCGCGCCCAGCCGCCGAACGCCTTCTGCACGAGCGGCTTCAGCTCGTCGAGCGGGATGTCGCCAGCGACGACGAGCGCGGCGTTGTTGGCGATGAAGTGGCGCTTCCAGAAGGCGGTCATGTCGACCGCCGAGATCTTCTCGACCGACGCCTGCGTGCCGAGCTCCGAATAGCCGTACGGATGCTTCGGTCCGAAGAGCGCGGCGCTCATCACGTTGCTCGCGACGACCGACGGATTCGCCCGCTGGTCGGCCAGCGAAGCCAGCCGGCTGGCCCGCTGCCGCTCGATCTCGTCCTTCGGGAACGCCGGGTGCAGCGCGACGTCCGCCACGAGGTCGAGCGCGGCGGGGAAGTTCCGCGTGAGCGACGACACCGACACCGACATCGCGTCCATCGACGACGTGGTCGACAGCGCGGTGCCGAGCTGGGCGGCTTCGTCCGCGATCTGCGGCGCGCTTCGCGTCGCCGTTCCTTCCGTCAGGAGCGCGGCGGTGAAGCCGGCCAGGCCCGGTCGATCGATCGGGTTCTGCTCGCTGCCGCTGCGCACGACGAGCCGGGCCGAGACGATGGGCAGGCCCGGACGCGGCGTGAAGAACACCGACAGGCCGTTGGTGAGCTTGAACGTCTGCGGTACCGGCAGCGTGAACGCGCGCGCCGCGGCGGCCTTCGGCTGCTGGTTCCGCCACTCCGCATCAGGGTTGGTGGATTCGGCCCCCTCGCCCGGTTTCGACGGAACGGGCGCCGGCGTCGGCACGGGCTCGCCGAGATCCTGTTTGCCCGGCACCGCGTGAATCACGACCCGCGAGCTTCGGGCGAGCTGCGTCGAGGCGAACTGCCGCACCGACGCCGGCGTGACCGTCCGGTATCGCGCGATGTCCGCCGGGAGGTAGCCGGGGTCCTTGAGGAAGTGGTTGTACATGTTCAGCCGATCCGCGACGCCGCCGAACCCGCCGAGCGACTCGAGTCCCTGCACGAGCCCCGTCTCGATCGAGTTGCGCGCGCGCTCCACCTCGGCGTCCTGGGGACCGTCGCGGCGGAACGCCTCGAGCTCGGCGTCGATCGCGCGCTCGAGTTCCTCGGCCGTGTGGCCGGGGCGGGCCGTGACTTCGACGTTGAACACGGATCCGAGCATCAGCGAGTACTGCTGCACGGCCACGCGCTGCGCAATCTGCAGGTCGTAGACGAGACGCTTGTACAGGCGGCTCGACTTGCCGCCGCCCAGCACCGTCGCCGCGACGTCGGCGTCGGCGTCGCCCTGCTTGAAGATGGGCGACGTGATCCACGCCATGTAGACCCGCGGCAGTTCGACCTTGTCGGTCACGATCTGGCGCTTCTCCGCCTGGATCGGCGGCGTCGTCATCGAAATCGGCGGCACGTCGGGTCCCCGCTTCAGCGGCCCGAAGTACTTCTCGACGAGCTTCTTGGTCGCGCTCTTGTCGATGTCGCCGACGATGGCGAGGCTGGCGTTGTTGGGGGTGTAGTACTGCTTGAAGAACGTCTTCACGTCCTCGAGCTCGGCCGCCTGGATGTCGGCGTGCGACCCGATCACGGATGCGTAGTAGGGGTGCGTCGAGGGAAAGAGCTGGTGGAACATCGCTTCTTCGGCGACGGTGTAGGGCTGGTTCTCGCCCTCACGCCGCTCGTTGCGGACGACGTCCTTCTGGTTCGTGAACGCGGCGCGGTCCACCTTGTCGAGCAGGTAGCCCATGCGATCCGACTCCATCCAGAGCGCGAGCTCGAGCTGATTGGACGGCACGGTCTCGAAGTAATTGGTACGATCGAAGTCGGTCGTGCCGTTGATCGAGCTGGCGCCCGCGCCTTCCAGGATCTTGAAGTGCTCGTCGGAGGGCACGTGCTTCGAGCCCTGGAACATCATGTGCTCGAACAGGTGGGCGAACCCGGTGCGGCCGCGGATTTCGTTGGCCGGCCCGACGTGGTACCACAGGTTGACCGCCGTGAGCGGCAGGCGGTGGTCCTCGCTGAGAATCACTTCGAGGCCGTTCGGGAGCGTGTACTTCTCGAATGCGATTGACGGAAGGCCGGCGGCGGCCGGGGGCGCTGCCGGCTGGGGGGCCGGGGAGACCAGCAGGCCGAGAACGGCCAGGGTCGGGATCATTCTGTGCATGGCCGCTATCATAATAAGTAACTGTATGGATAACGAGGTCGCTTGAGAATCCGCCAGGACGCGTTCGACCGGATTGTGGCGCATGCCGTCGAGGAGAAACCGAACGAGTGTTGCGGGCTGTTGATCGGGACCGCCGATCTCGTCCACGACGTCGTCCGTGCCCGCAACGTGCGGCGGAGCCCGACCAAGTTTCAGGTGGAGCCGGCGGATCACTTCGCGGCGATCCGCCGCGCGCGGGCCGCCGGGCTCGAAGTGGTGGGGGCGTATCATTCGCATCCCAACGGCCCGTCAGGGCCGTCGGAGATGGATCGGGTCCGCCTCAACGATCCGACGATGGTGCACGTGATCGTGTCGCTGGCGCACGGCACGCGCACCGTCCGCGCGTTCCGCTTCAGTGAGGGGAGCTTCAGTCAGCTGGAGTTCGCGCCGGTGTCCGACGCGTAGCTCCGGCTACCGATCGATCCCGCCGGGATCGCCGAGGCCCGGGCGGACCCGGACCGACGTGCTGCCGGCGCCGATCGTCTTGTCCTTCTTCTTCAGGCGGAACTGGACGCGGTACTCGCCGGCCTGGCGATACACATGGTCGGCGGTGAACCGGCGCTTGATCTCGCTCTTGCCGGCTTCGTAGGGGTCGCAGTCGGCGGTGTTGGTCGAGCGGGTGTCGTCCCCCCACTCCCATTCCACCGCGGGGCAGTAGAACTCTTCGTTGTCGTTGGCCCCGCCGGCGACGTCGGCGGTCACGACCACGCGGACGGGCGACATGCCCATCGCAGGATTCGCTTTCAGCGAGATCTTGGGTTTTTTGTCGTCGATCGCCGTTCCCGAGAACGCCACGGCGAACAGCAGCGGCAGCGCCAGAAACTTCATGAGCCATTATAATCCGGCTCTTATGCCTTCGATTCGGTTCGTCACCACCAGCCCGGCGTCGATCGACACGGAGCTGCTCGTCGTCCCGGTCTTCGACGGCGAGGCGCTTCACGAGGCGTTTCCGGCGGTGGACGCGGCGACCGGCGGGGAGATCGCGCGAGCGTCGGGGACGGGGGAGATTCGGGGCAGGCTCTACGAGCTCTTCGTGACACCCGTGACGGCGGAATGGAAGGCGCGGCGCGTCGCGGCCGCCGGAGTCGGGAAGGCGGCCGACTTCGACACCGAGCGGCTCCGGAAAGTGGCGACCGCGGCGGCGCTGCTGGCGCGCGGCCGCCGGATGGCACGCGTCGCCTTCATGCTGCGCGGAACGCTGCCGGCGGCGGACGCGGTGCAGGCGATCGCCGAGGGGCTCATCCTCGCCGGCTTCAGCGTGGATCAGTACAAGTCCGGTGAACGCTTCGGTCCTGCCGCATCGGAGCTGACCATCGTCGCGCCGGATCAGGCGGACGCGGCGCTGCACCAGGCGGTCGAGCGGGGACGCATCCTCGGGGAGGCGTCCAACTTCGCGCGCGCGCTGGCCAACGAGCCGGCGAACGTGCTGACGCCGCGCGCGTTCGCGGAGCGCGCCGCGGCGGGCGCGCGCGAGGCGGGCATCGGCGTCGAGATCCTCGACGAGGCGGCCATCCGGGAGCTCGGCATGGGCCTCCTCCTGGGTGTGGCGCAGGGGAGCGCCGAACCGCCGCGCATGCTCGTCCTGCGGCACGATCCTCCCGGTGCGCCGCCCGCGCCCGTGCTCGGACTGATCGGCAAGGGCGTGACGTTCGACACGGGCGGCATTTCGATCAAGCCGGCCGACGGCATGGAGCGGATGAAGGATGACATGGCGGGCGGCGCGGCGGTCGCCGCCGCCATGCGGGCCATCGCGCAGCTGAAGGCGCCGATTCGCGTCGTCGGCGTCATCCCGATGACCGAGAACATGCCGGGCGGACGGGCGACGAGGCCGGGCGACGTCCTGACGGGCGCGGGCGGAAAGACCGTCGAAGTCCTGAACACCGACGCCGAGGGACGCCTCATTCTCGGCGATGCGTTGTGGTACGCGCAGCAGCTCGGCGCGACGCACCTGGTGGACGTCGCGACGCTCACCGGCGCCTGCGTCGTCGGGCTCGGCAAGATCGTCTCGGGACTGTTCGGCCGGCCGGACGCGTGGCGCAACACCGTCAACGCCGTCGCCAACCGGGCCGGCGATCGCTGCTGGCCGATGCCGCTCTACGACGAGTACTTCGATCAGATGCGCAGCGAGATCGCCGACATGGTGAACGCGGGTGGCCGCGCCGGCGGCGCGTGCACCGCGGCGGCGTTTCTCAAGGAGTTCACCGGCGGCCTGCCGTGGGCGCACATGGACATCGCCGGTACCGCCTGGGCCGACGAGGCAAAGCCGTTCCAGCAGAAGGGTCCCATCGGCGTCGCCGTTCGGACGCTGGCCGAGCTGCCGTTCACGTGGGAGAAGTGGTAGCTGTGCGTCTGGACTTCCGCCTGAAGGCGGAAGCCACACCGAACACTCTGTAGTCTCCGCCTGAAGGCGGAAGCCACACCCAACGCTCTGTAGTCTCCGCCTGAAGGCGGAAGCCACACCCAACGCTCTGTAGTTTCCGCCTTCAGGCGGAAGTCACGATGTGGGAGTCACCCGGAAGCTCGACGCGTCGCCGTTCGGATCGAGCGCGTCGCGCCGCCGCAGCCGCTTGAAGATGATCAGCGATCCGCCGAGCAGGATCCCGAACAGCACCGCCGCGACGACCATCACGCCGACCAGACCGAGAGAGCCCAGGATGACGTCGGAGATGGTCGTCTCGTGGACGGGCTGTTCGACGACCCGGACGATGATCGGCGCGGGCAGCTGCACTGCCTCGATCTTAGCAGCTACGCCGCCCATCATGTAGCTGCCGCTGCCTACTGGCTCGTCGCTTTCTTGGCCGCGATGCCGTTCATGCGCTTCAGGCCCTGCTGGTAGCCGAGGACGGCGTCCGCGAGCGCCTGCGCGATGTGCTGGCGGTAGGTCTGCGTCTTGAGCAGCGTGCCGTCCTGCTTGTTCGTCACGAACGAGATCTCGGCCAGCACGCTCGGCATGCCGGCCCCGATCAGCACGACGAACGGCGCCTGCTTGACGCCGAGGTCCTTCAGCGTGCGGTTCTTCTGGCCGAGACGCTTGACCATCGCCTTCTGGACCGTCTCGGCGAGATCGCGCGACTCGTTGATCTTGTTGTTCAGCGCGATGGCCCGCACGATGTCGGGCAGGCTGTGCATCGGCTTGCCCGACGCCGCGTTTTCGCGGGCGGCGACCGCTTCGGCTTCGGGGTTGGTGGCGAAGTTCAGGAAGTAGGTTTCGACGCCGCGCGCCTGCACGTTGCGGCTGGCGTTGGCGTGAATCGAGAGGAACAGATCCGCCCCCTCGCGATTGGCGATGCCGGTACGCTCTTCGAGCGCGATGAACACGTCGGAATCGCGCGTCATCACGACGTCGACGCCGGCGCTGTCGAGGAGCTTCTGGAGGCGCTGGGCGACGTCGAGCGTGAGCTCCGCCTCGTTGATGCCGTTGCCGTGCGCGCCGGGATCGTGGCCGCCGTGGCCCGCGTCGATGACGATACGCGAGACGCCGAGACCGAGCTGGCGCGAGAGCGAGAACTTGCCGTTGGAGTTGGCGACGGGCGTCCCCGGCGGCTGCGCCGGCACCGACGCCCTGGCCGGCAACTCGGGCACGGCAGCTCCCTTCGACTCGCTTCGTTCGCTCAGGGCGGAGCCTTTCGAGCCGCGGTCGCTCGGGCCGGACGCGCGGGATTCGAGTCGCTCTTCCTGAATCGGGCCCTTCGTCACGCGTTCCGGTACGGTGACGGCTGGGGATTTCGACCCGCTGCGCTCGCTCACGGCAGGGGGCGGGGGAGCCGGAATCCACGGCGTTGCCGCGGCAGGCAGAAACGCCGGAGCGCCTGACTTCGGCTGCACGACGGGCGGCGGCGACGGCGGCGGAGTGAGTGCGGCCACCGCCGTCACGGCGGGACGCTCCGGTACGATGGGGACCATCCGTTCCGCAACGAGCGGCGTGCCTGCCACCGTCCGCCGGACGTCGATCACCAGCCGGTACGGCGCGTAGAGCGGGTATACCGTGTAGCCGCCGGCGCCTTCGAGGTCCATTACCAGCCGCGTGGTGTTCTGCGGGTGACGTCCGAGCCGAATCTCCTTCACGACGTCGGCGTCGAACTTGAGCGCGGTGTCCTGCAGGCCGGGCGCGGCCTTGACGTTGCGCAGATCGAAGAACAGGCGGCGCGGGTTGGCGAGCTCTTCCTGGTGGTACGCGGTTTCCGCGTCGAGCTCGACGGTGATGCGCACGCCGTCGGGGAGCACCATCCGCTTGACGTCCTTCAGCGTGGTCACCCCGCCGGTCCCGGGGTCAGGCCTTGATTTCGGCGCGGCCTCGGTCGTGATCGGTTTCGCCGGCGTCGCCGGCCCGGATCGAAGATCGAGATCTGGCGCCGGTGCCCGCTTGTCGAGACTGGCGAGCGTGTCGCCGACCTGCGGCGCCAGCTTGCTGCTCGGGTACTCGTTCTTCAGCAGCGTCAGCAGACGCGTCGCCGTACGGCGGTCGGCCGGGTCGCCGAAACGTTCGTAGGCGAGCGACGCGACGTTGGCGGCCTGCCACAGCGCGTTGTCGCAGTAGCCGCTGATCGGGTGCTTCCGCACCAGGCTCTCGTACAGCGCGACGACGCGGCGCATCTGCGGGAGCGTCGGCCTGGTCGCGTCGTCGCGCACGAGCCGTTCCTGCGCCATGGCGCGCGTGTAGAGCTCGCGGGCCGTTTCGGCGTGGGCCTGCGCCGCCGTCGCGAGGCATGCCGCGGTGACGAGCGCGCCGATGAATCC
>Ga0075367_10001021_pt1 | contig 11514 bp, 10 predicted proteins | sample EndMethybrTD3032_FD_71399 | JGI IMG/M metagenome (GOLD analysis project Ga0075367, IMG submission 71399) | Populus endosphere microbial communities from Tennessee, USA - Endosphere MetaG P. TD hybrid TD303-2 | ecosystem: Host-associated > Plants > Roots > Endosphere | place: USA: Tennessee... | reverse complement strand
CTGGACCGCGGTGGGCGCCGGGGGCGGTGCGGCCGGCGGGCTGGTCGGCGGGGCGCTGGTGGACTGGCTGTCGTGGCGGTGGGTGCTGCTGATCAACGTGCCGGTCGGGGCGGTGGTGCTGGCCGCGTCGGTGAAGTGGCTGGCGGAGAGCCGGAACGGGGACGGGCGGCGGCTCGACCTGCCGGGCGCGGTGCTGGTGACGGCCGGGCTCGGGACGCTCGCCTACGGCATCTCGCAGACCGAGGCCGAGGGGTGGGCGGCGGCCGCGACGCTGGTGCCGCTGGCCGCCGGGGTCGCCCTGATCGCGTCGTTCCTGCTGGTCGAGGCGCGTACGGCGGCTCCGCTGATGCCGCTCGGGCTGTTCCGGGCGCGGGCGGTGTCGTCGGCGAACGCGGCGATGTTCCTGTGCGGGTCCGCGATGTTCTGCATGTGGTACTTCATGACGCTGTACACCCAGAACGTGCTCGGCTACTCACCGCTGGAGGCCGGTCTGGCGCTGGTGCCGAGCTCCCTGGCGGTGCTCGTGGGCTCGAAGTCCGCGCCCCGCTTCATGCCGCTGCTCGGCGCGCGGAACGTGGCGGCGCTGGGGACGGTCGTCGCGGCGGTCGGCTTCGGTTGGCAGTCGCTCATGACGACCGAGGGGAACTATCCGACCGAGATCATGTTCCCGGGGATCCTGATGATGCTGGGCGCGGGTCTCACGGCGACCCCGCTCGCGTCCCTCGCCACGTCGGGGGCGGCGCCCGGAGAGGCCGGGCTGGTGTCGGGACTGGTCAACACCTCGCGGACGATGGGCGGTTCGCTCGGGCTCGCGGTGATGTCGACGATCGCGGCGGCCCGGTCGGCGGCCAGTGACGGGCCGGCGGCGTTGACCGAGGGGTACGCGCTGGTGTTCCGGACGGGGGCGGGGGTGCTCGTGGCGGGTGTCGCGCTGATGCTGGTGTGGCTGCCGCGGAACACTTCTTCGAGATCTTCGAAGTGAATCTTCCAGCAGAGGCAACGGTCCGAGCGGCTCATGGACTCCTTTAGACATCTAGGAGGTGCCCATGGGGGATCGCAGGGAGGCTCGGGACACGGAGTTCCAGAGCTTTGTCATCGGCCGCTGGCCGCGGCTGGTGCGGACGGCTTTTCTCCTCACGGGGGAGCAGCACGCCGCGGAGGACCTGGTCCAGTCGACGCTCGAGCAGGTCTACGTGGCCTGGCGCAAGGTCGGCTCGGCGGACGATCCGGAGGCGTACGTACGGCGCGTGATGATCAACGCGCACGCGCGCAAACACCGCAGAAGGCTGCGGGAGTTCCTGGCGCCGAAGGACGACTCGGGCCTGGTCCGCGAGGTCGCCGACACCGGTGACCGCATCGCCCAGGCCGACGACCGGGGTGTCCTGCTGAAGGCGCTGGCCCAGCTGCCGCCGAGGCAGCGGGAGGCGGTGGTCCTGCGCTACTGGGAGGACCTGACGGAGACTCAGGCGGCGGAGGCGATGGGCTGTTCCGTCGGCGCGGTGAAGAGCAACGCGGCCAAGGGGATCGCGAAACTCCGCGCCATACCGGGACTGGCCGAGACGGTGACGCAGGGAGGGCGTAAGTGATGAGCGCGGACCGGGAAGTGAGCCACGACATGACGGACAGGGACATCGCCCTCCTGCTGGCCGAGGCGGCGGACGGGGTCGAGATCGGTATAGCCCCCACGCAGGCGGTGATGCGGGGTGGCCGGCGGCGCCGGACGCGGCGGTGGGTGGTGGGCACGGTCGTGGCGCTGGCGATCGCCGGGTCGACGGGGACCCTGGCGGCGGCGGGCCTGACGCACGGTGACGGGAACAGCCCGGCGCAGGTGGCGACTCAACCACCGGCGCCCAAGCCGCGCCATGTGGACCAGCCGAGGAGCAGCGCGCTCGCGATCGGCACCGATCACGGCAAGCAGTGGGAGGTCGACCTCCAGGTGTGGGACGCCCCGCGCAACAAGGCGGAGGCCGAGGCCCAGTTCGCGGCGATGGCGCTGTACGGGCTGTCGCCGGCCGACGCTTCCCACGCGTCCGACCTGATCGGCAAGACCTCGTACTTCGTCAGCCGCCTCTACGGGGACGCCGACAAGTCGAGGACGGTCATGTTCGACACGGTCAAGCACTGGGATGCCATGTCGGGCAAGGACCTCGAGGCAGGGGCGGTCCCGCTGACGGGCAACAAGGGACCCCAGCGCCTCGTCATCGGCCAGGTGGCGAAGACGGCCCGCGAGGTCACCTGCAGGTGGAAGGACGGCACGAGCACGGTCGTCCGTCTCACGACCGACCCCGGCTCCGTCAACATGGGAGACATGACCATCCGGCCGGCCGACGGCAGCCCGGTCAACTGGTTCGTCTGTCTCGCGCCGAAGGACACGTCCTACAAGTCGGCGGAGGTGACCAAGTAGGTGGCCCGGGCGGGGCCGGGTGAGGCGTCACAGCCACCCCTGCTGCCGGGCCTCCCGCACCGCCTCCATGCGGTTGCGGGTGCCCGTCTTGCCGATCGCCGACGAGAGGTAGTTGCGGACCGTGGACTCGGACAGGTGCAGCCGGGCCGCGATGTCGGCGACGGTCGCGCCGTCCACGGACGCCTTGAGGACATCGCACTCGCGGGCGGTGAGCGGGCTCGGCCCGGCGCTGAGCGCGGCGGCCGCGAGCGCGGGGTCGATCACGGTCTCGCCGGTCAGCACCCGGCGGATCGCCGCGGCCAACTCCTCGACGGGGCCGTCCTTCACCAGGAAGCCGGCGGCCCCGGCCTCCATGGCCCGGCGCAGATAGCCGGGCCGCCCGAAGGTGGTCAGGATCAGCACCCGGCAGTCCGGCACCTGCTCGCGCAGCTCGGCCGCCGCGTCCAGGCCGCTCATGCCGGGCAGTTCGATGTCCAGCAGGGCTACGTCCGGGCGGTGAAGGAGCGCGGCGTCCACGATGGCGTCGCCCGCCGCGACCTGGGCGACGACCTCCAGGTCCTCCTCCAGACCGAGCAGCAGGGCGAGCGCGCCCCGCATCATTCCCTGGTCCTCGGCGAGCAGAACCCGCACGCTCTTCGCCGGGCGATGGTCCCGGGGCATCTCGTCCACGGCCCAAGGGTAGGGCGCGGGCGGGCCGCGGGCCCAACTAAAGAATCGACATAGTTCGGTTCCGAGAGGCTTGACGGTTCCTGACGGTGGCCCAACAATCGCCTCTGCATTGAGAGTTCGCCTTTGCAATTCCCGTGCCCGCACCCCCACCCGCAATTGTTCGGCATTTCGACCAGTGAATTTGTTTCGATAATTTCGTCGAACACTGTTCGGGATATCGGACAATGAGGAGGCTCACCGTGTTCTCAAGACTCAGAACCGCGACCCTGGCGGCGCTCTCCGCGCTGATCACCGTGCTCTCACTCGCCGTCGGTGTCCCGCAGGCCCAGGCCGCCGGCTCGCTGCCCTGTGACATCTACGCCGCCGCGGGCACCCCCTGCGTCGCCGCGCACAGTCTGGTCAGGGCGCTGTACTCCGCGTACAACGGCTCGCTGTACCAGGTGCAGCGCGCCTCCGACAGCGCCACCACGAACATCGGGCTGCTGGCCGCCGGCGGATACGCCAACGCCGCGGCCCAGGACTCCTTCTGTTCCGGCACCACCTGCATCATCACCAAGATCTACGACCAGTCCTCGCGCCACAACGACCTCACCGTCGAGGGCGCGGGCGGCGCCGGAGCGGCCGATGTCGGGGCGCCCGCGGACGCCCTGCCGGTGACCGTCGGCGGGCACCAGGTCTACGGCCTGGAGATCTCGGCCGGCATGGGCTACCGGGACAACTCCACCTCGGGCGTCGCCACCAACGGCGGGGCCGAGGGGATGTACATGGTCACCTCCGGCACCCATGTCAACGGCAGTTGCTGCTTCGACTACGGCAACGCCGAGACGAACAACAAGGACACCGGCAACGGCCACATGGACGCGATCAACTTCGGCACCGAGTGCTGGTTCTCGCCCTGCTACGGCGGTGGCCCCTGGGTGCAGGCCGACCTGGAGAACGGCCTGTTCCAGTCCAACCTCGGCTACAGCACGAACTCGTCCAACACGGGCACCGGCGCGCTGCCGTTCGTGACCGCGCTTTTGAAGAACAACGGCCAGGACCATTTCGCACTGAAATGGGGTAACGCGCAATCCGGCGGGCTGACCACCACCTATTCCGGCAGTGAGCCCACCAACGCGAGCGGTTACTCGCCCATGCACCAGGAGGGCGCGATCGTCCTGGGCACCGGCGGCGACAACAGCAACGGCTCCATCGGCTCCTTCTTCGAGGGCGTCATGACCTCCGGCATCCCGACGGACGCGGCCGACAACTCCGTCCAGGCCAACATCGCCTCGGTCGGCTACGGCGGTGCGACCGGCTCCACCGGTTCGCTGACGCCCGGTTCGGAGATATCGCTGAAGGCGACCACCTCCTGCTGCACCGCCGACTACATCCGGCACCAGAACAACGCGGCGGTCATCTCCGCGATCACGTCGAGCAGTTCGACCCTCGACAAGAACGACGCCACCTGGATCGTCCGCAAGGGCCTGGCCAACAGCTCCTGTGTCTCCTTCGAGTCGCGCAACTACCCCGGCGACTTCCTGCGCCACTACAACTTCAAGCTCTACCGCCAGCCCATGGACGGCACGGCGATCTTCAGATCCGACGCCACGTTCTGCCCGACGACCGGCAAGAGCGGCACGGGGACGTCGTTCGCGTCGTACAACTACCCGACCAGGTTCATCCGGCACTACAACCTCAACGTCTACGCGGCCAGTGACGGCGGCTCGAACGACTTCGACAGCGCCACGTCCTGGACGGACGACGTGAGCTGGGTGGTCAGCGCGCCCTGGGCGCCGTAACCGGCTCGGGGGCCGGCACGGCATCGCCGGGCTCCAGCGGGAGTTCGGCGGTGACCGTGAAACCGCCTCGCGGCGACGGTCCGGCCTGCAAGGAGCCGCCGGCCGCCGCGAGGCGCTCGGTCAGGCCCTTCAGGCCGGTGCCGCCGATGCCCGGAAGGGACGGCGAGGACGGCTCGCCCTCCGCGGTGCCGTTGTCGGTGACGGTGAGGCGGACGCGCTCGAAGGCGCTGCTCACGTTGATCTCGCAACGGGTCGCGCCCGCGTGCCGTACGACGTTGGTGACCGCCTCCCGCACCACCCACGCGAGCAGCGCCTCGGTCTGCGGGGCGAGGGGCGCGCCCGCGCGGCGCACCGTCGGCTCCACGCCGGCCGCGTCCAGCGCCGAGCGCGCCCGGTCGAGTTCGGTGCCGAGGCTGCCCTCGCGGTAGCCGGTCACGGCCTCGCGGATCTCCGTGAGCGCCTGGCGGCCGACGGACTCGATGTCGGCGATCTGGGCGAGCGCGGCGTCGAGGTCCCGCGGGGCGAGGCGGCGGGCCGCCTCCGACTTCACCACGATCACCGACATGGTGTGCCCGAGCAGGTCGTGCAGATCGCGGGAGAACCGCAGGCGCTCCTTCTCGACCGCCTGCAGGGCCAGCTTCTCGCGGGCGGCCTGCAGTTGCCGTACGGCCTCGGACAGGGAGAGGATCGCGGCCGTCACCATGGTCGACAGGAAGGTGCCGTAGCCGATGCTGCCCGGGTCCGACCCGCCGCGAAGGGCGGTGACGAGGGCGGCGAACGCGGCCAGCAGGATGCCCGTCCTACCCAGCCACGGCCCGCGCACCACCGCGCCGGTCGCGAGGCCGAGCAGCGGGAAGAACATCAGCCAGTTGCCGCCGTAGCCGATGGCCAGACCCGTGGTCAGCAGGGCCATCACCAGCAGGGCCGCCCGGGTGGACCTCTCCTCGCGCTTCTCCTTCACGAAGGAGCGGAACGTCACATAGATGTACAGGGAGTTGAAGGCGAGCAGACCGACGCCGCCGATCACCGGGTTGGGGGTCTTGCCCTGGAGCAGGTTGGAGAAGGAGCCCATCCCCATCAGCAGCCAGGGCAGCAGAGCGAAGCCGGTGGCCGGCGGGCCCATGCTGTCGGGGACCTTCCCGCCCTTGCGGGCGGCCTTCTGCTGTTCCTTGAAGCGCTCCATGTCGCTCTTCCACAGCGCCCGCGACGCCTGCCAGACCTCCAGCCGGCACAGCACCTTCCGCCGCCACGTCATGCCACAGTCCATCTCATGTCCCCCCCGGTCAGATGTTCCCCGCGCTGCGCCGGTACGACAGCACAGCGTACGAACCGAATGCCAGCAGCCACAGGGTCAGCACCGCGAGCGCGCCGGGCGCCGGGGCGTGACCGGCCGCGACCGACGTGCCCAGCTGGGCGAAGCGGTACGTCGGCGTGTATCCCGAGAGGGTGCGCAGCCAGTCCGGGAACAGCGTGACAGGGAACCACAGGCCGCCCAGGACGGCCAGGCCGAGGTTGCAGGCCATGTTCGCCACGCCGGTGGTCTGCCCGGACAGCCGGTAGCCGTTGCCCAGGCCCAGCAGCGTGAACGGCACCGAGCCCAGCCACAGCAGCAGCGCGATCGTCGCCCACTGCCAGGCGTCCAGCCGTACGCCGTTCAGCAGTCCGCCGGCCACGAGCACGGCCACGATGGCCGGCAGCACGGTCACCGAGCCGGTCAGGGTCCGCCCGATCACCACCTGACGCGGCGTCATCGGCGTCACCCTCAGCTGCCGCAGCCACCCGATCGCCCGGTCCTCGGCGACCCCGCCACCGGTGTTCAGCGCACACCCGACGGCACCGTAACCGGCCATCCCGACCATCGCCCCGGTCTTCCAACCCCCGTCGTCCGCACCGAGGTGGGTGAAGAGCAGATACATCAGCACGGGCATCGCGATCCCGCCGATGACGAAACCGGCGTCGCGGAGGGTCCGGCGAACCTCAAGCCGCAGGTAGTCGAGCATTAGGACGCCTCCGTTTCGCGCGGGCCATGCAGTGCCGGCCCGTGCAGCCCAGCCCGTCCGGGGGTGCCCCCTCCGGGGGAGTTCGAGGACGAGGCCCGTTCAGGGCCGATCGGGGTCCGGGGCGGAGCCCCGCCGGGGTCGGGGGCGGAGCCCCCGTGCGCGGTCAGCAAGAGAAACGCCTCGTCCAGAGAGGCCGGCGCGACCTCCAACCCCCGTATCGCATCCAGCCCGGCGAGCGCCGTCACCGTCGCGTCCGAGTCGTCGGTACGCAGTCGCACCCGATCCCCGCGCACCTCCAACGACAGCACTCCGGGCAGCAGTTCGAGCCCAGCGGTGCCCCGTCCCGCCAGGTCGAAGGCGACCAGGCTCCCGCCCACCGCCCGCTTCAGCTGTTCGCCCGTGCCGTCGGCGACGATCCGGCCGGCGTCGATGACGAGGATGCGGTCGGCGTAAGCGTCCGCCTCCTCCAGGTGGTGCGTGGAGAACAGCACCGTGTGGCCGAGGCGGGCGTACGACCGCATCGACGCCCAGAAGGCGTGCCGCGCCTCCACGTCCAGCGCTGCCGTCGGCTCGTCCAGGACGATCAGCGCGGGGTTCCCGGCGAGGGCCACCGCGAAGCGCACGCGCTGGGTCTGCCCGCCGGACAGCCGGTCCACCCGGCGCCCCGCGAGGTCGGCGATCCCGGCCAGCTCCAGGGCCCGCGCGACCGGCATCGGCGCCGGATAGCGGCCGGCCACGAAGGTGACCAGCTCCCGCACGGTGACCCGGGGGACCGCACGGCCCTCCTGGAGCATGGCTCCGACCCGCCCCGCCCGCACCGAGGCCTCCGGCGGGCCGCCGAACAGCTCGACGCCGCCTTCGTCGGGCTCGGTCAGGCCGAGCAGCAGTGAGATGGTGGTGGACTTGCCGGCGCCGTTGCGGCCGAGCAGAGCCACCGTTTCGCCCCGCGAGATGCGCAGGTCCACGCCCTGGACAGCGTGCACGCTGCCGAAACTCTTGACCGCCCCCGTGAAGGACACCGCGGGCGGTGTCCCCGTCGTCTTCGTCATGCCTACGACGCTACGAACCCCGGGCCCCGCCCGGCAGATGCGCTTGTACGGACTCGGGCAGGACAAATGTCACGGATGGCCCGCGGCCATGGAACTGACACAGCGTCAGGAGCCTTCACAAGTACGGACCACTGGGCTATACAGAGGGCGCCGGACTGGAACGCGTTCTAGATCGGCCACCGTGACGACCTCGGCGCGGCCGACGGTGCGGACGGCCGCGCCGGGGTCTTGAGCCATCCGAACCACCAGGAGCCGTATGCCCATCGACGAAGCGTTGGCCCTCGCCGCCGAACCCCGGTCCGGCGAGATCACCTGGGACCGCAAGGACGTCCAGCTCTACCACCTCGGCATCGGCGCCGGCCTCCCCGCGACCGACCCCGACGAGCTGCGCTACACCCTGGAGTCCCGGCTGCATGTGCTGCCGAGCTTCGCCACCGTCGCGGGCTCCGGCTCGCCCGGCGTGATCAGCGGTCTGTCCATGCCGGGCATCGACGTCGACCTCGCCAAGGTCCTGCACGGCGGCCAGTCGCTGACCCTGCACCGCCCGATCCCCGTCGAGGGCACGGCGACCGCCACCGGCCGGATCGCCGCCGTCCACGACAAGGGCAAGGCGGCCGTCCTGGTCATGCGCACCGAAGTCGCCGACGCTGACGGCCCGTTGTGGACCAACGACGCCCAGATCTTCGTACGGGGAGAGGGCGGGTGGGGTGGCGACCGAGGCCCCTCGACCCGCCTGGAACCACCCACCGGTGAGCCCGACCGGATCGTCGAACGCGCCATCCGCGAGGACCAGGCCCTGCTCTACCGCCTCTCCGGCGACTGGAACCCACTGCACGCCGACCCCGACTTCGCCAAGCGCGCCGGCTTCGAGCGGCCCATCCTGCACGGGCTGTGCACCTACGGCATGACGCTCAAGGCCGTCGTCGACACGCTGCTCGGCGGGGACGTGAGCCGGGTGCGGTCCTACGGCACCCGGTTCGCCGGGGTCGTGTATCCGGGGGAGACCCTGCGCATCCGGATGTGGCAGGGGGACTCCCGGGTGAGGGTCGCCGTCAGCGCGGTGGAGCGGGACGACGCGCCCGTCCTCGCCGACACGATCGTCGAACACTCCTGAGCCATAACGCCGTCGAGGGGAGCAGCACCATGCGAGCAGCCGTACTGCACGAGATCGGCCAGGACAAGCTGGAGGTCCTCGACGACGTCGAGGCGGTGGGCTTCGGGCCCGGGCGGGTGAGGATACGGGTGCGGGCCACGGGGCTGTGCCACTCGGATCTGTCCGCCATGAACGGGGTGCTGCCGCAGCCGGCACCCTTCGTGCCGGGACATGAGGGTGCGGGCGAGATCCTCGAAGTCGGTGAAGGCGTGAGTCACTTGAAGCCGGGTGACCGGGTCGTCGTGTGCTGGCTGCCGGCCTGCGGCGCGTGTCCCGCCTGCAAGCGCGGCCAGACCGAGCTCTGTCTCGCCGGCTTCATGAACGCCGGCACCCCCAACTTCAAGCGCCCCGGCGGCGATGTGTTCGGCTTCGCCGGGACCGGCACCTTCGCCGAGGAGGTCGTCGTCGACGCGGGCTGCGCGGTGCCGATTCCGGACGATGTCCCCTTCGACATCGCCGCGTTGATCGGCTGCGGGGTGACCACCGGGCTCGGTGCCGCCCTCAACACCGCCGATGTGGAGGCCGGTTCGTCGGTCGCCGTCATCGGGTGCGGGGGCGTCGGCATCTCCGCGATCCAGGGCGCGCGGCTCAAGGGCGCGGCGGAGATCGTCGCCGTCGACCCGGTCGCCTCACGCCGTGAGTCCGCGCTCAAGTTCGGAGCCACCAGGGCCGTTTCGCCCGACGAACTGGCAGCCGCCAGGCAGGAGGTCACCGGCGGCGAGGGCTTCGACTACGTCTTCGAGGTCGTCGGCAGGTCGGCCACCGCCCGCACGGCGTACGAGAACACCCGGCGCGGCGGCACCCTCGTGGTCGTCGGCGCGGGCGCCATGGACGACTTCCTCCAACTCAACATGTTCGAGCTGTTCTTCGACGAGAAGCGGATCCTGCCGTCGATGTACGGCGGCGGCGACGTCCTGCGCTCCTACGAGCGCACCATCGCCCTGTGGCGGGCCGGTCGCGTCGACCTGGAGGGCCTGATCACGCACCGGGTGCCGCTGGGCGAGATCAACGAGGCGCTGGACCAGATGCGGACGGGCGCGGCGCTGCGTACGTGCATCGAGATCTGACGGGGGTGTCCGTGTCGCTGCCACTCGAAGGACTGTCGGCCATCGTCACCGGCGCCGGCCGGGGCCTGGGCCGGGCCGAGGCGCTCGAACTCGCCCGGCTCGGCGCGGCCGTCGTCGTCAACGACTACGGCCAGCCCGGCCGGGACGGCTCGGGGGAGGCCTCCACGGGCCCCGCCGAGGAGGTCGCCGCCGAGATCCGCGAGGCCGGCGGTCGCGCGGTCGCCCACACCGGGGATGTGGCCGACTTCCAGCAGGCCCGGCAACTGGTGCAGTTGGCGGTGAGCGAGTTCGGCAAGCTCGACGTCCTCGTCAACAACGCGGGCATCCTGCGCGACCGTATGGTCTTCTCCATGACCGAGGGCGAGTGGGACTCGGTGATCCGGGTCCACCTCAAGGGCCACTTCAACACGACCCACTTCGCGGCCGCGCACTGGAGGGAGCGGTCCAAGGCTGAGGGCGGCCCGGTGTACGGCCGTATCGTCAACACCTCGTCCGAGGCCTTCCTGGCGGGATCGGCCGGACAGCCCAACTACGCCGCCGCGAAAGGCGGGATCGTCGGCCTGACCACCTCGACGGCCCTCGCCCTCGCCAAGTACGGCGTCACGGCCAACGCCATCTGCCCGCGCGCCCGCACCCGGATGACCGAGGACGTCTTCGCGGGCTTCGAGCAGCCGGTCGAGGGCCTCGACCCGCTCGCGCCCGAGCATGTGGCCCCGCTCGTCGGCTACTTGGCCTCGCCCGCCGCGTCCCGCGCCAACGGCCAGCTGTTCGTGGTGCACGGCGGCATGGTGGCGGTGGTGGACCGGCCGAGGGTGCGGGCGAAGTTCGACAGCAAGCAGGACACCTTCACCTACGACGAGTTGGACGCCGTGCTCAGTCCGCACTACGCGGAGCGGCCGGAGGGGGAGACGTTCGGGGCGGCCGAAGTACTCGGCCTCAAGCGGACGTAGACACAAGGAAGGGGCCCGCACATCGTCGGTGATGTGCGGGCCCCTTCGTGTGTACCCTCAGGCAGCTGCCTCGGTGTCCTCGGCCGGCTTGCGGTGGCGGCCACGAGGGGCCGTGTCACCGTCCTGGACCGAACCCGCGCCCCGGTGACGGCCGTGACCGGCGTCCTCCTGGGCATCGGCGGACAGCGGCTGCATGGTGCTTGTGTCGCTCATCGGAAGGATTCACCCCGTCAACACGATCTTTCTTACAGCCCGGCGAGTTTAACCAGCGGACCGCGGGTCGAATCCAGGCGGGCACGCCCATCGGCACTACTTCGTTACAAGACGTGCCAGAGGAGCCTCCCGCAGCGGCACAGGACGCGGTGCGGCGGGCTCCGGAGGATCCGGTTCCGATGCCGACGTCGCCTGCACGGCCGTATCGGCCGTGCACGCTGTATCGGC
>Ga0075367_10001020_pt1 | contig 11516 bp, 12 predicted proteins | sample EndMethybrTD3032_FD_71399 | JGI IMG/M metagenome (GOLD analysis project Ga0075367, IMG submission 71399) | Populus endosphere microbial communities from Tennessee, USA - Endosphere MetaG P. TD hybrid TD303-2 | ecosystem: Host-associated > Plants > Roots > Endosphere | place: USA: Tennessee... | reverse complement strand
GCAGATGGGCTGGGACATCAACCCGCGCGTGCTGGGCACCGTCCCGAAAGAGGTGAAGGTGCAGGCCATCAAGGGCTTCAGCTGGATCCTCGACGCTCACTACCTGTGCGTCCCGAAGGGCGTCGGCGCGGAGAAGGTCGCGGTTATGGTCGACATGCTGAACTACCTGCTGTCGAAGGAAGCCCAGGCCACCACCTACGATCTCGGCTACTTCTACCCCGGCCCGGCCGTGAAGGACGTGCCGCTGTCGATGGCGCCGGCCGAAAGCCAGAAGGCCATCAACGAGTACGGCCGTCCGGAGTACGCACAGCTGATCGCCGACAACCCGCAGGTGCTGCCGCTTCTGCCCGACAAGCTGGTTGCCGCGTTCCAAAAGTGGGACCAGGAGATCGGCTCCAAGAAGAAGCCGAAGTAAGCATCGACAACCAGCGCGCGGCGGGGTCAAGATGGCTCCGCCGCTGCCTTGTGGGCTGCTCGCACTTCAGTTCTTACCCAGCGTACGGTGACTTGCATGGCCATCCGCCTGCGCGCTTTCGAGCGCCTGCGTCTCGACAACGTGAGCCGCAATTTCGGCACGCTCAATGCGCTGAAGAATGTGACGCTCGACGTCAGGCGCGGCGAGTTCATCGCCCTCCTCGGACCATCGGGTTGCGGCAAGTCCACCGCCCTCAATTGTCTCGCAGGCCTGCTGCCCCTGACAGCGGGCAGCATCTGGCTCGACGACAAGCGCCTCGATCAGCTAAAGCCCGAAGCGCGCGGCTTCGGCATGGTGTTCCAGAACTACGCGCTCTTTCCGCACATGACAGCCCGCCGCAACGTCGCCTTCGGGCTGATGATGCAGCGCCGTCCGAAGGCCGAGATCGAGCAGATGGTCAACGAAGCGCTTGCACTGGTCCGCTTGACTGCGCTGGGCGACAAGTTGCCGGGCCAGATGTCGGGCGGCCAGCAGCAGCGCGTCGCCATTGCCCGCGCCATCGTCGTGCAGCCGCCGCTCGTCCTGATGGACGAGCCGCTGTCCAATCTCGACGCCAAGCTGCGCCTGGAGATGCGCGCCGAGATCCGCCGCATCCACAATCTGCTGGGGTCCACCACCATCTACGTCACCCACGACCAGGACGAAGCGCTCTCCCTGGCTGACCGGATCGTCGTGCTGCGCGACGGCATGGTTCGCCAGGTCGGCACGCCGGAGGAGTTGTACGCTCGGCCTGCACACGCTGACGTCGCGGAGTTCATGGGCTACCGAAACCTGCTGCCGTCACGCGCGTCAGGCAACGGTGATGGACGCATGACTGTCACCTTCGGCAACGCCAACCTGATAGGCACGCCGATCGAAGCGGTCGGATCCGGCGACGCCACCATCGCCATTCGGCCTGACGACCTCACCCCGAGTGCGGACGCACCCATTTCCGCCGTGGTTGAGACGGCCGAGTATCGCGGCCGCGACTTCTACGGGACCGCACGCACATCCGACAATGTCGAGCTGTTCTTCCGTTCGGACCGCAAGGTCGCGTCGGGCGAGACAGTGCGCCTCGGCGCCGATCCCACTCGAGTACTTGTGTACGCGCGAGGCGTCACATGACCTCCCAATCGATCCCCGTAGCCGGCAGCGGTCGCCATGAGCGGGTACCGCTGCGCCTGCGCCTCGCCCAACGCGGCATCGACGGCGTCACCCTGCTGGTGCTGCCGGCCGCCCTCTTTATCCTGCTACTGTTCGTTTATCCGTTCCTCTACGGAATGAACCTGTCCGTGCACCCGAAGGGCGGTGCCGAGACCGTCGGTCGCTTTGCCAACTACGCGCGCTTTTTCTCCGATTCCTTCCTCTACGACACCATTCTCACCACGCTGTGGCTCGCCTTGCCGGTGACGATCATCAACGTCGTGATGTCGATTCCGGTCGCCATGCGCGTTCGCCTGATGCGCAGGCAACGCCTGCTGACCACCATTCTCGTGCTGCCGGTGACACTCGGTGCCGTGCTGGTTGCGGAAGGGCTGCTCAACTATCTGGGGCCCCAGGGCTGGCTCAATCGCACCTTGATAACCTTCGGCCTCGTCTCCTCGCCGATCCGCCTGGTGCACAACTACTGGGGCGTGTTCATCGCCCTCATCATCCACAGCTTCCCGTTCACGTTCCTGCTCACGCTGTCGTATGTGACCGGCATCGACCCGTCGCTGGAGCAGGCGGCATCCACGCTCGGCGCAGGCCCGCGCGCTCGTTTCCGGCACATCATTCTGCCGTTGCTGCTGCCCGGCCTCGCCATCACCTTCTGCCTGTCCTTCGTGCAGGACTTCGCGGTGTTCCCATCGGCCGTACTGCTCGGTGCGCCGGCCGGCCCCACGCGCGTCATCTCGATTGCGGCCTATCAGGCTGCCTTCGAGGAGTACGACTACTCGATGGCCTCGGCCATCGCCATGATCATGGGGTTCGTGCAGCTGCTCATCGTGGTGGCCGTGCTCACCTCACGCGGGCTCTTCTACCGCGGCCCGGCAGGCGGCGGTAAGGGATGATGAGGCCATGAAGGGCAACGAGAACCCCGTCCTCTCCCGGCTCTGGGCCTATGCCATCTGGGCCGTCGTGCTGTTTTTCGTCATCAATCTGTTTGCGATGATCGCGACGGTCGTCGTCAATTCGTTGTCGACGCGTTGGCTCGGCACCTGGCTGCCGCCGGGCTTCACGACGCGGTGGTACTTCTCGGCCTGGAAAGAATTTCAGCTCGACGACGTGCTGGTGGTCACCTTCCAGATCGCTGCCGCGGTGGCCTTCCTGTCTGCCTTGCTCGGCGTACCCGCGGCGTATGCGCTGGCCCGCCGAGACTTCCCGGGCAAGAAGCTTGTCATGCTGCTTTTCCTTCTGCCCCTGCTGGTTCCTCCCTTCACGTATGGCATCCCGCTGGCAACCGTTCTCTACAAGTCGGGGCTGGGCGGCACCATGTGGGGCGTGATCGTCGCCAACCTCGTGCCGACTGTTCCGTTCGTGGTCCTGGTGCTGATCCCTTTCATCGAGCAGATTGACCCGCGCGTTGAGGCAGCCGCCCGCGTGTTTGGCGCCGGCACCGTGCGTCTGTTCATCTATGTGCTGGTACCGCTGCTGACGCCGGGTATCCTGGCCGCGGTCCTGTTGGTGCTGATGCGCACCATGGCCGCCTTCGAGCTGACCTTCCTCACCTCCGGTCCAGGCAGCCAGACTCTCGTCGTCTCGCTCTACTACGCGGTCTCTGCGGCCGGTGTGCGAGCCGGGCAATCCGTCGATGCAATGGCCGTGATCTATATGCTGACGACGCTGATCTGGCTGCTGATCGCGCTGCGCTTCGTCAATCCGACGCAGATCGTCGCTCGTGCCAAGCAGACCCACTGATCTGCCGGTCGCTGCCGGAGGGAGTTGCATGCGCGGTCTAGCGCAAACGTGAGCAACACCGGGCTCGGACCTGCGTATACTGCGTGCGCAGTTGTACCTGCTGGAGGTACGGCGCATTGCGGAGACGGGTCATGTGGCGGAGCTTTGGCGCGCATTTCTGCGCCTTGATCGTGGCAGGCGCCGTCGTACTGCCTTTCGCCCCCGGCACTCCCCGAGCCCAGACGCCCTCGCTGGAGGGACTTGTCGCCGCCGTCGTGCACATCAAGACCTTCATCGATCCGGAAGGCCGCACCACGCAGAACCTGGGGCGTGAGCGCGAGGGGTCCGGGATCGTCATTGACTCGAGCGGGCTGGTGCTGACCATCGGCTATCTGATGGTCGAGGCGCACTCGGCGGAGGTCGTCACGCACGACGGGCACAGCGTCTCGGCCAACGTGGTGGGCTACGACCACGAAACGGGTTTCGGACTGCTGCGTGCCGTGGGGCCACTCAACGTGCGTCCAATGCCGATGGGCAAGTCCGCCGACCTCAAAGCCGACGATCCGGTGCTGATCGCGAGCTTCGGCGGCGCGGACATGGTGGGCGCCGCGCGCGTCGTCGCCCGGCGCGAGTTCGCCGGCAGCTGGGAATACCTGCTCGAGGATGCCATCTTCACCGCTCCACCACATCCACGCTGGAGTGGTGCGGCACTGATCAATCGCGAGGGCAAGTTGGTCGGCATAGGCTCGCTGGTGGTGGGCGACGCCTCGGGCAAGAGCGACGGCACCCCCGGCAACATGTTCGTGCCGATCGACCGCCTGCCGCCGATCCTGGCCGACCTGATGGCCGATGGTCGCGTGCAGCGCCCGGCACGGCCGTGGCTCGGGCTGACAATCGAGCCCCTTGGCGGAGTGCTGATGGTCGCGCGCGTGATCCCGCAAAGCCCGGCCGAGAAGGCGGGGGTACAGCGCGGCGATGTCGTCCTGGGCGTTGCCGGCGTCAAAGCCAAGGGTCTCGCCGACTTCTACCGCAAGGTGTGGGCGCTCGGCAGTGCCGGCACCACAGTTCCCGTGGATGTCATGCAGAACAGTGCCAAGCGCCGCATCGATATCCCGTCGATGAGCCGGTACGACCACCTCAAGCTCAAGTCGACATTCTGACCGGGCAGTTGCTCAATTGAACCGCGTGAGGCGCGACGGATCCGTCTTGCGGCCCGTCACGCGCTCGAGCGCTATGGCGCCCAATACCTTGGAGGCTAGCGTCTTCTTGCTGGGATCGCGCCCGGCTTCGGCCGCCCGCGCAGAGCCGGCAAGGCTATTCGACAGCGGCTCGTTGCTGGAGCACCCGGCAAGCAGGATGCCCGCGAGGATCAGCATCATGCCGCGCACCAGCATGTGTCCCCCTGTTGCAACCACCGCATCAGCCTCGGCCCCCCGCCATTGCTAAACCTGTACCGGCGCGAACAGCCAAGGCAAGTGCAAAATCGGGCGCGCCAGCAAAGTGGCGCTGGTCGGTCCGACAGGTGGAAGAAATGCGGCGGCGCTGCGCATTCGTGTGACACGGTGAGCGCCGCGTGTACGAGACATGAAGGCCGTCCTAACCCGCGCCTTCCACCGGGAAATTCGCTTCGCGCCGGGCCTGCGTTTGAGCCTTTGCTAACCTAGACTGCCTCGGGTTCGCGCTGCTTTTGCGGCGAAATTTACGGGATTTAACCGGCAACTCGACATGCTTGGGCAGCCGCGCATCTGCGCCACACAACCTGTGCTGCAGCGGAGCGGTGTGATGACGACGCAACGTATGTAGCGACATCAGGAAGGTGTGTCATGGCACGCATGGAAGCGACAATCTTCGAGACCAGCGAGACCACCGGAGCGGGCGGCATGCCCGACGCGTTGTTCGAGCTTGGCCTGATGCACTGTGCCGGACGGGACGGAGCGCTCGATCTCGTCAACGCGCACAAGTGGTTCAACCTCGCCGCGATGCGCGGCAACGAGGCTGCCAAGAGCTACCGCATGGAGATTTCCCGCGAGATGTCGCGTGCCGAGATTGCCGAGGCACAACGTCTCGCGCGCGAATGGCTGTCGCGCCACTGAGCACCATCCCAATCGCAGGAACGCGGCGCGTCAGCATTCCTTGAACAGTGACGTCAGGCAGTTCCAGCTCTTCTTGGTGGCGTTGCCGATCGCCTCGCCGGTCGACTTGAACGACTCCTTGACGTTGTCGTTGGCCTTCTTCATCTGATCGGCCGACTGCTCATTGGCCCGCTTGGCCATCTCGACGATCGTCCGAGGCGGCTCGTTCGCATCAGGCTCGGGCTTGTCAGCGGCCGTAGCGGTGCCCGGCGTCTCGACCGGTAGCTCTGCACCGGACCACGGCACGCGCTTCACCGGCCCGTCGCAATCGAACACCGTCCCGCGTTTGATGCCACAGGTGGCATGCTTGCCTTCCCTGGCCATGGCCGTGACGCACAGCATCTGCAGCGGCTGGCCGCCGCCCGGCCGTGCCCCTTCGATGACACAGCGATAGACGGCACCCGGCTCGGTGCAGACAACGCAGTACTCCTGAGCCTCCGCCTGGCTGATCAGCGCGCAGACGAAAGCCGCGAATGCCACACCCCTCGTACGGCCTCTGTGCGACAGCATCCCGCCCGGAACCTCCTTAGCCACGCCGGATTGCGCCCGAAATGCGGCAATCGTGTGGGACGCTAAGATTGCAACGGTGCTTCAAGGCATGCCGTTGCGGCCATGGGCCTTGTAACCGGGGCGCTCCGCCAGCCGATCGTAATAGGCGGACACGGCCTTGAACTCGGGCTTCTGGAAGGGAATCGCGAACCAACGATTGACGACCATGCCGACCGGGATGTCGGCAATCGTGAAGCTCTTGCCCATCACGTAAGGACCGTTGGCAGCGAGGTGCTGCTCGAGTACCTGCATCTGCCCGGCCCATTCCTTGGCCGCGCTCTCCACCTGATTGGCAAAGGCCGGGTTCTTGACCACCAGGGCATGAAAGACCGGACGCATGCCGTTGGCGAATTCGGTCGAGCTCCAGTCCATCCAGGACTCGATGGTGGCGCGCTGCCGCAGATCCTTGGGATAGAGATCGGCCCGGCCGTGCTTGTCGGCCAGGTAGCGCACAATGCTGTTGCTCTCGCGGAGGCGGAAATCCCCGTCCTCGATTACGGGCACCACGCCGACCGGATTGATCTGGCGGAAGTCGGGGCTATCGGTCGGCTTGAAGCCGCGCCCCCAGTCCTCGCGCTCGTATTTGAGCCCAATCTCATCGAGCATCCACAGCACCCGGCGGACGTTGATAGAGTTGGCGCGTCCATAGACCTTCAGCATGGCGTCCTCGTGCGGCTTGGGTTGCGCGATCTTAGAACTGTGAGCCGCCGCGTCCACCGCGATAGTTCAGGCCCGCCCGCTCAGCCGTCTGCGCAGCACTTCGGCGACACCATTCGGGGTAGAGCAGACCGTCACGCCGGCGGCCTCGAGCGCCTTCTTCTTGCCGGCGTAGCTGCCGCGGTCACCCATCACGATGGCGCCCGCATGCCCCATGCGCTTGCCCGGTGGAGAGGCGGCGCCGGCGATGAAGGCTACCACCGGCTTGCGCATGGTCCTGGCATACTCGGCGGCTTCCTCTTCCATAGACCCGCCGATCTCGCCGACCAGCGCGACAGCCTCGGTCTTGGCGTCATTGTCGAGTGAGACGAGAGCATCCTTGGTGGTCGTGCCGATCACCGGATCGCCGCCGATGCCGATGAATACCGAGATGCCGAGCCCGGCTTGCACCAGGTTGAGGCACAGCAGCGTACCGAGCGAGCCCGAGCGCGAAACAACGCCCACGCTACCCGGCCGGAATACGCGCGCGTTGAACGCCGGCATGAATCCGACGAAGCTCTCGCCGACCGTGACGATGCCGGCCGTGTTCGGGCCGATCACCCTGGCGCCGCGCTCCCGCGCTGCCGCCAGCACGTACATGGTGTCGTGCACCGGCACGTGCTCGGTGAGGCACACGATCTTGCCGATGCCGGCGTTGATGATGTCGAGCGCCGCCTCCTTGACGCCCATCGGCGGAATGAACATGACGGCGGCGTCGATGGCGGTCTCGCGTGCGGCTGCGCCCGCTGTGGCCCACACCGGCAACCCAAGATGCGTCTCTCCGGCCCGTTTCGGGTTCACGCCGCCGATGATCCTGGTGCCGTAGTCGCGCATGCGCTCGGACCAGAAGGTGCCCTGCTTGCCGGTGATGCCCTGCACGAGCACGGTCTCGGTGCCGCGGATGATCACGTGCGGGCTCCCTGCGCAGCAGCGACTGCGGCTTTGACGGCGTCATCCATCAGGTCATAGGGCTCGATGCCCAGCCGGTCCTTGACCATGGCGATGGCCTCGTCCTCGCCGGTGCCGTGAATGGTGAAGAAGATCGGGATCGGAGGCTTGAGATCGAGCCACGCATTGATGACGCCCTCGGCCATCACGTCGGTGCGGGCGAACGCCCCGCAGAAATTGACGAGCAGGCATTTGACGCGCGGATTGGACAGAACCAGCTCCAGCGCCGGCTTGGCCTTGGTGTAACTCTCGCCGCCGATCTCCATGAAGTTGGCCGGGCTGCCGCCGAAATGCCGCACGGCATCCATGGTGGTCATGGTCAGGCCGGCGCCATTGGCGAGCACACCGACGCTGCCCTCAAGCTCGATGAACTTCAGACTGAGAGCCTTGCCGCGCTCTTCGAGCGGCGTCAGCTTGTCCGGGGTGCCCGATTTGGCGAGCTCCGCGTGGCGCGGGATGGCACTGTCATCCATCGCGTACTTGCAATCCAGCGCGATCAGGCGGCCGTCGGCCGTCAGCACCAGCGGATTGATCTCCAGCAACTCGGCATCGCCGGAGGCATAGGCCGCATACAGCCGGCCAAGCAGCGCCACCAGGGCAGCGCGATCGCAGGCCAGCGGCTGCGCCAGTGCGCGCTGCAACGCCTTGATATCGAGGCCGCTGCGGATATCGATCGGCAGCCGCAATAGGGCCTCGGGGTGTCGTTCTGCAATCTCCTCGATGTCCATGCCGCCCTGCCCCGAGAACAGCAGCAAGGGGCCTTTGGATGCCGGATCGTTGAGCACAGCCGCGTACATCTCGTGTGCGATCGGCACTTGTTCCTCGACCAGAACCGTGGCGACGCGGTGCTCGCCGATGTTCATGCCGAGGATGGCGGCTGCAGCGACTCTCGCCTCGTCCGGCGTGGCAGCCAACTTGATGCCGCCGGCCTTGCCGCGCTTGCCGGTCGGCACCTGCGCTTTGACCACGCAGCGGCCCAGTTCGCGCGCCGCAGCTGCCGCCTCATCGGCTGTGACAGCCAACCGTCCCCGCGGCGTCTCTATGCCTGCTGCGCGCAGCAGAGGCTTGGCGGCGTGCTCCTCGAAATTCATGAGACAGTTGGTTCCCTGGAGATTGGCAGGCTCACAGCCACCTCACAGCCGTTACAGCGGCGCTGCGCACCGCCTCCAAGGTGGGATAGGACAGACCCGAGGCGAAAGTGACCGGCGTCCACACGCCGCGATCCTCGGGATCGCGACGGAAGTCCTCGTAGCCGTAGGTGCCGTCAGGCCGCCGAAACAGGTCAACGCAGCGCAGCCCATCATCCGTCTCGAGGTCCTCCAGCACGGTCCACGACTTGTCGATGCGACGCGACATGCGGCTAGTGTCCCGATTGCGAAGTTCGCCTGCCTTCGAGGCCAGGCTGCCGAGTGAACTTCGCAATCATGAGGGACACTAGAATCATAGAGTTGCTAGTGTGGTTCAGATCGGGAAATTCGCACCCGACCCGGCAACCCGCACCGGCGAATTTCTCGATCATCACACTAGTCACTTCCCGTACTTGGCCCAATAGGCGCCGAACAGCTCTTCCTCACTCGGCTTGTCCTCGGGGATGGTGGTGACGAGGTGCGTGATGTTGACGAAGCAGCGCCAGTTCAGGTTCTCGGAAATGGCGTTCGCCTGCCAGGTGCCACAGCCCATCGACAGCGTAAACGGCAGGCCATTGTTGAATCCGCCGCCGTTGCCGAAGGTGTGCGCCTGGTTGACCAGCACACGCACGACGTCGATATCCTCGGCGATCTCGCGTGCGTGATCGGCGTTCTTAGTATGAATACCGCAAGAGTGGCCCTTGCCTTGGTACTCCAGAATGTCGCGCACGATGCGCTTGGCGTCGGCGAAATCCTTGGCGCGATAGACCGTCAGCACCAGCGATAGCTTTTCGCCCGACAGCGGGTACTGCTTGCCCGTGCCGGTCTCGGGCACCATGACGAACTTGCAGCCTTTCGACTTGGGCGACAGCTCGAACACATCGATCAGCGCCTGCGGCCCCTGCGCGATCACCGCGCGGTTCAGCTTGCCGTCCTGCCATAGCCGCTCGACAATGCGCTTCTTCTCGGTCGCGCTCGCCATGTAGCCGCCCTGCCGCTCGAGTGCGGCAATGGCCCGATCGTAGACGGCATCGAGGACGACCACGGCGTTCTCGGACGAGCACGACGTGGCATGGTCGAAGGTTTTCGACTGCATGATGAGATCGGCAGCCTGATCGAGGTCAGCCGTGTCGTCGATGATCACGGGCGCATTACCGAGCCCCACGCCGAGCGCGGGCTTGCCGGACTTGTAGGCCTGCCGCACGTTGACCTGGCTGCCGGTGACCACCACTAGGTCGACGGCCTCCATCAGCTGGGTGGTCGCCTCGCGCGTGACCGGGCTCGGCAGAATCTGCACGAGATCGGCCGGCAGGCCGATCTTCTCAAGCGCCGCCCGCATGCCGTCGACGGTAGGCTTGCTGGCTGCCCAGGCGCTCGGCGGCGGTGCGATTATGATGGCGTTGCCGCCCTTCAGGGCCATCATGGCCTTGTTGACGGGCGTGGCCGATGGATTGGTCGACGGGGTAATGGCCCCCACCACCCCGACCGGCTTGGCGTACAGCACGAGACCCCTCTCGGGAATCTCCTCGATGACGCCCGTGGACTTAACCCGGAGCAGATCGCGCAGCGTGCCGAACGTCTTGCGCTGGTTCTTGATAATCTTGCTCTCGAGTTCGCCGATACCCGTCACCTCGACGGCGATCTCGGCCAGCCGGCGCGCGTTCTCCGGCTTGTAGATCGACCACGCCAAGGCTGTGACGGCTTCATCGATGCGGGCCTGCCCGTGCGCGCTAATCTCTTTTGCGTATACCGCCATGGCCGCCCGTGCCCGGGCCATCAGCGGAGCCACGGATTGCTCTGCGCCGCGAGCCGTCGCAGGCTTGGCCGCCAGTTGTGCTTCCGGCATCGATACCTCGTCAGAGAGCCTAGAAAATGGGACCTGTCGTCTCATAGTCTGGCCGGCCCGGTTCTTGTCAACTATATCTGCCGCAGTCAGGACGCAAAATTGCGGTGCTTGGCATACCACCAATTGCCCAACTAAGTTGGAGATCAACTCGATGCGACCTAGGCCAGCGCTGCGGGGCGATTTGGGCTTGCTATCGCGTCGGATCACCTTTTGATACCCCCCGAGATGACAAACACCGACGAACGATTGTCGACCCTGGAGAAGGCGCTGGCGGTGCTGGAAGCCGTCGGCGACCAGCCGCAAGCGGTCGGCCTGCCTGATCTGGCGGCACGGCTGAAGCTGCCGCGCCAGACGGTGCATCGCGTGCTTGGCCAGCTGCAGGATGCCGGCCTCGTCAGCCGCCATCCGGTGCGCGAGCGCTATTCGGTCGGACCGCGCTTGACGCGCCTTGCCCTCGCTGCGCTCAACTCCCGCAACCAGGGCGCCCCGGTCCGCGCCATCCTGGCCGACCTCGTCGACGACGTGAACGAGACCTGCAACATCGGTGTGCTGGACGACCTCGAATACGTCTACCTGGAGCGCATCGAATGCAAGTGGCCGCTGCGTACGCACTTGGGCGCCGGCAGCCGCGTCAGCGCCTATGGCACGTCCGGAGGCAAGACGCTGCTGGCCGAGCTCGGGCCGGAGCAGTGCAAGCGCCTGCTGAAGAGCCGCAAGTTGGAAGCCTACACTCCGCATACCATCACCAAGCTGCAGGACCTGGAGGCGGAGCTCGCAAGGATCCGCAGCCGTGGCTTTGCGCTCAACAATCAAGAGTACCTGGACGGCATCATCGGTCTGGCTGTGCCGATCAAGGATGCCGATGGCCGTGCCGTCGCCGCACTGGC
>Ga0075367_10001018_pt1 | contig 11517 bp, 9 predicted proteins | sample EndMethybrTD3032_FD_71399 | JGI IMG/M metagenome (GOLD analysis project Ga0075367, IMG submission 71399) | Populus endosphere microbial communities from Tennessee, USA - Endosphere MetaG P. TD hybrid TD303-2 | ecosystem: Host-associated > Plants > Roots > Endosphere | place: USA: Tennessee... | reverse complement strand
GCCGTGGCTCTGGTGATGCGGACGTCACCGCCAAAGTTGTTCGGATCAGGTACCTGCATGGTTGCCTCGGTGCCGGCAATCTCCACGATTCCGAGCCTTGCTAGTGGGGAGTCGAAGCTGAAGACACTTTGAGCGACGCCACCCCCCGCAAACTGAGCGATGGCGCTGACGTGCGTGGGGACGGCGACCGGGAATGCAGCTCCCGCTCGGTCCCCGACTCGGATGGTCCGCGTTTCGAGTCCCTTGCTGCCCACGGCAGCAACTTTGGAGAACGGACCGAACACGTGGACGAGGGCGGTCAGGTAGTAGGGGCCCAGGTCGAACAGGGGTCCGGCGCCCTCGGCGAAGAGGAACTCCGGGTTGGGATGGAAGAGTTCTGGCCCGGGGTACTGGATCGCAGTGGAGACGGACAGCGGTGTACCGATGACACCGCGCGCGATCGCTCGACGGGCAGTCTGAAGGCCGGCGCCTAGGACCGTGTCCGGTGCTACACCCAGCAGCAGGCCCGCTTCGCTGGCCTGGTCAAGAAGCGCACGTGCGCCGGCTCGATCGGTGCTGATCGGCTTCTCCGACCACACATGCTTTCCAGCGGAGAGCGCGGCCGAACTCAGGGTGGCGTGAACAGCTGGGGTGGTGAGGTTGACGACGAGCTCGACCTCGGGGTGAGCAATGACCTCCTCGTTGGTACCCGCTTGCGCGATCCCAAACTTCTCCGCCTGCGCTTTTGCCCGGGCGACATGCCGGTTACCCACCATGACCACCCGTAGGTCAGGAAAGGAGTTCATGTTCTCGAGGTAGGCGCCGCTGATCATTCCCGCGCCGACGAGCCCGACGCCTACAGGTCCGGTGCGGGAGCGCCCCACCTTGTCGGGCGTCGTGGCAATTGACGAGTCGTCTCGGCTGTCAGTCATCTGTGAGACCTATCCTTCGCGTGCAGATAGGCGACGAAAGCAACCCACCTTCGCCGGGAGAGCCTCGGGTCGGGCGGGCAGTCCGGCACCCGGTGAGGTCCTCTGGGAAGCCGGCTCGTCGCTGGTGCGGGCGAGCGTTCCGCGTGGTTCAGAAGTGGTTGTCACCCAGACCTCCGCGTGTCGGCCGGCGCTAATCGGACTGGTGTCCATCGGGCGATCAGGGCTGTTGCTCACGTGTCACGGTGCTCTCGGCGACTCCGGTCACCTGACACGCCCCTCTCTTCCAGCGTGCGATCTCGCCATGCTGCGGAGACGCGGTCGAGCGCGTCGTGGTCCAGGCTCATCCCGCTGAAGTTGGCGAGCATGCCCATGGGCATAGCGCCGACCACGGCCAGCAGTTCTCCCTTCATTGCCGCGTCGGGCTGACCTTGAGCCACCGCGTCTTCGAGGAGCTGGCGGCCGATGGGGTCCGCCATCCACTCGTGCAGGCTGGAGTCTCTCGTCAGCGGTGCGGCGATCCTGGGTGCCTCGAGAGTGATGGTCTGTGACAGGGGCAAGTCGCGCGAGTGCGCGCCGACCTCGATCATGAACTCTCCAGCCTCAACGACCCACCGCTGTTGGAGCGTCGACCAGTACGAGAAGGCCCGCTGGTCGAGCTCGATGACGACCTCGACCGACGCGCCGGGTTCCAGCGCTACCTTGCTGAAGCCCTTCAGTTCGCGGACCGGTCGCGCGACCGAGGAGTCGGAGGCCTGGACGTACAGCTGGACGACGTGCGCCCCGGCCACGACCCCCGTGTTCGTGACGATGAGGCGTGCGCTGACTGAGAAGTTGCCGTCCACCACCGCGCCAGCGGTCCTCACGCTCAGGTCGGACATGTCGAACGTCGTGTACGACAAGCCGAAACCGAAGGGGTAGGCGACATCCTGCGCGGCCTTGTCGTAGCCGCGGTACCCGATGAACAGTCCTTCGCCGTAATGGACGACGTGGGAGTCCCCGGGGAAGTTGAGGAAGGAGGAGTTGTCCTCCAGGCGGTGCGGAATCGTCTCGGCTAGCCGACCCGAGGGGTTGACCCGACCGGTCAGGACATCCACGATTCCAGCGCCGGCCGCCTGACCGCCGAGCCATGCCTCGACCAGAGCGGCGGCGTGCGGCGTGACCTCATCGAGGAGCACAGTCGAGCCGTTGACCACGACAACGATGACCTGGGGGTTGGCAAGGGCCACGGCTCGGAGCGCCGCCAGTTGGCTGGCGGGCAGGTTCATGTGTGTGCGATCGAAGCCTTCGGACTCGTCAGCGTCGGGAAGACCGACCAGCATCACCACTGTGCCCGCGGAGGTGGCGACCTCGACAGCCTCGGCGAGCAGCGCTTGGTCGTCGGTAGGGTCGCCGATCCCATAGCCAGCTGCGAAGGGCACGTTGCCGTAGACCGAGACGATCTCGTCCAGGACCGTCGAGATCCGCGTGGGGTTGACCCGCGAGGACCCGCCGCCCTGAAAACGGGGGCTTCGGGCGAACTCTCCGATGACAGCGATGTTCGTACCGGCCGTCAGCGGTAGCGCCCGGTCGTTCTTGAGGAGCACCACGGACTCCGCAGCCGCTTCCCGCGCCAGCTCGTGGTGAGCCTGCTCGTCGAAGTCCTCATCCAGGTCTAGGACGGGCATCGCCTTGGCGACAAGCTCCAGCACGGCGCGCACCCGACTGTCCAGGATGTCCAACGACAGCTCTCCGGACTCCACCGCAGCGACGACAGCCTGCGCGCTTCGGCCCAGCGCCGGCGGCATCTCAAGATCCAGGCCCGCCGTGACGGCCGGCACCTTGTGGTACACCGCCCCCCAGTCTGAGACGACAAGTCCCTGGTAGCCCCACTCCTCACGGAGCACGGTGGTGAGCAGCCAACGGTTCTCGGAAGCAGATACTCCATTCACCTTGTTGTAGGAGCACATGATGGTCCACGGCTGGGATGCCTTGACGACCTGTTCGAAGGCAGGAAGGTAGATCTCTCGCAGAACGCGCTCGTCCACCCTGGCGTCCACCCGAGCCCTGTCGGTCTCCTGGTTGTTCGCTGCGAAGTGCTTGACCGACGCGCCCACGCCCTGCGCCTGGATGCCGTCGACCATGCCGACGGCCAGCGCCCCTGCCAGATAGGGGTCCTCGGAGAGGTACTCGAAGTTCCGCCCGCATAGCGGGGACCGCTTCATGTTGATACCAGGCCCCAGGATCACCGATACGTTGCTGGCCCGTGCCTCGCGCGCCAGCGCTTCCCCGACCCGGGCGAGCAGAGCAGGGTTCCAGCTCGAAGCGATCCCCGACGCGGTGGGGAAGCAGGTGGCTGGCAAGGATTCGCTGATGGTGACGTAGTCGTTCTCGTCGGGTTGGGCGCGAAGTCCGTGTGGGCCATCGGACACCATGATCTTCGGGATGCCGACGCGTTCGATGGGCGTCGTGTACCAAAGCGCGGAACCGCCCGTGAGCGAGGCCTTCTCCTCCAGTGTCAACTCGGTCAGCAGCATGTCGATGTCGAATGTCACGGAATGTCCTTTCGTGGACGCTTCGGGATGGCCTGGATGCGGGAGGGGTGATGGGGCCTCGGATCGCCGACCGTGCCGGCAGGAACCACGAGCGATCACTGCACTGGTGCGTTCCCCGGCGTGTCCAGCGATCCTTGAGACGCGAGAATGGCGTCAGGCTGGGAGCAGGGGCCGCGGTCGGTGGGTCGGTGCACTACTGCCCGGCTAAGGAACCACCGATGCCTCCGACACTGAAATACTTGTTCAGGAACACGAACAGGGCCACCGGCGGGATCATTGCGATGACGGCCACGGCCATGACCGCACCCCAGTCCGTGGTGTTCTGCTGGAAGAACGACTGAAGGCCCAAGGGCAGGGTGAAAGCGACGTCCGAGCGCAAGAACACGATGGCGACGAGGTAGTCGTTCCAGGCCACCAGGAACGTGAAGATCGCGGTGGACAGGATCCCGGGCAGGGAGTTGCGGAGCACCACCTGCCAGAAACCGCGGAACAGCGAGGCCCCGTCGATCCAGGCCGCCTCCTCCAGGGAGATCGGGATGGAATCCATGTAGGCCGCCATCATCCAGATGGCAACAGCCATGGAGCTACCGACGTAGACGATGGTCAGCCCCAGCAGGCTGTCGACGAGTCCGATATTCGCGAAGATCAGGAACAATGGGATCACGGCTGTGATGACGGGAAGACTCTGGAACACGAACAGCATCAGTGAGTAGGTTGCGACGGCCCGGCTTCGGCCACGAGAAAGCACGTATCCGGCAGGGGCAGCGACGGCCACACAGACCAGCACGGTGCCCACGGTGACCAACAGGCTGTTCTGCAGCCAGAGCAAGACATCGGTGTTGGCGAACACATTGCTGAAGTTCTCCATGGTGAGCCCCGTCGTGTTCGAGGCGGCCGAGGGGGTGAACGCCAGCAGAAAGACGACCCCGACCGGGACCAGGGCGACGGCGGCGATGGGCAGGATGAGAAGGAACCGCCACCACTGGCCACGCTTGTCGCTGCGTCGCCCCTTCCCCCCGCGCACTTCGACCACGTGGCTGAGATCTCCTGTCTCGTGGGTTGCGGTCATCAGTGCGCGGCCCTTCGGATCTGCCGGTACAAGACGGTGGATAGGACGACCAGGACCACCGTCATCATGAACGCGATCGACACCCCAGGGCCGACCTGCTGGTTCTGGAAGACCGTCCGGTATGCGAGCACGACGAGGGAGTTGGTGGCGTCGATCGGGCCACCACCGGTGAGCAGGAAGATCGTCGGGAAGTCGTTGACACAGAAGATCGTCATGAGGATCCACGAGATGTAGGTCGACCGCGCGATCATCGGAAGGGTCACCCATCTGAGCTGCTGCATCGAGGTGGCGCCGTCCATCCGGGCCGCCTCGTACACACCCTGGTCGACACCCGACAGGGCGGCGCTGGACATCATCATCATGAACGGAAAACTGACCCAGACCTTGAAGACGCAGACCACGATCGCTGCCCAGGTCGGGTCCGCGAGAAACAGCGGCTGACCCAGGCCAACCTTCTCGAACAGGACGGGTATGGGACTGCTGCTGGTTGCGACGAGCCAGTTGATCGCCGTGGAGGACACCACGATCGGAACCACCCACGGCAGCAGGAGCAGCACCTTGATCAAGCCGCCACCCGGTATCCGAGTGCGCAGCAGCAATGCGAGGGCAAGCCCTACTGCCCAGCTGCCGAAGACACCGACGAGGGTGAACACCAGCGTGAACCGGGCCGCCTTCCAGAACGTCGGGCTGGTCAGGTTGTCGATGTAGTTCTGGAACCCGACGAACTCTCCGGAATCGATCAAGCTTCCCGTGTGCAATGAGTCGAGGAACGCCTTGAACAGCGGGAACAGGTGGATCAGCAGGAGCAGGACGATGGAGGGCATCACCAGCATGAACATGGTCCGGGACGACGGACTCCACGTTTGCCGAGGTCGGCGCCTCTCGCGCGTTCTTTCGCCCACCGGCGGCTCGGCGATCCCAGTGCTCATGTCACGACGTGACGATGGCAGAGAGACCTTGCTGGAGCGTCGTTAGCGCCGACTTCGCATCCGTCTGGCCGCCCAGCACCGTTTGTGTGAACTGCGCCAGTGGCTGACTGCCGTCTACCTGGGCGATCGCCGGGAAGACCTCGGAGGAACGCGCCGCGTAGGTTTTGGCTATAGGCAGGTACTCCTTGACCGCCTTGACCTTGTTCCCGCTCTTCTGGAACTCCGGCATGTCGACGATGGACTGCAGCACTGGGAGGGCGCTGATGACGCTCGTCTGCCAGTAGGTCTTCATGCCCCTGATGTAGTAGTCCACAAACGCCTCGGAGCCCTCCTGCGAAGGAGTGTTGGTGTACATCATGATGTTGTTGACATAGGCCAGCGTCGCCTTGTCGCCGTGCGGGCCAGCCAGCGGGCTGGCAATCAGCAGATCCCCTGAGGAGTCGGCGATGTTGTCGTCAAGCGCTGGCGTATGGATCCCGAAGGCGAACTTCTTGTTCTTCCACTGGCCGAGGTGATTGTCGGTGGTGTAGCTGACCGCGGCAGGGTCGCTGATGCCGGCCTTGACGAGCTCGAGAACGAAGTCGATGGTCTCGACGTTGCGCTCGTTGAGGAGGTCGAGTTCGCCATCCGGGTCGAACAAGCCTCCTCCGTTGTTGATCATCATCATGACCAGGCTTTGCGCACCGATGTTGTTGCCGGCGCCGGCGCCGTTCCCGAACCCGAAGTAGCCCTTCTCCTTCAGCAGCTCACCGGCGGTCATCAGCTCGTCCCAGGTGGTCGGAATCGTGGCGCCGGCGTCGTCGAAGAGGGACTTGCGATACCACCAGGTCCGGACGTCGCTCTGCCATGGAACGCCGACGTACCCCTCACTGGTCTTCAGCGCGTCCACGGTGCCGGTGATGAAGTCATTGAGGAAACCGTCCTTCTCCCAGTCGGAGATCAGGTTGTCAGCCATGGCGATGTAGCCCTGCTCGGCAAACTGGAAGGCCTGGAACCCGGCGCCACTACTGACCGCCGGGCCGGTCTTGGAGGCCAGCGCGGACGCGAACGTCGTGCTGAAGTTGTTCCATTGGATCCGCTGCAGCTTGGCTGCCGGAAGCCCTGAAGCGGGCTTGTACGCCTCGACCAGAGCCTCAGAAGCCGTGTTGTAGGACTCGACCGCCCACGGCATGTCCCAGAACTTCAACGAGCCACTGCCCGACTCGCTCTTCGACTTCGCGCACGAAGTGGCGAGACCAGGCACCAGCACGAAGGCAGCGGCCAGGCCCGTGCCCTTCAGGACGTCGCGACGGGAGGCACCGCGGGTGCGGGCCGGAAGGCTATTCATGGTCGTTCCTCTCGGGTGGGTGGTTCAGGCAAGAGCCGAAGTCGGTCATCGGTCTGGCAACGCATGGACGGCAACGCACAGATCGGCCCGCAGGTCGGTCAGGTCAGTGACCGGTGTCGCCTTCGTGACTGCGGCGTGGAGTCGGCGCCATGCCGCGCGGTGCGAGGTCTCCCAGATCGTGGGGTATGTAGTCGCGCCCTCGTCCGAGGTTCGGGTGAGGACGGCGGGTCGCGCCGTACTGGGGTCGGGCACGGTGAGTTCGACCGCCACATCCGTAGCCAGTCCCCGGACGGTGAGCTGCGGCGGGGCGCCCGAGGTGACGTGCGAGCTGAGCAGTACTGGCGTACGCGACTGTGCGTCTCCGCGAAGGTAGTAGCCGTGAGAGGTCCAGGTCAGTCGGATGAGGTCGACCAGTGGTAGGCCTAGCCGACGCAGGATGGCGAGCTGGTCGAGCAGCAGGCGGTCCTGGTCTGTTGGCTCCCTGACCAGGGCTGATACCTCGACCAAGGCTTCGGCGGGCCAGCCGTGGAACTGGCTGGCCGCGGTCGAGACAGCCGGGTTGGAGGCGAACCGGTAGTCGATGACCACCGGGACCGATGAGGCCAGGGGAACCTCATCGGGTAATACGGGGGACGGGTGGATCATCAGGACGCCCTTGACTTGTCGTACGGCGTCGGTGAGGTGCTGGGGCCAGTCAACACCGCCATCCACCGCAAGGAGCTCGGTGGACACCGTGGTGGTTTCTTCAGGGCGTAGAGAGACCGGCAATGACGCCACGACTGGCGCGATCGCCCCTGACCTCATGGCTCTCGCGCTGGCACGCACGCGAAGCGATGTCATGAGACACCATCCGGCTCGGTTGGGCCGACGAGGGCGTCTTCGGCGCGCCGCGCGAGGTCGAGCGCGAATGTGAGGTCAGCGAGCAGGTCGGACGGGGCATAGCGCAGCGGATGGCCATGTGTGACCTCGTACACGTGACGCCATTCCTCGACGTATCCGTTGTGGTCGAAGGGGCCGAGTTGCACTTGCCGCTCAGCCGAGCGGACCGCGCACGTGGCCGAGCCTGCCTGGACGTACGACGGGGTGAACTCGACCGTGCCGATCCGGTCGTCGGCGTACGCCTCGAGCGACCAGCGAGGGTGCCACGTGTTCGACACGTACGCGTGCAGCTCAACCACCTGTTCGCCTGCCGAGAAGACGATCAGGTAGCCGAACGGTGCCAGTGTCTGGACGGCGCGGACGACGATGTCAGCCGGGTCGGTCAGGAACACGCGGATCAGAGGAAGGTCGTGCGTGGCCAACCCAAGGATGCCGCCGCGGAGCAGATTCGCCACTGCTACTGGTGGCGCCGGGGACGGTGGTACCTGAGCCGCGCGGTTGGTCACCTCAGTGGCAAACTCTTCGAAGCGCTGGTTGGGAGGCAGCGCCACCGAGCACCGAATGTGCTGGGCGCTGCCTTGGGTGGGGCCCCACGTCTCGGCGAACGCGATCCACCCGGGGTCGAACGCATGCATCGTGCCGACGAGTAGTGGGACGCCTGTTTCAGCGCAGGCCCGCACGATCCGTGAAGCATCCTCGACGGTTGTCGCGAGCGGCTTCTCGCAGAGGACTGCCCGCTTCTGTGCCCGACACGCCGCGATTGCCTGCTCGGCGTGGAACTCGGGCGGGCTGCACACCACGACGACATCCACGGACTCGTCGTTCAGCACGTCGTCGACCGACGTCGTGGCGCGGGCGCCGGTGCGCGCTGCCACCGCGCGAGCGGTCGTCTCGCTCGCGTCCATCACCGCCCGCACGGTGAATAGGTCGGTGAGGTGGGACAGCGCCGGAAGGTGGATTGCCTGGGTGACCGCGCCGCCACCCAGGAAGCCCACACCGGTGTGGGAATCGCTCGCGGCGCCGAGCCGGCTCTGAGGCAGTCGCGAACGACTTTCCCCGGCGTCAGACATCGGTGCCCTCGTCCTCGCACTGCATGAAGCCGATGTGGGCCCGGCAATCCGGCTCGCCCCTCGTGAGCCACGTCACAGCGCCAACATATGTCCCTCAGGGATAAAAGACAAGGTTTTGCCCCGGAGGGCGTAACCTGATCCCCGTCTTCATGCTGCGCACTTCGTCGGAGGTCTCAGTGCCGGTCACCGCCCCCCCGCAAGCTGCTACGACGGATCTCCACCTTGAGCAGGTGTTGCGGCTCATTCGTGCGGGCCAAGCCACGACGAGGCCCGACCTCGTCCGCGCCTCGGGGCTGAGCCGAAAGGTGGTCATCCAGCGCGTCGAGCAACTGATCTCCGTGGGGTTGGTGCGGGAGGGGCCCACGGCTGCGTCGACCGGTGGACGCCCCCCGGGCCGGCTGGACTTCGCCGATGAGGCAGGCATCGTCCTGGCGGTCGAGTTGGGAGGTACCGGGCTGACCGCGGGCTTGACTGACCTGTCCGGCAAGCTGTTGCTCGAGCGAACACGTCGCCTGCCTTGCCCGGCACCCCCGCACGTGGTCCTGCAACGGGCTCACCAGATTTTCGCTGACATGCTCAGAGTCGCGGGCCAACGCGGACCGTTGCGCGGCATCGGTGTTGGCGTGCTGGGCCCCGTCTCGCCTGAGGGGCTGACGATGGACATCCCAACGAACAAGGGCTGGGGCGGCTACCCGGTGGCCGACTGGTTCGTCGACCGTTACGGCGTCCCGGTTTGGGTCGACAACGAAGTCAACATGATGGCCGTGGGCGAGGCGAGGTCGCGAGCCGACGCGGCACGACAGAGCCTGCTCTACGTCAAGGTCAGCACCGGGATCGGGGCCGGCCTGATCAGCGGCGGAGGCCTTTATCGGGGCGCCTCCGGCGTCGCCGGGGAACTGGGCCACATGACCATCCCGGGAGCGCGGTCGCTCGTCTGCTGGTGCGGCAACTCAGGCTGTGTGAACACCCTGGCAAGCGGTATCGCGATCGCCCGGTTCGGCACGGAGGCCAGGAACAGCGGCCAGAGTCCCTTCCTCGCGGGGATAGCCAGGCGTCGGGTTCGTGACGTTGACGTCGTCGCCGGTGCGCATGCCGATGACAAGGCATGCCGGAAGATCATGCAGCGGGCCGGCGACGCTCTGGGACTCGCGATCGCTGGTGCGACAAACCTGATGAACCCGAACTCCATCGTTCTCGGCGGCCGCGTCGGCGGAGAGGCTGGGCATCTGTTCACCGAGCCCATTCGCCAAGCCGTCGAGGACCACGCCTTTCCACAAGCGACCGAGATGTTGACCATCGAGAGCTCCAAGAACGCGTACACGGCCGGTGTGCTGGGGGCTGCTGCCACGGTGATCGACGGCTTGTTGTCCGGCTGCCACCTAGCCACCTGGCAGCTCGAGCCGGACGGCACCACGGCGACTGACAGCCAAGCGGGATGAGCTCGCCTTGGGGCCGCGGATCCCTGTCCAAGGCGCCTGCGCTGTAGTCGTGTAGCGGGGAAGCGCCGGCCGGCGGCGGGCGGGCGTGGTGACTCTCCCGCAATGGATGGATCCGCGCCCTCGATGTTCACGGTGATGGAGAACTCGTGTCCTGGAGCGGCCTGGGTGGTTACAGGCTGGAAATCAGCCGGAACGGCGAGTTGTCGACCACACCGCGTATGGCCCCGCCCGGCGGGTTGTAGCCGCGCACCGCGCGCACCGCGGGTTGAGGCGGCTGGCGACCACGCGACCGGCCAACCCGCTGCAGGGACGGCACGCGGGTGCGCTGCGTTCGTGGACGTGGCTGTCGGGGCGCGTGACTCGACCCTCGCGAGCCCGTCGGACGGCGTCGTTGTTACGGAGGGCTGACTTGGTTCGAGGCCGACTGGTTGACTGCGAGCTGTGACAGGCGGAACAGGCGATCTGCGGACGAGGACCGTGGCTCGGCTGCGTAGGCCACCATGGTGAGCCCAGGGTCGGTTGCGAGGTTCATGGCTTCAAGTGCGAGTGACAGGGAGCCGACGGCCGGGTGCTGGATGCGCGTTGTCTCAGCCGGCGCCTGACGGACGTTGTGCGAGGCCCAGAGAGTGCGGAATGCGTCGCTGTCACTCGCCAGCCGATCCACGAGCCGGTTCAACGCCTCGTCTGATGCGTTGCGGCCGTGCTCGGCCCGCAGGAGCGCCATCATTCCCTGCGCCACCGCCGGCCATTCCGGGAAGAACGCTTGTGCGCGGATATCCAGGAAGCAGAATGTTGCGAGGTTCGGCGGGTCGCCATCGGAGTCGAACATCGGCTCGTACAGGGCGCGGCCTATGGCGTTGGACGCCAGCACGTCCAGCCTGCGGTTTCTGATGTAGGCCGGGCACAGGGTCATCGCGTCGAGCATCCATCTGGGGCCCGGACGCACGGCGATATCCACCTGGTACGGCGTCTCCGCCGGCTCCTTGCCCCGGGCCGCCCTCGCCAGGGCGTAGAGGTGCGAGCGCTCCGCTGGGTCGAGTCGAAGGGCTCCAGCGATGGCGTCGAGCACTGCGGGCGAGGCGGTCTCGAGATGACCCTTCTCCAGCCGCGTGTAGTAGTCGACGCTCACGCCCGCGAGGACGGCGACCTCTTCTCGGCGCAGGCCGGGCACGCGGCGACGGGCACCCAAGGACGCGAGGCCGGAGCTCTGTGGGCTCAGCTTCGCGCGCCTGGAGCGCAGGAAGTCCCTCGCCTCGGTGCGCGCGTCCACCTCGACAGCATAGATCTGACAGAGGGGGGTCAGGACAGACCCTTGAAAACTCTGACCTTTTACAATTGGTCAGGTCGCGACTAGGTTCGGCA
>Ga0075367_10001015_pt1 | contig 11532 bp, 8 predicted proteins | sample EndMethybrTD3032_FD_71399 | JGI IMG/M metagenome (GOLD analysis project Ga0075367, IMG submission 71399) | Populus endosphere microbial communities from Tennessee, USA - Endosphere MetaG P. TD hybrid TD303-2 | ecosystem: Host-associated > Plants > Roots > Endosphere | place: USA: Tennessee... | reverse complement strand
CCCCCACCCTCGCCCTCACCGCCTCCGACTCGTACACCTTCGACGGCAGCAAGGTCGACCTCCCGTGGCCGTCCGAGGGCCAGGGCCGCCTGGACATCAACGGCATCGGCACGATGGGCACCTTCGGCAAGGAGACCCCGGTCGCCATCGGTTCCGTCGCCAAGGCCATGACCGCCTACATCGTCCTCAAGGACCACCCGCTGAAGTCGGGCGAGGAGGGCGCGAAGATCACGGTCGACGCGCTGGCGGAGAAGGAGGCCGGCTACTACAAGGACGGCGAGTCCACCCTCACCACCGTCAAGGAGGGCGACGTCCTCACCGAGCAGCAGGCGCTCTCGGCCATCATGATCCCGTCCGCGAACAACATCGCGCGCCTGCTCGCCCGCTGGGACGCGGGCTCCGAGGCGGCGTTCATCAAGAAGATGAACGACACCGCCCAGCAGCTCGGCATGGGCAACACCACCTACACCGACGCCTCCGGCCTGAAGGAGACCACCGTCTCCACCGCCGAGGACCAGGTGAAGCTCGGCAACAAGCTGGTGAAGATCCAGGCCCTGATGGACATCACCAGGCTGCCCAAGTGGAAGGACCCGTCGGGCAAGAGCTGGGACAACTACAACCGTCTCGTGCCCTACAACGGCGCCATCGGCATCAAGACCGGCACCACCACCAAGGCCGGCGGCAACCTCCTCTTCGCCGCCACCAAGGAGGTCGGCGGCGAGACGGTCACCGTGGTCGGCGCGATCCTCGGCCAGCACACCGCGCCGATCATCGACACCGTCAACAACGTCAGCAGGACGGCGATGCTCGCCGCACAGGACGCCCTGAAGTCGACGAAGATCGTCAAGAAGGGCACGGTCGTCGGATACGTGGACGACGGGCTCGGCGGTCACACCCCCGTGGTCGTCACCAAGGACGTCGCCGCCGTCGGCTGGAACGGTTTCAAGGTGAAGCTCTCCTTCGACGCGGACGACGTCCCGCACACCGCCAAGGCCGGCACCAAGGTCGGCACGCTCACGGTCGGCGACGGCACGAGCGGCGCCGTGCAGGTCCCCGTGGCCCTGCAGAAGGACCTCACCGAGCCCGGCTTCACGGCCAAGCTCAAGCGCCTCGGCTGAACCGCCGCGAGCGCGTCACCGCACCCCGCCGGCGGGCCCCACCAGGGCGCTCACCGGCGGGGTGCGTGCTAGCGTCACGAAACAGGGCAGGCCGCCGCTCGCGGGGCGCGGCCGGGAAGACCCACCGGGACGTGGCCGGCAACGGACGGCCGACGGGACGCGTCCTAGAACAGAAGACAGGACACCCACGGGGAGTGCCTTCAGGTGGCCACAGCGGAGCCGACACGCGCCGACGACGCCGATCCGGGCCCGGGAACCGGCCCGCGAATACGCGTGCCCGCACCGCGCGAGATCGAGCAGCGGCGCGAGTACGAGGCCACGGGTGCCCGCCCGGAGGACGACCGCGAGTCCCGAGTGACACGCGCCTTCCTCGCGCTGCGTGAGCGGCTCCTGCGCCACCCGGTGCTCTCCATCACCGTGCTCGCCGGCGCCCTGCACCTCGTCTGGTTCTTCACGTTCGCGAACAGCGGCGGCGACCTCGCGGCACAGGACGCATGGGCCGAGTTCGTCGGCCGGCACCCCGACTCGGCGTACAACCTCGCCTGGTACGGCGGCATGCACCCGGTGTCGTACAGCATGGTGTCGCCGTACCTGATGTCCGTGCTCGGTGTCCGTACGACGATGATGATCGCCGGCACCGTCTCCGCCGGGCTGCTCACGATGATCCTCATCCGCAGCCGGTCCGTGAAGAACCCCCTGTGGGCCTCGCTGGCGGGCGTCTTCGCCTTCCTCTGCAACGCGGCCTCGGGACGGGTGACCTTCGGGCTCGGCACGGTGTTCGCGCTGGGCGCGGTCGCCGTGGTGTTCTGCTGGCCCCACAAATGGCGGTACAAGCGGTGGGCGAAGGCGCTGTGCGCGGCGCCGCTCGCCGCCCTCGCCACCATGTCGTCGCCGGTGGCCGGGCTGTTCGTGGGCCTGGTGGCGGTCGCGCTGTTCCTGCAGAAGCGGCGCCCGGGAGCCTGGGCCCTCGGTCTGGCACCGGCCGCGGTCGTCGCGATCTCGGCCTGGCTGTTCCCCTTCGCGGGCACCCAGCCGATGACGATCGCCTCGGTGATCCTGCCGTTCCTCTACGCCGTCCTCGCCTTCGTCCTCGTCCCCAGGCAGTGGACGACGGTCCGGCTGACCTCCGCGGTGTACGGCCTCTCCGTCCTCGCGGTGTGGATCGTCAGCTCGCAGATCGGCTCCAACATCACGCGCCTCGCGATGCTGTTCGGCGGCGTCACGCTGGTCGCGGCGCTGCCCTTCAAGGTCCGGCGCTCGCGCGAGTGGTGGCTGTGCGTGGTGGCCATCGCCGGGTTCACCTTCTGGATCGGCTTCAAGGCGGTCGACGACGTCGTCCGTACGACCCCGCGCGCGTCCTGGGCCCGGGAGCTGGCACCCCTCGTCAACGAACTCCAGGACGTCGGCGCCGAGAAGGGCCGCGTCGAGGTGGTCCCGGCCCGCTCCCACATCGAGGCGTCCGCCCTCGCGCCGTACGTCAACCTGGCCCGCGGCTGGAACCGCCAGGCCGACATGGAGCGCAACCCCCTCTTCTACGACGACACACTCAACTCGGCGAACTACCACGAGTGGCTGCGGCGCTGGGCCGTGCACTTCGTCGTCCTGCCGAAGGACGTGCCGGACGGCGACGGCGGCGAGCGGGAGCGGGAGCTGGTCCAGCGGGGGATGCCGTATCTGAAGCAGATCTGGGGCGACGCCAACTGGCAGCTGTTCCGCGTGACCGACCCGACCTCGCTCGCCGAGCCGAACGCGGTCGTGGACCGGGCGGAACAGGGCGAGATGACGATGCGGGTGAAGAAGCCCGGCCGCATCCTCGTCCGCATCCCGTACTCGCCGTGGCTGAGCATCGTCGACGCGGAGGGCAAGAAGCTGAAGCCACCGCAGGAGACGGAGGCGTCCAAGAACCGCGCCGACGGCGATCCGAAGTCGTACGACAACGTCAACGGCTGCCTGATGGAGACGGAGAAGGACGCGAACGGCGACAAGTGGACGATGCTGATCGCTCCGCGGGCGGGGACGTATCGGCTGGCGGCGCCCTATACGTTGCCGCGAGGCACTCCGTGTCCGGACGAGTTGAAGTGACCGTGTGTCACTCGCCGGACGGGCTGGATGTGCTCACCCGCACCGGGAAGGCGACGTCACACACCTCGTCCTCCGGCCCCGCCGCATCCCAGTCCGCGAAGTAGATCTCCCGGCAGGGGCCCGCCATCTCCAGCCCCGCCCCGGCCATCCACTGCTCCACCGCCTCGAAGGCCGCCAGGATCTGGGGATGGGCCACCTGGGCCTTCGTGATGCGGGTGTAGGCGATCCGCTGGGCCGGTTCCACGCGGACCCCGGCCTCCCAGGGGCGGCCCTTCGCCTCCGCCCACGCCCGTGCCGCCGTCTCGTCCGCCACCGGCACGCACGACTCCGCCGGGCCGTCGCTCTCCATCGACACCTCGGAGTGGTAGACGACGTACGGTGCCGCCGTCACACCGCCGCACTCGCGGGCCGCCGCCTCCAGCCGCGTCAGCGACGCGCCGATCCACGCCGGCAACTCGTCGGCCAGCGTGTGCCGGGTCTCGGTGATCACCACCCGGGCCGGTACGTCCACCGTCTCGACCACGAACTTCCCGTACATCTCGGAGCTCCTCCCCGACAGTCGTCCACGGAGGTACTCGGCGAGCGTCCGCTGCCCGGCGAACCGCGTCTCGACGTCCGTCCAGTACGCGGCGAGCACATCGGCGGCCCGTGAGCCGTCCGCCTCGACGACCTCGGCGATCCTGGCCAGCGGCATGTCGAGCTGCCGCAGCAACGCCACCAGCCGGGCGCGTTCCACCTGGTCGGCGCGGTAGTAGCGGTAGCCGCTGGCCTCGTCGATGTGGGCCGGTGCGAGCAGGCCGAGGCGGTCGTACAGCCGTAGGGCCTTCGCCGAAAGGCGCGCACGGGCCGCGAACGCGCCGATGGTGAGCAGTTCCTGGTCCACCACTGCAGCCCCTTTTGCTGGTCGGCTCGCCCCTTCGGCTCACTCTCCCTCCGTCACCGGACGGGTCTTCCGCCCGGTGACCAGGAGGCTCGTCCCTGCCCCAGGGGCAAGGTCAACCGGCGAGCTGTGCCTCGAGCGCGGCGACCAGTTCGGCCGACTCCGGCTCGGTCTGCGGCGAGAAACGGGCGACGACCTCGCCGTTCCGCCCGATCAGGAACTTCTCGAAGTTCCAGCGGATGTCCCCGGTGTGCCCCTCGGCGTCGGCGAACCCGACCAGACGGTCGTAGAGGGTGTGCCGGCCCTCGCCGTTCACCTCGACCTTCTCGGTCAGCGGGAAGGTCACGCCGTACGTCGCCGAGCAGAACTCGGCGATCTCCTCGGCGCTGCCGGGCTCCTGCCCGAGGAACTGGTTGCAGGGCACGCCGAGCACGGTGAAGCCCTTGTCGGCGTACTGCTTCTGGAGGTTCTCCAGGCCCGTGTACTGCGGGGTCAGCCCGCACTTGGAGGCCACGTTCACGATGAGCACGGCCTTGCCCGCGTACTGCGAGAGGTCGGCGGAACCGCCCTGGAGGGCATCGATCTGCACGGCGAGAGGGGAGTTGCTGTCAGAAAGCGTCATAAGCGGATGCTAACTCCGGTACATGTCGGAGCGGTGGGGGGCCTGCGCCTCGACGAGGACCTCTCCCGCCGCGGTCCGCGAGTACAGCACCGAGCGCCCCGCCCTTCGCCGCTCCACCAGGCCCGCGTCCAGCAGCACCTTCAGATGGCGGCCGACCGCACTCCGCCGGGATGCTCACGATGCAGGGCGTGGCCGCCGCCGTGGCGGGCTCGGTGGCCCAACTCACCTCGCCCGCCACGGCGATGACGGTCATGGCGGCCGCGTCGGCCGTGGTGACGCTGGCGCTCGCTACGGCTGCTCGGCGACCGCGGTCCGCGGGTCGGGTGCCGGAAGCGGAGCGGGGACCTGTGCCGGAGCCGGGATCTGTGCCGGGGCCGAAGCCGGTTCCGTCGTAGGAGCCGGGGCCGGTGCGGGCACCGGCGCCTCCCCGGCCGCCATCTTCTGCGTCGCCTTGTCGAAGTACCGCAGCAGCTCCACCGGGAACGGCATCACCAGCGTCGAGTTCTTCTCGGCCGCGACCTCCACGACCGTCTGGAGAAGCCGGAGTTGCATGGCCTCCGGGGTGTCCGACATGATCCTGGACGCGTTGGCGAGCTGCTGGGCCGCCTGGAACTCGCCGTCCGCGGTGATGACCCGGGCCCGGCGCTCGCGCTCCGCCTCGGCCTGCCGCGACATGGACCGCTTCAGGGACTCCGGCAGCTGTACGTCCTTGATCTCGACGCGGTCGATGTGGATGCCCCACTGCGCGGCCGGGCTGTCGATCATCAGCGCCAGCCCCTCGTGCAGCCGCTCCCGGTCGGTGAGCAGGTCGTCCAGATCGCTCTTGCCGATGATCGAGCGGAGGGAGGACTGGGCGACCTGGCCGACGGCGAAGACGTAGTCCTGGACCTCGATGGCGGCCCGGACCGGGTCCACCACCCGGAAGTAGACGACGGCGTCGACCTTGACCGAGACGTTGTCCTTGGTGATGCCCTCCTGGGTGGGGACCGGCATGGTCACCACCTGGGTGTTCACCTTCCGCATCCGGTCGACGAACGGAATCAGGAACGTGACGCCCGGCTGCCGGTACTCCGGCAGCGCCTTGCCCATCCGGAACACGACACCGCGCTCGATCTGGTTGACCACCTTCATCCCACTGCGCAGCACGAGCAGGGCCCCTACGGCCAGCAGCACGACCGCGACGACGGCGCCTTCCATGGCACTCCATTCCCCGTTGAAGATTGTGACGAAGGGTTGTGACAAGGAATGGGACACGGCATGGGGACGGTTGGATGCGGTCACGAGTGTCAGGAGATCGTCAAGAATCGGACCGCGTTCGGCCGACGGTGGGAACCGCGCCCTCCGTTTCATTCGGGCCGGGTGAGCGCGAGCGGCGGTTCGTCGGCGAGGCGCAGGAGCCAGCGGGCGATCTCGGTGCCGTTCGCCAGGTCCGTGCCCGCCGCCGCGCCCGGGAAGAGACGGCCCCAGGAACCGGCCCGCCCGATCGCGCCGAGCCGCCAGGCCGGGGCGAGGGCGCGGCGCAGCTCGGGCAGGGAGCGGTCGCCCGCGGTCCAGGGTTCGAGGTAGGCGTCCCGGAGGCGGGGCAGGACGTCGGGGCCGTGACGGTCGACGGCTCTGCGGGCGGGGACCAGGAAGCTGCAGAAGGGGTGCGAGACGAGAGCGTCGCCCCAGTCGAAGAAGGTGAAGCGGTTCGTTCCCGGCGTCTGTTCAGGCGCGTGGAATACCTGCCCCTCGTGCAGGTCCGCGTGGTCGAGCGAGTCCCCGACGCCGAGCGCCGCGAGCTGCGCGCACCACTCCGTCACCCGCGGCCGCAGCCCGTCCAGCACCGCGCGCTCCTCGCCCGTCAACGCCCCGTTCTTCTCGACGAGCCGGTCGAGGACGCCGGGCAGGGAGGAGGTACGGGCCCCGGGCACCCCGAGGGACTCGATCCGCTCGGTGTACGGCAGCAGGGAGCGCTGCAGCTCCGCGTACTGGCCCAGCATCTCCTCCCAGGCCCCGGCACCGGCCTCGCCGGAATCGAGCACATCGGCGAACCTCCGCCCGCCGTCGGGCAGCAGCGACCACCCGCGCCCCGCGTCCACGGCGAGGGGCGTGAGCACCTGCCCCGGCACCCATCCGGCGAGCGCCTCGCCGAGCCCCGCCTCGAAGCGGCTGCCGGGCGGGTTGGCCTTGAACCAGACGGGGCCGTCGCCTCCGTCCACCGCCAGCCGCACCAGCACGGACCAGGGCCGTACCCGCACCTGCCGGGGCCCGGTCTCCCGCAGCCGGCGCGCGCCGAGCACCCCGCTCGCCCATGCCAGGGCCTCGGCCCGCCACGCCAGGTCGTCCCAGGGCGTCACTGCCTCGGGATACAGCTTGCGGTCAACGGTCTCCGAGGTCTCCGGCATCTCGCTCATCGGGCCATCCCATCAGCGGGCGAGCGGGAGAGCATCCGGATTTCATCGGGAGTGCAGCGCTTCTCGACAGGGCCGACGTGACGGACGCCGAGGTGCGGGCCCGGCTCAGGCCACGACCGTGAACAGGCCCGTACGGTCGCCCAGTTTGCTGAGGGAGATCTTGCCGGGGATGCCGTCGGCCTCGCCACCGGAGTAGCCCAGGTGGCGCTGCCACTTGGCGTACGCGGCGATCGTGGTCGTACCGAAGGAGCCGTCGCCCGCGTAGGTCTTGGCGAGGTAGCCGAGCTTGACCAGGGCCGCCTCGGTGAGGTTGGTGCCGGCCATGTAGGTGACGTGGCCCTGTTTGGCGTTCGGGTCGGCCTTCGCGGCCTGGGCCAGGCGGGAGAGGTCGACGCGGGGCTTGCTCGCCGAGCCGGTGGTGGGCTTGGTCGGCTTGGACGGGGCCGACTTGCCGACCGTGACCGCGAGTTGCTTCTTCACGTCGGCCCGGAAGTCGTCCATGTCGAAGCTGGGGTCGACCTTGCCGGGCTGCACCTCCTTGTGCCCGGCGACCGAGTTCTCGGACCAGCCGTGCGCCCGGCAGATCGCCGCCGCCCACAGCACGGCCTGGCGGTACTGGTCGTCCGGGTAGGGGTCCTTGCCGTTGCCGAGGTTCTCGATCTCCAGGCCGTAGAGGCAGTCGTTGCCGTCGGCGTTGGCCTGGTTGTCGGTGGGGAGCGGGGACTTCTCGGCGCGCAGGGCGTTGAGGACGTCGAGGTCGACGGCGCCGGCGTGGTTGGCACGGCCGTTCGCGAGCGTCCACAGCCCGTCGGTCTTGCCGAGCCAGGCGTGGCAGAGGGGGCCGGGGAGGTCGGATCTGCCGTTGTAGCAGAGCTCCCTGTCGCCGTGTCCGGCCGTGTGGTGGATCAGTACGCCGATGACGGGGCCGAAGGTCTTGCCGGTCGCCGTGTCGCGGTTGTGGGTCTCCCAGCCGCTGTGCTCGTGCACGGTGAGGCCTTCGGTCTTCAGCGCGGTGAGCATCTGCGCGGCGGTCAGAGGTGTGGCCATTGCTGCGGTCCTTTCGGATGGACCCGTTGACTGGGCTGCCTTGCCAGGGAGTTGCTGTGGGGGACCGCGTGCGGGCGGCAATCGCTTTCGTACCTGACTGCGACCGCGGAAACCACGCGCCGCGCGGGAGCATGCCCTTTCAGTTGCCCTAAAGGGCACCCGCGACCTGGGAACCGTCGCTCTCCCACGGCCACTTGGCGTCCCGGCCCGCTTCGACGAGCGGGATCAGCCGGAACGCGGCGTCGCTCAGGCCGCCGAAGGTGTGGCGGTGCGGGCCCGATGCGGCGTGCGCCATGGCGTAACCGGCCAGGTTCCAGGTGTAGACGGGGATGTGGAAGGGGACCGCCTGCAGCGGGTTGAACCACCGGGTCAGCTCGGTCTGTTCGTCGGTCACCACGACCACCCGGTCGTGCCGGTCGTAGTGCCGGTTGAGCGCCGCGGCCGTGTTGGTGCCACCGAGGTCGTGGAAGCGGTCCAGGACGTGCAACACCGGTTCGCCCGGGGCGAGTTCGATACGTTGACTGCCGGTTCCGAACTCCACCAGGTCGGCCCGCTCGGCCCGCAGCGCCAGCGCCGTACCGAAGACGGCCGCCGAATCGGCCCGGTTGAGCCGGGTGTGCTCGCTGGGCCGGTCGAACATCGAGCCCGAGCGGTCCACCAGGACCAGCGTGCGGCCGGGCAGTTCGGGCACGTTGGCGAGGGAGTGACCGAGGGCCGTCTCCAGGGCCTGCTCCCAGCGGTACGAGGGCGCGTTGCGGTGAGCGGCGAGGTAGCGGAAGGGGAACTGGCGGGAGCGGCGCACCTCGTCCGGGTCGGAGATCCGGGCGGCCACCTCGGCGGCCGCCCGGTCGCTGAGGCCGGCCTGGTCGAAGTTGCGCAGGTTGCGGACGAGGGCCATCGCTCCCATCGAGGGGATCATGGCCTCCCACACGGCCGCGTCGAGGGGGCTCTGCAGCCACCCCGCCACCGACTCCCAGGTCATACCGGCCGCGGCCAGCCGCTCGGCACCGTCCGGTGCGGTGACCAGGGTGTACCGCTCCTCGACCGGCACGGCCAGCAGCGCCCGGTGCGTGGCGAGCAGCGTCTCGCCGGAGGGCGGCAAAGCACGGTCGGGGCGGTGGCGGCGGTCGATGGCGTAGCGGAACAGGCCGCCCTGCCACGGCCGTTGTGGGTCGGGGGAGGGGTGGGTGAGCTCGATGACGTCGCCGAAGCGGTAGGCGTGCGAGGCGGTGTCGTACTTGAGGAGCGCGCGACCGGTGTAGAGCCGCCGTACGGCGTCGGTGATCCCGCGCTTGAGGGGCTGCGGGAGTCCCCGCCCGTACCGGGAGGTCCAGTACGCGATCAACTCTCCGGGCTCGTCGGCCCGTTGGAGTACGGCGGCCACGGCCTGGCGGGAGAAGCCGACGGCGCCCGCGTCCAGCCTGGCCCGCACGAACTCGGCCGCGCCGACCAGGGAGGCGGTGCGCATATGGGCCTCGGTGCGCAGCCAGCGCAGCAGGCCGAGGGTCCACTCGGGGTCGCTGACGGCGAGGGTGCGGACCAGCTGCACGTAGCGCTTGTCGCGTGCGTCGGCCTCCTCGTAGAAGCTGTGGTGGCCGACCATGTTGGCCATGGCCAGGAGGAAGAGCTCGGCCTTCGGGGGGCGGGCGTAGCCGGCGCCGCCCTGGTGGGTGCGGCTGTGGCCGTGCGGCCAGGAGGCGGGCGGGCGCGAGGCGGTGCGGGTGGTGGCGGACGGCGGGAGCAGCCACCGGCCGTGGGTGGAGAGCGACGACGTCGCTCCGCCTGCGGTCAAGCCCGGTATCTCTGCCTGGATCTCGGTCCTGGCCTCGGACTTGGCCCGCTGACGGTTGAAATGGGGCATGCAGAAGGTCCCTTGGGAGACGTTCCTGGAAAAAGCTCTTGGAGAAGAGGTCTTTGAAGAGAGAGGCGCCTTCCGAGATCAGTAGTGGCACCGGGGTGGTGTTGCGGCTTTGTCAGGAAGTAACCGGGGCACAGCGCATCGGAAGGCGTCGAACAGGCACGCTAGCGGGTGCTTTCGGAGGGCGCACCCGAATTAATTCGCTCCGGTTCGGCCGGAAGGCGGTGGTGACACGGGCTCGGGCCGCGTCCATGATGGGTGGGTTATGGGGGGTTCGGTGGTTGTGCTTTGTCTGCGCCAACGCGGTCGGATGCCGCGTGTGGTGCCGGTGGCGGCTGTCCGGGCAGGGCTGTTCTCCGCGCTGGGCACGGTGGTCGCGAGCACGGTCCACCACCTGGCCTTCGACTCCAGTCCCTCCTTGAGCGTGCGCGCACTGGCAGCTGTTCTGCTGTTCGTGGTCGCGCTGCCCGGCGCGGGCCACGACAAGCCGCTGGTACGGCAGGTGCTGCTGGCGGCGGGCTTCCAGCTGGTCGTGGGCTACTGGTTCGTCCGGGCCGACCCCGCGGTGAACGTCCCGGCACACGCCTTCTGGCCGTCCTCCGTGCACGCCGGGGCGCCCGTGGTGGCCGCGCATGTGGCGCTGACCGTGCTGGGCGCGGTGCTGCTGCACGGCGTCGACACCTGCCGTCGGCGGGTGCTGTGCGCGGCCGGGCGTGAGCTGCTGGAGCGGCTGTTCGCGCCGTTGTCCACTCCGCTTGATCTGGACACGGACGCGGTGGGCTGCCGCCCCTGCCCCGGGCCGGCGGTCGACGGCCCGACCCGTCTTCTCCTCGCGGACAGCGTCGTACGGCGTGGGCCGCCCTGCCCCTCCGGGTACCTCGCGATCTGACCTTCCGACCCGTTCCGGGATCCGTCATGTCTGCGTGCGAGCGCTCAAGTGCGCCGTGCCAGGGGGGAATTCAACTCATGTCCGAGAACACGTCCACAGTCATGTCCCATGTGTCGAACATGTCGAAGAACGTCGTGGTCATCGGGGCGGGCCCCTACGGCCTGTCCACCGCCGCGCATCTGAAGGCGCGCGGCCTGAGTGTCAGGGTGTTCGGTTCGCCGATGGCGAGCTGGGCCGAGAACATGCCGGCGGGGATGCTGCTCAAGTCGCCGCCGGCCGCGTCGATGCTGTCCGCGCCGAAGCCGGGGTTCACGCTGGACGACTACGCCCGTGAGGTGGGGGAGGCGCGGCTGAGCGGGCACGACCAGGTGCCGGTGGAGATGTTCGTGCGGTACGGGCGGTGGTTCGGTGAGCGGCTCGTGCCCGAGGTGGAGGACGTGCGGGTGACGGCCGTCGAGCGGCGGTCCGACGGCCTCTTCCGGCTCGGGCTCGCTTCCGGGGAGGAGGTGCGGGCTGCGGTCGTGGTGGTGGCCAGCGGGATGGACGGCTTTGCGTATGTGCCGGGGCCGTTGGCTCCGTTGGTCGGTGAGGGGCTTGTCTCGCACAGTTCGGACCATGCCGACCTCGGGAAGTTCGCGGG
>Ga0075367_10001014_pt1 | contig 11543 bp, 13 predicted proteins | sample EndMethybrTD3032_FD_71399 | JGI IMG/M metagenome (GOLD analysis project Ga0075367, IMG submission 71399) | Populus endosphere microbial communities from Tennessee, USA - Endosphere MetaG P. TD hybrid TD303-2 | ecosystem: Host-associated > Plants > Roots > Endosphere | place: USA: Tennessee... | reverse complement strand
CCTTTTCTCCCGACGATGTCGAGCGAACTGCGCGTCCCGGCGACGGTTTTGTAAAGCACAACGTTGTTCTCAAGAGCGTTGGCTCGCGCCACGTAGTAGTTGTTTGCGTCCGTTGCACGCCAGACAACGCCGCCCGCGCGGTCTTCTGATCCTGCAATCGGCTTTGAAACTGGTCTCGATGAAGCCGTCCTGCATGCTCGTGCCCTCCTTCAGAGCCAGCGGATATGCGGCTCTGCCGGACTGCTTAAGCACGTGTGTTTTCGACAGGGCACTATCGTCGCTTTCAACAGTCCACCTGGGCGCACCCTTGCCCGTCATGGTAAAGGTCCAGCCCCTTGGTGCAGCACCAAGGGGGTCGCCATTGAAATCGACGGACTGAGCAGCGAGGGCTGCTGTAGTTGTGAACAGGGCACCGGCCATGATGAAGCTCCTTACAAACATGGTGGCTCTCCAAGATCGTTACGACTTGATCGCCATCTCGCCGAACAGCCTGTCAGCATTGCTCCACCGGATGGCCTTCATGAAGGTCTCGACGTAGGTGGCTGCCTTGGCGCCGTAGTCGATGTGATAGGAGTGCTCGTACATATCGAGCGCCAGGATCGGCTGGCCACCAGCCAGTGTGGTGGTGTGGTCCATGGCCCACTGGTTGGTCAGACGCCGGTCGCGCGGAGACCAAGTCAGCAACACCCACCCCGAGCCGCCGCCTTGGGCCTTGCCCATGGCGAGAAATTCGTCATGCCAGCGCTGGAAGGAACCGAAGTCCTTCTCGATGGCTGCCTTGAGGGTCGCTCCTGGCCCGCTTTCGTCGCCCAGCCCATCGAAGAACAGCTCGTGTAGTATCATTGAATTGGAAGCGATCAGCTGCTCGCGCTTCAATCCATTGATCAGGAAACTGGGAGCGGTGTTGAAGTTCAGGCTCGCCAGCTGATCTTCAATCGCGTTAAGCCGCTTTACAGCGCCGCCATAGTTGTTCTCGTAGTGACTGACGATCAGCTTTTCGGACATGCCCCTGATGCGAGCGGGATCGCAGCCGAGCGGCTTGACGGTATACGGCATGGCAAACCTCCTTTGCTTGCAAGCAACAGCTTTCGCACTTCCACGCACGAGGACGGCCGTCAGGCCGGAGTGCCAGCGAGATCGAACCGTGAGCCGATGCCGGTTTGCGTCGCCTCTCGATAGGCAGCCCACGCCGCTGCTACGTCCTGTACGCCGCTGCCGGTGGAATCGAAGATCACCGTCTCTTCGTCGGATGCACGCCCCATCTTGTGCCCCGCCGCCAGCTGGGCGAGATCAGCGTGCACCCCATCCCGTGTCAGCGCTCTTTCGCGCAACGCATGGTGTAGGTCTCCACCAGCAGCACAGGCGTCGAGGTCATCGACGAGCACGCGGGCGCGGCTCATGATATTGGGCGCGATTTCCTGCTTCTCGGGATTGTCGGCGCCCACAGCAGCAACGAAGCACCCCTGGAGGTCCATGGAATCCGTCAGGACTGGCGATTTCGACGTGGTGCAGGTGACGCAGATGTCCGCGCCTTTCACCGCCTCGCGGACGCTGGGCATTGCGGTTACGGCGCAAGTAGCTGTGGTAGCTGCCGTCGCGAAGGTATTCGCCTGCTCGCGGTTCGTGTCGAAAACGCGCACCGTCTGCAGCGGAAAGACCGCTCGCAAAGCATCAAGTTGATAGGAAGCCTGCGCTCCGCATCCAATGATCGCTAGCGATTGGGAGTTCGCCCTAGCTCCGAAGGTCGCAGCCAACGCGGCCGTTGCCGCCGTACGTAGTCCTGTCAGGGCCATGGACTCCATCACGGCCAGGGGGCGCCCGTCCTTCGCGTCGACGACCACGACCACGCCCTGGATGGTGGGCAACCCATGCTTGCTCCAATTTCCCGGCAGGTTCACGTTGACCTTCGATGCGAAGGTGGAACGCGAGCCGGGCAGCAGGCCGGATTTGACGTGAATGGAACCCCCTTCAACCGCAAAGCCGAGGGAGCGGCCTTGATCCTCCCGGTTTTGCGCCAGGGCCGCATAGACCTCTCGCAATGCTGCGATCACCACCTGCGGCTGCAGCAAACGTCGCAGGTCGTGGCCTGAAAGCAGAACGATATCTCGACGACCTTGGGTCATGGCCATCACCGACCTTTGACGAAGGTGTAGGCCGTGTCTTTGCGTTCGACCCGGCCGATGCCGGGAGACGGCAGGTGATATCCAACGAGGAGCGTGTGGTCCGCCGCAAGGCGATCGAGCAATCGCTTGCGGACTGCTACCGCGCGATCGGCATCGTGATGGTCCGCCGCTGGTCTCCAGTCCGGTCGCTCAAACGAGATGACCGGATGCGTTAGCGCGTCGCCGACCACGAGCAGGGTATCCGGTCCGCTTGCTATTTCGATAGCAATGTGGCCAGCGGTGTGCCCGGAGGTATCGAGCGCACGCAGGCCGGGAACGATGTCTTCGCCCGGTTGAACGGTGCGAATTCTGTCTTTGATGCGGAACAGATTGCGCTTGGCCCCCGGTGCAAAATTCTGCCGGTCATCCGGCAGTTTGCTGGCCGCATCCTCCGACATCCAGAAGTTCCACTCGGCGGCGGCAATGACGTAGCTTGCATTTGGAAAGTTGGGCTCGTCATCGAAGTCATCGAGCGTCCCCCAAATGTGGTCTGGATGGGCGTGCGTGTAGACAACCTTCGTGATGCTCTTCCGGTCAATGCCTGCAGCCTCCAGGCTGTCGAGCAGTTTGCCGGCCGTGGGCATAAAATGCGGCCCGGCCCCGGCGTCGATCAAGATCACCTCCGAGCCCGCACGGACGAGCGTCACATTGCTCGGAGCTGGTACCCAATCGCCGCGCTGACCTGCGGCGGCCAGTGCTGATCTCAACTGACTTGGTTCCGTCGTGGTCGCTAGAAACCGCGTAGGTACGGTCAGGTATCCGTCGCTCAGCAGGGTGATCTCGAATGCGCCAAGTCGGAATGCTTGATTGCTGACGGCCCGACAGGGCGATGGGAGCGCCGTCGCAAAGCAGGCAGCAGTTGCGGTGGCCAGGAAGCCGCGCCGGTGCACGACCCTTGCGGGATGTGCATTCGGCAAGTGCGCCAATGATTTGAGCAGCGGCCTCTTCATGGCGCCAGTGCCCCTCAATGATGCCTACCGCTGAGCGCAAGTCCTGCTTTCATCACGCAAGGCTTCCGACCAGATAGAGAATGACACCAGCAGCACAACTTGCGGCGAGCGTCGGAATCATTCCGACCTTGAAACGGAAGATCGCGAGCGCGGCCGCGACGGATAGGGCCAGCGCCCAGGCGTTGACGCTGGTGGGGTTCGGCACGTCAAAGGCAAATGGAAAGTCGCGCACCTCGATCGTCTCGCGGAATATGGTGTGGATCGCAAACCAGACCGCCAGATTGAGGATTACGCCAACCACTGCGGCCGTGATGGCGGACAGCGCGCCGCTGAGGGCCTTGTTCCCGCGTAAGTGCTCGATGAACGGTGCGCCAAGGAAAATCCAAAGGAAGCACGGAGCGAATGTCACCCAGGTCGCGAGCAGGCCGCCAAGCGTGCCCGCCAGCATCGGCGATAGAGCACCCGGATCGCGAAACGCAGCCATGAACCCCACGAACTGCAGCACCATGATCAACGGCCCAGGTGTGGTTTCGGCCATGCCAAGGCCGTCGAGCATCTCGCCCGGCTTAAGCCATCCGTAGTGTTCGACGGCTTGCTGCGCCACGTAGGCCAACACAGCGTAGGCGCCACCGAACGTCACCATCGCCATCTTGCTGAAGAAGATCGCGATTTGACTGAACACGTTCGCGCTGCCCAATGCCCACAATAGAGCCGCGACCGGAAGCAGCCATAGCGCAAGCCAAACAGCGGACACTTTCAATGACCCGAGCACGCTTGGCCGCGCGTGCGCGGGCAGTTGCTCCCCAAGCAGGCTGTCGATGACAGGATTTGTTCCGCTGGTCTTGCTTGGCCCATGGCCTCCAGCGCCCTGGAAAGCCCGCGATCCCATCATGCCGCCCACGAGGCCGATCAGCCCTGCGCCAAACACGATGATTGGGAAGGGAACACCCAGAAAGAAGATGCCGACGAAGGCCATTGCGGCGAGAGCTATCATGGACGGATTGCGTAGCGCACGCTTGCCGATGCGGACGACGGCTTCCACGACGATCGCGAGTACCGCAGCTTTGAGCCCGAAGAAGAGGGCGACAATGATCGGTGCGTTGCCCCAACCGGCATACACGTAGCTCAGCGCCATGATGGAGATGATGCCCGGCAGGATGAACAGTCCACCGGCCATGATGCCGCCTAGCGTGCGATGCATGAGCCAGCCAATATAGGTAGCCAGCTGCTGCGCCTCGGGGCCGGGCAGCAGCATGCAGTAGTTGAGCGCGTGCAAGAAGCGCTCCTCCGATACCCAGCGCTTTTCTTCCACCAGGATGCGGTGCATCACCGCGATCTGGCCAGCCGGGCCGCCAAAGCTGAGCGCGGCGACCCTCAGCCACGTCCAGAGCGCCTCGCGCAGGGACACACCGTGTGAAGGGATGTCCCGCCCCGCTGTCGTGGCGCTGTTGGCAATCGTCTCGGTCACCTCAAGCTCCCGGCTTGTTGCTAGGCCAGTTGTGCGTCTCGGCGGCCGCGTCACGACACCAGCGATACATCGCATCGTAGAAGCCCATCGCCGCATCGAGCTGCGGGAGGTCATCGCGATACATGCGCGAGTAACCCAGGGACGCGGCCAGCAGTCCGGCCGATTGCGGGGTGAGGTTCGGCCGGGCTGTGTCGGCGCCGCGCACGATCTTTGCCAGTTGCAGCAGGGGATCGGACTTGAGGCCAAATTCCTCGACCATCGTATCGAAGGTGCAGGTGTCGCCCCGATGGCTCCAGAACACGCCCTCGATATCAAACGGTGTCGCGCTGAACCGATCGGCCACGGCCGTGACCTCGGCTGGTAGGACGAACAGGAACACAGCGTCGGGATCGACAAAGCGGCGAATAAGCCAGGGACAGGCGATGCGATCGACTTTGGGTCGAGAGCGCGTCACCCAAACAGTACGACCCTTGTCGTCACGCGGTGGGAGCTTGTCGGAGCGAACCAACAACTCGCCAGCCTTCTGCCAGCTTTCAAATCCGCCTTCGAGGGTCTGAGCGTCGATGCCGTCGTGCCGCAACCAAGCGGCCGTGCCCTCGCTCAGTTTCTGGCCGCGCTGACAAACAACGACAACGCTCTTGCCGCGATACTGAGGTGCCCAGCTACCAATGGCGCGGTAGTCGCGGCGCTGTGAAGCTGGGATCAATCGCGGATCGGCTCGGTAGTCGTCGTCAATGCGCACATCGACGACGGCCGGTGTGTCAGGCAAGCCGATCAAGCGAGCAAACTGTGGAATGGTTATGGAGGTCGCTGCGGGCATGGCGTCCCCTTCCCTAGCCGGAAGTTTGGACGCGATATTTCGGCCGCAGCCTCACGGGGCAATCGCGGATGGCCCCTTGCCACGTACATGCCATGGATTGAACACTCCTGGCAAGTGAGCCCGCCCGTACGGTAGCGGTGTTGTGAACGGCCTTGGTCATCGCAGTCCTCCGCAGCCGGGCTCAAGCTCGCCTAGTCTTCCAGGCAACGGCAGGGAGCCACATCTGCGATCCAGTGCTCGCCCACGGCCTCGTCGGCCCAGAATTCGACGCGGATTTTGTTCTCGCCGACATGCCAAATGAACGGCTCGACAAAACTGAGGTCGGGCCCATTCTCGGCGAGGCGAACGAAGCCCATAGTGAACAAGCCGGATTGCGTGGTGCACGACGATGCATCGGCCGACACTGTCGCGTGCCAGTATCGCCTCAGGTTCACGGGCATCGTGAAAGTTGCCGCCTTGACGGTCAGTACCGGCCTGCAAACCGAGCCCGCAGAAAGCTGCGTGGAGCTGAGCAAGAGCCCTCCTCCGATCGCCAGTATGGATGGCCACTTTGCCATGGCTCACCTCAACCAAAAGCGCTTGGCCGCCTCGCGCATGGCGTCGTCGCGCAATAGACCGATATCGTCCAGGAGATGGGTATCGGCGTCGGCCAAGTTGAAGAGCGCCCGCCGCTGTCGGTAGCGCTCGGTCCAGAGGCGCATGCACGGCAGCGTCGAGCTGGCAGGGTTGATGAATTGCTCTGGGGGTCGTATGCAGACCTGATCTGCGTGGCCGAGGGACTTGCGATGGCCTGGGACATTGAGGTTTCTCCGTCTGGATTTCATGACGGCCTGACCAATAGGGTCACAAGCTCATTGCCCGCAAGGCATCGTTTCTCTACCCTGCCTTAGTTTTTCTAATGAAAGCGACCCCCTGTGCTGCGCCGACTGCCGCCATTGAATGCCATCAAGGCGTTCGAAGCTGCCGCCCGCCACGAGAGCTTCACGCGCGCTGCCGAGGAGCTGTGCGTCACGCAAGGCGCGGTTAGCCATCAGGTCAAAGGGCTGGAAGCCGAACTCGGGATCAAGCTGTTCAATCGGGAACGCCAGCGGCTCATTATCACCGACGCTGGGCGCGAATACCTGAGCGTGCTTCGAGATGCCCTCGACCGCATCGCGGTTGGCACCGAGAGACTGCTCCAGCGGCAAAGCTCGGGCGTCCTGACGGTCAGCACGTCGCCAGACTTTGCAGCGAAATGGCTGGTCAATCGGCTTGGCCGGTTTGCCGAAGAGCATCCGGCTATCGACCTGCGAGTGTCCGCGACTCTCCACCACGTGGATTTTGCGCGCGAGGATGTTGATCTCGGCGTACGCCACGGGGACGGCAACTGGCCGGGACACGATGTGGTTCGTCTGAGCCCAGAGCGGCTCTTTGCGGTGTGCAGTCCCAAATTGCTGACAGGCCGCAATCGTCTGAAGAAACCATCGGACGTGCTGAAGTTTCCGCTTCTCTACCTCGACGATCGAAATGTTTGGAAGCGATGGCTAGAGGCGGCTGGCGTCGTCGATGCTGTACTCCCACATGGCCCGGTCCTCAACCGCGCCAGCATGGTGATCGACGCTGCAATCGACGGGCAAGGCATCGCGCTGGCGCGTACCACGCTGGCGGCAACAGATCTCATCAGCGGTCGGCTCGTGCGCCCGTTCGCTGATGACCGGCCGCTGGCGAAGGCTTACTGGATCATCTGTCCGAAGGCTACGGCGTCGGTCCCCAAGATCGCCACGTTTCGAGATTGGCTGCTGGCCGAAGCGGCAAGCGACGCGCGCGACCTTAGGAAGCTCGGCGCACGGTCACCGGCGGGAGGTCGACGAAGTCGGGGGATTGACGCTCAATGAGCGAACAATGTCTGTTGTTGACACAATCGGACGTGATCGTTCGGCGGCCGACATGTCTGCTATTGGGAGCGTTACGGATATTAGCCACCGTTGCCGACTTGGTCCTCTTCTGACCTGGCTGCGTGAAAATATCGAGTCAATTACGATTCTCCTAGCGATTGGCGGGGAATTTCATGAAGCGCTGTGTGATGGGTGGAGTGCGGGCAGTCGACTTGTTGCCCGATACCGATTGTGTTGACTGGCGTTGCGCGACACTGGAAAACTGGACACTATCGATCACAAACGATGCTGATTTATTTGGCGTTGCCAATGGCGATCGGCGCCGCGCTTGGCGGCCTGGACGCCAACCGATGCGGTGCGGCTGCTACTCGCCGCCATCCTCGCGCTGTCTGCGGTCAAACTCTGGTCAAAAAGAGAGGGCGAGACTAGAATGACCCAGCTGGCTTCTCGCAGGAGAATTCAGACTACTTTTTCGCGTCGCTCTTGCGTTTGGCCTCGACTGCTGCGTCCTCTACCTTCTTGTTTGCTTCGGTCTGAACGCTAGGGTCGCCTGGCTTGATCCCATCTTCCAGACGTCCTCGAACAGCTGCCTCATCGGCTGAATTCTGTTGAGGTTTCTTTTCGTCGTCGGACAAGGCAGGTTCTTTCTCCTTGGTAGTTTGTGCCGAAGCTGGTCCGACGAACAACGCAATTGCAGCTGCGGCGATGAAGATTGGTCGCATGGATGTCCCTTTTTGTGCTCGGTTAGAAACGCTGCGACCACGCTGCAGTGGCCACGCTGGCTCAAGCAGACGGCAGAGCATGCGACGGAAGCAATTTCAGGGTGTGTTGCTTGGCTAATCGACGACGCCTATCACAACCCTCGTCCGAGGGTTCACCAAGAGTATCTTGTTCTCGGAGATTACATAGGCGTTGCCTGCCAGAGCGGGGATTTGCTCAGGAACGGCATCCGGTAGGCGCTGTATTGCGTTAAGGGCTACGTCAGTTGGAAGCAGTGCGCCAATCTCGGAATGGCCATCAAGTGCTCGCGAGAGTGACGCTCCAGTCGTATCTGGTATGGCGCTTTTTATCGTTTGCAACTGCTCTTTTGTCAGGTAGCGCGTGGCGTATGCCGTGATTGGCAACTGATCGTCAGCGAAAGTACGAGCGGAGTAGATAGACGGCACTGTATCGCCATCCGGCGCGCCAGGCACTGTCAGCCGACCGTCGACAAAAATGGGTGCGCTGGGGTCCAGACCGGATATCTTCGAGCTGCCCTCTTGTTTAGCGTTTTGATCAGGTTCGGTTCGGCTGCCGGCACTCCCGCTCTTTGGCACGGTTTCTTCTTTCTTAATTTCTTCCTTTTGCTGGTCCTGCGCGAACGACGGGTTGCTGAACATGATCGCCGTGACTGCGACGGATGTCAGAAGTGCACGCATCGGTCACCTATGGGCTGGACATAGCTTTCTCTAACAACCGCGACGATGACGAGGAGTTCCGCGGGCTGGGAAGACCGTAAGGCGAAAGCGAGGGGCTCGGCAGTGGAGGTAGTCAGCGACGAGGCGAACGCCTAGCGTCTCGGAAGAGCTGACGGCGCCAGTCCCCTTGACCACGCGATGAGCGCGTCGAGTTCGGCGTCGCTGGGATCGACGTGATAGAAAAGGCGATAAAACGCCCTGGTGGTTTCGCGCAGGTCTGCCGCCAGCTTGTCCGGATAGAACAGTCCCGCCAGCCATCTCAACCCGATCACGCGATTGAGCGAGGGCGGACGGTCTATCCATCCGAACGGGGCCGTTGGTGACAAGTGCACGCGTTTCTCGCGCACGGCCTTGATGCCTGCCCACAGCGGGTCCTGGAGGACCTTGTCGAAGAAGTTGCGATCCCAGGTGAGGATGATCTCTGGGTCAGTGACGATCACCTGCTCCATCGACATGCGGACCAAGCCGCGCTGGCCGGTAGCCTCGGCCACGTTGCGACCGCCGGCGCGCTCGATGATTTCCGTGTTGATGGAGCCGGTAACTCCTGTCTCAAGTCCATCGGGGCCGCGGGCAAGATAGACGCGGGGACGCTTCTCCATCGGCACGGCCTTCGTTGCCGCGTCGATCTCGGCAAAGGTGTCTTCGACAAAGCGCGCCTGCTTCTCGGCGGTCTCGCCGACGTCGAGTATTTCGCCCAGCAGGCGGATCGAGGCCGGCGTCGCCTCGAAGCGGCCGTCGATCAGGATATAGGGAATCCTGGTCTGCCCCTGCACGTTGTCGGCAAGGGAAACATAGGTGTCGCGCACCGATCCGAAGTCGAGGATCAGATCGGGCTTGGTCCGCAGCACCACCTCGAGGTTCGCCGTGCCGCCGCGGCCAGTAAGGCGCCCGAGCGCCGGCAGGTCGCGGTAGGGTGCGGCGATAAACGGACGCTCCTCCGCTGTCGGCGGGTCGGGCCAGCCCGTCATCTTTCGTGGCGCCACCATGTAAAGCAGGATCGAAGCCGGCGCCCCAGCCGCGAACACCTTGTCGATGCGATCCGGTACCTCGACCTTGCGGCCGGCCGAATCCGTAATCGCGCGTGCGTCTGCTCCTACCGCCGCGATGAGCGCGAACGCGATGGCCAGGACAACGCGCGCAACGAAACCCGTCATGGACCAATGCTCTTCCGGGCGATCTCCATGCACGCTCTCTCACTGGTGCGAGGCCGGCTGCGCCACCATCGCTGCAGGTGCGCACCCGGCGCGCGGCCCACTAGCCGCTCACGGTGGCATTGGGGAAGAACAATTGCTGGCCGTCGATCTGATAGGATCGGATCGCACCCTGCCCTTCCGCGGAAATGACCCAGTCTATAAATTGCTGACCCATTTCCTTCTTTATGTGCGCATGCTTGGCCGGATTGACGAGGATGATGCCGTACTGATTGAAGAGCCGCTTGTCGCCCTCGAGCACGATCTCGAGATCGCCCTTGTTCTTGAATGACAGCCAGGTTCCCCGGTCGGCCAGCACGTAGCCGCCCATGGCGCTCGCGGTGTTGAGCGCTGCACCCATGCCCTGGCCGATCTCGCGATACCAGGTCGGCTTCGTACCGGCCGGATCGAGACCTGCCGCCTTCCAAAGTGCAAGCTCCGCCGAGTGCGTGCCCGACTTGTCGCCGCGGGATACGAAAGGGGCGGCGTTATCGTTGATGGTCTTCAGGCCTGCGAGGATGTCCTTGCTGCCCTTCACCTTGGCCGGGTCGGATTTGGGGCCAACGAGGATGAAGTCGTTGTACATAACGTCAAAGCGCTTCACACCGAATCCGTCCGCGACAAACTGCTCCTCCTGCGCCTTGGCGTGCACGAACACGACGTCCGCATCGCCGCGGCGGCCGGTGTCCAGCGCCTGCCCGGTGCCTTGCGCGACAACCTTCACGTCGATGCCGGTCTTGGCCTTGAACATCGGCAGGATATGGCCGAACAGGCCGGAATCCTGGGTCGACGTTGTGGAGGCCACGACGATCGACTTCTCCTGCGCCGCAGCCGGACCACATGACAGAATCGGAGTGATCAGCGCGATCAGTGCAAAAACGAGTGAACGAAAGTCCATGTTGCCTCCTGATTCTGCTTACAGGACGAGATCGCCAGCAAGAAAGCGGCGAGCCGCGTCGGTGGACGGTGACGTGAAGAAGTGCGGGGACGCTGCTTGCTCGACGATGCGTCCGCCAGCGAGGAACACGATATCGCCGGCGAGCCGCCTTGCTTGGCCGAGGTCGTGCGTCGCCATGACAATCTTGATGCCTTCGGAGGCGGTGCGCGCGATGATGTCTTCCACACTCTTGGTTGCGGCAGGGTCGAGGCTCGCGGTCGGCTCGTCGAGGTAGAGCACCTCGGGCGTGCGGGCAAGCGCGCGAGCGAGGGCGAGCCGCTGCTGCTCACCGCCGGACAGCCGACGGGCAGGCCGGTCAGCCAGTGCTGCCAGTCCGACCTGCGAGAGCAGGTGAAATACCGTTCCCGCATCCGAAGGGCGCCCCGCCGCCAAAAGCGCGAACGCGATGTTGGCTGCCGCAGTTCGCCGCAGCATGACGGGCTTCTGGAACACGACAGCGCTGCGTGTCCCGCTCGCGGCCGAGTGCCCGCCGAAGGTGATGCGTCCGGCGCTTGGCGAGATGAGGCGCATGCCAAGCCTGATGAGCGTGGATTTGCCCGAACCATTGGGACCGAGCAGCACGGTGGGCGCGCCGCTGGCGATCTCGAGCGTCACATCGCGGAGGATACTGACCGCCCCGGCGCGCACGGTGACCGCTTCGAGCTTGATGGGCAGGTCGCTGGGC
>Ga0075367_10001013_pt1 | contig 11552 bp, 10 predicted proteins | sample EndMethybrTD3032_FD_71399 | JGI IMG/M metagenome (GOLD analysis project Ga0075367, IMG submission 71399) | Populus endosphere microbial communities from Tennessee, USA - Endosphere MetaG P. TD hybrid TD303-2 | ecosystem: Host-associated > Plants > Roots > Endosphere | place: USA: Tennessee... | reverse complement strand
CTTCCGGACAACTGACCCACCCCCGCCAGACAGAAGACACCTTGATGCCAGAGCGCAATCCCGTCCTGATCACCGGTGCCGCCGGCGAAGTCGGTGGTGTGAGCCGGACGATGGTCGACATGCTGCTCGAACAAGGGCACCTGGTACGGGCGTTCGTGCGGCAGGATGACCAACGCGCCCACTCGCTCCGCCAGGCCGGGGCGGAGTTCTTCGTCGGTGACCTGCTGACCATCGCCGACGTGACCGTCGCGCTGAAGGGCGTCCGGCGCATCTACTTCAGCATGAGCCTGTCGCCGTACTACACCGACGCCGTCAGCCTGATGGCCGCGGCGGCGCGGGCCCAGGGCGACCTCGAGGTGTTCGTCAACATCTCCGAGTGCGAGCAGTCGTTCAAGCACGGGCGCGGAAGGCGTCCGCGCCGGTGCCAGGGTGAGTGCGGTCCGCGGGCGTTCCACGACGAGGCGACGCCCTGACCCACGTTGATACGGGCAGTGCCGACACCGGCTCCGGTTTCCCGTGTCCAGTCGCACGTTCAGCGTATCGGTGAGGCGGGGACCGGAGGCGCCGACCGCGCCCGTCCCTTGCCGTCCGACGAAAGGCGATCCGTCGGACGGCAAGGGCGGTCGCCTCAGCGGGAAGGACGGGCGAGCTGCTGCTCCAGGAAGGCGAGGACCGTCTGCCACGTCGGCGTCACCGGGTGGGGCGGTGTGCTGTGCCCTTTCTTCGTGCTCTCCTGGTAGGCACCCTGGCGGGTCGCGTCGTCGGTGAGCATCGCGAAGTCCGTGCCGTGTCCGGCCTTCGGGAAGGAGATCAGGCGCGCGTCGTCGCCCGCGGCGGTCAGCTTGTCGTAGAGGATGCGGCTCTGGTGGTAGGGCACGATCGTGTCCTGCTCACCATGGAGGATCAGGAACGGCGGGGTGCGCCGGGCTCCGATGTAGCTGAGCGGATCGGCTGCGGCGACCTTGTCCGGGCAGGCCGTGATGGTGCAGCCGAGGAGCCGTGACTCGGGGGAGCGGGCGTCGGAGTGGCAGTCCGTCAGCCCGAACGCCGAGTTGAACTCTGTGCAGTTGTCCAACATGTGGGCGTCCATCTGAAGGAAGTCCGTGGGCGGGTAGAACGGCACGGCCGCCTGAACGGCGCTTGAGGGGCCCCGTACGCCGACATCGCCTTCGAGCGCCGGGATGTTCCCGGTGACGGCTGCCATCGCTGTCGTCCAGCCGCCGGAGGAGTCGCCCATGATGGCGAACCGGTTCGGGTCGAGGTGATACGCCGCCGCGTGCGCGCGCAGCCAGCGGATGGCGCCCTTGATGTCGTACAGCTGCGCCGGGAACTGCGCCTGCCCGCTGGAGCGGATCGCCACGCCCGCGACGGCGTATCCGTGCGGGTTGAGCCGGGCGGCCACCTTGTCGGCGCCGCTCCGGCCGCTGTCGGCCAGCCAGCCCGAGCCGCTGGTGAAGATGACCAGCGGGAGCGGCTCCTTCGACCGAGGAACGTAGAGGTCCAGCAGGTGGCCCTGGGTTCCGGCCGGCTGGGCGGGCGCGTAGGCGAGGTCCTTGACGACCTCCACATCCGTTTCCGCTCGTGTGGGGGCGGGGACGGCGGTCCCGGCGGCCATGAACAGAGCCACACCTGCGGTGGCCGCCGCAAGCGCCAGCGGAACGCGTCTCGATCGTGGTCGCCGTATGTGCAGCCGTATACGCGGAAGCATTGTGCTGACTCCTCTTCGATTCGGGTGCGGGGTGGGAATGTGGGAACGGAGTCGGAACGTCAACTACCGGTGATCTCCGCACCCGCCGGGGCCGTGACCGCCGTCCGGGCAGGTGCGGGGGTCCGTCCGGTGCGCCGGGCCACCGGTACGAGGGAGGTCGCGACGGCGCCCACGAGTTTGGCCAGTGCGAAAGTGGTGAAGCCCCAGCTCTCGTTTCCGTTGGTGGCGAGCGCGCCGATCAGCCAGGGACCGACGACGGCGCCGGTTCGTCCGACTCCGGTGACCCAGCCGAGCCCGGCGGCCCGCTCGCTGTCGCGATAGACGGTGCCGGTTGCCGCGTAGACCATGACCTGCGCGCTGAACAGCCCCACACCAGTGACGGCGACCACTACATACGTGACGCCGAGTGGCAGGTGGGGCTTGTGCGGGAGAGTTCCGGCGGCGGTCAGTACGAACCAGATCGCCGACACGCGCACGGGGCCGAACTTGTCGGCGGTGCGGCCGGCGATGAACCGGCCGCACCCGAACAGTCCGACCCCTCCCGCCGCGCAGATCGCCGAGCCGATGGAGAACAGCGTCACGCTGGAGACGAGCGTCAGCCGTCGGCCCAGCCAGTCGGTGAGGTTCGGCCGTGAGCGCGCCGACGAGCATGCCGAACGTGGTCCAACTGCCGATGGTGCCCGCACTCGCCTGGGTCAGGCCGAGTCCCGCGTCGTCGAGCATGTGGGGCATCACGGCGCCGTAGATGTTGACGTCCATGCCGTCGAAGAACACGGCCAGCCAGCACAGGGCCAGCACAGGGCCAGCACAGGGCCAGCACAGGGAACACCGTGCGGAACGTGTGCGAGGGAGCCGACGCGGCGGACGTGGGGGAAAAGAGCATCTGCGTCCTCGGAGATGTGGGGGCCTCGAAGCGCGAGTCTGTCGACAGTGGGTTCGCCTAGTGAAATATGGTTCACTTCAAAGCGAGCATGAGTCTCGGACGACGGTCGGCCGGTGTCAATGGGAACGGCCGGTATTCCGTCTCGGTCACCCGACTTGCATCCCGTGCGTGGACCGTCTGCCCGGCAGCCGGTCCTTTGAGGAGCCATCGATGAGCAGTAGCGAGTTTCCTGAGGTCAGGACGGCGGCGGGCGCGGTGCGCGGTCGCCGCGAGGGTGGCCTGGAGGTCTTTCGGGGCATCCCGTTCGCCCAGCCCCCGGTGGGTGCGGCGCGTTTCGCGGCGCCGCGACCGGTGGACCGCTGGGACGGAGTGCGTGAGGCGTTCGCGTTCGGACCACCGCCCCCGCAGGAGCCGACGGGCCCCGAGGCGGAACTCCCCGCCGGCCTTCCGGCCGGTGACGACTGGCTGACGGTCAACGTCTGGACGCCGGAGACGGACCCGGCCGCACGCCGGCCGGTGATGGTGTGGATCTACGGTGGCGCCTACAAGTTCGGCTCCGCCGACGACCCGGCCTACGACGGCAGTCGGCTCTCCCGCGACGGTGACCTGATCGTGGTCACCCTCAACTACCGAGTCGGGATCGAGGGGTTCGCCCTGATCGACGGCGCACCCGCGAACCGCGGACTGCTCGACCAGGTCGCCGCCCTGGAGTGGGTGCGCGAGAACATCAGCGCCTTCGGCGGCGATCCCGACCAGGTCACCGTCTTCGGCGAGTCAGCGGGCGCCGGGTCCATCGCCGCGCTGATGGCCATGCCGCGAGCGCGGGGTCTGTTCCGGCGGGCCATCGCCCAGAGTGTGCCGGGTACGTTCTTCTCCGCCGCGCTGGCCGGTGACATCGCCGAAGCCCTGGCCGGCGGGCTGGGGCTGCGCCCGACGGTCGCAGATCTGTCCGGTGTGGACCCGCGCAAGCTGCCCGAGGCAGGAGCCGCACTGACCGCCGGGATGCGCGGGTACGTCGACCGCTGGGGCCCGGTCGCTCTGACCCCGACCCCCTTCTCGCCCGTCGTCGACGGCGATGTCCTGCCCACCACCCCGTGGCGGGCACTCGCGAGCGGCGCCGCGCGGGACGTGGAGCTGATCGCCGGGCACAACCGGGACGAGTACCGTCTCTTCCTCATGCTCGGTGGGCTGCTCGGACGGGTGGACGAGGCCCTGGCCTCGATGGCGCTGGGCCTGTTCGGACCGGCACCCGACGGCGAACAGACCTACCGTGCAGCGTTCCCGGACGCCCCGTCGGAGTACCTGTTCGAACTGGTCCAGTCCGACTGGCTGTTCCGCATGCCCTCCCTTCACCTGGCGGAGGCGCAGGTGGCGGGCGGCGGCCGGGCGCACGTGTACGAGCTGACCTGGGCCGCACCCGCCAACGGCGGCGTTCTGGGCGCCTGTCACGGACTCGACGTACCCCTGACCTTCGGTGTGTACGGCGGCCTCGGCGCCATGCTGACCGGGCCCGTGCCCTCGCCCGAGACCGAGGCGCTCTCCGCCCGTTTCCGCTCCGCCTGGACCGCCTTCGCCGCCACGGGCGACCCGGGCTGGCCCGCGTACGACGCCGAGCGCCGCCTCGTCCAACTCCTCGACGCCGAACCGACGGTCACCAGGTACCCGGAAGAGGCCGCCCGCCGCATCTGGGAACACCACGTCTTCGCCCCGCTGCCTCTGACGGCGGCTTAGCCCGGCGGCGTGCCCGGCGTCGGGGTTGCTTCGCTCCATGGTCGGCCAGGTGATGACCGGTCGGCCATGGCGACCCTGGCCCGCTGTCACCCTTCGCCGTTGAACCGGAAGTTGAGGGTCTCGGTCGCGTGTCCGCCGATGCCGTACGCCGGAAAGGCAGCCTCCGTAACCGCTGCCGTACCGCCCCTTGACCTCGGTGCGAGCGGGGGCCTAGCGTCCGGCCTGTCGTGTTCGGCACACGAAACTTTGTGCGCTTGGCGCACGCATTGCTCCCTCAGGAGGGGCCCTATGCAAAGGCGCGTTTTTGGGCTTGCCGTCACGTTGGCGACGGTCGTGGCCGCGGCCGGATGTGGATCCTCGTCGTCCGGGGCCAGTGACTCGGCCTCCTCCGGCGGCGGGACCACGCAGGTCAAGGTCGGCGTCATCCCCATCGTGGATGTCGCCCCGCTCTATCTGGGGCAGAAGAAGGGCTTCTTCACCAAGCGCGGCATCGATCTGAAGATGGAGACCGCGCAGGGCGGTGCGGCCATCGTTCCCGGTGTGGTGAGCGGTCAGTTCCAGTTCGGGTTCAGCAACGTCACCTCCTTGATGATCGCTCAGACCAAGGGCGTGCCGATCAAGTCCGTGGTCAACGGAGCGGCCACCAACGGCAAGGTCGGGGCCGATGTCACCGGAGTCGCCGTCAAGAAGGACAGCTCGATCAAGTCCGCCAAGGACCTCGTCGGCAAGAAGGTGGCGGTCAACACCCTGCAGAACATCGGGGACACCACCGTCCGCGAGTCGGTGCGCAAGGCCGGTGGCGACCCCTCCAAGGTCAAGTTCGTCGAGATGCCGTTCGACCAGATGCCGGCCGCACTGGACGGCGGACAGGTCGACGCCGCCTGGATGGCCGAGCCCGCGCTGACCATCGCCAAGGGCCAGGGCGCTCGTGTCGTCGCCTCACCCTTCGCCGAGACCGATCCGAAGCTCACCGTGGCGACGTACTTCACCTCCACGAAGCTCCTGCAGCAGAAGCCCGACCTGGTGAAGAAGTTCACCGCGGCCATGACCGAGTCGCTGGAATACGCCTCCCAACACCCGGACGAGGCACGCCAGATGCTCACCGGCTACACCAAGATCAGTGGTGCGGTGCTGGGGAAGCTCGCCCTGCCCACCTGGCCGACGGAGATCGACATGGCCTCGCTGCAGAAGCTGGCCTCGCTCGGCGAGCAGGACGGCATCTTCGGCGACAAGAAGCCGGACCTGAACGCGCTGTTCTCATGACGCCGTCGGCAACCGCGTCCGTGACGACGAAGACCGCCGGGACCGACACCGGTCCCGGCGGTGCCCGAAACCCGCGCCGCCTGCGCGGCGCCGCCGCTCCACTGCGCGGTCTGGCCGGCCTGGCCGGCCTGGTGCTGGTCCTTCAAGTGCTGCCGCACAGCGGCCTGGTCTCCGGCGACTACCTCCCGCCCGCTTCGGAGATGGCCAGGGCCCTCTGGCACCTGCTCGCCGAGGACGCTTTCTGGACCGGCCTCGGTGACACCCTGACCGGATGGAGCCTGGGCCTGGCCATCGCCGTAGCGGCGGGGCTGGTGGCCGGAATCGTGATCGGTTCCGTGCCCGTCCTGCGGGCGGTGACCGCCTCCACGATCGAGTTCCTGCGTCCGATCCCGTCCGTGGCGCTGATCCCGGTGGCAGTGCTGCTCTACGGCACCGATCTCAGGTCGGTGCTCCTGCTGGTGGTCTACGCATCCTTCTGGCAGGTGCTCGTCCAGGTGCTGGCCGGGACGCAGGACGTCGACCCGGTAGCCGAGGACACCGCCCGCAGCTACCGGCTGGGCGGCTGGGGGCGGGTGCGGTACGTGATGTGGCCCACCGCGCTGCCGTACGTCATGACGGGTGTGCGGCTGGCCGCCACCGTCGCGCTGGTGCTCACCATCACCGCCGAACTCGTCATCGGAGCCCCGGGCCTGGGCCACGAGATCGCCATCGCACAGACCTCCGGTGCCGTGCCGCAGGTATACGCCCTGGTCCTGGTCACCGGGCTGCTGGGGGTCGCCGTCAACCTCATGGCGCGGGCCGTCGAGCGTCGGGCGCTGCACTGGCACCCGTCCGTGCGCAGGGAAGGGTGACAGGATGTTCCGGACGACCGTCCTCACCGTGGGGAAGCGGGTCTCGCTGATGCTGGGCCTGCCCGCGGTCCTGTTCGCCGTGTGGTGGTTCGCCACCGTCGGCAGCACCGACTTCTACGTTCCGCCGCTGTCCGTCATCCTGCAGAAGTTCGGGGAGGTCTGGACGGGCGCGCGGCTGGAGTCGGATGTCCTGCCCAGTCTGCTCCGGCTCGGCGCGGGTTACCTCCTGGCCGTCGTCATCGGGGTCGGACTGGGTCTGCTGGTCGGTCTGAGCCGCGTCGTACGGGATGTCCTGGAACCGGTCCTGGAGCTGTTCCGGGCCGTCCCGCCACCCGTGCTGGTACCGGTGATCATGTTGTTCGCGGGCATCGGCGACACCATGAAGATCATCGTCATCGTCAGCGGCTGCCTGTGGCCGATCCTGCTGAACACGGTCGACGGCGTCCGTGCCGTGGACGAGGTGCTCAGCGACACCTGCCGCTCGTACGGCATCGACGGCCCCTCCCGCCTGTGGCATCTGGTGCTGCGCTCGGCGAGCCCGCAGATCGTCACGGGCATGCGGCAGTCGCTGTCGATCGGGATCATCCTCATGGTCATCAGCGAGATGTTCGCCGCCAGCAACGGCCTGGGCTTCACGATCGTGCAGTTCCAGCGGTCGTTCGCCATTCCCGAGATGTGGAGCGGTGTGCTGCTGCTCGGCCTGCTCGGGTTCGTCCTGTCACTGCTCTTCCGCGTCGCCGAGAACCGGGCCCTGGCCTGGTACCACGGCCTGCGCCGCGCCCAGCGCACCCCCTGACAAGGAGACGTCGATGCTCGACGTACGCAACCTGCAGAAGACCTACACCGGACGCAACCGCACCGTCGAAGCACTGCGGAACCTGACGTTTCACATCGATGCCGGCGAACTGGTGTGCCTCGTCGGCCCGTCCGGCTGCGGCAAGACGACCCTGCTGAAGTGCATGGCCGGCCTGCTCACCCCCACCGGCGGCGAAGTGACGCTGGACGGCCGGCCGGTCAGCGGGCCACCTCCGGGCATGGCGGTGGTCTTCCAGGAGTACGGCCGCTCGCTGTTCGCCTGGATGAACGTGCGCGACAACGTCGCCCTTCCGCTGCGCCGCAAGAAGCTCGGCAAGGCCCGTGAGCGGCAACTCGTCGAACACGCCCTGGAGGTGGTCGGCCTGGCCGACGCCCACCACGCCCACCCCTGGCAGCTCTCCGGCGGCATGCAGCAGCGCGTCGCCATCGCCCGCGCCGTCGCGTTCGAGCCGAAGGTCCTGCTCATGGACGAACCCTTCGCGGCCGTCGACGCCCAGACCCGCGCCGAACTGGAGGACCTCATCCGGCGGTTGTGGCACGAACTCGGGGTCACCGTACTGTTCGTCACCCACGACATCGACGAAGCCGTCTACCTCGGCCAGCGCACCATCATCCTGTCCGCGTCACCGACGGTGGTGCAGGAGGACCTGACCATCGACCTCCCCGACGAACGAGACCAGTTGCACACCCGCTCCAGCACCCGCTTCGCGGAACTGCGCTCGCACGTCTACGAGCAGATCCAGCGCGCCAAACACCACAACGGCGACACCGAACGGACGGGGACGGCCGACCCCAGTGATGACCTCGCCCTGCAGAACTCGGAGCCCTAGCACGCCGCCCGGCATGGCGTGGCCGGGCTCCCCGCAGCATCGCGTCCGAGGCCGCGCTCAGCGCCGGGCACGGAAGACACCGGGCCGCGAGAACCGACTGCGGGGGGTGCCTTGCGTCCAGCGGCTCCTTGCGGCCCGGCCGTCTGCCCCTCCCGACCACTCTCTCGTTCTCCGAGCCCGAAGCTGCGGCAACGCTCGCGTGGTCTCCTCGCCCCGGCACCGCCGAGCGGAACCCCGCACCCGCCAGGCATCATTCACTGGAGTGACGAGACAGCCGCTGCGGAGAGCCCATGACATCGACCCACGCCGTGCCGCCCGCCTACCCCGTGACGGTGCCGGCGCCGCCGGAGGAGGCGGTCGCACCCCTCATGCGCGGCATCGCCGTGCTGCGCGGGCTCACCGATGTCGGAGGGGCGGCCAGCCTGAGCGATCTGGGACGGGCCACCGGGCTGGCCCGCGCCACCGTCGACCGGGTCGCCGGAACGCTCGCGCACATGGGGTATCTGCGCCTGGACGGCAGTAGCGCCGTCCTCGAGCCCCGCCTGATGGAATTGGGCAATGCGTATCTGGGCGCTCTGCGTCTGCCCGATCTGCTGGGCGGACACGCCGACGGACTTGCCGACGAACTCGACGAGTCGGTGTCCCTCGCGGTGGCGGACGGTGACGGCATCCGCTTCATCCACCAGGCGATCCGCCGCCGTACCTTGTCGCTGAGCTTCCGTATCGGCGATCTTCTGCCTGCCGAACGCACCGCCCCCGGACCGCTGTTGGCAACCGAGTGGAGTGCGCAGGACTGGACACGGTGGCGAGAGCGGCAGGCCCTCGACCCGGAGGACCTCGGCTTCCCGGCGATCCCGCCTCGGTCGCACGGCGCCGTCGCCGAGGACTTCGAAACACGGGTCGAACGCGCGCGTGTACACGGCTGGGCCATGGACGACCAACTGATCGAGACGGGCCTCGTGGCGGTGTCCGTTCCGGTGCGCGCCCCAGATGGCCGTATCGCCTGTGTGGCGAGTACCGTGAGTCACACCAGCAGGCACAGCGCCGACTCGTTGCGCGACTCCCTTCTGCCCAGACTGCGTGCGGCGGTGGCCGCCATGGAACGGGACCTCGCTGACGCCGACGCCCCACCGTCCGAAACCCGGAGCGTGCCCTCGGGCCTCGCCGCCTGGACCAGAGAATCCAAGCAAGAACTGGGCGGGGAGTTCATCGCGTCATTGGCCCGCGGCCTGACCGTGATCACCGCGTTCGGCGAGGGCTGTGCCGAGCTGACGCTCTCCGAGGTTGCCGAGCGCACCGGCCTGCCGCGTGCCACGGCTCGCCGGGCCCTGATAACGCTGGAGCATCTTGGTCATGTCACGGCGCACGGCCGGGTCTTCCGGCTCACTCCACGGGTTCTCGCCCTCGGTTTCCCGCCCCTGTCCAGGACAACGCTGGCCCGAATCGCCCATCCCCACCTCACCGCTCTCACCCGGAGGGTGCAGGAGTCGACGTCCCTCGCGGTGCTCATGGGGGATGACGTCCAGTGTGCGGTCTCCGTCGCCGCGGGGCGCATCATGGACGCCGACATCGTCGTGGGCTCACGCATGCCCGCCTACGCGACCTCCACGGGACGGGTCCTGCTGGCGGGTCTGCCGGCCGAGGAGTGCTCCAGCCGGCTGGCCCACCTGCGGATGGGGGCGTTGACCCCCCGTACCGTCACGCGGCCCGCCGACCTCAGGACGATCCTGGATCACGTGCGCGAGGAGGACTACGCCCTGGTCGACGGGGAGCTCGAAGCGGGCCTCCGCTCGATTGCCGTACCAGTGCGTGACCGTGAGGGCAGCCTCGTCGCGGCGATCAACGTCACCATGCACAGCAGCCGCCGCTCGGCCGCGGAGTGCGTCAAGGCCGTCTTGCCGGAACTGCGTGCAACGGCTGTCCGGACGGAGATGGATCTGCACCTGGCCGGACGGTTCGTTCGAGTTCCGCCTCTTTGAAACGGCAAGGGCGATGTCGCCGAGTCTGTACCAGGGTCCGTCTTCAAAGATCGTCAGATGGTGGATCATGATGGGGTGGTACGCCGTCATGAACTCGCCGATCAGAAGTGGGAGTTACTCGCTCCGGTGATACCGCTGGCCGCCACAGGGCGACCGCGTGTGGAAGACCGGCAGGTCATCAACGGGATGGTCTACAAGATCCGGACTGGGATCTCCTGGCGTGACCTGCCGGAACGCTACGGGCCGTGGAAATCGGTGTCACCCGCTTCCGCCGCTACGCCCTGGACGGCGTGTTCACCCGGGCCCTGCAGCAGATCCAGGCTGGGGCTGACGCGGCCAGCGACATCGACTGGCTGGTGCAGATCGACTCCACCATGGGTCGGCGTCTGATCCCAGGGGCCCACTTGCACCGCCTCGACCTGCGCTGAGGCAGCGGCCAGCTGCGTATGCGCGTAAGAGCCCTTCGCATGGGTCCCCTTGCACGCGAGGGCAATGACCTTCGACGGCTCGCCGGGCTTCCAGGCCTCCAGGAGGAAGTCGGGGCGCAGCTTCACCCAGTCCCGTCGCTTGACCTCCTTGCCCACCAACGCCGAGCCCGCCTGCAGGGCGATGTCCGAGTCCACGACCGAGATCAAGTGGTCCGGGTACCGTTTCTTGAGAGCTCGCTCGGCGACGGCCAGCGTGAATCCGATGCTCAACTCGCCGGACTGCACGGTCTTGTAGTGGCGCCTGGGGTTCAACCCTTCCTCCGACAGCGCCATATACCGACCAGGGCTGCCGTCCAGTGCCTGGCAGTACTTCAGACAACCCCAGTGCTCAGCCAGCCCACGCCCGGCTCCCTGCCGGGACAGCACGGTGGCACGCCCCAGCGCGTGCAACACCTCCCACGGCGTGAACCTGACCGGAAGTGATCCACCGGCAAGGTTGCGTAGCTGGCCTTGGTCTTGAGGCGTACGGCCCTACCGTGCTGCCGTTGCTCTTCGATGTGAAGCAGGTCGTGTCCCCAGGCCACCTGACTGCGCTTCAGCCCGAAGGCCTCGCCTTGGCGTAGTCCGGCGCAGCCTCCGAGCCAGATCAGGACCTCATAGCGCGGTGCTACCTTTCGCATTGCCGCTGCGACTGCTGCGACCTGCCCGGGAGACAGTGCGACCTTGACGCGTGGTGTGACGTCCGGTAGGTCGATCCGCGCAACGATGTCGGGAGAGAGCGGGACGTCCTCGTCGAGCATGTAATGCATAAGGATGCGCCAGGTCTTGAAGATCTGGAGGATGGTGCAGGCAGAGTCGATGCCTTCCTTGTTGAGGAGGTAGTCGACGAAGGCCATGGAATCGGGGCGGCGCAGGCTGCTTCAGTTGCTGGGCATGACTGAAACCCGTCTGGAAACTGATCAGTTTCCAGACGGGAAAACGGATCGGTTACCTCGCCGGTGGAGGTGAGGTGAGGCGGGCGGCGGGCTGGGATCTCAGGGCTTCGAGGTCATCGGGTGGCTGC
>Ga0075367_10001010_pt1 | contig 11561 bp, 9 predicted proteins | sample EndMethybrTD3032_FD_71399 | JGI IMG/M metagenome (GOLD analysis project Ga0075367, IMG submission 71399) | Populus endosphere microbial communities from Tennessee, USA - Endosphere MetaG P. TD hybrid TD303-2 | ecosystem: Host-associated > Plants > Roots > Endosphere | place: USA: Tennessee... | reverse complement strand
GGCCATGATTACGTCGAGAAAGCGCTGGCGGCGAAAGCGGGCGTCGCCGTGGTCTCACAAGCGCGCTGCGAGCAATTTGCGAAAGACGCACCGCTTCTGGTTGTGGAAGACGTGCTGGACGGTTTGCGCGAACTCGCCCGCGCGGCCCGCGCGCGCACCAACGCAAAAGTCATCGGCGTCACCGGTTCGGTCGGCAAGACCGGCACCAAGGAGGCGCTACGGCTCGTGCTGGAGCGGCAGGGCGCAACGCATGCGTCGGTCGCGTCCTTCAATAATCACTGGGGTGTGCCGCTGTCGCTCGCCCGGTGCCCGGCCGAGACCAAATACGCGATCTTCGAAATGGGAATGAACCATGCAGGCGAAATCGGCCCGCTCTCGCAGCTCGTCCGGCCGAATATCGCGATCATCACCGCCATCGCGCCGGTGCATCTGGAATATTTCAAGTCGCTCGACGGCATCGCCGACGCCAAGGCGGAAATTTTCGAAGGCGTCGAGCCGGGCGGCGCTGCCATCCTCAATCGCGATAGCGAACATTTTGCGCGGCTGGCCAAGAAAGCCGCCGAGATGAAGATCGCCAGGATCGTGTCGTTCGGCGAAGATGAGAAAGCCGATGCGCGGCTGATCCAATGTGCGATGCAGCCGGGAAGCTCGACCGTGCATGCGAACATTTTCGGCGAGGATGTGAAATACAAGCTCGGCGCGCCGGGCCGCCATCTCGTCATCAATTCGCTCGCGGTGCTCTCGGCCGCGGCGCTTGCCGGCGCTGATCTCGCGATTTCTGCATTGGCGCTCGCCAAGCTCGTCCCGCCGGCGGGACGCGGCAGCCACATCGCGCTCGTGCTGCCCGGCGGCGCCGCGCTGCTGATCGACGAAAGCTACAACGCCAATCCGGTTTCAATGCGCGCCGCGCTCGCGCTGCTCGGACAGGCGCAGATCGGTTCGCGCGGCCGGCGCATTGCGGTGCTCGGCGACATGCTCGAACTCGGCGATCAGGCCGACGCGCTGCATCGCGCCCTGGCCGATCCGATCGCGGACAATGCCGTCGACCTCGTTTTTTGCTCCGGCCCGTCCATGCACGCCTTGTGGGAGGCTCTTCCCTCGACGCGCCGGGGCGGCTATGCCGAGGATTCGAAAGGTCTCGAACCCAAGGTGATCGACGCCGTCCGGGCCGGGGACGCGATCATGGTCAAAGGTTCCAACGGCTCTAAAATGGCTCCGATCGTCAAGGCGCTCGAACGCGCCTATGTCCGCGCCCCGCAGGACGTGCAAAATCTGGGCTGAAGAACAAGGCTGGTCCAATGCTTTATTGGTTGATCGAATTCGCGGACAAGATTTCGTTTTTGAATGTGTTTCGCTACATCACGTTCCGCACCGGCGGCGCGACGATGACGGCGTTAGTCTTCGTGTTTGTGGCCGGTTCTCCGATCATTGATCTTCTTCGGCTCAAGCAGGGTCGCGGCCAGCCGATCCGCGACGACGGCCCGCAATCGCACCGGACGGCCAAGATCGGCACGCCGACCATGGGCGGATTGATGATCCTCTCCGGCGTGACGCTCTCGACCGTGCTGTGGGCCAACCCGACGAATCCATATGTCTGGATCGTGCTTGGTGTCACGCTCGCGTTCGGCGTGATCGGTTTCTATGACGATTACCTGAAGGTGACCAAGCAGTCGCATGCCGGCGTTTCGGCGAAAGCGCGCATCGTCGCCGAATGTCTGGTTGCGGCGGCGGCGTGCTTTGCGATCTCGCAGCTCGGACGCCCGGCCTTTGCGACCTCGCTGGTGTTTCCCTTCTTCAAGGACCTCGTCATCAATCTCAGCTTCTTTTTCCTCGTCTTCGGCGCCTTCATCATTGTCGGCGCGGGCAATGCGGTGAACCTGACCGACGGCCTCGACGGCCTTGCCATCGTGCCGGTGATGATCGCGGCCCTGAGCTTCGGCTTGATTGCTTACCTCGCGGGTAACGCTGTGTTCGCCGATTACCTCAACATCCATTACGTCGCCGGTACCGGTGAGCTTGCGGTGTTATGCGGGGCGGTGATCGGCGCGGGCCTGGGATTCCTCTGGTTCAACGCGCCGCCGGCCTCGATCTTCATGGGCGATACCGGCTCGCTTGCGCTCGGCGGCATGATTGGCACCATTGCGGTCGCGACCAAGCACGAGATCGCACTCGCCATCATCGGCGGGTTGTTCGTGCTCGAAGCGGTGTCGGTGATCGTGCAGGTCGTATCGTTCAAGCTCACCGGCAAGCGCGTGTTCGCCATGGCGCCGATCCATCATCATTACGAGCAGAAGGGCTGGACCGAGCCGCAGATCGTGATCCGCTTCTGGATCATCTCCATCGTGCTGGCGCTGGTCGGCCTCTCCACCCTGAAGCTGCGCTGAGCGTGTTGCGGGGCGATTGATCATGACCCCGGTCACATCGTTTAAAGGCAAGCGCGCCGCGGTCTTCGGTCTCGGCGCATCCGGCATTTCGGCCGCGAAGGCGCTGATCGCAGGCGGCGCTGATGTCGTCGCCTGGGATGACGGTGAGAAGGGCCGCGAGAAAGCAGCGGCGGAAAAACTCGCGCTGCTCGACCTCAAAAGCGCGGACTGGAGAAAGTTCGACGCGCTGGTGCTCGCGCCCGGTGTGCCGCTGACGCATCCGCAGCCGCATTGGACTGTAGAGGCGGCGCATGCGCACAAGGTGCCGGTCATCGGCGATGTCGAGTTGTTCGCAACCGAACGCGAGACACTGGCGCCGGATGCGCCGTTTGTTGCGATTACCGGCACCAATGGCAAATCCACCACCACCGCCCTGACCGCACATATTCTGGCGTCGGCCGGCAAGGATGTGCAGGTCGGCGGCAATCTCGGCACGCCGATCCTTGCACTCAAGCCACCAACGCGGAATCGCTATCATGTCGTCGAATTGTCGTCGTACCAGGTCGAACTGATGCCGTCGCTGAAACCGACTGTCGGCATCATGCTCAATCTCACGCCCGATCATCTCGATCGCCATGCCACCATGGAACGCTATGCCGCGATCAAGTTCGCGGTGCCCGATCGCGCGCAGTTTCCGATCATCGGTGTCGACGACGATTACAGCCGCGCGATGGCGGACGCCATCACGGCAAAAGGCCGCAAGGTGATCCCGATCTCGGTGACGCAGATCGTGCCGCACGGCTATGTCGCCGGCCAATCGCATATCTACCGGACCGCCGACAAGGAAGCGGAGGAGGTTGCCGATCTCACCGGCATCGGGTCGCTGCGCGGCGTGCACAATGCGCAGAATGCGATGGCGGCGTTTGCCGCGTGCTCCGCGCTCGGCCTCGACGATGAGGCGATCCGCAAAGGCCTGCGGTCGTTTCCCGGCCTTGCGCACCGCATGGAAGAGATCGGCCGCAAGGGCAAGGTGCTGTTCGTCAACGATTCCAAAGCGACCAATGCGGACTCGACCGCGAAGGCGCTGGCGTCCTTCAATGACATCTTCTGGATCGCGGGCGGTCTGCCGAAGGCCGGCGGCATCGCGGGCCTCGCCGAATTCTTCCCGCGCATCCGCAAGGCCTATCTGATCGGCGAGGCGGCGGCCGATTTCGCCAAAACGCTCGACGGCAAGATCGCCTACGACATGGCCGGTACGCTCGACAAAGCCGTTGCGCTTGCTGCACAGGATGCGGCCTCCGATGCCGCGGAGCCCGTGGTGCTGTTATCGCCCGCCTGCGCATCCTTCGACCAATTTCAGAACTTCGAGGCGCGGGGCAACGCTTTCCGCACGCTCGTGCAGGCGATGCTCTGACGCCACAGACCACGCGTTTTTACGTTCGTTAATGACTCGTAAACCACAATCGGGCGACAGGTAGTCCGACGGGAAGAGTCATGGTTTCGCGGACGGAACGCACGCCTTTTGCGCATTGGTGGTGGACGGTCGACCGGCTGATGCTGGCGTCGCTCGGCGTCCTGATCCTGGCCGGGATCATTCTTCTGCTCGCGGCGTCGCCACCGGTCGCCGTCAAGCTCGGCCTCGATCCATTTCACTTCGTCAACCGACAGGGTCTCTATCTCGTCCCCGCGCTCGCGATCCTGCTCGGCACGTCCTATCTCTCACCCCGACAAGTGCGTCGGATCGCGCTCCTGGTCTTCATCGTCTCCGTGATGATGCTGGCGGCGACGCTGCATTTCGGCGCCGAGGTGAAGGGCGCGCGGCGCTGGATCGTCCTCCTCGGCGTCAACATCCAGCCGTCCGAATTCGTCAAACCTGCTTTCGTCATCCTGATCGCCTGGCTGTTCGCGGAATCCTCCCGCAAGCCGGAAATGCCGGCCAACAGCGTGGCGATGGGATTGCTGCTGCTCGTAATCACATTGTTGGTGTTGCAGCCGGATTTCGGACAGACCATGCTGATCGCACTCGTCTGGGGCGCATTGTTCTTCATGGCCGGGATGCGGCTGATCTGGGTCGCCGGCCTGTTCGGTGCGGCGGCGATCGGCCTGACCGGCGCCTACCTGACTGTTCCCCACGTCGCCAAGCGCTTCAATCGTTTCTTCGATAAAACGTCCGGTGACACTTTCCAGATCGACAATGCCGTGGAATCCTTCCTGCGTGGCGGCTGGCTTGGCCGCGGACCGGGCGAGGGGACCGTGAAACGCATCTTGCCGGATAGTCATGCCGACTTCGTGTTTGCGGTCGCCGCGGAGGAGTTCGGCATCGTGCTGTGCCTTGCGCTGGTCGCGCTCTTTTCGTTCATTGTCATTCGTGCGCTCAGCCGCGCGCTTCGCAACGACGATCCGTTCATGCGCTTTGCGGCGTCGGGCCTCGCCATCCTGTTCGGTACGCAGTCGGCCATCAACATGGCGGTGAACCTGCATCTCATCCCTGCGAAAGGCATGACGCTGCCGTTCATCTCCTATGGCGGCTCGTCGCTTCTGTCGCTTGCCTACGGCATGGGCATGCTGCTGGCGTTGACCCGCGAACGGCCCCGTGCGGAGTTGCTTGCAAGCCCCGGGCTGTCGCATGCCGGGAGTGCGGCGTGAGCACTGCGAGCCGCGCGCCACTCGTGCTCGTGGCGGCTGGCGGTACCGGCGGTCATCTGTTTCCCGCCGAAGCGCTCGGCGCCGCGCTCGCCAAGCGCAACATCCCGGTCGCGCTCGCCACCGATTCCCGCGCCGCCAAATTGAGCGGCGCCTTCGTCGCCGAGCACGTGCATGTCATTCCAAGCGCCACCTGGCGCGGGCGCGATCCGATCTCGATGGCACGCACCACCGGCACGCTCGCTTATGGTTTGGCCAAGGCGTTCTTTCTGTATGGCAGCGTGAAGCCGTCCGTCGTTGTCGGCTTCGGCGGCTATCCGACCGTGCCGCCGGTGATGGCGGCGTCGTTGCGGAGAATTCCGACGCTCATTCATGAGCAGAACGGCGTGATGGGCCGCGCCAACAAATTTCTTGCCGGGCGCGTGAGCGCGATCGCGACCGGTTTTGCCGGCGTCACCGATCACGATCCGGCGCTCAAAGCCAAGACCACCTGCACCGGCAATCCGGTGCGGCCCGCGGTGGTTGCCGCCGCGTCGAATTCGTTTGAAACCCCCGCGCCGGACGGTGCCTTCCGCGTGCTTGTGTTCGGCGGCAGCCAGGGCGCGCGCGTGATGGCGGATATCGTGCCCGACGCGATCGCGCGGCTCGAGCCGCATCTGCTCATGCGGCTCAAGATCGTGCAGCAGGCGCGCGAAGAAGATCTGCCGCGCGTGCGCGACGCCTATGCCCGCGCCGGCGTGCAGGCGTTCGTTTCGCCGTTCTTTGCCGATTTGCCGGTGCGGATGGCGGCCAGCCATCTGATCATCTCCCGTTCCGGTGCCTCGACCGTCGCCGAACTCGCCGCCATCGGCCGGCCCGGCATTTTGGTGCCGCTGCCGCATGCCCTCGACCAGGACCAGAACGCCAATGCCAAGGTGCTGGAGGCGGCGGGCGGCGCCATCCGCCTGGCCCAGGTGGATTTCACGCCGGACCGGCTGGCCGCCGAAATCGCAAGTCTGGCCAGCGATCCAGCGCGCATCACGGCCATGGCCAAAGGGGCGAGATCCGCGGGCGTGCTTGACGCCGCCGATCAATTGGCGGAATTGGTCATCCGCACGGCCGGGCTTTAGGCGTCAATTCCCCTCCGGCCGCCGTTTTGTAGAGGGTCTTAATGAAACTCCCGCGCGATATCGGCCCGGTCCATTTTGTCGGCATCGGGGGCATCGGCATGAGCGGGATCGCCGAAGTGCTGGCCAATCTCGGCTACACGGTGACCGGCTCTGATGTCGCCGAAAGCGCGAATGTCAAACGCCTGCGCGAAAAGGGCATCGCCGTCACCGTCGGCCATGACGCGCAGAATGTCGACGGCGCGCATGTTGTGGTCGTGTCCACCGCCATCAAACGCGACAACCCCGAATTGATCGCCGCGCGCGCCCAGCGCCTGCCGGTGGTCCGTCGCGCCGAAATGCTGGCCGAATTGATGCGGCTGAAATCCTGCGTCGCGATCGCCGGCACTCACGGCAAGACCACGACGACGTCTCTTGTTGCGACCTTGCTCGACGCCGGCGGACTTGATCCGACGGTGATCAATGGCGGCATTATCAATGCCTATGGCACCAATGCGCGGCTCGGCGCCGGCGACTGGATGGTGGTCGAGGCGGATGAATCCGACGGCACCTTCCTGAAATTGCCGGCGGATATCGCGGTCATCACCAATATCGATCCCGAGCATCTCGACCACTTCAAGACCTTCGACAAGGTCAAGAAGGCGTTCAGCCACTTTGTCGAGAACGTACCGTTCTACGGTTTCGCGGTAATGTGCACCGACCATCCCGAGGTGCAGGCCTTGGTCGGCCGCACCGAGGATCGCCACATCATTACGTATGGCGAAAATCCGCAGGCCGATGCGCGCTTGGACAATCTCACGCATGGCAACGGCGGTTCGCAATTTTCGGTCGTCATCCGCGGCCGTGACGGCGAGGACGAGCACACGATTTCGGATCTCACGTTGCCGATGCCCGGCCGCCACAACGCACTCAATGCGACCGCGGCTGTTGCGGTCGCGCATGAACTGAAAATCGACGACGCGATGATCCGCAAGGCGCTCGCCGGTTTTGGCGGTGTGAAGCGGCGCTTCACAAAAACGGGTGACTGGAACGGCATCACCATCATCGACGACTATGGCCATCATCCGGTGGAGATCACCGCCGTGCTGAAAGCCGCGCGGGAATCCTCGAGCGGCAAGGTATTTGCGGTGATGCAGCCGCATCGCTACACGCGCCTGCATGAATTGTTCGAGCAATTCTGCACGTGCTTCAACGACGCCGATGCCGTGATCGTCGCCGATGTTTATCCGGCGGGCGAGGCGCCGATCGCGGGTGTGGATCGCGATCACCTCGTCGCCGGCATCCGCGCCCGCGGCCATCGCAACGTCACGCCGCTTGAGCGTTCGGAGCAGCTCGCGTCCCTGATCAAGGGCATGGCGCAGCCGGGCGATCTTGTCGTCTGTCTCGGCGCCGGCAATATCACGCAATGGGCCTATGCGCTGCCGGGCGAATTGAAGGCGCTGGGGTAGGCGCCGTGGGCTTTCCGGATATCTCGGTCGAACTAAAAGCGCGCATGCCGCAATTGCGCGGCCGCCTCCTCGCCAACCAGCCGCTCGCCGAGCTCACCTGGTTCCGGGTCGGCGGTCCAGCGCAGGTGATGTTCATGCCGGAGGACGAAAGCGATCTCGCGTATTTTTTGAAAGAACTCAGCTCCGACATCCCCGTCATTGTCATCGGACTCGGGTCCAACCTGATCGTGCGTGACGGCGGCGTGCCGGGTGTGGTCATCCGGCTCGGCCGCGGCTTCAACGAAGTGAAAGTCGAGGACGGTCATCGCATCCGCGCCGGCACCGCCGTGCCGGATGTGAAAGTCGCGCGCGCCGCACAGGAGGCGGGCATCGCTGGCTTGTCCTTCATGCGCGGCATTCCCGGCGGCGTCGGCGGCGCTTTGCGCATGAATGGCGGCGCCTATGGCCGCGAAACCAAGGACGCGCTGATCGAGGCGCGCGGCGTCGACCGGCAGGGCAATATCCGCGTCTACTCGAACGGCGACATGCATTACACCTACCGGCATTGCGGCGCGCCGGACGACGTCATCTTCACGCAGGCACTGTTTGCGGGATCGGCCGGCGACAAGGATGTGATCGCCGCCGAGATGGACAAGATCACCGAAGCGCGCGAGGCGACGCAGCCGATCAAGAGCCGCACCGGCGGTTCGACCTTCAAAAATCCGCCCGGCCACAAGGCGTGGCAATTGATCGATGCCGCCGGCTGCCGCGGACTACGCAATGGCGATGCGCAGGTGTCCGAATTGCATTGTAATTTTCTGATCAACCACGCCGCCGCGACCGGCGCGCAGATCGAGGCTTTGGGCGAAACCGTGCGCGAGCGCGTGAAGCAAAATTCCGGCGTGACGCTCGATTGGGAAATCAAAAGGATCGGCGTCGCGCTGTGAGCAGGTGCGGAAGTTTCCCCGTTAATCACAGGCTGCATCCCGTCCTGCATCTGGTTTGAAACCGTGCGCGGGTTTATGCTGTTTGTGTCGTTGCCGGTTAGCGGGCTGATGCACCGCCCATTGGTAGAGCGACGGACTGCACAGGCGAGTGAGGCGAGCGAGGTGTCTACGACATCGAGCGGCGCGCATGAACCAGAGCGGAGCCGACGCACTACATGGTGAGCGGGCCAAGGAACCGCACGATTGCGACGAAGGACCCGCCTGGGAGCAATTCCAGGCGGGTTTCTTGTTAGACCGGCTGCACTTGCGGGAATTTTGTGTAGACGTCGTAGAGCAAGAGCCAGCGCTTGGTGTCCGGATCGGTGACCGGCTCCACGCCGTGGAATGAATTGTCGCCCTTCACGAAGGCGAACATCGAATTCGGTTTGAACGGCATCGTGGCGAGCTTGAGGAAGCCGTCATATTTGTGATGCGGGCCGCCCGCGCAGCGGAACTCGGCGTCCTTCGGCAGATAGATCGACGTGCCGAGATGCGACTGCGAGTCATCCTTCGGCAGATAGAATAACATTGTGATGACCTTTTTCGGCGAGTCGGTGTGCGGCCCGAGCGCGTATTTGGTCACGTCCTCGACCAGGAGACCTTCGTTGTAGAAGTCCATCTTGGCGCCCTTGAAGCGGTCCTCGACAAACGGACCGAACTTGGCGAGCACCAATTGCATGAACTGGCCGGCGAGCAGCCAGTTTGCAAAGCCCTGCCAGAAGTCCTGCTTCTCCTGCGGCAACGTCGTGAGGTGCCTCTCCGACATTTCAAGGACGAAACGTTCCTTGTAGCCGCGCACCGGCCGCGCCTGCTCGATCGGGATCATCGCCTTCGGGTCGGGCATGTTCCGCTGCAGGGCCGAATAGAAGTCGGTCGGGAAGATATCGGGGACGTAAACATGCGGATAGGGGAAGCCGAGGATCTGCGCGTTCGCCAATTTGTAGAACAGCTGCAGCTCGGCCTCGGACTGAAGTGCGGCGTAGGATGAAGGCGTGGATTGAAGTGCGGCATTCGAGGACATGATCGATGGTCCTTTCAGAGGTGAGGCTCAGGCGACGCGGACATCCGCCGGCCTGACGGGTTCGTCGGAAAACGTGATGAATTTCTGCGTGAAGAGCGAGCACACGCCGTCGAGGATCGGTGACGACACATGCCGCGAGGCGGCATCGTCGAGACCGAAGGCCGGGATCGTCAGAAGGGGCGCGATCCAGCGCACGATCTCGAAGGACGGGAAATACCAGATCGCGGAATCCTTGGCGCACTCCTGCGCGAAGACTTCATCGAAGGCCGAACGGATGCGCGACTTGCTGACGCAATCGACTTCGATCGCGCTGTGCAGATGCGTAGCAAGCCCGATCGCGGAATCGATCGGCACCGGTGAGATTGTCACGACCAGCGACGCCTTCGTCACCGAGCGGATGCCAGCGATACAGGTGCGGATCGCCTCGAGCGTCTCCGAATAAGTCGCAAGCCGCAAGATTGCACCCTTGCCCTTGAGATTGGTGGCGGATGCCGAGCGGACGTTGATGTCTTCCGAACCCGGCATCGCGATGAATTTCGGGAAGATGTTCTCCATCAGCGGCCGGCCATGCGAACCGTCGTCGCGGAAGAAATCGACGACATTGCCGAGTGTGAGGATGACGCAATCCGCCTCTTTCAGATTGGTGTGCAATTCGGCGATCTCGCGCTGCTTCTGCGCCGCCGTCGCGTCCCTGTCGGCGTTGCTCAAGTCCGGAAAGATCGTCCCGATCCAGTGAAGAAGGGCCTCGCGCCGGTCATGCGGCGTTTCCTGCATGAGCTTGAGCAGGAAGGCGTTGGACATCGGAGAATTCAGATCCTCGGCGAGCCCAAACGTCTTGGCGGGATGTCCATTGACGGCGAGGTATTGCGCGATGTTGCGCGCAAAGCAGGAGCCGATCGTGAAGAAGCTGTTTCCGCGTTGCAGGTGCGGCCCGGCTTGCGTCTCGAACACCGATTCCAGAAAGCCGTGGTCGACCGAAAACTCGTCGCTGACATGCGGGAACACCATCTTGAGCTGGCTTGCGCGCGCCTGCCGCTTGGAGAGCTGCTCCTCGAAATGTGCAAGCTCGGCCGGCTCCATCGTCTGCTTGAGAAAGGCAGGGACCGAGAACTTGAATTTGCGAAGGTCCGAATCCTTGCCGGTCAGTAACTCGGTGATCGCGGCGTCGATCAGCGCCGCACGCGGGGCCGTATTGTCCTGCAGCGCTTGCGCCAGCCGCCGGTAGACGAACCGTGGCAAAGCGGGCGATTTACCGCCGTAGAAATTGAACTTCTTCTCAGCCATCGGCAGCCCTCGCAGGGAGCGGCGCCGTCTGGAAGCGCAGAAATGTCAGCGCGCACCCGTCTGGCACCTTTGTGCATCAAGTGCTTTCCACGCTCGCAAGCTACTTGGGCGGTGGTGACATCTGCGAAGCAGCACGAATCAACCGAATCAGATTCGAGCCAATGGCGCAATCAGGAGTGCCCGCGAGCCGCTTGCGCCGGGGGCCGCTGCCGTGCGAACGAAGGCTTCTGGGCGGCCCGTTCCCGCTAAAGGATTGATGGATGAAGCACGTCGCGGTTCTGATGGGGGGCTGGTCGGCCGAGCGCGAGGTCTCGCTGAACTCGGGCAAGGCCTGCGCCGACGCCGCCGAGCGCAAGGGCTACCGCGTCACCCGCATCGACGTTGCCCGCGATATCGCAACCGTGTTGACCCAGCTCAAGCCGGACGTGGCGCTCAACGTGCTGCATGGCCGTCCGGGCGAGGACGGCACCTTGCAGGGCATGCTGGAGGTGATCGGCATTCCCTATTCGCATTCGGGGGTGCTGGCGTCGTCGCTTGCGATGCAGAAGGACCTCGCCAAGACCGTGCTTAAGGCGGCAGGCATCCCGGTGCCGGACGGGATGGTCGTATCGCGGCATGAAGCCGCCAAGAAGCACCTGCTCGAGCGTCCCTATGTCATCAAGCCGATTGCGGAGGGCTCGAGCGTCGGCGTCTTTATCGTGACCGAAGAGCACGAGCATCCGCCGCAGGAA
>Ga0075367_10001009_pt1 | contig 11564 bp, 7 predicted proteins | sample EndMethybrTD3032_FD_71399 | JGI IMG/M metagenome (GOLD analysis project Ga0075367, IMG submission 71399) | Populus endosphere microbial communities from Tennessee, USA - Endosphere MetaG P. TD hybrid TD303-2 | ecosystem: Host-associated > Plants > Roots > Endosphere | place: USA: Tennessee... | reverse complement strand
CCGCCCAGTCCTCGGCGGCGAGCGTCGTGTAGCGGTCGATCTTGCGGAGGTGCTCGGAGAGGTCGCGGTAGCCGTCGTGGAGGATCTCGCCGGCGAGGCGCCCGACCTCGCCGTCGACGCGCACCGACTCGTGGACGGTCCGGGTCTCGTCCCAGCGGCCGGCGCGCCGGTCGTAGAGGCGGAGTTGCCAGTCGGGATACCAGTCGGTGCAGCGCAGCTCACGACCGAAGGCCCGGGACACGCGGGGCATCCGGTAGCCGGCCGCCGCGGGACCGGCGGCCAGCAGGGCACGGACCTCCTGCGCCAGCGCCGGCGAGACCTGCTCGTCGGCGTCGATCGACAGGATCCAGTCGTGCGCGGCGAGCGCCGCCGCGCGGTTCTTCTGCTGGGGGAAGCCGGGCCAGCCCTCCACGACGACCGTCGCCCCCGCGGCCCGGGCGATCTCGGTGGTGGCGTCGGCGCTGCCGGCGTCGAGGATCAGGACCTCGTCGGCCCACGAGACCGAGGCGAGCGCGGCGGGGAGCCGCGCGGCCTCGTCCTTGGTGATGATCGTGACCGATACGCGCGCGGGCCCGGGCGCCACGCGCGCATCTTACTCCGCTCGGTGCCGGGCCGCGGTCGCTCCTCAGTCGGGCTCGCGGTGTGTCAGGCGCAATTGCAGCTGCGTCGCGACACCCGCGACGACGTTCGCGCGCGTTGCGACCGGCCGCAGCGCCTCCAGCTTTCCGAGATCCCATTGGAGGGCGTCGCTTCCCCCCGACAGCGCGACCGCGAGATAGCTCCCGGCCGGCAGGCCGGTGACGTGGAAGATGCCGTTCTGGTCCGCCCGGGTCGTCTGGATCAGTCGAGACGGTACTCGCCATCGCTCCCGCTCACCGGGAAACACGATGACCGTATAGTCGGTGACCGCACGCCCGCTGTCATCGGTGACCGTTCCCGCAAGGGTGTTCTGCGTCGCCGAGAACGTGATCACGACGCCCTCGATCAGCCCGCCTGGAGCGACGTCGATGGGCGTGTCGAAGAAGTCCTGTTCTCCGCGCCGAATGGCCTGCGGCTTCGCGCCCGGCAGGAGGGCGCCGATGAGGCAGGGGCCGAAGACATCCCTCAGCTCGAAGGCGCCGCTCGGTTGGATCGCGGCCGATGGTGCTCCGGCCGGCACCTGGCCTCGCTGCATCGGCGCGCAGGCGACTCGCGCGCCGGCGTAGCCACTGCTCGGCCTCTGTCCATCGAACTCGATCCGCCCCCGGACCGTGCCGCCGCCTTGCGTCACGATCTGCACGTTGTCGACATCACGGTCGACGATGTCGGCGTTCTGCGAGCCGACCTCCATCCGTGACGGACCTGGTGTGCCCCCGCCTGGTTGAGACGCGCCGACGACCGTGATCACGTAGGGCCCGGGAGGCACCGCAAGAAAACTGAAGGATCCGTCCGGGCGAAGCGAGGTGGATCGCGTCTCCCCTGTGGGAGCGTCCGATCGGCTGAGAGAGGCCATGCCATTCACGAGCGGCGTGAAGCTCGTGCCGAGCGCTGTCCCGGCCAGACGCAGGCCTCTGACCGGCACGATCTGGAAATCTGCGGTCGTCTCGGTGCCGAGCTGAAGATCGAGCGTCTGCGCCTCGGACGGACTCGCCGTGCCGGGGTAGTAGATCGGCAGATACACGCTGTTGGTCGCCGGGTCGAGCGCCTCGTCTCCGGTCGGCGACGCATACGTCGCCTTCACTATCGTCTTGCCTGGGGGCAAACCGAACAGCCGGAACTCGCCCGCGTCATTGGTCCGGCTTGGCTCCCGTACGGGCAGGAGGCGGCGCGTCCCGTTCGAGGCCTGGTAACGAAGTGCCGACACCAGAGCTCCGGCGAACGGCTCGCCGTCCTCGTCGACGACCCTGCCGACGACCACCGCCCCACGCGACAGGACGAAGTCGACACCGGTGACCGCCTGCCTGTCACTCAGCGACACGGTCTTCGTGCCGCCACCCGGCGCGGCGGCTTCCCCTTGCCCATCCACCAGGCCGTCGCCCTGCACTCGCAGACGGTAGACGCCTGGCTTGAGCGATGCCATGCGATACACGCCGTCACGCCCGGTCACGGCGATTCCGGCATCCGGGGATTGAGTCGAGACGGCGGTGACGGTGGCTCGTCTGACTGGTCTTTCGCTCTCCAGGTACGTCACGCGGCCGCTGATCTCACTCGCGTGCAGCGTCGCGGTGGCGGGCGCCTGTCTGCCATCGGGCCGCGGTGATGCATCCGACGGGCGCGACGGGACACGCGGCCTCTGCGGACCACCGGCTTGAGCCGCCAGCGTGCCTGAAAGCGCCACCGCCAGTGCGATTCGAATGAATGCCCACATGTCTCCTTCTCCTCGCTTCGGCGGCCCCTGCGGCTCGGGCACGAATGGTACACAGCGACGTGCGTGGGCCCACTCACGATTGGCTGGAAATCTCGCTGGTATTTCGACTCTGCCGCTGGCGGCGATGACATCGCTGACTGAGCAGTTAGATCGCAACGTCGCGATATGACACGGGCACGTTTGACAGTGTTCCAGGTGCCGAGTAGGTTAGCGACCGACATCGACTGCGACCTCACGGCGGCTCGATGCGCCTCCGGTCTCGCCCCATTCGCCGTCACATTCATGGCAGACGAGCGCTCACCACCGCCGGGCGAGCCGGCCGACGCGACCCGTGCGTGGTTCGCAGCCGTCGTGAGGACGCTGGTGCTGGCGGGTGCGGCAGCCGGCATCTTCGCGCTGCACAGGCGCTGGATTTACACCCACTTTTCGAGCGATGGCTATCTGTATGACAGCGGCTGGCTGGCCTACCTCTTCGGTGCAGCGGACCCGCTGCTGCGAAATCCGTCGTCGATCAACGGCCTGAGCTTCTACGCGCATCATCTGTCGCCGCACATTTTCCTCTTCGGGGCGCCCCTTGCGCTGGGACTCGGCTGGAGCGGCATCGAGATCTTTGCGTATCACCAAGGCCTCTTCTACGCGTTGTTCTTCGTCGGTGCCTGCCTCCTCGCTGCAGCGGCACCCGTCGGGTATCCGACGCGCGCAGTCCTGCTCCTGAGCGGCGCGGCGATCGGCGGCCTCAGCAACGCGCTTCTGCAGAGTGCCGGATACCCTCATTTCGAGATTGCGATGATCGCCGGCACGGCCATCGCGTCAGCGGCCGGCGTCCACCGCAGGTGGTCCGTCTTTGCCGCCTGCATGGCGTGGCTCCCGTGTATTCGCGAGGATGGAGGCTTCTATGGGGCTTTCGTCTGCGCGATCTGCCTCGCGCTCGAGGAACGGGCCGACGGAGAGTGGCCGACGCGCGCGCGCAGGCTCGCGACGGTGATGGTTCTCGAGATCCTGGTCGGTCTGTGCGCCGTTGCGGTGAAGGCGACCGTGTTCCCGGGCTTCGACGCGTTTTCGGTCAACTTCTCCGGCGACGGCTGGAGCCACGTGACTCGCGCGCTCCTCGTCGAGCGGCTGCAGTCAGTGGCCGCCAATCCGACCGTCATCGCGGTGTTGGTCGGAAGTGCCTTCCTCGCGACACGAGACAAACGTTACGGCGCGGGATTGGTGCTGCTCTCGCCCTTGTATATGCTCCACCTGCTGTCCGTCCGAGCCGAGCACGGCCACTTCACTCTGTACTACATCCTGCCGTGGCTGCTTCCGCCGCTGACGTGGCTGGCGGTCGCGTCTGTCCGCGCTAGGGCGGCTCACGCGATCGGGCCCGAGGCGGCGGTCATCGCCATCGCATCGCTCGGACTGGCAGCCCCGACGCACGCCGCGCTGGGCCTGAACGGGCAGTTCTGGTACGTCGCGCGATGGTCCTATTCGAGACCCGTCGCCAACCTGCGGGCGATGACGTCGTTCGTACCGTGGGTGCTCGCTCGGTATCCCGACTCGACAGCAACGGCCGGCGGGCCGCCATCGAGGGCCTGCGCGTCGATGGGGATCGCGGCACTCGCCCCCAATCGGTTCAAGCCGCAGCAGATTGTCGACGGGAGCACGGACCTGACCATGTGTCGGGCTCTCTTACTGCTGCGCGCGGACATGGACTATGGCGTGCTGGCAACGCGCGCGGAGCAGCTGGGCTTTGCTCGCGCGGGCGCTCGCCAGTCCGCAGAGATATGGCTTCGCATGAATAGGTGACGCTCACGTCTCTCAGTGCGCTGTAGCCAGCTGAGCGATATGTCCACACCACGACACCAGTGGCGATGCATGTTTGTCGCTTCATTGTTGCCACTGCGCCGGTCTGAATGACGTATGCTGTGCGCCCCCCTTGTTCCACAGCATCTAAGTCGCTCATTCCCGTTCTACGTACTCGCTCCAGGAGACCCTCGATGAAAACCCTTCGAATGGTGGTCGTGTGCCTGTCGTTGGCCACTGGCACCGGCGTCGCCGCTGCTCAGTGCCCCGGCGCAAATCCGAACGACGGCTCGCCTGACAGCGCCGCTCTCCAAGCGTGCCTCGACGCACCCGGAGTGACCCAGGTCTACCTCGATCGCGGCAACCCGGGCTACATCATCGACGTCAAGCTGCGATTCCGATCGGACGACAAGGTTCTCGCGTCGTCCGGTCCTGACAAGGCGATCCTGATCGCCGGGTCGTCTCTCGACGGGCCGATGCTCGAGACACAGGACGCCTATGGCTACACGATGTTCGAGCTGATCTTCGACGGCCGAAAGTCGGCCAGATCGATCGGATCGCGATGCGATGTGCCCGGCTCGAACCGAGGGTCGAACCTCGTGCTGAGCGGTGACAATTGGGTCGTCCACCATATCGACACCGTCAACGCCCTTTGTGGCTCCGCCATGGCCGTCACCGGGGGGAATTACCAGGTTTACAGCGTCTACGCCTCGGACAACGGCTCCGAAGACTCAGGCCGGTGGGCCGACGGCATCACCCTCAACCGCTGCGACGGCGGATACGTGCATCACAACACCGCGAACGAGAACACGGACGTCGGGATCGTGGTTGGCCGCGGCTACGGCTGCGTGGTCCGCTTCAACACGGTGCAGAACTTCAGCCGCCACGCCTTCGCCGGGATCCATGTCGGTGGGGAAGCCGATTCGCACGCGGGCTCGGAGGTCAAGGACAACACGATCAGCTCAGGCTATGACAGACTAGCGTTCGGCCTGATGGTGGGCTCCCACCCATGGGGATTCGTCGTCTCCGACGTGGGCACCGTGTCCTACAACTCGATCAGCGGCGCGGTCGTCAACCTGGCGGTCGACGGCGTCGGCACCGGCACGGTGTCGGGCAACACCGTCTGGGGCGCACAGGGCTCGTATGGGTACTCGTGCAGCCTGTCGGCGAACTACACGATCGGCGACTATGGGGGCGCGAGCCTCCAAGGTGGATGGGACTACACCTGGCACTACAACGGCCCGATCGGCGGCGGCGGCTGCGGAGCGATCTGATCGCCTGACGGTAGAGGTCGGGCGGCCGCAGCCCATCGACTGCGGCCGCTCGCTATCGGACCAGCCGAACCACGCGCACCGCCCCGCGGGTAGCGACCCACTCGACATGCTCCACGTAGGGCTGCGGCAGCTGGCCGGAAACAGGCATCAGGTAAAAGGTGGCTTCTTCCCGACGCGTTTCCGCGAAACGTGGGCCGACGATGTGCACTGCGCGGGCCGACACGGCGATCGGAGCGTCGGCCTTCGCGAACTGAAGCACCAGCCCCGTGAGCTCCTGCCAGCTCTCGGGATCGAAGTCGACGAGCGGCCGCGTCACTCCACGGGCAGCGCAATAGCGCTGTAGGTCGGACGCGAGCGCGCGCATCGTCGTGTCCTTCGCCTGGTCGGCGTGCTTGCCGGTCAGTCGAAAGCTCCCGATGGCGGTCCAAGCGGCGACGACGAACCAGATAGCCCAGGGGTGCGGCCGCGACAGGCCACGCGATGCCAGCGGCCACAGGTCGACGAGCGTCGCGACGATCACCGCGTTGGCAAGGACGCCGACGGCCAGAACCCAGAAGAGCAGATAGTCAGCCATCGGTCCGACGATCCCGTGGGCAGCGACGGGGGCGACCGCCAGTGTGGCGGCAGTGATGGCCGCACACGCGGCTTCGTAACGATTGCGGCGCGCGCGGTGGTGGATGCAGGCCGCGCACGCAGCTGCAAACATCGCGCTCAGCGCCACTCCGTGCCAGACGTTGGCGCGTGCCGGCAGTTCGCCGAACATCGCCTCCCATTCCGGCAGCAGCGGAGCGACGAGCATGTAGCCGGCTCCATTGAGCGAGTCTCCCCAGTGTGGATGCGGATGAGTCCGGTCGAGGAGGAACGTCGCGGTCGCGGCGAGATTGCCGGGCCAGTGGCGAAACTCATAGATGAGCGGCACCATCCAGACGGCTGCCGCGACTCCCACGACAATGAACGGCGCTGGCAGTCTCCACCAAGGCGCGGACTGGGCCTTCGTCGCCCTGGCCCACACGACGGCAGCGCCGAACGCGACGACAGCGCACACGGGCCCCAGCCCCACGTGTGCTTGCACGCAGAAGGACAGCGTCGCGGCGAGAGCGCCGGCGCCCCATCGTGAACGCGCCTCGAGGCCCGCCGCGAGGCACACGCCGCACAGGAGCGCGAGCACAGGGACGAAGGGGTTCCACGCCAGGAACAGGAGGCGCTGTTCGCGCCACAATAGCGGCGCCAACGCAGCGACAAGGGCGAGCGCGAAGCCGGGGGACCGGCGATGGGCCGCGCACAAGGCACCGGCGAGCCAGCCGATGTTGAGGGCGAGCGCCGCCCATTTGAGTGCGATCTCACGGTAGCCCGAGGCCGCGTAGGGGACTGCAAGGACTTGATAGAGCAGCGGCCCTGGATGATTCCAGCCGAACCGTGAGTAGCTGCCGAGCTGCAACTCCCCTCGAGCGGCGAGGAGGCTGTAGATCGACGTCGTCGCAGTGTCCGCGACCGGGTAGGTCTCGGGAGCGGAGCGCGTACTGATCGTTGCAGCGACGGCAAACACCACGACGGCGGCCACCGCGAACGCGATCGCGATCCGGCGTGGGATAGGCGAGTGGTCGCGATCCTGCAAAGGTGACGGAGAGTGATGGTGCGGCCGGAGCACCGTCCAGACGCTCGATCACGAATCGAGCACAGCGTGGCCGCCAGCCAGATCCGTATACTACTCCGACTTCTTCAGGGTCGTCAGCCCGACGACCGACGATGGCCTGCTCGTGGAGCGACGGAACGAGGGAACGAGCTTCATCGGTCGTTCCCCCGCGCCGCTCGCGAAGTGCCTACGCCGCGCGGTGACGGTAAGCCAACGGCTGATCAGGGGGTCCAGTATTGAGTCGGACTGTAGAAGACGCCTTGAAAGTTGTCCGACGCGTCCCAAATGGCAACTTCGTTCCAGGCGCTTCCAGCGTCCATGCCGGTCGGCCTCGTCCCTCCAGGATAGTGGCCGACGTAGGTGGTGTCGCCGGCACCCTTCAAGATGCACGACACCCCTGCCACACACGACCACATGGTGTACGAGCCGCCGTACTCAGCGGTGCCGAAACCGATCAAGTACCAATCGGTCCACACCGAGAGCGGCATGCTCGATCCGGTGGCGGCGATGCACGGCGTGATTCCGTTGGTTTGCTGACAGCCGCCTCCCCACGCCACTGGTTGCGCCATGCCCATCGAGGGCAGCACAAGAAGGGCCGTCACGAAAGTACAGGCGAGAAGACCGCGTTGAGCCCGCATGTTCGACCTCCTGATGATGGGACCAGTGAATCGAGGCCGCTGTGCTGACGAGCCAGAAGCTCGAAGTTGAGCGTCGTCGTTGTCGGCCAGGTCCCGCGCGGAGCGTACACTGGTGCGCCGCGGGTCGCGCTCATTGTTGGCTGGAGTAGTCGCTGTAATTTCGACTCAACTGGACGAGCATCGACCAAGGGACGATCCGCACGTGCGACGCCATTGCGCGCGTCGAGTGTGCCGTCACGTGCCGTTCACGGCTGCGCACTGGGGAGCGTCCTCGTTCGATCAGCCGAACGATTGCATCTGGCCGGTGCCTGGGCGCTGTTCCTCGCAGCCCAGCCTCTTGGCGAGTGCTTCCAGGGCCGAAACGTTCGTGACCAGCCGCTGCACGGTCAGCAAGCGCGCTCCATGGACCATCGTAACGCCGCCCGGACCGTGAATACCCGCGCGGACCAGCATGCGCGCGACGGTTCGTGGATCGACGACATCCATGACGCCCTGCAGCTCGTCGACCACGCCTCCGGTCAGCCTGATCGCGCGCAACAACCGGCCCAGGTCCAGCGATTGTTTCGTGGGTACGTGCGCCGCGCGGCACCACACGCCCACGGTCGCTCGGCTCGCGCCGGCCAGGCGTCCCCAACTCGAAACCGTCCTCGGGTCGGTCCTGCTAAAGACGATCATCTCGACGGCCCTAGCCCATCGGTTGGCTGCATAGGGCACGTGCAACATCGTCGACGGATCAGTCGAACTCATGAGGTCCCTCATGTTCGTCGGCTGAAGGGGGAGCTCAGAAACTGACGATCAGATGAATGAAGTGGCGAAACGAAGTTCCACAATACTTGCGGCGAACGTTCTTTGTCCATCGAGTGAGGTCGATGCAACCGCACTCGTCATTCTAAGTAGTCCGATTCGGTTACTGATCTCGCGCCGTCGACGGACCGCGCGCGATCGCGCCAGACGCGCTTCTTCGTGGAGGCGAGCCACGCGACCACCACTCGGATCGGCTGACCGGGCCGAGGCGAGCGCGGCGGGGAGCCGCGCGGCCTCGTCCGTGGTGATGATCGTGACCGATACGCGCGCGCGGCGGGGCGCCACGCGCGCATCACCTGCTGGCGGCCCTCCGATGCGGGATGGGCGCGCCGCCGCGAACCGCGTCTACCGGCCGCCGGTCGGATTGGCGTTCTGCTGGCCGACGCTGAGCGTGCCGCCTTCCTGCACCGTCTCGAACTCGACCTGCGACTTGACGTAGTCGATGATCGCGCTCAGCTCGTTGAAGCGAGCGGTGGCGAGGTCGCGCTGGGCGATCAGCACGTCGATGCTCTGGGCGAGGCCGACCGCGAACTTTTTCCGGGCCGCGTCCAGCTGCCGCTCCGAGAAGACGCGGGCGGACGCCGTCGAGTCGACCCGCTTCCGGTTGGTGTTGACGTTGCGCGCCGCCGTCCGGACCAAGGTGGCGACGCTGAGCTCGCTGCTGCGCAGGCTGAGCTGCTGCTGCTCGAGGGCCAGCTTCTGCCGCGTCGCGTTGACCTTCTGCGTGCTGTTGCCGAGCGGGTAGACGAACTGCAGGCCCAGGGTCCACGTCGGGAAGTCGAGCCCGAACAGGTCGCCGATGACGCTGCCGAAACGGCGGTTGATGGTGTTCAGGATGGGCCCGCCGAACGGGTTGTTGGGATCCGTGCTCGGGCCGCGCTCGATCTGCACGCCGCCGATGGCGTTCAGGCCGTAGCCGACGTTGGCGTTGATCTGCGGCTTGACCTGATCTCGCGCGAGCTCGAGGTTGATGCCGGCGACTTCGAGCTGCTTCCGCAGCTGAATCAGGTCGGTGCGCTTCTCCAGCGCGTTCTTGATCGCGCTCTCGACGTCGACGTCGGCCTTCGACGTCGGCAGCTGCGGCGCGTCGGCGAGCTCGAGATCCGCCGTCCAGAAGTCGGGATCCTTCGGGTCGTAGAGCAGCTGGCGGAGGGCGTCCTCAGCCTGGTCGATCTGCGACGCCGCGACGATCGCGGCTTCTTCGTTGCGGGCGACCTCGGCCTCGGCGCCGACGACGTCGATCGGCGCCATAGTGCCGACCTCGACGCGCGTGCGGTTGTCGCGCAGCTGCTGGCGCGAGATGTCGAGCGAGGACTGGGCGACGCCGAGGTTGTAACGCGCCCCAACGAGGGTCCAGTAGGCGATGCGCACCGCGCGCGACGTGGCGATGATCTGCTGCCGCAGCTGGACGTCGGTGATTTCCTGGTTCTTCTTCGAAATGCGGAACTGGGCGCGGTTGACGTCGATTCTGAGCCCGCGGAGGAGCGGCTGCGAGAGGTCGAAGCTGAACGACGACGACAGCTGCGGGTTGAAGCTCGAGATCGTGCTGTTCGATGTGCTGCGGGCCGCGTCCCAGCCGAGGCTGATCGAGGTGCCGAGGGGGAGGAACTGATCGTACCCGGCGGATCCCGAGAACGAGCGGCTGGTCAGCGTGTCGGAGGCGCCGGAGATCAGGCTGTTGGGCACCTGGTCGCTGTTGCGGAGCTGCAGCGCGCCCGAGAGGCTCGGCTTCCAGACGGCGCGCGCCAGATCCACGCCGAGCTCGGAGAGCCGCGGCGCCAGGCGCTCGACCTGGACATCCAGGTTCTGCTCGAGCGCGACCTTGACCGCGTCCTCGATGGTGAGGCGGCGGGTCGGACCTCCGCCCTTCTGCTCCTGGATCGGCGGGGCCTGCGACGCCGGGACCGTCGGCTGCGGCTGGCCTGCGGGCGTTGGGGCCGGGACGACCGGCGGAGCCGGGACCGCGGGCGCGGGCTGACCCTGAACCGGCCGGCCCGGTGCGGGCTGCGCCGGTGCGGGCTCCGCCGGAGTCGGGCGGGCCGGCGCCGGTTGCGCGGGCGGCGTCTGTGCGGGGGCGGGCGCCGCCTGTCCGAAACCGGACGCGGGAAGGGCCGCCATCGCGAGCGCCACGAGCGCCGCTCGCACTACGACATCAGGCCGGGTGTGCATCTTCGGGAATCTCCAGGGAATCTCTCGCGGGCGATGACGGGTCGCGACGGCGCGGGCCTCGTTGCCCCGGCGCCGGGGCCAATGCAAGAAGCCCGCTCTAATGCAAGAAACAGGGCGGGGCCGCCTCGCAACTGCCACGGGCCGGTGACCGGACCGGGACGGACGAACCGAACAGATAGACGACGCATGCCTGAGAGCGGTTCGGCCGAGGTCCTGGCCAGACCGCAAATTGTATACTCACGCGCCATGCGCCGTTCCCGGTCGCGGGCGCCCCTCGCCGCCTGTCTCGGCGCCCTGGCGATCGTCCTGGTGCCCTGGTCCAGGCCCGCCGCCGCGCCTCACCAGACACCGTCCACGGCGCCCGCGCCGCGGCCGGTCGCCACGACCACCCAGGGGACCGCTGCCAAACCTCCTGCCGCGAGACCGGCGGCGGCCAAGCCGCCCGGCAAGGCGGACGACGCCTTCGACCTGACGGTCGACAGCATCATGCGCGGTCCGGCCCTGGTCGGCTATCCGCCGTCGGCGCCCCGCTGGTCGGGCGATTCCGAGCGCCTCTACTTCGAGTGGCGGCCCCGTGGCGAGGACGAGCCCGTCACCTGGGAAGTCGCCCGCGCCTGTCTCACCGCCGCGCGCCCCCAGCCGGATCTGGCCCGCACCTGCGAGCCGCGCCGGCTGAGCGAGGACGAGCGCCGGCTCGCCCCGCCCGCCAACGGCGAGTGGGACGCCGCCCATCGGCGCGTCACCGGCATCGTCGACGGCGACGTCGTCGTGATCGATACGATCGCGCGCACCCGAACGCTCATCACCCGCACCGCCGCCGTCGAGTCGCACGCGCGCTGGACCGACAACGACCGCGCCGTCACCTTCGTCCGCGATCAGGGGCTGTACCGCGTCCGGGTCGATCGCGACGGGGC
>Ga0075367_10001008_pt1 | contig 11566 bp, 8 predicted proteins | sample EndMethybrTD3032_FD_71399 | JGI IMG/M metagenome (GOLD analysis project Ga0075367, IMG submission 71399) | Populus endosphere microbial communities from Tennessee, USA - Endosphere MetaG P. TD hybrid TD303-2 | ecosystem: Host-associated > Plants > Roots > Endosphere | place: USA: Tennessee... | reverse complement strand
ACGACGGCTTCGATCGGACGGCGGTGAACGACGCCGCTGTCCTTCAGGGCGGCTAGCACCTCTAACCCTGCGCAGACACCGTACGCGCCATCCAGCCTGCCACCGGTCGGCTGGCTGTCGGCGTGGGAGCCCGTGACCACCGCCAGAGCATCCGGGTCGGCGCCTTCGCGGCGAAAGAACAGGTTGCCGATCGAGTCTCGGTAGACCGTCGCGCCGTGCGACCGGGCGAGGTCGATCAGGAAGCGGCGGCTCCGGAAGTCTTCAGGAGTCAGCGCCTGTCGGTCGACACCTCCATCCGCCCGAGCGCCGAAAGTCGCGAGGTCGTCGATCAGCCGTCCGAGCCGGTGCTCATCAACGCGGCTGGCAGCGTCAGAGGCCCGGAGGCCAGCCGGCTCGCCGGTTGGGTCATGCTTGATGCTTGTCAACGCGGAACTCTCCTGTGGCTTGCGGTCGATGCGTCGTCTTGGGCTGCCGAATGGACCAAGGCAGGATCCTCCGGCGTATGGGGCGGGCGTCGGCGCTCACATCGAGCGTCGACGTCGGCGCATGAAAGCGCCGGGAATGTGGTCATGACGAGGGTCCGGTCGACGCCACGTAGCGTTCTCGAAGTTCGCGCTTGAGGATCTTCCCGTAGGCGCTCGTCGGCAGCCTGTCGGTGAACCACACATGGTGAGGTTTCTTGTAGGACGCCAGGTGGGCCCGGGCGAACTCCATCACCTGTTCCGCAGTGAGTTGGCTCTCCGCCTCGGGGACGATCACGGCAGCAACAACCTCGCCCCACTTGGGGTCGGGTACGCCGATGATGGCGACCTCGTGGACGCCGATCAGCCTCCCGAGGACGTCCTCGACTTCCTTTGCGTAGATGTTCGAGCCGCCGCTGATGATCATGTCCTTGATCCGATCGGTGATGAACAGGTATCCCTCCTCATCGAGGAACCCTGCATCGCCGGTGTGCAGCCATCCGTCCTGAATCGCTTCAGCTGTCGCGTCGGGGCGGTTCCAGTAGCCGGGCATGACCAGTTCTCCGCGCACGCAGATCTCGCCCGTGCTTCCGGCGGGAAGGACGTTGCCCTCTGGGTCCACAATGCGCACGCGTGTTGCCATCGTCTCTCGGCCCGCTGATCCCAGACGCTGGAGAGCTTGATCACCTGCGTCAACCCGGTGTGCCGACTTTGGCAGGCAGGTGATCGTCGCCGCAGCCTCAGCTTGACCGTAGAACTGGATGAACACAGGGCCGAATACGGTCAGAGCCTCCTCCAGGTCCTTGACCGGCATCGGAGCGGCGCCGTAGATGACGGACTTGAGGCTCGAGAGGTCGAAGCGCTCGATCTCTGGGGAGTCGAGGAGCATCCGAATCATCGTGGGCGCGAGCATGGTCGCAGTGACCTCGAGCTGCTCAATGGTCTGGAACACGACTTCTGGCTGGAACGAGAGGGTCTCGGGAAACGCGTGTGCGGCACCTACTGCGATGTGTGGAAGACCAACGCTGGTAGACCCGTGCGAGATCGGCGCGAGGTGCAGGATCACGTCAGTGGGGGCAAGGTCGGCGCCGAGTTCGAGGAGAAAGTGCTGCGTCATGGCAAGCAGGTTGCGATGCGACTCGATGGCGCCCTTAGGCTTGCCGGTGGTGCCCGAGGTGTAGAAGAGCCACGCCGGGTCGTCGGCCTCGATCAACACGTCCGGCCTGTGCGTCGGCGCCGATGCCAGCCACGACTCCCACGACTCATAGCTGTCAACGACGCCGCCGAAGCTGACCCAGTGCCGTACCGAAGAAAGACGATCGCGGAGGCCCTCGAGTGCCTCCGCCAGAGCGACGTCAACTATGACGATGCTTGCCTGGGAGTCGGAGATGGCATGCTCGAAGTCGTCCGGGTGGCCGCGCGGGTTGAGCGTGACCGCAGCACACCCGGCAGCGATCGCGGCGAAGTATGACTCCATTCCTTCGTATCGGTTGGTTGTGAGGATCGCGACCCGGGAGCGCTGTGCGGTGCGCGCGAGAATTGCGTTGGCGAGGGCCGCCACGCGCGCGGCGCCCTCCGAGTAGGAGACGGTGGCGCGATGAGTGCCGACCCACAGAGGTCGGTCGGGGAATCGTTGAGCGCTGCGGAACAGCAGATGTGCGAGGTCCATGTGTTCCCTCAGTGGAAGGGGGCTTAGCTCTGGAGGAAGCCCTGGCTGTGCAGCTGGTCGGTGAGGATGCCGAAGGTCTTGTCGACGCGTCCGACGATGTCGTCGACCTGCTCGGGCGTGATGATCAGTGCCGGTGTCAGGAGTAGGTACTCGCCGAACGCACCGTTGTTCATGCGCCGGCCGCCGATCAGGAGCCCGTTCTCCATCGCAATGCGACGGAACTCGAGCGAGGCCCTCGCGGCCGCGGGGAAAGCGCTCTTCGTCTGCCTGTCAGCAACGATCTCCACGCCGAGCATGAGACCTCGCCCGCGAACCTCGCCGATGATCTCCCAGTTGAGCGCCAACTCATCGAGCCGCGACTTCAGCAGCGCACCCATCTCTCTACCGTTCTCAATGAGCCCGTGCTCCTTCATCTCATCGAGAATTGCGATGCCGGCGGCACATGAGATCGGGTTGGCGTTGTAGGTGTGCGACAGGTCGAAACCACCGACTGCTCGCAACCGGTCGACAGTGTCAGCGGAACAGGCGACCGCCGCGAGAGGGACGTATCCGGCGCCAAGACCTTTCGCGATCACCGCCATGTCAGGGAGGGCGTCGGGGATGTGGTGGGCGGCGAGGAACGTGCCAGTCCGCGTGGCAGACATGACCTCGTCGTAGATCATGAAGACGTCATGCCGTGTGCAGATGTCCCGGACCGCGCGCACATACGACTCTGGAGCGACATTCGCTCCGGTTGCCGTGCCGCCCACCGGTTCCATGATGAAGGCCAAGACGTTTTCCGGGCCGAGCTCGAGGATCGCACTCTCAAGCTCAGATGCGGCCCAGAGTGCACCCTCCTCCGAACTCATCCCGGCCGGAGGCCGGTAGTTCAGGGGCGCAGGCACCTTGGTCGACGACACCATCATGTCGCTCCAGATGGCTGTGTACTCCGAGTCACCGCTCCAACCCATGGTCGCGAGGGTGCTGCCGTGGTATCCGGGGTTGAGCGTGATGACCTTGCGCTTCGCGTGCTTCCCCGCCAGGTAGGCGCACTGGCGTGCGAGCTTGACGGCCATCTCGTTGGCCTCGGACCCATCGTTGGACAGGTGGATGCGCTCGAAGCCGGGACCCGCCATCTCGGCGATGCGCGTCGTCAGTTCGAGGTTCGGCTCGTGTCGGCTGAAGCGGACATAGGAGAACGACATTCGTCGACCTTGCTCGGCCATTGCCTCGAGGACGCGCTCGTTGCCGAGCCCGATGTTCGCGACGGCAGCGCCGGCGTTTGCGTCGATGTACTGAGTTCCATCGGCAGCCTCGTAGTACAGCCCGTCGGCCTTCACGATCAGCGGTCGGGGAACCGCGGCTGGCGAGTAGAACGCCTCTTGGTGGTTGCCGCGCCCCTCGGAAGTTGCCACGGTTGCCCTTCCTCTGTGCCAATCGATTGGTACCAAGGTATGCCAGGCCACGATTCGAAAGCAAGCACTCTGGCGTGCTCTCTTGGCATTTCTCGCCTCCCGCCCGGATCGAGCGAGGCGGACCTCTCAGCCAACGGGCACGATCGGGAGCCGTTGCCGCTTAGGACGCGAGACCGAAAGATCGGGACGCTGCGAACGGGGCCTACAGGACAGCTGACCGAAGCGCAGAAGCTGAGCCACCTCGTCGGCGGCTCGCCTTCTCCTCGACTAGGCGTGCCTGAATCGCTCGGGATCCGATGATTCTCGGACGATCAGCGTCGGGGTGAGCAGAGTGCTCTCGGGCGCCTGCCCGTCGATGATGGCCAAGATGCTGTCGACGGCAGTGCGTCCCATGCGTGCGACGTCTGTATGGACGCTAGACATCGGTGTCTCGAGATAGGCGGCTTGGGGGATGTCGTTGTAGCCGACCACGGCAACGTCCCTCCCGAGCTCCAGTCCGCGGTTCACCAAGGCCCTCGAGGCGCCGATCGCCGTGTGATCGTTCGTGCAGAACAACGCGGTTGGCTTGGCGCCGTTGGCGAGAAGCGCCTGGGTCGCCGCGAACCCGTTCTCGACCCCGAAACCTCCACCTGCCTGTGCAGGAAGCAGGGTCACGTCGGGCCGAGCCGAAACGGCATCGATGAATCCGGCGGTCCGGTCTCTCGCGGTCCTCGCATGAATGGGACCGGGCACAACAGCGAGAACACGGTGTCCAGCGTCCAGGAAGTGGTTGGCCACGAGCCGACCACCTTCACGATCGTCCGCGGTAACGGACACCGCCGCGTCCGACCCCCGCATGGCGAACACGAACGGAACATCGGAAGCGCGCAGGCGTTCCGGGACCTCGTGGCCCAATGGCGAATCGCACAGGATCAACGCGTCGACGCGACGCCCCAGCAGGCGGTCGATAGCCCGGCCACGAGCGTCGGGGTCATCGTGAGTCGCGACAACGATTGATAGGTAGCCGCGCTTCGAGGACGCCTCGTCGATCGCGGTGACAAGCAGGCCCATGACGATGTCATCGAGGTCGTGGACGACCACCCCCAGCATCATCGAACGACCGTTCCTGAGGCTGGCCGCCACGGGGTCCACAACGAATCCAGTCTCCTGGGCGAGCCTCTGCACTCGCGCGATCGTCGTCTGCGCCACGCGTTTCGTGTCACCACGCAGCGCGCGTGAGACAGTTGAGGTGTCGAGACCGGCGAGTTCCGCCAACTGTTTCATGGTGAGACCGGTCAAGGGGTCCGCCTGCTGTTCCCGCCTGATCTGGCGCTCGAGGTTCGGTTTTCTCGAGGCGAGCGTACCCGCTCGATAGTCGTGTGCCATACGGTTGGCAGTTCGAGTTCCATCTGGACTCAGGAGGGGCCAACTGGACTCAGTGGACGTGCTCGAGAAACGCCTGCGTGCGGGGATGTTGAGGGTTGCTCAGCAGGCCCTTCGCGGGACCCTGCTCCACGATCACGCCGCCGTCCATGACCACTACGCGGTCCGCAACCTCGCGAGCGAACGCGATCTCGTGGGTGACAACGAGCATCGTCATGCCCGTAGCCGCAAGTCGACGCATGACTTCGAGGACCTCGCCAACCAGTTCGGGGTCTAAGGCCGAGGTGGGCTCGTCGAAAAGCATCAGGGTCGGCTTGACCGCAAGTGCCCTGGCGATGGCCACTCGCTGCTGCTGCCCACCTGAGAGGTGACCCGGATAGTGATCCATGCGGTCCCCCAGGCCCACATCCTTCAGGAGACCTTCTGCTCGCTGGAACGCCTCACGTTTGGGACATTTCTGAACCACCGTCGGGCCGATGGCGACGTTCTGCTTGGCGGTGAGGTGGGGAAACAAGTTGAACCGCTGAAACACCATCCCGATCGTTCGTCTTTGGGCGACGATTTCTTTCTCGCGCATCTCCTGCAGACCGTGCTTGTAGCGTCGGTAGCCGATCAACTCCCCGCCAACGGCGATGCGGCCAGCGTTGATGCGTTCGAGATGGTTGACGCAACGCAAGAGCGTTGACTTCCCCGAACCCGACGGCCCGAGAATGCACATGACCTCGCCCTTCTGGACCTCGAGGTCGACGCCTTTGAGCACCTCATTGTGGCCGTAAGACTTGTGGACTCCACGGATCGATACCAGGGGCTCGGTCACGACGCCTCCTCTTGAACGATGATCTGCCTCAACGCGCCATAGCCTCGCCCGAACCGTCGCTCGAGGTAGTACTGACCGACGCTGAGCACCGAGACCAAGATGAGGTACCAGATGGACGCGACCAACAGGAGCGGGATGACCTTGTAGTTCGCCTGGTAGATAGCTTGCACCGAATACAACAGTTCGGACAGCGAGATCACACTGACGAGCGAGGTGACTTTCAGCATGCTGATCGTCTCGTTGCCCATGGGCGGCACGATGACGCGCATTGCCTGTGGGAGAACCACCTTCCGGAGCAGTTGACCATTGGTCATGCCCAGCGCCGAGGCAGCTTCGGTCTGACCATGGTCGACCGCCAGGAGCCCAGCCCTCACGATCTCCGCGTTGTAGGCGCCTTGGTTCAGACCTAAGGCAAGGATCGCCGCCAGGAGCGGCGTCACCAAGGAGTTGGTGTCCGCGGAGTAGATGGTGGGTCCGAACGGGACCTTCAGCACCACCCGGGGAAACAGTGCGGCCGCGTTGAACCAGAACACGATCTGCACCAGCAAGGGTGTTCCGCGGAAGAACCAGACAAAGAGAAACGAAAACCCGCTCAGGAGTCGGTTCGACGACTGACGCATGACAGCCAACGGGATTCCAAGGGCCAGGCCGATGACCATGGCTATGACCGTGAGTTGCAACGTCCGAGCGACACCCGCCAGGACGGTGTCGGCGGTGAAGTACTCACCAACGACGTCCCATTGGAAGTGCTCGTTCGTCGCCACCGTCTTCAGCACGAGCAGGGAAATGATGACGACGAGTGCGCTGGCGAGCCACTGTCCGTATCGCCGCCTGGGTAGCACGACCTCGTCCTCGAAAGAGGCCGAGGTCGTGCTGCTCGCCGTGCTACTGGTTGTCATTGATCGTCGCGGTGTCGATGGCCCCCTGCTCCAGACCCCACTTCTTGATGATGTCGTCGTAGGTGCCGTTCTCGATGAGTTCGGAGACCGCGCCCTGGATGGCCGTAACTAGTTCGCTGTCCGGAGAGGCGCCGGCCGTGGCCGAGAAGACGACGCCGACGGGTGCCTCGTTGTAGGCCCCGTCGATGACCTCGTACTGGCCTTCCGCCTGCGACATGACGTATGCGTTGACGATCGTCTGCGCGTAGACAGCATCTACCCGGCCTGAGTTCAGAGCGAGGTTGGCGGCGTCGTTGGTTTGGAACGTCTGGAGGTCGATCGGTTCGGCTCCGCAGTCCTGCTGGCGAGCCTTGGCGTCCTCGAGCTGAGCCGTTCCGGCTTGCACCCCCAGCGACTTGCCACAGAGCGACGCGAAGTCGGAGATGTCTTCGGGGTTGCCGGACTTGACCATCAGGTTCGAACCCACGTTGAAGTAGTCCACGAAGGTCATGATCTCGCGACGCTCGGGGAGGTCCTGCGCCGCCGTGATCGCCATGTCGAACTTCCCGGAGTCGAGCGCAGGCAAGATCGAGGCTGCGGACAGGTTGTTCCACTTCACGTCTACTCCGAGGACCTGACCGATCGCGTTGCCGAGGTCGATATCGAAGCCGACGAAGGTCTTACCGTCCGTGTCGAAGAACTCCATAGGCGGGTAAGTGGCGTCGGTGGCCACCTGAAGCTCGCCGGCGTCCTTGATGTCCTGCGGAAGGCTGTCGCTCAGCTCGGTGTTCTGTTCGACCTCCGCAACTGGCTTGTCCGACGCCGAGGAGTCGCTGTCGTCGCCGCTGCAGCCGGCGGTGACCGCTGCGATCACCAGTAGGGGAAGGAGCAGGCGGATGGGGCTCGTGTTCAGCTTCATTGCGACTCCAATGACTTGACGGTACCAATCGTTTGGTAAGAGACAATGTAGAAGCCTTGGATCGGCCTGCACAAGCCCCGGCGGCAAGATTTTCGCTTGGGCGCCGGGTCGGCCGTGGTTGGCCCGGGTCAGACTGGCCGGCCAGCGCGATTGCCAGACGAGAGCCTCCTCGCGCGCGCCTGGACAGACCAGCACGGCACTTCTGCAACCGTGTCCGACGTCCCAGACGCATCAGCGGGGCTAGCTGAGTGATTCTCAAACGGAGCGACCCAAACGTTTGGTGCAAACTTGGCTGCCGCCTACGTCAGGGTGGGTAAGCCCCCCGATGAGTTCGGCGCTCTCGGCGGCGTGATCGAGCAACCAGAGATGGCCAACTCCTGGGATGACGTGAAATCCTCGGGCGCAGCAGTCCTGCATAGGCCGGCTGTTGAAGACCGGGGTCAAGAAGTCGTCGTCACCAGCGATGACGAACGTCCGCCCGGATCCGGCGGAGCCAGGGCAGACTGATCCAGCCGGTGAGTACAACCTGCTGCGCGTAGCCGGCGGCTGTGGGTGCCTAGTTCCACGGCATCAACGCCATCACCGCGCGTGCCGAAGGGTCCGATTCGACCTCTCGGCACACGAGGGAGATCTGGTCGAACTCCGCAAAGGTCAGATCGTTCAGCCGCTCAGGACGGTCGAGGGGACCCGGACGATACCTTCCTCGAGACGATCGACCCTGACGAACGCATCGGTCACTGAGGTGCTCGCCGTCAGCTTTTTAGCGAATGGAATCCTCATCGGCCCCCACAAGATCGCGACCGATGATCTCCTTCATGATCTCGTTGGTGCCGCCGTAGATCCGTTGGACACGGGCATCCTGGAACGGGCGCGCAACGGGGTACTCCATCATGTAGCCATACCCCCCGAACAATTGCAGGCACCGGTCCATCAGACGGCCCTGCACGTCGGTCGCCCACCACTTGGCCTTGGCTGCCTCGACCGCAGTGAGCTCGTCCTTCTCGTAGGCCAGCATCGCCTTGTCCACGTACGCCGTCGTGACGTCGAGCTCAGTCGACAGCTCGGCAAGCTGGAACCTGGTGTTCTGGAAGTCCGCGATCCGCTTGCCGAACGCGTGCCGCTCTGAGGTGAAGCGGATGGTTTCCTCAAGGACCGCTGCACTCGATCCGACGGCCTGGACGGCGATCGAAAGCCGCTCGAGTGGCAGGTGGTCGAACAAGTAGCCAAGACCTCCGCCGATCTCGCCCAATACGTTCTCGTCCGGGACGAACACGTCCTCGAAGAACAGTTCCGCCGTGTCCTGCGCATGCAAACCAAGCTTGTCGAGTTTCCGACCTCGCTCGAAGCCCTTCATGCCGCTCTCAATCGCGAGCAAGCTGAAACCTCTCGACCCGCCGCCGGGCTCTGTTCGGACCACCACCACGACGATGTCGGCCTGGATGCCGTTAGTGATGAAGATCTTCGAACCGCTCACCACCCATCCACCCGGCTCTCGACGGCCAGCCGTACGGATCCCGCGGAGATCGCTACCGGCGCCGGGCTCAGTCATTGCGACCGCTCCGATCCGCTCCCCCGCAACCATCGAGGGCAACCAGCGACTCTTCTGATCCTCGGTCCCCAGGGACGCGATGTAGGGGATTGCGAGATCGTCCTGGAGCGCGAACGAGGCATTCAGGGAACCGGCCCCGACGCGTGCTAGTTCTTCAATCACAACCGATCGGAATCGGTAGTCATCAAGCCCGCCGCCGCCGTGCTCAGCGGGAGCAGGAAGCCCGATGATGCCCTGCCGTCCTGCTTCGAGCCATGCATCGCGGTCGATGGTGCGCTGCGCCTCCCAGCGTTCGATCTCGCCCGCGACGTGGCGCTCGGCGAACGTGCGCACCACGTCACGGAAAGCGTCGTGATCCTCGTTGTACAGGTCGCGCTTCACGCGAACAACTCCTCTTCCGATCCACGCCGCGGCACCGTGTGGCATAGGTCGAACTAGGTCGACCGGAGCCGCGCACTGGTAGCTAGCCGTCTCACCAATCGATTGGTATACCCTAGGGCCCGCGCTGGGGGCATGCAAGCGCGAGAGAGGTACACCCACCCGAAGAGCGCGGCCTGCCCCTCTTCGTTGCCTAGTAGCCGGAGGTTGCCGGCGAGAGCTGTTCACTCCTAGCTGGGGTCACGGAGTCACACAGTGTTCCCGCGAGCCGGTCGAGAACGACGGTATGCGGCAGGTACTCGCGGACCTGCTGGGCGGGTGGCGCGCACGGCACCGACGGACAGCCGTCGCGGGCTTGGGGTTCCCTGACAGGGCCTCCCAGCGACGCGATCGCCAAGGTTCAATGAAACCGAAGGAGCCGACTGCAGTACCTCGTCCAGCAGGTGTTGGGCAGCATGCCTGCCCGAGATCGCGATCCACTGACGACCCGCACTGCCGTGACACCGGTCGTGCACCATCTCGGAAATCTCGGAATCTCGGAGAAGCCAGTGACCACCCCTGCCATCGGAGCGGACCCAGGATCGGGTGCCGCCATCGGACGCCGATGTGACTCACCGCGACCCGCCGCCCCATGCCCTGAGCCAGTTGGTCGCGACTCCGCACGGCCATCGCGTCCGCCCCTGAGTCGGCGCCGTCCGCACAGATCCAGTCGTACGTCGACCGCAAGCACGTTGCGAGTGAGCCGAAGGAGAGCGCATGTCCAGTGACAACACCATCGAAGGCGGGAGTGACGGGATCGGCGAGGAGGACGACGCTTGGAGCGTCTCCCGGCGAGGTTTCATTGCGGCCACTGGAGCCACGACCGCCGGCGTGCTCGCCTTGCCGTCTCCGACGTCGGCTTCCGTAGCCGCGGCGGCGCCGGGACCAACGAGCCGGGTGTCCCTGACCGTGAACGGCGTCCGGTACACGCAGGACCTCGATCACCGCACCTCGCTGCTCGACCTGCTTCGGGAGCAGATCGACCTGCCTGGCACGAAGAAGGGCTGTGACGCTGGGGCGTGCGGCGCCTGCACCGTGCTGGTCGGGGGCCGTCGCGTCAACGCGTGCCTCACCCTTGCGATCCGGCTGGAGGGTGCCTCGGTCACTACCATCGAGGGGTTGGCTGACGGTGAGGAGCTGCATCCGCTGCAGCAAGCATTCATCGACCAGGACGCCTTCCAGTGCGGCTACTGCACGCCTGGACAGATCATGTCCGGGATCGGATGCGTCCGGGAGGGTCACAGCGGCTCGGCGGAAGAGATCCGCGAGTGGATGAGTGGCAACGTGTGTCGCTGCGGCTGCTACGTCAAGATCGTGGCCGCGCTGCAGCAAGCCGCCCCAGCGATCGAGAAGAGGGCGTGACGTCGTGTACCCCTTCTCCTACCTCAGAGTCGACGACCCGGACGCAGCTGTCGACGCGGCACGTCGCGGCGGCCGGTTCATCGCGGGAGGCACCACGCTGGTGGACCTGATGCGCGAGAACGTCGAGCGCCCCGAGACCTTGGTCGACATCAGTGACCTGCCACTCAGGCGGATCACCCCCACGCCGCGCGGCGGACTCCGGATCGGAGCCCTCGCGACAATGGCCCACACGGCCGCTGACCCGCGCGTCCGCGCGTCCTCTCTGGTGGTCTCACAGGCCCTGGAGCTCAGCGCTTCCCCGCAGCTGCGCAACATGGCCACGATCGGTGGCAACATCATGCAGCGCACCCGGTGCACCTACTTCCGCGACCTGTCGGCCGCCTGCAACAAGCGAGAGCCGGAATCCGGTTGCGCCGCCCTGGAGGGATACAACCGCGCCCACGCAATCCTGGGGGGATCCGACGCCTGCGTGGCCACGCACCCCTCCGACCTCGCGGTCGCCCTCGTCGCACTCGACGCGCAGGTCCACCTGGTCGGGCCGAGCGGCCGTCGCGCGGTCGCCCTCCTCGACTTCTTGCTGCCCCCCGGCAACACTCCCCAACGTGAACAGGCCCTGGAGGCGGGAGAGCTGATCACTTCAGTGGAGATCCCGCTTCAGCCGCGTGGTCTGCGGTCGGGGTATCTGAAAGTACGCGACCGGCAGAGCTACGAGTTCGCGCTCACCTCGGCCGCGGTCGC
>Ga0075367_10001007_pt1 | contig 11571 bp, 10 predicted proteins | sample EndMethybrTD3032_FD_71399 | JGI IMG/M metagenome (GOLD analysis project Ga0075367, IMG submission 71399) | Populus endosphere microbial communities from Tennessee, USA - Endosphere MetaG P. TD hybrid TD303-2 | ecosystem: Host-associated > Plants > Roots > Endosphere | place: USA: Tennessee... | reverse complement strand
GCTCACACAGATCACGAACACGCCTTGATTGATTTCCGTGCTCTTCATGGTCTTTGTGGACTTTGTGCCGGAGCGTCAAGCCGTTGCTCGTCGACGCCCGCCCACTTCTTCGCGATCGCGACGGCCATCTGGCGCACGCGCAGGATGTAGGACATCCGCTCGGTCACGCCCACGCCGCCGGAGGCGTCGAGCAGGTTGAACATGTGCGAGCACTTCAGGCAGTAGTCGAGCGCCGGCAGCACGAGGTCCGACTGCAGCAGCGTCTGCGCCAGCACGTAGTACTTCTCGAACAGGTCCCGGTGCAGCGCGATGAACTCCGCCTTCGGCATCTTCACGTCGGTCTCGCGGCCGAACGCGTATTTCGACTGCTCCACTTCGTCGCGGTGCCGCACGTCGCGGTACTTCACGCCCGGCGCCCATTCGAGATCGAAGACGTTGTCAACGTCCTGCAACGCCATCGCGAAGCGCTCGAGCCCGTAGGTCAGCTCGACCGAGATCGGCTGCAGATCGAGCCCGCCCGCCTGCTGGAAGTAGGTGAACTGCGTGATCTCCTGGCCGTCGTAGAGCACCTGCCAGCCGATGCCCCACGCGCCGAGCGTCGGCGACTCCCAGTTGTCCTCCTCGAAGCGGACGTCGTGGGCCCGCAGATCGATCCCGCACGCCTCGAGGCTCTGCAGGTAGAGCTGCTGCACTTCGTCGGGCGCCGGCTTGAGGATCACCTGGAACTGGTGGTGCTTGAACAGGCGGTTGGGGTTCTCGCCGAACCGGCCGTCGGCGGGCCGCCGCGACGGCTGCACGTAGGCGACGCTCCAGTGCTCCGGCCCCAGCACCCGCAGGAACGTCTCGGGGTGCATCGTCCCGGCCCCCATCTCGATGTCGAGAGGTTGCTGCAACAGACAGCCACGGGTCGCCCAGAATTCCGAGAGCTTGAAGATAAGTTGCTGTAGGGTCACGCGATCTGCTGATTATACCGTCCGACGACCGAGGTCCGCAGTCCGAGTTCCGAACTGCGCATCCGCGGCTACCGAATCTGGCGGAGCACCCGGGCTGATTTCAGCTCCTTTTCGAGGTGGATGTGCAGCAGGCGGCGGTGCGCCGTCTCGAGCTCCCGGGCGGCGGCGGCGTCGAGGGGCGCATCGATGAGCGAACCGGGGCTGGTTCTGGCCGCCGAGCGCAGGAAGCGCATGGCATCGAGCGACAACACCGTTCCTCCGCCACCGGCGCACTGGAGACAGACGTAGTGAGGGTCGCGGGGCGGCATGAACGCGCCGCCGTCGAACGGGCCGCCGCACGCGGGACACGAGGAGAGCTGCGGGTAGACCCCCTGGAGCCGCAGCAGCCAGAACTCGAAGTAGCGCGCCAGCGGTTCGGTCGGCGCGCCGTCGGCCAATGCGTCGATGACGGAGGATCCCAGCCGGTACAACCGCTCGTCGGCGTGCCCTTCGGGCGCCCATTCGTCGATCAACTCGGCGAAGTACTCGCTGTGCCCGAGGGCGGAGGCGTCGCTGGTGCCGCGCGCGACCGCCGACAGCGCGCTCCGCTGCGGCTCGACGTAGTTGATGCGGACGAGATCGCGCAGCTCGCGCTCGTAGTACGCCACGCCCGCCCGCGTGAGCGGCTCGAGCGCGCCGGCGAACCGCGATTTCGCCCGCCGCGCCCCCTTGGCGACGCCGCGCTTCTTGCCGCGATCCTTCGTGAAGAAGACGACGATTCGATCGGCTTCGGCGAGCTTGTAGGTGCGGAGGATCAGCGCGTCAGAGGTATAGACCGGCATGCACCCCGATCGGATTGTAGACCCGATGCCGGGCCTGAAGACCCGGCCTGCATCTGTTGTTTCTTGTACCTTCCGCCTTCAGGCGGAAGACGTGGGCCGGACCTTCAGGTCCGGCAACATCACGGATGCAGGAACCTGAGGAAGATCGTCCCCAGGCCGAGCCACGAGGCGAAGCCGAACACGTCGGTCAGCGTGGTGATGAAGACCGACGAGGCGAGGGCCGGGTCGACCTTCAACGCCCGCAGCGCGAGCGGAATCAGCGTCCCGGCGGTCGCGGCGACGAACATGTTGATGATCATGGCGGCGCACAGAATCGCGCCGAGCCAGGGGTTCCCCTTCCACGCCCAGACGACGAGCGCCCCGACGATGCCGCAGGAGACGCCATTGCCGAGGCCCACGAGGGCCTCCTTGAACAGCGCCTTGCGCGAATTCGCCCACGTCAGCTCGCCGAGCGCGATGCCGCGGACGATCACCGTGAGCGTCTGCGTCGCCGCGTTGCCGCCCATGCCGGCGACGACGGGCATGAAGACGGCGAGCGCCGGTACGTCCTTGATGCGCCCTTCGAACAGCGCCACGACCGACGCGGCGAGAAACGCCGTCACGAGGTTCACCTGCAGCCACGGCACGCGCTTGCGCAGCGACTCGCTGGCCGTGGAGAAGACGCGATCGTCCCCGGCGACGCCGGCCAGGCGGTAGACGTCCTCGGTCGCCTCGTCCTTGATGACGTCGATGACGTCGTCCACCGTGATGACGCCGACGAGCTTGTTCTCTTCGTCGACGACGGGGATGGCGAGGAGGTTGTACGACGCCACCTGCCGCGCGACCTCCTCCTGGTCGGTGTCGGTCCGCACGCTGATGATGTCCGTCGTCATGATCCGCTTCAGCGGCGTGGACGGCGGGACGAGCAGCAGGCGGCGCAGCGAGATGACGCCGACGAGGTGGCGCCGGACGTCGACGACGTAGAGGTAGAACACCATCTCGACGTCGCGCGATCCCTGGAGCGTGGTGATGGCCTCCCCCGCCGTCATGTCCTCCGACAGCGCGAAGACCTTCGGGTTCATGATGCGGCCGGCGGTCTGCTCGTCGTACTCGAGCAGCTCGCCGACCTCGTCACCCGGACGCTTCTCGATCAGCTCGAGCACCGCAGCCGAGAGCGGCTCCGGCAGGTAGTCCACGATCGCCGCGACGTCGTCCGACGGCAGTTCGTGGAGGAGGCGGGCGATTTCCTCGGCGGGCTTGTCGGCGAGGAGGGCCGCGGCCGCTTCGGGGCCCAGCTCCGACAGCGCCTCCATCGCCAGCTTGCTGTTGCGATCGACGAGGAGCGAGAAGGCGATGGTCCGATCCTTCTCGCTGAGCTCCGAGTAGACCTGCGCGAGGTCCGCGGGGTGCTGCTTCTGCAGAAGATTGACGAGGTTCGCCGTCGCGCCGAGGCGGATCAGCCTCCGGACCGAATCGAGGACGACGTCAATCTTCCGCTGGGCCATGCGATCCGCTCAATTTACCATGCGGACGCGCGTAGCGCTTCGCGCTCAGTGCTCAGTGCTAGGTGCTTCGTGCTAGGTGCTCCGTGCTCGGTGCTCTCAGGACCGATCGCGGGCACGGCGTGCGGTCACTGCCGGCGCCGCGCCTCTTCGAGCATCCTGCGGACCCCGGTGTCGCGGATCTCGTAGTCCGACGGCACCATGAAGAGCGACTGGTCGGGATCGCCGCGGAGAATGTTGGTCAGGCGGTAGGTGGACTCGCCCGTGCGGGGATCCACATGGCGCGTCAGCACCAGCACGTTGAGCTCGGGCGAGCGCCACTCTTCCGAGACGATCGTCAGCGGCTGCTCGTTGCCGACCTGGCCGGCCGGAATGACCGTCGTCGTCTTGCGGCCTTCGACGAGGATCCCTTCCAGCGTCTTGCGCTCGAGCGGCCCGGCGTTGCCGGCGAAGGCGTAGGCTTCCGCGTTCCCGCGCATGCGTACCTCCGTACCGGCCGGGCTGAGCGTGCCCCCGCGGCCGCCGCCGCCGCCACGAGCGCCGCCACCGCTGCGCGGCACGCTGCCGCTCTCGGCGATCTTCTTCTTCAACTCCTCGAGCTTCTGCTCCTCGGCGGGAGACAGCGTGCCTGCGGCTTTCACCCGCTCGGCCTCGGCGACCTTCGCGGCCATGGCCACCTCTTCGACCCGCGCGGCCTCGACCTTGCCCATGATGTTCGCCGAGGCGCCGATCGGCGTCCGCCACGCGATCTTCTCCACGGGATTGAGCGAGTACGAGTAGCCGCCGATCGGATCCACGATCGCGACGCCGGTCATCCGGACGAACGAGACCTTGTTGTCCGTCCGCACATTGCTGACGTACTGCTCGTCCTGCTCGCGGCGGGTGCGTCCTTCGCTGTCGCGGTAGACGCGGCCCGTCGTCTTCCGGACGATGCGGTTGCCGTCGGCCAGCACCTGCACGCCTTCGGTGAGGGTCTCGGCGGAATAGGGCGCGCCGGTCATCGCCTTTTCGAGCGGCACGCGGGCGGCGACTTCCACAGCTACCTTACGGGCGGCTTCGTCCTGCGCGAAGGCGGAGGTCGCCGCGAGCAGAATCGCAGTCGCTGTCGTCGTTGTCATGCGCATCTTGGTCCTCCAGTGAACCACTTCCGTATCAGTTCGATCGTGTGTCGTCACGGAGCCACGGCCCTCGACGAAGCCACGACTCGCACGGCGCGCGGCAGGCCGTCCTGCGCGACGATGAAATCCGCCGTCACCGTCGTCGAGCGTCCGGCCGGCGGCGCGACGCCATACGACGGCAGTTCCGCCGCCGGCACGTCCATCCGCACCAGCGTGCCGCTCTCCATCGCCGGCAGCCCCGCCGCGCCAGGCACCATGACGAACTCGCCAGGCGGCTCGAACCGGACGTCGCGGGAGGCGGCCGGCGTGTGCGCCGCCGGAGAACCGCCCGGAGGAGACCCGCGACGTCCGGAAACAGCCGGCGCGACGCCGGCGGCGAGCAGGACGGTCGCCACGGCGGCAAACGCCGCGAGATGCCAGTAGTCCCGCCGCCCCTTCGACTCGCTGCGCTCGCTCAGGGCAGAGTGCGCCGCGTCGAACGCCGCCATCAGCGCCGCCTCGCGCCTCTGGTCCGCCGGCGGGACCGCCGCCGCGTCTTTCAACCGGCGAAGCGCGTCCGCGAGATCCCGTTCGACGGAGTCGTCGTCTCGTTCCATGTTCCCTTTCGCAATGCCTCGGCCAGCAGGCCGCGTCCGCGATGCAGCCGTGAGCGAATCGTCCCGATCGCGCATCCCGCCGCGTCGGCGGCTTCCTGATACGTGAGCTCCTGCAGATCGCAGAGCACCACCGCCTCGCGAAAGACGACCGGCAGCCCGGCGAGGGCGGCGCGGAGCGTCTCGATGTCCTGCCCGCGCGCGACGGCGGCGGCCGGATCCGCGATCACATGCGGCTCGTGCCCCTCGTCGGGCAGCGGCTCGTACCGCCGCTCGGTGATCCGCCGCAGCGCGTGGTTCCGCGCAATCCCGAGGAGCCACGACAGCACGCCCGACCGTCCCGGCTCATAGCGGCCCGCGTCGCGAATGACGGCGAGGAACACGTCCTGCGCGACGTCCTCCGCCGCCGCCGGCACGCCCGTCATGTGCAGCGCGAACCGGTAGACGTCAGGACGCCGGCGGCGGTAGAGCGCGCCGAACGCCTCTCGATCGCCGGCGGCCGCGGCCGCGATCAGGTCCTCATCAGTCGGGCTCATCGATCGCCGTAGCTGACTATATTCGGCGCGGCCGCGCGGAAAGTTCCCCGGGGCGTTGTGGAGTTGCGGAGTTGATCCCGCCTCAGCTCCTGCGGGGCAGGCCGAGACTATCCAGGACTCTCTCGTCGTCGCGCCAGTCAGGCTTCACCTTGACGCGCAGGTCCAGGTAGACCTTGCAGTTGAAGAACTGCGCGATGTCCAGGCGCGCTTCGGTGCCGATCTTCTTGATCATCGATCCGGCGCGGCCGATGACGATCGGCTTCTGGGACTCGGTCTCGACGTAGATGGTGCAGAAGACGCGCAGCAGGCCGCCCTCGCGCTCGGGCTCATCGAACTGGTCGACGGCCACGGCCGTCGAGAACGGCAGCTCGTCGCGCGTGTTGGCGAGCACTTTCTCGCGCACGATCTCGCTCACCAGCGTGCGCTCGGCCTGGTCAGTCAGGTAGTCGTCGGGAAAGAGCGCCTCTCCCTCGGGCAGCAGCCCGAGGATCTCCTGCTCGAGCGCCTCCACGCCTTCGCCGGTGGACGCCGAGATCGGGACGATGGCGGCGAAGTCGCGCCAGCCGCGGAGCTGATCGATCAGCGGGAGCAGCCGGTTCTTCGCGACGAGATCGATCTTGTTCAGCACGAGCACGACCGGCACCGTGACGTCGGCGAGCAGCTTCGTCACGTACTCGTCGCCATGCCCGGGCCGCGCCGACGCGTCGTGGACGAGCACCACGACGTCCACTTCGCGCAGCGTCTCCACGGCCGCGTCCACCATCCGGACGTTCATGCGGTGCAGCGGCCGGTGGATGCCTGGGGTATCGACGAAGACGGCCTGCGCCGCCGGCGCACCCTCCGGGCGCTTCGGCGTGCCGGGGGCTTCGGCGTAGTTCTTGACCCCGAGAATCCGCGTGCGCGTCGTCTGCGGCTTGTCGGAGACGATGGCGATCTTCTCGCCGACGATGAGATTGAGCAGCGTCGATTTTCCGGCGTTCGGCCGACCGACGATCGACACGGTCCCAGATCGCATGGCTAGAACCCTATCGCAAAAGCCTGCGGACCGGTAGCGACGACTGCGCGCGAACGACACGATTCGAACTCTCCGGAAGGCTGCCGGCGGCTGCGCTCACTCGAACGACACACACTGCGATCTCGCGCGGAGGCCGCGGAGGTGGAGAGAACGGAGAGCTTCACGGCTACGAGCCGCAGGAACCGTCAGGCGAGCCGCGCTTCGCGCGGCGGGAGGCGGGATCCGATCGGGATCGAGAGACCGATCGGGAATGCTGCCGGTCTCTCGATCCCGATCGGATCCCGCCTCCACGACCCCGCCGAAGGCGGGGTCTCGCCTGACGTTCGAACGCCGCAGGAAAGTCCCTCTCTCCGGCCTCCGCCCCTCCGCGAGCTCCGCGCGAGATCCGTCGTGGCAGGCGCCGCGAATCCGAACGCCTGCGCAGCAGCCCGAACGTATCGATCAGGAATTGGCGATGCCGACAGGCTTGCGGAAGCGGACCTTGTGGATGCGCCGGCGCTCGGCTTCGAGGACCTCGACGTGGAGGCCGTCGAGCTCGAAGGTCTCGCCGACGGCGGGCACGCGGCCGAGGCGCGCCAGGACGTAGCCGCCGACGGTCTCGAAGCCTTGGGGCTCGATCTCGACGTCCACCCGATCGCGCAGCTCCTCGATGCTGACCTTGGCGCTGAAGACGTACGAGCCGTTGCCTTCGTCCACCACCGGCTCGCTCTCGACGTCGTCCTCGTCGCGGATCTCGCCGACGATCTCCTCGATGAGATCCTCGAGCGTCACGAGCCCGGCGGTGCCGCCGTACTCGTCGACGACGATCGCCATCTGCACCTGCTTGCGCTGGAACTCCTTGAGCAGCTCGGGGACCCGCTTGGTCTCGGGCACGACCGTCAGCGGACGGATCAGCGGCGCGATCGGCCGCCGCTCGAGCATCGCGTCGTCGATCTGCAGCAGGTCCTTGACGCGGATCAGGCCAAGGATGTTGTCGAGGTTGTCCTTGTAGACGGGGAATCGCGAGTACTCCTGCTCGCGGAACAGCGCGCGCAGGTCGGCCACGGTCGCGTCGGCGCGGATCGCGACGATGTCCGGGCGGGGCGTCATCACCTCGCGCGCCAGCGTGTCGCCGAAATCCACGATCGACTGGAGGAGCCGTTTCTCGTCGCCCTCGATGAGCCCCTGCTCTTCCCCCTTTTCGAGGTACGCGTGCGCCGCTTCCCCCGACTCCGCGTCGAGCATCTCCACGCTGGCCGTCCGCTCGGACCTGCCGGTCGTGAGCAGGCGGACGAGCGGACGCGAGATCAGCGTCATCGCGCCGGCGATCCAGCTGAAGCTCGGGAGCAGCACCGCGAGGACGCCCTCGGGATGGCGCCGGACGATGATCGACGGCAGCAGGTGCTCGCAGATGACGATGTAGATGGCGACGCAGGCGAGCAGCGTGGAGATGGACGTCACGCTCACGCCGGACTGGCCGGTGAGCACGGCGAAGAGCACGGTCGCGAGCGAGAACAGGATGCCGAGGAGCAGGCGCGCCGGGACGAACAGCTCGATGGGATCGTCCAGGTAGTAGGCGAGCAGGCGGTCCTCGCGCCCGCGCTCGGCCATCAGACGGAGCGACAGCTTCATCAGCGCGCTGAACGCCGTCTCGACGGTGCCGACATAGACGGCCGCCAGGCCGACCAGGAACAGCGTGAGCGGAATCATCAATCAGTGCTCGCCGGGGCACCGCCGGCTCGCGCGCGCTCGGCGGCGCGGCTGCGCCGCGCTCCACTCCGTCGCCTCGCGCGGGCCGCAGGCGCTGCCGTCACGATTTGGTCGCCCTTTCTATCAATCCCGCGCGAAGGCCCCCCTTCGCGCGCAGCCTCCGTTCGAGGCGAGCCATCCGGCCGCGGTCCGAAGCCGCGTGGTGATCGTAACCCAATAGGTGTAACAGCCCGTGCAACGCCAGGACTTTCAATTCTGTCGCGTAGGAATGGCCGGCCGCGCGCGCCTGGCGGCGGGCGACGCCGCCGGCGATGACGATGTCGCCGAGGTGCTCCAGGTGCTCAGGGTGCTTCAGGTGCTCCAGGTGCTTGGGGTGCGAGGTGCCAGGTGCTGCCGCAGGGAAGCTGAGGACGTCGGTCGGAATGTCCTTGCGGCGATAGGTCCGGTTGAGCGTGCGGATCGCGGTGTCGGAGACAATCGCGATTGCGATTTCGCCGTGCGCCTGCCGAGGCGCGACGCGCGCAATCCAGGCCGCAAGGCCGGGTGCCCGAGCGGCGCGCCCGCGCCCATCCGTCACCACCGCGCTCACACCCACTGCGAGCACCTCAGCACCCGAAGCACCCCGGCACCGCGCGCACCCTGCGCGCCCGTGCACCTCGCGCGCCGCGCGCTACTGTCGGGGTCCACTGCCGTACGCTTCGTACGCCTTGACGATCTGCTGCACGAGATGGTGCCGCACGACGTCCTTGTCGTCGAAGTGAACGAACGCGATGCCGTCGACCTTGCCGATCACCTTCATCGCCTCGACGAGGCCCGACGGGCGGCCCGTCGGCAGGTCGATCTGCGTCACGTCGCCGGTGATGACGGCCTTGGATCCGAAGCCGAGCCGCGTCAGGAACATCTTCATCTGCTCCGACGTGGTGTTCTGCGCCTCGTCGAGAATGACGAACGCGTCGTTGAGCGTACGGCCGCGCATGAACGCGATCGGCGCCACCTCGATCGTGCCGCGCTCGAGGAGCCGCTCGGCGCGCTCCATTTCGATCATGTCGTAGAGCGCGTCGTAGAGCGGACGCAGGTACGGATTCACCTTCTCCTGCAGGTCGCCGGGCAGGAAGCCGAGCTTCTCGCCCGCTTCGACGGCGGGCCGCGCGAGAATGATCCGGCTCACGCGCTTGGCGAGCAGGAACGAGACCGCCTGCGCCATCGCGAGGTAGGTCTTGCCGGTCCCGGCGGGCCCGATGCCGAAGACGATGTCGTGCTGCTCGATGGCGTCGAGATAGCGCTTCTGCGTGACGCTCTTCGGGACGACCTGCCGCTTGCCGGAGGTCTTGGTCGCCGAGCGGAGGAAATAGTCGGCCAGCTCGACGTTTTCGTCCTGCGCCACCAGCTGCGCCGCCGTCTTCACGTCGCCCTTGGCGAGACGATACCCGCCGCGCATCAGCGACGTGAGCTGATCGAGGACCTTCTCGGCGCGCGCCACGTCGCCCGGGTCGCCTTCGACGATCAGCTCGCGGCCGGCCGTCCGCGTACGGACGCCGAACTGCGATTCGAGCTGCTTGAGGTTCTCGTCGTAGGTGCCGAACAGGGATTCAGCGCCCTCTTCGGGAATCTGAATCTTGCGCATCGCGGAGGTTGGCAAAACTGCTCAGGATCGTAGCACGTTTTATTCCGTGCGGACGTGCAGCTCCCGGAGCTGCCGCTGGTCCACCGTGGACGGCGCGCCGGCCATGAGATCGACCGCCTGGGCGGTCTTCGGGAACGCGATCACCTCGCGGATCGACTGCTCGCCGGCGAGAATCGCCGCGATACGGTCGAGCCCGAGCGCAATGCCGCCGTGCGGCGGCGTCCCGAACTCCAGCGCGTCCACGAAGAACCCGAAACGCGCTTTCGCCTCCTCGTCCGACATGCCGAGCATCTTGAACACGAGGCGCTGGATGCCCTGGTCGTGGATCCGGATGCTGCCGCCGCCAATCTCGCTGCCGTTGAGCACGAGGTCGTACGCGCGCGCGCGGACCGATCCGGGATCGGCCTCGAGACGGGCGGCGTCGGACTCGAGCGGCGCCGTGAAGGGATGGTGCATGAACTCCCACCGCTTCTCGGCTTCGAGCCACTCGAACATCGGGAAGTCCACTACCCACAGGAACTCGAAACGGTTCGGGTCGAGCAGGTTCTCGCGCTTCGCGATGTTGAGCCGGAGCTGTCCCAGCATCCTGGCGGTCGAGGCGTGCGGACCGGCCCCCATGAGGAGCAGATCGCCGCGCGCCGCGCCCGCCAGCGTCAGGGCGGCCCGCAACGTTTCCTCGCCCACCGCCTTCAGGGCCGAGCTCGACAGGCCCGCGTCGGTCTCGCGCGCCCACAGCAGTCCGGCGGCGCCGAGCTGCTTCGCCTCGTCGACGAGATCGTCGAGCTGTTTGCGCGAGTACGCACCCGCGCCAGGCACGACGAAGCCGCGCACGTCACCGCCCGCCTCGATCGCGGACCGGAAGACGCCGAAGCCCGAACCGGCAAACACGCCGGACAGGTCCTTCAGCTCCATGCCCGGACGCAGGTCCGGCTTGTCGGACCCGTAGGTGGCGATCGCGTCGGCGTACGGCATCCGGCGGAACGGGTGCGGCGCGTCGCGGCCGATGAGCCCCAGGAGACGCCCCATCAGCGGCTCCAGTATCGAGAAGACGAGGTGCTCGGTGGCGAACGAGATCTCGAGGTCCACTTGCGTGAACTCCGGCTGGCGGTCGGCGCGCAGATCCTCGTCGCGGAAGCACTTCGCGATCTGGAAGTAGCGATCGAGGCCGGCGATCATCAGGATCTGCTTGAAGATCTGCGGCGATTGCGGGAGCGCGTAGAACTCTCCCGGGTGCACGCGGCTCGGCACCAGGTAGTCGCGCGCCCCTTCGGGCGTCGACTTGGTCAGGATCGGCGTCTCGATCTCGAGGAACCCGTTCTCGTCGAAGTAGCGCCGCACCTCGAACGCCGCCTTGTGCCGCAGGATCAGGTTCTGCTGCTGCCGCGGGCGGCGGAGGTCCAGATACCGGTAGCGCAGGCGGATGTCTTCCGACACCGGCGTGTCTTCGTTGATCGGGAACGGCGGCGTCTTCGCGTCGTTGAGCAGGCGGATCTCGCGCGCCGCGATTTCGATCTGGCCGGTGGCCAGCTTGGGGTTGATCGCGTCGGCTCCGCGCGCGTCGACGCGCCCGGTGATGCCGACGACGTACTCGGGACGCAGGCGCTTGGCCTTGTCCTCGAGGGTCGCGTCACGGACGACGACCTGCGTGATGCCGTGGCGGTCGCGGATGTCGAAGAACATCACGCCGCCGAGATCGCGGACGCGGTGCACCCAGCCGAGAATCACGACGTCCTTGCCGACG
>Ga0075367_10001006_pt1 | contig 11571 bp, 15 predicted proteins | sample EndMethybrTD3032_FD_71399 | JGI IMG/M metagenome (GOLD analysis project Ga0075367, IMG submission 71399) | Populus endosphere microbial communities from Tennessee, USA - Endosphere MetaG P. TD hybrid TD303-2 | ecosystem: Host-associated > Plants > Roots > Endosphere | place: USA: Tennessee... | reverse complement strand
CGTTGCGGGCCAAACAGGCGCTGCCACTCTGCCACGGGCAGGATAAGCACGTTGTCCGGTGGTGCCTGCGGCACCGCTTGCAGCGGCATGCCGACTGCCTGGAACAGTGCATCGGCGTCGGGGAGATCAACCACACCATCGATCCTGACGATCTGCGGTGGTAGCGAAATCCGCTTTATCGAGACTGCGTCGCCGGGTGCGACATGCAGGTTTGCAGCCGTCTGCTGCGCGACAAGAACGCCATCCGGGCGGCCTGACAGCAAACGGATCTCCGTTGGGAAATCCTCGAGATAATTGTTGCCAAATGCGATGGCCTTGCCGGGCCCCGTCGTCTGCACCGTACCGCCCGCATTCGCTTCCAGGCCATCGATGGCGGCATAGAGCACCTGTTCGACAGCGGAAACTTTTGCCGATTTTCCTATGATGTCTCGGATCCCTGCAGGATCGACACCGGGCATAGCTTCCACCTGCCAATCAATCGGCACAGCCGAAACGGCTCGGCGCGTCATGGAGACGCTGCTGTCGACAAGGAACATAGAGAGCATGGCGAGCAACGAGACCGTAAGTGCAACTCCCGCAGCCATGCCGGCAAGCCGGCCAAAGCGGCGACGCACAATGCCGGCGAGCCAGAGCCGGTTCATGCGCGCCCCTCCCGCACCGCATCGTCATAAAGGCGCCCCTCAGCGATGGACCAACGGGTTTCAAGACGCGCTGCCACCGTCTCGTCGTGGGTTGCGACAATGAGGGTCGTACCGCTTGCGTCGATTAAGCTCATAGCGAGATCCAGGAGGTGCATGGCCGTCATGCTGTCCAACTGGCCAGTCGGTTCGTCGGCAAGGATCAAACGCGGGCCAGCAACCAGCGCGCGCGCCATGGCAACGCGCTGGGTTTGCCCCCCGGAAAGCTCGTCTGGCAGCTTCTTTGCGATTGCAGACAGTTCGAGTTCTTCCAGAAGCTCCTCCACCTTCGAAGAAGCTTCGACCTTCGAGTTCAACAGCATGAGCGGCAACGCAACATTCTCGGCTACCGTCAGGGCCGGAAACAGGCTGGGCGCCTGAAATACGAAGGCCACCTTTGCAGGGCGCAGCATCTCGCGGGGACCGAGTGCGGGCCAGGCGATACGTCCGCTTGTCGGATCGTCCAGACCACCCAGGATATGAAGGAGCGTGGTCTTTCCACTGCCTGAAACGCCGACGAGAGCGATACGTTCGCCTGCTTCGATGCGGCAATCGACGTCAATCAGGACCGACAAGCGGCTTTCGCTACCATCATCAAAACTGCGGGAAATTCCGCGTGCCAGAACAAGCGGATCACTCATCGACGATCCTTCCGTCCCTGAGGTGAAGGACGCGGTCGGCGCTACCGGCAACCTCCGCGCTATGCGTGGCGAGCAGCGTTGTTTTGCCGGCCGCGCATCGCGCCTTGAAATGACCGATCAAACGCACTTCGGTTCGGTGATCAACTTCGGCAGTGGGCTCATCGGCAACAAGGATAGGCGGATCGACGGCTAGTGCCACGGCCAGACCGGCGCGTGCCGTTTCTCCCCCGGAAATTTGGGCAGGATAAGCTGTGCCGCGATGCTCCAGCCCCACGGCTTGCAGTAGCGCGTGCACCCGCGTCTCGTTCAGCGCACCGGCGAGCATCATGGGCAACCGGATGTTGTCGGCGACAGTCAGATGCTGGAAAAGATTGCCGGACTGAAGCAATATTCCAAAGGAAGCGCCCCTGATAGCGGCGCGTTCAACTTCCGATTTGCGCGTTAGTCGTGAGGTTTCGACAATTACATAACCGCCGTCGGGTTCATCGAGTCCAGTCAGACAGGAAAGAAGAGTTGATTTTCCGCTGCCTGAAGGACCAACGACCGCGACCATTTCCCCAGCCGAGAGGGTGAGGCTGATGCCACGAAGCGCTGGCGTTTCGTCGTCGCCGACGTGAAAGAAGCGGTAGAGTTCGTGGGCTTCCAGAACGCTCATGGTTAACGCCACCGGAACGATTCCGACATCAGCTTCCATTGATCGACATTGTCTGCGCCGAAGGGAGCGTAAAGCTCAAGCGTGACGAGCTTGCCGTTCCTAAAGTACAGGAATCGTTGATTTTCTAGGCGAACCTGCTTGTTGGTTACCGCATTCGGCGCAGAATTGGACTTGTAGATGATGCGGATGACATTTCCCGCCGGCAGTTTCAAAGCCTTGATACTGTCGATCGTAGCAGCACGCTCCTCCTTATCCAATGCGGGGATATAGTCTTTGCGAACGCTCTCGACAGTCGGCGCCTGTGCTGCGTCAGACTGCGTCAGCACGACCCCATCAAGCTTATCGACGAAGCTTGCACCGTCAGTGCGATCCGTGCGCGCCCAGCCTTCCGGCACTTTCAACGAGAACCCATCTTTGGAAATATAATCGATGAAGACCTGCGTGTCGGGAATATCACCGGGTGGGTTCTTCTCCGCCGGGACAAGTTTTTCGGCGGCCATCGCAAACCGCGACGGCGCCGGCTGTGCGATCATGAGCGAGGCAAGAGCAGCAGCTGACAGCAGAGTGACCCTGCAATACCGTGAAGTGGGCATGTCATGGCTCCTCACACGCTGCCGCGGACGCGATCAATCCGCACTAGCAGCGTGCCACGATCAGCTTACCCGCGCCTCTCCGCGCCCATACGTTTTTGTAAGGTGCGGTGACGGGGGCTCGAGTTCGACTTAGCAATGCAAAGAACGACGATGCTCCGGCGGGTACCAGCTGGAGCATCTTAAGAGCGCCAAGCGGTCTCACAGGAAGCAGGTGCTCGCAATTCCACCAGGCAGCGTACCGTTGCCAATGTGCTATTCCTTGTCACGAAACCGCTTCTTCGCCGCCAGTGAGGCACTTTCCGCAGGGATCGCGAGGCATCCGATAAACAAAGCCATGGCGTCGAGCAGCGCGAGATGTCCCTTCAGCACCCCCAACTGCAACAATCGGCAACAGCGCCGCCAAAGCCAGGGCACGATCGTCAAGGAACATGCCGATGCCCCCTACGTGCGATCTTGAGAATTTTCACGCGGTAGGTAGCCGAGGGCAGACTGGATGTCACGTCCTAAGTCACTCCTAACTCTGCAGGCATAGCGTGAGTGATGGGAGGTGGCTGGGAACCGCTTCGCTCCCACCATCGCGGATGGATGAGCCGTTCGATTGTCATTCCGGCGGAACGCATGAAGCCGACGCTTGAAATCGGGAGTTTTTCAATGAGTTCAGTATCAGCGTTGAATGCAGCATCGAGCGTCGCCAGCCTGGCGCGCACACCGCCGAAACCAGAAACGGCTGGAGTCCCGGTAACGCGCGCAACCCCAACGGTCGGGACTTCCTCGGCGGCACGCGTACCATCATCCATTGCCAGCCTGTCTCTGCGCAGCGCGCAGCATCAAACGCCAGATCCGGATGGGGGGCGTGGCGCGCCAGACGGAGACGCCGACGATCTTTGATCATCGCATCTCGGTCAAGGTGTCGTCGCTACTCGCACCCTTGCTGAAAGGCAGGCCCGCAATTTAAGCGGGCCTGCCTTCCACTCCTACTGCGCCAGGCGACGGCCTCGGGATACGATCCTTTGCTACATGTAACGCCACGTTCGCGAAATCTTACAGCTTTGTAAGTTGGCAGAGACCTCCCGGAAAAATTCGGGGCGCAACGTGTTTTGCGTCGACGCAGCCGAAGCCGCGGATCGAAAACCCAAAGAGAGAAACATCATGCCTTCAACCAAACCCCTGATCTTCGCCGTAGCACTGATGGCTGCTGCATCAACCAATGCCCTAGCCGCAGAGGCTTCCGGAACGATTCTAAGCATCGACAAAGCCCACGACATGATCAGATTGTCGGATGGAAAGTCGTTCCTTCTGCCGGAAGGCATAGAGGCTGAAAGCCTCAGCGTTGGCGAACACGTGAAAATCTCCTACGTCACGGGGAAGCACAAAGTCCGCCAAGCGTCGGTAGTGACGCGGATTAAGTAACTATTGGATCAGCGGGAGAATAGGAATCCTCTGCCCGACTTCAGACCCCGCGCGCCCCGTGCTGGCCAGTCGAAATCGCCATTCCTTACGGAAACGTATGATCTGAGAAAAACGGTCGTAAGCCACGTGAAATATCTCTGAGTGCGAGCTGGCTCAGAGGTAAGAATGGATAGGCACCCCAGGGCAGACACAAAATCTTCAGGCGGCCAAGCTGCCTGCATAAACACGCGAATGGCAACATACTACATCAACCTCGAACGTTCCGATGCCCGACGCGCCAGAATGAACGAAATGCTTGGCAGGTCCGGATTGGAATATCAGCGAGTGCCGGCCGTTGACGGCAGAGACCTGACATTGCCTATCAACGATTTCGATGAGCGCGGATACAGACTCCGTCACGGACGCAAACCCAATCCTTTTGAGATCGGTTGCTATCTCAGCCACGTCGAATGCGCCAGACGGTTGCTGGAGTCGCAAAAGGCACACGCATTGATTCTGGAGGACGATGTCGTTTTTCCGCCGGACATGATCGCCCTGCTTAACGCGGCTCTCGAAAACAATGAGTTATGGGATCTGTTGAGGCTATCTACAGTGAACCGAGGGCACAAATACGCGGTCAAAAAATTGAACGCTACAAGATCCCTCGCGGTCTCGCTGACGCGTGAAAAAGGCTCCGGCGCGTACGTGATCAACCGTCGGGCGGCGGCATGGATCATGGAAGGCCTGAGGCCAATGCGGCTTCCCTTTGACCTCGCTTTTGACAGCGAGCAGTTCGTCGGCCTGAAGGCTCTGTTCGTTGCTCCGGTACCAGTTCATCAGACCGCCGATCGCCAATCGCTTATTCAGAACAGCCTTTCGAGCTATCGTCTGTCGCGGTGGAATTATCTGACTGTTTTGCCCTATCGGTCATGGTACGAAACGACGCGTTTCCTCTCGCGTCTCGTGCAACTGATGGCGTGGAAATTTGGCCCTCGGACATCGATGGGGAAGACAGGGCAAAACTCACCGGTTTGAAACCACTTTCTGCCGATATTCTGGTTGGATCGATACAGAGCCGGCGTCAGCCTCGTCTGAAGGTGAACCTATGCGGACTTCCAACTGCTTTATACCGAGAGCAGCCCTTGTGGCCGCTCTGTCGGTAACTCAGCCGCTCATGGCGCGTGCTGCGATGGAATTGATGGGAACATCGCGCCAATGGTCTCCATAACAAACCCGTTTTGAGGGGCTGCTCAACCGTACGCCGGAATAGCCACCGAAATTCGCACGCCGGGATGATTGTCTTCCAAAAATATCTCGGCGGAATGCAGATCAGCGACAGCTCGAACAAGGCTCAAGCCGAGACCGCTGCCCGACGTTGTTCGGCTTTTATCGAGGCGGTAAAGTCGACGGAATACGTTATCGCGCTCCTCAGCAGGAATCCCCGGCCCGTTATCGCATACCGTGAACACGATGGCTCCGCCTTGGCGTGCCAGCTCAACGCGGATCGCGCTCCCACGGGGACAATGGCGGATGGCATTCTCCACGAGGTTCGCAAACATTTGAGTGAGGAGCTCCTGATCCCCCATGACCGTCGCCTGCATATCCCCGAATGGGCTAATCTCCAAGCTGTGGCCCATGTCGCCAGCGACATCAACGTAGATCTCCCCGAGAAGGGCCACGATCGCCTTCAGGTCGTTGGCCCGGAAGCGTGCCTTGCGCGCTCCTGCTTCAATCTGCGAAATTCGAAGGAGGGCGTCGAACGTTCCATTGATCTGGTCGCTTTCCGAGTTGGCGTCCGACAGTAACTGGCTGACGTCCTCACCGCGCTCGTCCCTGTCAACAGCCTCGTCGAGGGTCATCTTCAGCCGGTTGAGCGGGGTTTTCAGTTCATGGGCTATGTCGGCGCTGACTTGCCGCATTCCCTCCACCAACGCTGCCAATCGATCCAGCGCCTGGTTGATCTGGCCGGAAACGACATCGATATCATCGCCGTTTCCTGTCAGTGGTATTCGTCTGTCGAGCTGACCGTTGGAAACATCGAACATCGTGCCCGCCACCGCGTCCAACCGACTCTGCGCGCGTATGGCCAGAAACGCGCCACCGCCGATTGCGGCCACGACGACAAAGGTGGCCGCCCACAAGAAACTCATCAATTGAATCGTTGAAAGCCGTTCGACATCGGCAAAGCTCTGCCCGACAACCAGCCGGTTTCCGCCGACAGTTCCCGCCCGGACGCGATATAAGCTGTTGTCGTCTATCCCGAGTTTCATGGGATCGATCGTGGAGAGGCCGTCGGCAAGCGCAGGCGGCGCGAAATTTCCGGCCAGGCTTTTTCCCGAAGGGTCTTGTAGCGCAAAAAGACTGCGATCGGCCGAGTGCAAACTTGAGTAGGTGTTGACGGCGGCGGTCAAATCCTCGACGTCGTTTTGCGCGTAGGTTGAAGCGACAACCGAATAGGTTTCGTTGACGGAGGCGTCAAGCTGGCGCGCTAAACCACGGTCGAGCATACGGTAGGCTATGCCGCCGGCGACGAGGAAAGCAATGAGGACGAGGCAGCCGAACGTAAGCGCCAGGCGAAATGGCGTGCTGCGCTGTAGACTAGCGCGGCGCATGCAGGCTGTAGCCCGTGTTGCGCACAGTATAGAGGAGTTGCGTGCCGAATGGCCTATCGATCTTGGCCCTGAGCCGGCTGATATGGGTTTCCACAACACTTGTCTTAGGATCGAAATGGAAATCCCACACTCGCTCCAACAGCATCGTTCGGGTCAGCACGCGCCCCTCTCCGCGCATCAGCACCTCAAGAAGAGTAAACTCCCGCGGTTGCAGGTCTATTGCCTGCCCAGCTCGCGTCACCTGTCGGCGAACGAGGTCAAGTTCCAGATCCGCGACCTTTAACATCGTCTGATGTTCCTGTACGGGTGGACGCCTCGCGAGGGCATTGACCCTTGCGGCAAGCTCGGAAAAGGCAAAGGGCTTCACGAGATAGTCATCGCCACCAGCCTCCAGTCCGTCGACGCGGTCATCGACACCACCGATCGACGTCAGGAAAAGCGCGGGTGTGCTTACGCGCGCAGCTCGAAGCGCCTTTACCAGGGACAGACCGTCCAAGCCTGGAAGCATTCTATCGACAATCGCAACGTCATAGGGCTCTCGCGTTAACTGGAAAAGACCGTCTCGTCCATCGCGGACAACCTCGCAGACGTGCCCAGCTTCGGCGAAGCCACGCGAAATATACTCGGCAGTCTTTTGGTCATCCTCAATGAGCAGTATGCGCATTCGCGTCCGGTTGCTCCATCACGTGGCAGGAATATCGGGTGCGTCTCGTTGACGCCCACTCAAACGATATCCGATCTCACGCCGAACTCTACCACCCGCTCCAAATCTTACGAAACCGTATGAATTCAGCAAGGCAGTCGTATGCCGGCACAGCTAGTGTCCGCCGCGTCGGCTTGGCTCCGCGGCCGACTTTCTTCAATTCGAGAGGGTGGAATGATGAAAACTATCGCCGTGGCAGGCATTTTGAGCGCATTCGTAGGTTTAGGCCTCGTCATTGTGTCGATCCCTGCACATGCGGCTGCTCCATGCGAGGACATGCTGAAGCAGATGCGCGAAACGAAGGCGGCCGCGAAGCTCGGCGACGCCGATATGAAAAAGGTCAACGACCTCGAGGACAAGGCAGTCGAGCGCTGCAACGCCGACGATGATGCGCGCTCCGACAAGTTTCTTGCGGATGCCATGAAGATTATGGGCAAATGACGAGGTGGTGCAAATGACCGCGCAAGAATTCTCTTTTGGGGACCGCCTTAACCGGGTTCCCGATGCAACCGTCGACTTCTGGTTGATCAAACTGATGGCAGTCACCATGGGAGAAACGGCCGCTGACTATCTCGCGGTCAATCTCGGGCTTGGTCTAACTGTGACCTCACTAATAATGACGGTCGCCTTGATCGCGGCGATCATGCTTCAGTATGCGCAAAAGCGCTATGTCCCGTGGGTCTACTGGACGGCTGTCGTGATGATAAGTATCGTGGGAACGCTTGTGTCGGACAATCTCGTCGACAACTTCGGCGTTCCTCTCGAAGCGACCACGGCGATCTTCACAATCGCTCTTGCAGTCACGTTTCTTTGCTGGTGGAGGTCTGAGCGAACACTGTCCATTCACACCATTTTCACCGATCGTCGTGAAACATTCTACTGGCTGGCGATCCTTCTCACCTTCGCGTTGGGGACATCGGCAGGCGATCTTGTGGCGGAGGCTTTTGGATTGGGCTATCTGAGCACCGGTATCATATTCGGCGCTATTATCGCTGCGATCGCGTTTGGATACTACGCGTTGAAAATGAGCGGTATCCTGATGTTCTGGCTTGCCTACATTCTCACCCGACCGCTGGGTGCCTCGATCGGCGACTTTATGTCACAACCAACGGAATATGGCGGCTTGGACTTCGGGACAACGTATACCAGTCTTCTCTTTCTCGGGGTGATCACTCTCATCGTCATCTACATGAGCATGACCTACCGGCTCGAACGAAGCCCCCAATGAGCATTCGGGGTCGCCGATTAAAGCAGCGTCCCTGCACTTTCGCTTGCCAGCATGCGGTCTTTGCATAAGCTTGGTCATATTGGGTGATGACAGATTGTCGAGGCGAGTTTTGCGTAGAAAAGTCGGGACCTTGCTTGTGATCTGTTCGATCATGACATCGTTTTCCAGCCTTATGTCACAGGACGCTTCGGCAGCCGATGCCCGATCGGCGGACGGTGCGGCTTCTTCTGCATTCATCATTTCCCTCGGCGGCAGTGTCGAGTACGGGCCGAAATATCCCGGTTCAAAAGACAAGGGTATTAGTGTGCTCCCCTCATTTGATATTCGCCGTTTCGGGGAACCCGATGAGAACAGTGCCCCGGATGACAGCATCAGCTACGGTCTGGTGGATCTGGGTGGGATTGAGATCGGTCCGGCGCTCGGCTTTCGCGACAGTCGATCGAAGTCTGACAACGCGAGGCTGGCTGGACTTCACGACGTCCGCTGGGACGCGGATCTCGGTCTCTTTGCGCAGTACTGGGCAATTCCCGATCAATTGCGCTTTCGCGCAGAAGCGCGCCAAGCGATTTCGAACGGGAGTGGGTTGGTGATCGACGTCGGCACCGATTGGTTCCAACCCTTGAACGAGAAATGGACGTTGTCCTTTGGTCCGCGCGCGTCCTTCGGCAACCGAGCGTTCATGCGAAAATATTTCGCGGTTAGCCCAGAAGAATCCAACCGGAACGGACAGCTCCCCTCGTTTGACGCCAATGGCGGCTTGAAATCAGTTGGGCTTATAGCCTCCGCGACCTACGACATCACCCCCACCTGGAGCCTGCAGGTATATGACCGTTTCGATCGTCTCGTCGGAGATGCCGCCAACAGCCCGATCACCTCAGATCTAGGGAGCCGAAATCAAAACATCGTTGGCATATCAGTTAGCAAATCCTTCAATGTGAATTTCTAGCGCCGCGGGGCCGCGTATCTTCGGTGACCGGCGCGCCGCCAATGCACCAAATGCCAGCGAGGATCAGACAGCTCCCGCCGACTTGAAGCGCCGTAAGCTGTTCATCGAACAGCAAGAACGCAACCGCGATGATGAGAACATAGCTCAGCGCCGACAACGGAAACGCCTTGCTGAGTTCGACCTCGGCGAGCACCGTCAGCCATATGACGAAGCAGACGATTTCAGCCGCAATCGCCGCAAGAAACCAAGGCGCCGAAAGCAATCCAAGTATCCAATGGCCCGTTGGTGCCTGCACACCCTGCGCTGCACATTTCAGGAAAATCTGCTGCATCGTGTTCAGGGCGGGAATGGCAAGCCAAAGAGGTCGAACACTTCTCAACAAGCATCCTCCTGTTTTTCTCCCACATCAAAAAGCGGTGAAACAACCCGTAGGATCCATTGAACCAGGCGATTACGGTGACGAAACAGCATGACATTGGGCGTCAGTCTGCTTCCGAGCCTGACCTTGTTGGCATAATAGGCCTGACCACTCTGGTAGCGGTTCATACCGTTGCGAAGGCAATGTTCCAGATTTGTAAACCAGCTCAAATAATAGAGATTGTGCGACCTGCCGCGCTCGGCATCCATGCAGAAGAATTTGTCGACAAGCGTGCGGCCATCATGGACCAAGAGGTTGGCCGCGAGGAGTTGATCGTCGACATAGTAGAGGACACAAAAGGAGCGCCCCCTCATATTGGCAAGAACACCGCTGAAGTATGCGGGCGTGAGTTCCTCGAACTGCCATTCACTGCGCGTACGCGTATCCTTATAAAGCTCGATGACACGATCGAGCACGCCCTCCAAATCATGCCGGTACTCTATTCGAACCCGGTCGCGTGAACGCAGCTTCCTTCTCATGTCCTTGCGTGTTCCAGACGTAAGGGTGGCAAGGTAGGCATCGATGCTGTTAAAATCGATGTCGAGCCAGGCCGTTGCCATGCTGCCAATCCGCGCATAGCCGCGTGTCCTCAAAACACGGTCTACGATCGGATCAAGAGGAAGCGAAATATCCTTCAACGCGACCAAGCCACAACCTTCAGAGGCAGCGTAAGTCTCGAACGCTAGAAGGAGATCAAGAAAAATCTCCGCGCGCCTGACTTCCGGGACGGACGGACTGAAGCCGACAACACCCGTCTCCGTACAAGGTGAACCAAGACAAGCAAGACGCAACATCAAAAACGGCGGAAACACCTTGCGGATACCTGCCATGACAGTCCGCATCCTGCTTTCCAGCGTGGTGTCAAGGGCATAGTCACACAGGAACGCCGGCATCGCCGCAACGACCCCCCCGCACTCCCGCACAACCACATATCGCCAAACGAAGCCTGCAAGCCCGGCATCCTCTACGGCTGCCAGGTAGTCGTACGTTTCCACCTCACCAGGGAAGCACGCATTCCATGCGTCTCGGCCAATCTCGCGGATGCTGCTGACCACATTCGCAGCCAGTCGTTGGCTCGCCACAGCCTTATACCCGAGCATGCGCCGCCTCAAAGAAGTCCGCTGTCATGTCCGCGACCTCACGATGCTGGCGATCAACGTGAATCATATGGTAGCTATCATCAAGCCAGCGCAGTTCGTTCGGCCCGCCAAGATGATCTGCTATGTAGCGCGCGTGCTCGGGACCACTTAGATCGTCGTGCAGCGAGTGAAGCACCAGCGTGGGTGTCCTCATCATAGGCAACCTAGCCTTGAGTTTACGTCCGAGCTCATGCATCTCGATCAGCCCACGCCCCGGAAACGTCTCGAGCATGCCTTCACCGCTCATGCCAGCCACGATGCGGCGCATGCGCTCGTCCTTAATGCCGAGCGACGACGTTTCGCGAAAGTTCAGTCGATCGATAAACGGGATGAGCGAAATCCAGCGGATGTGCGGTGAAAAGAGCGCGTAGTAACGAGGGACATCCCAACCGTTGTAGTGAAAGCACGGCGAATAGACAGCCACCGCCCGGATCAATCCCGGATCACGGTCCGCCGCCATCATCGCCAGCTTGCCGCCGACACAGATGCCAGCGGCAAAAACGCCATCGACCTTGGAGGATAGCCAACTCGCGCCCGACTGGACGCTTTCGAGCCAGTCTTCCCATCGGG